>Ga0187780_10001733_pt1 | contig 16488 bp, 18 predicted proteins | sample 1015_Q2_SP10_20__FD_132429 | JGI IMG/M metagenome (GOLD analysis project Ga0187780, IMG submission 132429) | Tropical peat soil microbial communities from peatlands in Department of Meta, Colombia - 1015_Q2_SP10_20_MG | ecosystem: Environmental > Terrestrial > Soil > Wetlands > Peat | place... | reverse complement strand
GTCTATGCAGAAAGCCAGCAAATTACCATCTTCAGTCTCTTTCCTCTCGATCACTATGTTATCAGGGATAGGGAGGATTTTGGTAAGCGCCTCCTTGTAGGCCACTTCTATTTTTTTGATTGGTTCGCGAACACGGTCATCTAGAAACGTTCGTTCGCCTACTTGCATTTCTAATCCGCAGGTGGCGGAGATACCTTGCGCAAATGGCACTCGTTCTTTGATGAAGCCAAGATCTTTCGTCGTAACAATACCTAACGTAATTGTTTTTCCAGCCTTTGTAAGCAGCCGCCTTAGTCTGGGAGGTACGATCGCGTCTTCTCGCCTTAGCTCCAAGGGTGACAACGTGCCGTCAAAGTCAGAGAACAACGCTTGGATCTTCACCATCGCAAGGATCCCCATCTTAGACAGCGATTTTAACATTATAATTGTGACGTCGTCAACCTTCAAGCAAAGATCAAAACTCGGTCGGACGCACGCTTATGAATGACGCGCTCCATTGATCGGCTATAACATCATTACTCAACCATTCGGAATGAATGAAGCTGATTCTTATTGAGAATGCGAATCGGCGTCATAATGTATCAGACCAGCACGAGCAAAGGGCAAGAACTAGTAGCGCAAAGAATGGTGAGTTATCTCAGAAGATCAGGCCAGGACGCGTATCTGATCACAAGTGTCTATCATGACGGAAAACCGGTGATAAGTGAAGAATCGATAGGCGATAAAGAATACGTTCTGATACAAGATGATGAACTGAATATTCCGATAATTCGAGTCAGTAGCTTCACTTCTAGATGGCCCCCTAGACGGATTCTCTTCAAAGACTCCATACACACGTTAGAAAGAATTGTGAATGAATTCAAATTGACCGTTCTGATAACACATAGTACACTCTGGAATGGCCCAGAAGAAGTTGCAAAGTTCGTTGAATGGAGACGTAACATCAAGACGTTAGGCGTTAAGCAGGATCCTCTCATCTTCTGTCACATGTCCCACTTTCACGAACCGTCACCCGGCCGGTATTCGATAGTTGAACGCTCCTTCAGAATCGCCTGGAATCAACTCTCCCTGAAGACGATTCTCCGTGTTGCTGATCTGATACTGGTTGTAACGCCGTTCGAGAGAGAAGAGAAAGTGAAGATGGGAGCGGCACGAAGCAAATGTATACTCTTTCCAGGAGGCGTTGACGACTACACTTTCCTCACGTATGGCAGCTCACGCCCCACGGAGGTCCTTCAACAATTCAATATTCCTATCGATCTGAAGATAATCTCCTACATCGGGACAGTTGAGGAGCGAAAGAATCCGAAAGCCATCCTAGATGTAGCAGAACACTTGGTCGACAGAAAGGATATTCACTTTGTAATAGCAGGTAAGGATGATTCAGAATATGCCGCTACAATGAAGGAACGAGCAGGACAACTTTCAAACGTTACAATGCATAGTGAACTCAGCGAGAAGGAGAAAATTCAACTAATCAAAACGTCGTATCTTAACATCCTGCTTAGCCGAATGGAGGCACTCGGCCTAACCCAACTCGAATTCATGTTCCAAGGAATCCCGGTAATAACTTCTGGCATAGGCGGACAGGCCTGGATAGTCGAGAACAACCAAGATGGCATCCAAGTTGACGGCCCTGATGATATAGACGGGGCAGGCAGCGCAATCCTAGAACTTGTAGACAACAGAAAGAAATGGGAAAAGCTATCAGCGCACGCTAAAGGGAAGACAGCCGAGTTTGCTCTTACGAGACTAATTCAAGACCTAGAAGAGGCACTTACCAGCAAAATCGAACGGGAGACAGGCATGTCGACGCTACCAGCAGAGGTTAGGCAAACACTCCCCGAACCAGAGACGGTGATCCAAACTTGGTCACGTGGGACGAACAGACTGATAACAACGAACAAGCGACTGTTCATCCAAAGGGGTCGACACTCAAGAAGCACAACAGAAATCCCCTACTCCAGCATCAAGTCGATACAATATATCAGGAGATACGATTGGAAAACTCTGCTGTCTGCAGGTGCACTTTCATTTCTCATGTTCGTACATCACTATGTGACACCAATCCTTTCGCGATCGCTTACCTCCAGATTCGTGTCCATCATAACACTCGTCGTCCCAAGCATAACACAAAACCTTTCACAAGTTCTTGCAGACATTTGGGTCATTCCGATCAGCGTAGCATTCATCCTATTCCTGTTTAAGGCGCGAAAGGGTTACGCGCTGAACGGCCCATCACTCAGCCCAATCTATCTGCCCCCGTCCTTCAGCGAAGCAATCGATCGTATCCGAAGCATCCAACAAGAGCAAGTCCAGTCTCCCAGTACTAATGAGCCTAGCCCGGAGGCACCTGAGATAACGACTTGACTTAGTTGGCGCTTACTGACTAGGCCCCTTTTCTTCTTGGCTTACTCTCAAGGACGTAGTAATTCTCATCCGCGTTGATCTCCATGCTTGGAACATAGGTCAGGATGAATTCAATGAGTTCATCCATACTACGCTTCTGCCTCTCCTTCAATTGAAGAAAGCCCTGAAGACTGAGCAACCTCTCATATACTTCGGAACTAATCTTGATACTTCGATTGAGTCGTCTCTTCTTCTTTGATATGGATGAACGAGGCATTTTTCCTCTCAGTGGAAATATTGTACTCTCTCTTCTTCTTATGCTTTCTTCAACTCCGCTTATTGGCTAATATACAGGATTAGATGCGGATACTGCCCGCGATCATTAGATCTGACTTACCCACCGGGACTCCGCTGGCTTGTGTGAGCTCTTGTGCAATGAGCGCTCCTAAGTTATCATGATCCTCCAGCAAAGGGTTTTCGATGCTAGTCAATGCCAACCATTGCTCAGCTTCAGGAGCTCGTTTAACCTTCGCTCTAATCTTCGACACAAAACCTTCCGATCGAATGGGTTGATTTCCACTAATCTCCGTGGCAACCTTACTTGACAGTCTTAACGCCAGTACTTTTTGTCCTTTAACATCTAAGACGAAACTAGAATTGGCCAACGGTTGAAATGAGGTTTTGGATGCTCTTGTAGACCAAGGAAACGTGACCAATCACGCATACCTCGAAAGCAAACCTAGGAGACCTCCCAAGAGCGTTAGCAACCCTCCGATTCCGCCGCTAAGGAAACCCACTACCATGAGCACCACCACCCAGACTAACTCGTTCACCCGTCTCGAGCCAAAGACGGCGACTATGCCTAGAACCAGCGTGATTACACCGATACCAAAATAACCTGATAGCGGTGAGTGAAATGGCAGAGACAGCGGAAAGCTAAGCATTGCAGCAATACTGAGGGCGATTATGATTAATCCGCCAATCAGGGTGAGTAGGTAACCGATCTTTGCTATCGTGCTACTGCCTTTGCGTCGCTTGAACCAATTTGATTTGAATTTCAAGGTATCTCAGTATCTTGATGCCCCTTACTGTGAATAACTTTTGGTCGCAGATTTCTACCCGTCGAAGTTGATTTCTACTATCAATCCTCTACAGTGAGGAAACGTTGTTGATTGGATGGATATTTCCTTCTGCCGATCTGCCACGTGAGCATGATTGAGATTCCTGTATACTCCTGATTCCAAACATTTCTCACATGTATGAGATATTGCACCTAGGGCTCAAAAGGCGGCAACGGCGCCGAACATCCTCAAAACATCCGAGGAGGAGCAGATGGCTCGAATGCTAGTAAATTAAACAACCTAATGTAACTCGGCACATACCCGACTCGCATCTCATCACGTTGTTACGTACTGACGCATCAACAGTCCGCAGGTCTGACACCTCTCAAGTCTTAGGAATCTTCCATCCTCATCGAAGTCTTGTCCTATCTCTCGTACCCTATAATGGCGGCACACTTTTGCGATGCGTGTCGTTGAGTTAGATGGCGACTGTCGCGATTCCGCTCTAATCATCGAAGTTCACGTTCAGTTGATAGCGTAGCAATGCAGTTGAAGTTATTTCCACACATTCCACTTCTTATCTTTCGGTAGAATTGTGGTAAGATCGAGTAACTCCTGCCTTTCTACTGGGTAGAAGTACCCTTTTACAACGATGTCTGATAGAGTCTGTCTACTGGTGAACATGCTTGGGCATCCTAGTCACGGGAGCTGAGATAATTGAAGAGAAAGTAGGTCGTCTAAGGACGAACCTGAAGCCAGTAGCCGAAAAGATTGATACGGTAAACACACGGGCAAAACTCGCGTGGGAAGCTGTTCAAAAACAAACGACTTTGCGGAATACACAAGTCCAAGGAAGAAGGATGTTGAAAAGAATTGTCGAAAGTACAATTCGAGAGCTTGAGAAACTTAGCAGAAAGCTAGAAACGGACGTAAACATCCGCGGATATGCCTCATAGATGAGGAGACCCTTCGACATCGTATATTTGCACATGATAAATATTCCACTTCTTCCACCCGGGTACCTTTGAGTAGAGAAGGCTGAAACACGGTTAATTGAAGCAGGGACGCTCACGATTCTACGTGAGGTGAGTGACTGCAATGAGAACCATAATGCCAGTGTACCCGGCAGTCGCAGCCTATCCGTACAGGCCATGGTATGGATACTACGCTTATCCATGGTATCCGTACTACGGCTACGTCTACCCCTGGTAGGCACGGTCCGGATGAACCTTACCCACCTCTTTTTTCTACTTCAAGTGCGTTATGATGAAACGATAATTGGTGACGGCTGATATCAATCGAAGTAGCTCAATAGTTTAGGATACAGGACATGACTATCCCAGCTTTCCTTCCCTGACTTGATCTTGTCCTTCATCTCAGTTACGAGCTTTTGATCTAAGAGTGCTATCTCCATCGTTCGAGCCAAGTCTTCCCCCGCATACATATGCGTCTTGAATTTGATCGAGTCCTTGAAGTTGAACCATGAAGCATTTCGTTGTGGAACAAGTAACCCATTCTCACGATGCCTGATAATTTCATTGAAAGGTGGTGCATCTACAGCAATAGGGGGCTTGTCAAATCTGAAAGCTTCAAGGATAGGTAACCCAAACCCCTCCGAATAGCTTGGTTGGACATAAACACTAGATGAATCGTATAGAGAATTCAGCTGACTCTCCGTTATTTGTCCGAAAGACTCTGATAGCCACAGGTTTCGAATTCCAAGTCGCTCAGCCAATCCCTTAAGGTCGTAGTACCCTTCTCTCTGAGAGTGCAAAATCAAAAATGCACCGGGATCTCGCTGTTCCAGATTATGATAAGCTGTCAATAATCGATCTAGGCCCTTTCTCTGATGATTGGCTGAGACCGTTAAGATAACTCGACTTGAATGCTTTATTCGGGTCGTGCATTCTTTCATGAATTCGAAATCTATTGCTCTCGCTGCCATGTCTATTCCATGATGTACTGTCCCTGCTACTGTGATCCCTAATTCTCCCACCATCTGTCTGACAAATTCGCTAACCGCAACTAGTTTGAGACGTTTTGCAGTGCGGATACAGAAATCGTCTAATTGACTCAAACCTTCTGTTGTCACGTAATATACTACATCACTTCCGTACGAAAGGGAATTAAGAAATCGGAGTGTTCGATTGTCGAGGGTGCCTACGAATAAGATCTTGCCTCCCGGCTTCGCCTCTTTCCAGTCATTAACTTTACAATCGTACCCTTTTCTTTCGAACGCTCCTCGTATTTCCGTCGCTACGTTTCTGAAGGAGGGCCACGAAGTCTTTGTAACTATATTCACTTGCGTATCTGTGACCCTTCAATTTGCTGTGCGTTTCTCCGCATTTTCGAACAATCGAGTAGGGCTATTCGAATTGTCTTGAACAAGAGAGATTTCGTTTCTTGCTCTCTGCCTCTTTCGACTCGATATATTACCGTCACAAGGTAGCTGGCCGGAGACATCTCGATGATTTCGAACCTCTCTTCCTGACCTCTGAACTCTTCAGTTTTTGATAATCGTGACATGAGTTTCTTGTGCAGTTCGTCTGGCTCAACACTAATCGGAACTTCGAATTGAGTTCCAACATGAGTATGTTTACCATGACTAAGGTTCATGATCAATGATTGAGTAACAAGGGCATTCGGTATTTTCAACATCGCCTCTGAATCCGCCAAGATTTTCGTGTACGTTAAGGCGATGCCTTTCACTACGCCCGTGTGGCTAGGTTCAAGCCATCCGTGAGGAAGTGTTGGTGGAAATTTACCATACTGCCATGTAATTATCGCGATTCGATCGTTTATGTGGAATGGTCTGGACAACATCAGCATTATACCGGAAAGGAGATTTCCCAACACGGATTGAGCAGCTAATCCGATAACTATGCTGAAGAATCCTACACCCACGAGGGCACTGAAGACACTAGCCCCAGTAATTGAGAATATGATGAGGATGATCAGTGAAAGCCCAACGATTTGAAAGAGCAACTTCACTGCATTGATCTGTGTCGGACCAACATATGACGCAACGGGACGACTTATCCACCGCGTGAGAAGAATCACAGCTACTATGCCGGCGATCGAGATAACCCCAACATCAAGCAAGTCATTGAAGTTCGTGGGAAGATGAAATTGTGTCAGCAACCAAGGACGCATAGAAAGCCAAAATGTGGCTATTGCTGCTAAGAAAAGAAACAGGAAAAGGAGTTTGATCCTAATCGAGGTCGTGCGTCTCGCTGTATCCATCGCTTATCAAGACTTCTTCCGCAACGGATTTTCCTTAAACCCAACTATCACTGGCGGGATACCGAGTTCAAGATCACAAAGCCCTGCCTGGTTCAACGCAACCTGCCCATGGAGTAGTTGCCAAGAAGCTAATGAGAGATTTTCTACTTAGTGGAACGTTCCCAGGAAACACTAGGGTAAGAACCCGCTCAACCGAGATTCCTCGGCTGAAGTTCTGGTGAAGTCCGTGTGGACCATGTGAGTACCGATGGTAATCATCGATTAACGGTCGGCTAATAGCCTAGCAAGAGTTGGAGTAAGCTCACATGCTCGGTAACATGCTGTAGTACACAGTTTTGGCATTGGATCGGATTCGCAACAGGAGTTACAGCCGAATTCGTGACCGTATTTGTCACAACACTTGTCAGTGGGATCGTTGATGTGGCCGATTGGGCTAAGTTCTGTTGAGTCACATGTTTGTAGGTGACTGATGACCCGTCGAAATGTGTTAACGTGAGTGTCAGTAAACCATTCGATTCCTGTGTCTGCTGTACCTGAACTACGTTATCACTTGGATTAATGGTGACCGTAGTCGCGTATCCGTTATAGTTACCACCGTTGTAGTTGACAGAATTCGGCCCATAATTGTAGTACCCTCCGTAAGGGTAGTAACCGTAGCCATAGCCGTATCCGTAGTACGAGTATGGATAATAATAGTAGTACGAGTATGAGCAGACGTAGTCGTCAAACGTGCTGTAGGAACAACTTGGTGTACCGTATCTATAGTAATAGTTCGGATACCCGTAGTAATAGTAAGGGGAGTAGTTCTGATTATAATTCTGAGTGTAGTACTGGTCGGGTATATACTGCAGCGTACCTTGGTAAACACCCACTTGCACTGATGAAGATGTCGTGTACGTTTGGATCGAGGTATTGTAGGCCGTTGACATGGTCACAGCCTGAGTCACACCATTAGCGTACACTACTCGATCCCTCGGGATGACAGGGACAACTAGAACTAGGATGATCAAGAGTGCAATGACTACAATTTTGACCGCATTGCCTTTTGAGTTCTTATGCTGTGCTTGTGCGTAGGGCGATGATTGTATTGGCTGTGTAGATGAACTCTGAGTCGTCTTGACAGGTGAAACTGGTGCGGTTTGAGTACCACACTTTGGACAGAACAGCGCATCTTCTCTCAAGTCTTGACCGCATTTCTGGCAGAAGATCGTGGACATATGATCACAGGTAAATCAGGCACCAGGGTTCTGTTAAACTGATTTCCACTTAGTGGAATGATGGTGAGATCATCGAATTATTGGGACGATAGCAACGCTCGTCTTTGGTGCAACTCTTTCCACCCATTCTACTTAGGATTATCCGAACCAGCGACAACGTACGCCCGATGACTCATGTCTGATTTTAGAAAACAGTTCAGAACAAACTTGCATTCGCTTGAGGAGATGGATAAACGACTCAACGCTCTCGATAAGACCTTTGACGACATAATGCGGGATCTAGCTAAGACCCTGCAGAGCGAAAACTTGACGGACTGCGAATTTTCGATTGGCTCTACGATTCGACAATTTGGTCCGTTTGTCTACGGTTACTCTATCGCAATGGATGGTGAGGGTAATCCTACCATACGCGAATTCGGCAACGTCAGCCTTTCAAAAGAACTGCGACACGAAGCTAAGTCGCCTCTCGTCGATCTACCAGAACAGCTAGTCGACATCATCGACGAACCAAACCGGGTGCGAATCCTTGCAGAACTCCCAGGAGTCAATAAATCAGTTATCAGAACTACAGTCGCAAAATACGCAGTGACCATACACGTAAACTCGTGTTCACGAAAGTTTCGGAAACGGCTGCAACTACCAACCGGCGTAAATCCGACAAGCCTGAAGACACAGTACAACAACGGATGCTTGGAGATTACCTTGCAAAAAATCAATATGCCCCCCTCGAAGCCGGCCAGATAATTAGTCTGGACGCAACGTCGCTGAAACTGCCACTCGACCTGATTTTGGAAACCCAAAAAACAAAAGGCCTCTTGGAAGAAGTGAGATTGCCAATTCAGATTCCGACTTTGATCGGAGGCGGCGAGCTAATCGTCTTTGTAATCCTAGTCATCATCGGAATCATCGTGATTATGCTTCTAGCGACAGTAATACATTTCATAATACCTATTATTGCAGGCGTAATCGTCTGGTTCGTGACGAGTAGCCTCCTGTATGCAGGTATAGCCTTCTTGGTCATAGCTGTAATCCAATTGCTCGCGAGACGTTAATTGCTCACTGGATCCGTAGTCGTCAGATTCTTGCGACTTGGACGAGTTTACCCCAAGTTGCACACCGGTATTCTCTTCGTAGAATATGTTGAGCGATTCGTAACCGCACCGCGGACACACATTTCCGACGGTTTTCTCCACGGCTTACCACGTCCCCTGATTCGAGTTCGTCCTCAACACATGAGGAATATTCTAAGTCGTGTTAATACGGAACCTCTGAATCATATGATACGAGAATTGGAAGCGTTACTTGAATCGATCCGGTAAGCAGCATCGCTAGAACGATGGGTGCATGGATTCGCAAACTACTCAACTCCATTGCACTGATCATTTACTCCAGGATCAGTTAACTGCTGGTCGGAAATTTCTACATGTTACGGTCTATTTCTACTAACGACATCCGGGTGACACAAGAATCGAATTGAGATACGGAGAAAGAGAGGAGAGAAGGTAGGCGCACGCACGCGAGGAGGGAGGTTATTGTGCACCTACCAGGGGTAGACGTAGCTGTAGTACGGATACCATGGATAACCGTAGTATCCATACCATGGATAGTAGGGGAACGCTGCGTATTCCATTACTGGAACTCTGATCTTCATAGTTTTCATTACAGCATCTCACCTCTCATGAGGTCATACGCAACTATGCTAAAGGCTATAATTGGAAATTCTCCACCGAACCACAATAGATTCCACCTGTCATGAACTATGAGTTGACCAATGATTATCGGATCGTGTCGAGTGGAAGTTCTCGACCAAGCATTATTTGAAAGCGAAGACTTTTGCCATCAGTTTTCTGGAGAAAATAAGCATGGATATTCCTCAGTTCACGGACCTCGAACTCTTCCTGATTGCTGGTTGGGTGTCATACATTCTAATTCGTGCCCTTGCTGATTCAATCAAACTCAGATTGTACGTTGATTTCAAAGATTGGAAGATTAAAGTTGGCAAGCCTTCACAATCATCGAACTCTATCATACGCAAAGCTACTAAGGCATTCGGTGCAAAAGATCAGGTGCCCAATACACACGTTCATCATTTCGTGTTTGGAATGATGCTGATGCCGGTCTCGTTCATTGCGCTCTACTGGCGATTCTGGTATGGTCCCGTGTTAGCGGGCATAGTTATGGCATTAGTTTTCTCTGAAATTAAGGAACTCGTGCTAATGAATTGGAGTCAGTAAGCGGGAAGATTGGATGATCCTGCATCATCTGTTTCCACTAGGTGGAAAACTCCTTCCGTAGTAGACGAATTCCAATCACGATTATGCTTCTGAGATGACAGCATTACGCTACTGATTGAGAAGGAGGTGGATTGGTTGCAATGCAATATTGGAGGAAGAGAGTATTGCCACGTAGCTGACTACCTCTTCGGAGTAGAACCGAACCGACGAGTCTGCGCGTTTCCATATGTACCATACATGGTTCCGACTTGGGAAGACTGACTCGGTTCACAGTCGAGACTGAACTAAGAACTCGTCCATTCCTCTTTTCATTGTCATATGTTTCCCTCCGCAAGTCTCCATTCTTCGCAGGAAATTTCCATGCATTTAGGAATATGTCTGTTGCCAATCTTACCACGTTTTGGGAAAACGATTATGTGACGGCAAGAGGCATCTGACTACATGGAAACAGCATTCCTGCTTCAACCATGGATTACTACAAGAACCATCAAAGACTACTGTAGACTTTGCTACCAGTCCAGGGATGGAAAAGATTTCATGCAATGCAAACGAGCTCATCTAGCGGGTTACAACTCATTATTGGGCTCGTTGAGGTTGGAGGCAGGACAGGAATTTAGTGATGCCCTAAAGAACATGGAGGATGCGAAAGAAACATGCCTCTCCATGGCTAACCCTGATTCAACCTGTCACGAGAAAATGCAGAAGACCCTGGAATCCACTCAGGCACTCTATGATAAAATGCTTGACAATTACAAGAGCAAATATACAGTGTATCCGAGCAAATTATCACCGACACCACGCATGTGATTACCCAAAAATCCATTAGCCTCACTGCGCGATGAGCAGGAGGAATCAGTGTGTGGTCAGAATGAGTCTTGATCAACAAATACTAGAAGAATTGAGGAAGATTCGGGAAGCTGTTGAACCTAAACCACCACCTCCTCCACCGAAAGGACTACGGGCTGAGTTCCTAGATTTCATTGGAAAGGCGGGTGTACTAGGTTTGGCTGTAGGTTTCATTATGGGAACGTACATTGGAACGGTTGTCACAGCTCTCGTTCAGGACATAATCATGCCTGTGCCAGGAGCGTTCCTTCCAGGAGGCGACTGGAAAAAAGCCATTTTGACAGTACCCATAGGGAACGGAATGAAATTCGGAATTGGAGACTTTGTAGGCGTAATCATAAACTTCCTCATAGTAGCATGCGTAATCTTCCTCATAGCCAAATACTCCAAGAAAATCGGACTAAAGTAAATCGAAACACACTAGCTAGCCACTAGCGGTGGACACGCCACAAGCTTCATTATCCGCAACAGCAGGGCACATTTTGTCAATGTAGAGATATTCAGGTTGTTCATATGAAGGTCGTCGTCACTTCCGATCATCATTTGGGCTACGTGAATTCTGATAAGAAAGCTTTCAACGCGTTCCTAGATGAGCTCGCACAAGAGAATGATCTTACACACCTCATCCTCCTTGGTGATGTGGTGGATATGTGGAGGCGAGACGCTTCAGGCGTTTTTTTGGAGGCTCACGATACGGTTGACAGGCTTTTGGCGTTAAAAGCTAAAGGAGTTCAAGTATTCTACGTAGCAGGAAATCATGACTACCACGTTTTGGATCTTTCCAATCCAAACTACCCAATTCAGTTCAGTAAGGATCTGAGTTTGGTCGACGGGCCGATCACTTATCGTTTCGTACATGGATACGAGTTCGATCCAGAACAGAAAACACCGTTCATGCGGTTCCTCTGCAGAGTGATGTCTGATCAAGGTGGTGCGCTCGAGAATCAAATATGGACAGATTTCAATAGTTTGAATAACATTTTCTCGAAGATAGAACCCTCATTCGTCAAGACGGATATTGCAGCGATAACTGCAAGACTCCAGCGACGTCCTGAGGAGAGGTTGAAGGATTCTCTTGCCAAGATCAATTCAACTGCCTGCCAGCAAGTCAAACCTGATGAAGTTCTCATCTTCGGCCACACGCACGTTCCTTTCATGAACAAGAAAGAGAACGTAGTGAATACAGGTTCATGGGTCAAAGATTCCAACCCATACGACACTTACGTCGAACTTACGAACGGCAAACCTCGACTATTCATCTACGGGCCCCAGAGACAGGAGATCACGGAAAGAACAGACTGGTAGCAAAAACAGAGTAGCCACGCATGAAGATCTCAAAGGCTACTAGAAAATTCGAAAACTGGCTCGGCAAAAGTGTACATCTCGTCAAATCCGACTTGGACTTGAAGCACACCCTGATGGCTGAAGATTCATTCAGCTTCCTCCGAGGCACCTTCTACCGTTGGGCACAAGTTTGGGAGAAAGTCTGTCCAGACCTCGCAAAAGCTCCAAGTGTCTTGGCCGTGGGAGACCTTCATGTCGAGAACTTCGGAACCTGGCGAGACGGTGACGGAAGACTAGTATGGGGAGTCAATGATTTCGATGAAGCTTACCCGATGCCCTACACAAATGACCTCATCAGGTTAGCTGTAAGCGCCTGCCTCGCAGCCACATCAGGCCACTTGAAACTATCAACAAGTGCAGTATCGAAGGCAATACTCGATGGTTATGTAGACGGCTTGAAGTCTGGTGGCCGACCATTCGTTCTAGAGGAACAACACACATGGCTCCGGAAAATCGCCCTGGGAGAACTCCGAAACCCGGAGCATTTTTGGAATAAAATGGATGAACTGCCCACAGTCAAGGCCGTTCCCAAAAGTGTTAGAAAGACGCTTGATAGTGCGCTGCCGGAAAAAGACCTCGATCACAGCGTAGCGCGTCGAGTTGCAGGCGTTGGCAGTCTAGGTCATGAACGATATGTAGCTGTCGCTGATTGGCAAGGTGCCAGGATTGCGCGCGAAGCAAAAGCCATCACCCCTTCAGCCTGCATATGGAGATCTGTTAGAAATGGACCGAAGAGAATCTTCTATTCTGAAATTGTTGAAACCGCTAGCCGAGCGCTCGACCCAACTGTTCACATGCGGGGCCGATGGCTTGTCCGTCGTCTTGCGCCTGACTGCTCGCGAGTCGAGCTAGCGGATCTTCCTGACAGGGTAGATGAGAAGCATCTTCTAGAGTCGATGGGGTTTGAGACGGCTAACATTCATCTCGGAAGCAGGAAGATAATGAATGCTGTGCGCAAGGATGTAACAAGTAGGCGAAGCAGCTGGTTACATGACGCCATGAAAGCAATGACAGAAAATGTGGTAGCTGATTATGAAGACTGGCGTAAGGCACATTCCTAAGGTCGGTCTTATCTATTTCTTCATTTCCGCTTGAATGATCGAATGGATCACACGACCGTTGACCAATAATCCAGAGCGCTCAGCATCGGTAAAAGATCTTGTGGCATATTTTCTCAGGCTTGGAATTGTAGCGTTCGGTGGACCAGCTGCACACATTGCTATGATGGAGGAGGAGACGGTTCGTCGTCGTCATTGGCTTTCGAGAGAGAAGTTCTTGGATTTGCTTGGAGCGGCTAATTTGATTCCGGGTCCAACATCAACGGAGACGGCGATTTACATCGGATACCAACAGGCCGGGTGGGTGGGTTTACTTGTGGCAGGAGTCTGCTTCATTCTCCCGGCCGCTCTTATCGTAACAGCGATAGCTTGGGCGTACGTTCATTTCGGTTCTTTGCCCCAAGTTTCGGACCTATTTTACGGCATAAAACCAGTCATCATAGCAATCATTCTACAAGCATTGTGGAGTCTGGGACGTAGCGCCCTGAAGACACGTTTCTTAATGATTGCTGGGTTTGTTGCGCTTGTAGCAAGCGTTCTTGGTCTGAATCCCCTGATAGTAATTTTCGGAATCGGTAGCGTAGTAGGTCTGGAGAAGTGGATTACGGAGAAGAGACAAGTGAAGAAACCTGGCCTTGCTTCACTCTGCCTCCTACTCGCTACCCCAGTCCTAGCTTTCTGCGTACAGGCTGGTGGAGAATACGTTGAGCTTTCCTCATCATCTTTCGGAATGTGGCCGTTATTCCTGATCTTTTTGAAGATGGGGTCTATTGTGTTCGGTAGCGGGTATGTACTTCTCGCATTTCTTCAAACTGATCTTGTCAGCCGTCTGCACTGGATAACAAACTCTCAACTTTTGGACGCTATTGCTGTGGGACAGATAACGCCTGGACCAGTGTTCACAACGGCAACTTTCATAGGCTACCTGCTTGGGGGCCCAGCGGGTGCCCTCATTGCTACTATCGGCATCTTTCTTCCCGGATTTATCCTCGTGGCGGTGAGTGGCCCGCTTATTCCGCGGATTCGTAGTTCTCCAGTTGCTAGCGCGTTCCTAGACGGCGTAATAGTTGCATCTCTAGCGTTGATGGCGTTCGTAACTTACCAGTTGGGTGTCTCGGCGCTGATTGACATTGTGACTTTGAGCCTTACGTTGGTTTGTCTAGTTCTGTTGATCCGCTTCCATGTGAATTCGGCATGGCTTGTAGTTCTTGGAGCAGCGGTTGGAATTCTCCGGTATCTTATCTAACGCTAACAATGTTCAAGCAACGATACGAGTCGCATTATACATACAGGAAAACATTAGCCATCGAAGGAGAAAGAGGGTACTCCGCGGATTCTTGGGTTTAATTGGAATAATGCTTCCGCCTTAAGCTGTTTTGCTAACGCAAGTTACAAGTATGCAACTGTTGATGGACTGCGAAAATTGGCCAGTTCACGAGAAGGTAATTGTCAACGACGCCACATAACTGGATATTCAATTCGCGAAATTATGTTCTCGGGAACTTTTCATCATACTTCGGTCATCTGCTCGCGGCGAGAAAATACACTATATGTTAGTATTGATTGTCAATACCTCAGTATAATAACCCATTTTTGTGCTACCAAAAATCATGAAAGACAGAATTCTACTCGGCTTAGTGTTGATGACGTTAATCATAGCAACTGCATCTCTCGCTCAGACACTTGTCCTGACTGAAACGGTCACCGATCAAAATGGACACATTGATCAGCTCGCCTCACAATTTGGGGGTCTTGCGAGTATCGTATCATCTCTTATCTCCAAGCAAAACGCACCGACTGCACAATCGAATGTCGTTTACTTGTACGTTGTTCCCGATTTTGGGGGCTCGACATATGATGCCTTTGTTCTACCCCAATCGTTCAGCGGTAACACACCAAACGCATCTTCCCGTTCTAGCTCGATACCTGACAATAACATCACCGTGACGCACGGCGTACCAATAAAATTCATCATCAGCAACATTGACACCGCGATCCTACAGAACTTTACAAACCAAGTCTCGACACCTTTCACAATTTACAACGACACCGCGTCCGGTCAGGTAGCCGTTCAATATGCGCAGGGGGAGACCGTATCCCATTTGCCGATCAGTCACACGTTTACCGTCCCGGATCTCCAAATAGATATCCCAATACCGCCAGACACGATGGTCGTTTTCACCTACACATTCAACAGGCTTGGAGTCTACTCATACCTCTGCACGACCCCGTGCGGCCCCGGCATGGGATTAGCGGGTTACATGCTAGGGTACATAACGGTCACATAACGCGGGTTGAAACTTATGGGAGTCACTAGACGTAATTTCCTGACTATCGCAGCTTCGGCAGCGGGAGGAGCCGCGTTTCTTAATATAGCCAAAAACCTTCGACCTTTGACCGCTGCGGAAGCAGCCCAACTCACCCAAGCCCAAGATCCTAGTGTCAGGAAATGGATCTGGGTAATCGATTTGGGGAAATGTGATGGATGCAGGAAATGCACTGAGGCTTGCACGGTTGAGATGCGCGTCCCACCCGCCTGGGGAGAGCCAGAATACGAAGGTTATCAACCGTGGATCCAAGTTTTCGGAACGGTTGATTCGGATCAACAAGCGTTCTTCATGCCCGTCCCTTGTCAGAACTGTCACAACGCGCCTTGTGTAAAGGTCTGCCCGGTAGGAGCGAACTACTACAGCGAAGACGGCATAGTGCTCGTCGACCAGCTCAGATGCGTCGGGACCAGGATCTGCATAGGTGCATGCCCGTATGAGAGGCGGTTCTTCAATTGGTTCGATCCTCCCGTTTCTGACGAGGAGAAGAGCATACCATACTCCCCCGACTACAACATACCTCATCGTAGAGGTGTCGTTGAGAAATGCATCTGGTGTAGGCACCGTATCGTTGATGGTAAAGTGCCTGCCTGCGTAGAAGCTTGCGCTAGAGCTGGGATGAAAGTTCTCTGGTTTGGCGACGCCGCACAAGACGCAGTAAGTGACGGACAAGATGTGATCAGCTTGTCACAGATGATCAAGGATAGGGGAGCATATCGATTGAAAGAGGACCTTGGGACAGACCCGCAAATACTCTACCTGCCGCCCCAGGGAAGCACATCCTGATGCAGCAGACAAAGGACAAATCC
>Ga0187780_10001732_pt1 | contig 16493 bp, 18 predicted proteins | sample 1015_Q2_SP10_20__FD_132429 | JGI IMG/M metagenome (GOLD analysis project Ga0187780, IMG submission 132429) | Tropical peat soil microbial communities from peatlands in Department of Meta, Colombia - 1015_Q2_SP10_20_MG | ecosystem: Environmental > Terrestrial > Soil > Wetlands > Peat | place... | reverse complement strand
CGCAGCAGCCATTTCGCTCGCGCGCAAGGGGGTCAACGTCCTGATGCTCGACAAGGCTCGTGTCCCGGGGGAGCGAAGCATGACTGGAGGAGTGCTCTACGGCGACTTCCCCGACGGGTGGGGGCTGATCAGCCTCGTCCCCGATTTCGAGACAACGGCGCCACTGGAGAGGCGCATAACCTCGCACGAGGTGGTTGTGTTGGACGCACCCGACTATGAGCGAGGCAGGAGCAGGTTCTACAGGCTTTCGAAGGGCTCGCTCCCCGCCAGGGTGGGGCTCTTCCAGATGTCGTTTGAGACCGGGCACGACTATGCGGTCCTTCGGAGACCATTCGACAGGTGGTTCGCAAACCTCGCCGTACAGGCGGGCGCCATGCTTTCGACAGAGAGCACGGCAGAGGGGCTAGTGAAGGAGGGGGACGTCGTCGTGGGGGTCAGGACGACCAATGAGGAGCTAAGGGCGAAGGTCGTGATTGACGCGTCGGGCGTCACTTCGAAACTGGTGGCCGAGGCGGGCCTCAGAGAAAGACTGACGCCCCGCCAACTGTACCATGGAATCAAGAGGATCTACAGCCTCGACTCCGACAGCATCGAGAAGAGGTTCAGAGTCAAGCCGGGGGAGGGGAGGGCGGTATTTTTCCTAGGGGATTTCATGCACGAAATAGGGGGTGGAGCGTTCGTCTACACCAATCGGGACACGCTCTCCGTCGGTCTTGTGGTTTCCATGGACTCACTTATCAGGCGTACGACGGAGCACTTCGACGAGGTCGGCAAGCTCCTCGACGTCCTTGACGAATTCGAGGCACACCCAATGGTGGCTGAGCTCCTCGAGGGGGCACAGCCCCTCGAATACTCGGCCCACAACATACCGAAGGGGCACAAGGCGATCCTGAAGCGCCCCTATGCTGACGGCTTCATGGTGACCGGGGACGCCCTCGGCTCGTTCGTCAAGATCGGTCCAATGATAGACGGGATGCGAAGAGCAGTGACCTCCGGAATGATGGCTGCGGCGGCGTACCTGGAGGCAAGCGGCTCGGGCTCCTACAGAGCGAGGAATCTCTCCAGGTACAGGGAACTCCTCAACCCGATATACGAGGACGTCGGTCGGTCGGGGAGGGACAGCTTCATCTCGGAGAGCTCTTTCACCTACCACACGCTCCCGAGGCTCCTGTTCGCTACGAGCCTGATTTCCAGCGTCTACGAATTCGCGCCCCGCCCTACCCACGGAGGGGCTAGGGGTGCCATAGCTAGGGTCCAGGAAGGGACGGGGCTCCTGACATACGACGAGGACGAAGCCTACTCGCACATCAGGGTGGACACCGAGCTCGCGTCCAAGTCACTCACCAAACCCTGGGTCCCGGCGTGCCCCACTAACTGCTACACAATCTTCACTTCGAAGGGGGTCTTCGCGTCCTTCAAGGACCTGTACGAGCACAACCTAGAGACCTCAAAGGACCCGTCAGGGAAGGCGGACGGCAGGAAAGCGTTCGCCCAGACCCTGGAGGACGTGGCATCGTCGCAGCTGCGCTTCGATCACATCGCCTGCGTCGCCTGCGGTACCTGTGGGGCCATCGGTCCACCGGAAATGGTGACTTTCAACCACGAAAGGGACGGCCACGGAGTGAGATACAGGTTCGGCTGAAACCCCCGAAGCTTGCAAAGAAATAATACTCGCAGGAGGCGCCCTCGGAGGCTGATCTAGCAATCTAGAGACCCAAGTTGTCATACAACTATTTCGAGAGACTGGACAGGATAGTTAGGCTCCACCAGGAGTGGAGGACAAGGGAGTGCCTGAACATGATACCGTCGGAGAACCATGGAAGCCCCCAGATGCGTGCCATGTTCCTGGCTGACCTTGGTAACAGGTACAACGCCCCCGACAAGTTCTACAGGGGAACGAAGTACGCCGACGAGCTCCTCACCATGACCGAGGAATTGGCTAGGAAGGCCTTCGGGGCGAGGTACGCGGACGTCAGGGCTCTGTCGGGGCACACGGCGGATATGGCGGTGCTCCTGGCCCTGACCCAGCCCGGAGACAGGATACTTTCCGTCCATCCAGACAACGGCGGCTATCCAGGGATCACTCACCTGGGCCTCGGGAGCCTCCTCAGGCTTGAGAACCTCTACTTCCCATACGATGACAGGACAGTGAACATAGATCCCAGGGGGTCTGCGGCTCTTATCAGGAAGGAGCAGCCGAAGGTCGTTTTCTTCGGCGCCAGCTTCATACCGTTCCCCCACCCCGCCAAGCAGCTTTCTGCCACCGCCGACGGGGAGTGCGTCTACGACGGATCGCACGTCCTGGGGCTGATTGCGGGCGGCGAGTTCCAGGATCCCCTCAGGGAGGGGTGTTCGCTTATGATCGGGTCCACGCACAAGAGCCTGCCCGGCCCTCAAGGAGGGATGATTCTCTCGAACAATGAGGAGGCGTTCAACAAGGTGGTCGGGAAGATTCACCCCGGCATAGTGGACAACATACACCTGGACAGGGTGGCCGCCCTTGCCGTCGCGCTCATCGAAATGATTCAGTTCGGGCGCCCCTACGCCCAGGCGGTGGTCAAGAACTCCCAGGCGCTCGCGAAAGCGCTGGCGGCGGCTGGGGTCAAGCTGCGGGGTTCTACCGTCGGATACACAAAGTCCCACCAGATTCTCCTTGACTACGAGCCCGCGAAACTGCAGATGCTCGCTGAAAGGCTTGAGCAGGCCAACATAATCGGGGACAACGGCGGGAGACTGGGGACGGCCGAGCTCACTCGGATGGGGTATGGGCCGGCTGAGATGGAGACAGTGGCAGAGCTCGTATCGATGATCGTCCTTGGTAAGAAGCCCGCAGACTTTGTTCAGAAGCGGGTGAAGACCCTGGTTAAGCAGTTTCAGCAGCCAAGGTTCGTTCTGCAGTCGGTTCCTAAGCCCTTCTAACTACCCGTGGGTTATCCCGAGGGACTCGTCGGTCATCTTCATCGATTCCTCGCGCGAGTAGCCGCCAGTGAGTGCCCTAATGGCGTCCACGTTCTCAGGCACCACTATCGCTTCCTGGTGGACGCCGAGGAACATGTACGCCTCACCGTCGACGACTGTGACCGAGTCCTTCCAGACGTTCGCCTCGTACACGTCGTTCCTGTCCCTCCCCCTCTCCCGCGCCCAGTCCATTATGTTCGCCGTTGACTTGAACCCTGACTTGCCGTCAACAAGGTTGATCCTCGGCGCGACTTGGAGCGCCTTCACGACCTCCTCCTTCGTCGCCCCCTTCTTCAGGCTCAGAATCAGACTGTGCAGGTGCATGTGAGTGGTTGGGATTTTGAACGCCATTGTCACGATAGGAATGTTTGGTAGCACCGTCTGTACATCCGGCCCATGGTGAGAAGGGAGTGTCGTCGGGTCCAGAACTACGGCGTCAATCGGCCCCTTCTTCACGTCGTCGGGATCCGTCCCCCTCCTTGCGAGGACCGCTCTCGCCCTGGACACCCCTATCGCTTTGTCAACGGCCCCGAGAGTCCGGCAGAGCCCGGTTGTGTTGCAGGAGACTACCCTGATCATGTCCTTGCCTGCGGCCGCTTCGTAGTTGCACTGGGCCACGAATGAGGTCCCCGTGAGCTCGTGCTCCTCCCCTCCCTGGAATATCGCCCTGACCTTTGCCTGCTTGTAGATTGCCTTGTTCGTGGGCCCCATATCGTCGGGGGCGCCGTCAACCACCACGTCCACCCTCTGGAGCAGGTCATTCAGTGTCCCCCTCACGGCGTACCCCGCCCCATTGAATGCCTCCAGACTCTTCATGTCGAGGGCGTAGAGGTCTATCCCCTTGTCGCGGGCCACGCCATACTTGTAGTGCGGATGCGCAGCCGTGACTCCCACCAGCTCCATGTCTTTCTGCTTCCTGACAGCGTCCGCGACCCTGCGGCCTATGGTGCCGTACCCGTTCACCCCCACCCTGATCATGGCTGTCATGGTCGCTCGAAGCTCCGCTTATACGGATTCATTGGGCCTTCCCACTCCACTTCTCCTGCGACCTCTCGAGGGCGTCTATCAGCGGGAGCCTCTTCCCCGCGAGGTACTGGACGAGGGCACCCCCCGCAGTGCTTATGTGGTCAATCTGGTCGTGGATGCCGTACTTTCGGAGGGCCGTGGACAGGTGCCCCCCGCTGATTATGGTGGTTGCCAGGGACGAGGCCATTGCCCTCAGGAGACCCTCCGTTCCGAGGCTGAAGGCGTCCCACTCGAAGGCACCCGGAGGGCCGCTCATGAACACTGTTCCAGCCCCCTTGATGTATCTCGAATAATGCTCCACGGTCTTGGGCCCTATGTCCCAGACCTGGGTCGGGGCGCTTACTCCGGACGGATCTGCATCCTTCCTTGAATCGTCAACCTTCACCCCAACATCAATGGGCATCGCGAACCTCTCCGGGTCTTCGTCGATCAGCTGCCTTGCCTTCTGGACGAGCTTCACCTCGTTATCGATTCCGAGGTCCCCGCGGAGCTTCCCCGCCGCCTTCAGGAACACGAGGCCCACCACACCGCACAGCAGCACCCTGTCCGCCCTGTTGTTCGCTATGAGCGCATCGATGGCCTCCAGCCTGTCGCTCACTTTCGCACCCCCTAGGACCGTGACGTAGGGCCCCTTCTCCACGGACACGATCCTGTCAAGCATCCGAAGCTCCCTCCCGACTGTCCTCCCCGCCGCCGTTGGCACGAGTCCAGCGAAGCCCACTATGGAAGGAGAGGCACGATGGGCGGTCGAAAAAGCGTCGAGCACACAGGCGTCGACGTGCTCCCCCAGGCGCCGGACGAGGAACGTCCTCTCAGCCTCTGAGGGGTTGTACTCCTGGTTCTCCTCAGCGGTGAACCGTAGATTGTCTAGGAGCAGCACGTCTCCCTCGTGGAGAGAATCAATGTCTGAAAGCGCCTTAGGGCCGAAGACATCCGGGACGAATTCAACCTGTTTTCCAACTATCTCCCCGAGAGCCTTGGCGTGAGCTTCCAGGCTCACATAGTCGGAGCGCCCGACCCTCCCCTGGTGGGAGGCTACCACAACCTTAGACTTCGGCAGGTCTCGGATAGTCAGGGCTGCCTCTTCCAGCCGCGCCTGTTCCATGAGCTTGCCCGTCTTAGGATGGATAGGAGTGTTGACATCAACACGTAGGAAGACCCGCTTCCCCTCAAGCTCGAGGTCCTCCAGCGTCAACATCTTGATTGGCATTGGCGCCTAGGACGCCGCCACTCACCTCTGATTATATGCCTTGCGACTTGGCTTTTCGGGTCGCAAGTGGACGCGGAGGCTGTTGTGTCGCTGTTAAGATAACGAGGGTGATGCAGCCAAGGAGCCGGCAGCGCTGTCTTAACAGGCCCCTGGTAGCTCAGCCGGCACCAACGACGATGCTCACGATTCCGCTGAGGATAGCCAGCACCCCCAGCGAGGCCGTAAGGAGGGCAATCCTGCTGCTCCCGGCCACCCGGAGCAGCAGGCGGATGGTCGCGATCCCCACGAGTATTGCCGTCGCTATTGAAAGCAGTATGACAGGGGCGCCGACCGCATCGACCGCCGTGGAAATCTGGGTTGGTGACAGTACGAGCGTGACTCCTGCCGCGCCGATGGAGGCGGGGATAAGGGCGAGAAAAGATAGCCTGAAGGAGTCCCTGGGATTGATACCAAGTAGGAGCATCGAAGAGACCGTAACACCTGAGCGACTCACGCCGGGGAAGGCGGCGATTCCCTGGACGATGCCAATTGCGACGATCTCCTTCAACGAAAGATCACCAAGGCCCTTGGTCGGTTGGTACTTCGAACGTGCCACGGTTATCAGGATGGCATCACCTATCAGGACGCACCCCAGGGCTATCATTGGGATACCAAGCACCGGACCCGAATAGGACTCTGAGACTGACTTGTATATGATGACCCCCACCACCGCCGTGAACGCTGTTACAACGATCAGGAACTTCAACAGAGTGCGGCCCTCATCGTCTCCCCTCCCGACAAGTGCTCGAAGGACCTTCCAAACCTCCTTTCTGAAGTAGTAAGTCGCCGCGATGAACGTCCCTGCTTCAAGGAAGAGACCGAGGGCGTACCCCTGTGTGAAGGAGAGTCCGAAGAGCAGGTTTGACACTATTATCACTTGTGTCTTGCTGCTTATCGGGAGCCACTCGCTGATTCCCTGGACGATTCCGAGGAGCACACCAAGTAGCCAGTTCGACATCGTTAACGGCCCGCCTTTTTGGTTGCGGTATAAAGCGTTCCCAAGGAGCTCCTCCGGCGCCAGATGAAATGGCCGAGAACGCGTTCGGTGCTACCCTTAAAGAGAAGAGGAGGCAGTCGGGCGGGAAGCCTGTGCAGAACGGGACCCTGACTAACATATTCTGGGGGTTCTTCCTCATCTGGTTCGGGATAGTCGCCGTCTGGCTGAAGGGGGACTTCGGCGCCACCGTCAACTCCCCCCTCTTCGCGATGGGGACGGGCGTGCTGCTACTGTTGATGAATCTGGCTCGCTCCATAATGAGGCTTCGTGTAAGCGTTCTTACGATGGCGCTTGGAGTGCTTCTGGTTGTCGCCAACGCACTGGTCTTGGTCTCAAACCAGAGCGTGCCCTTCCTCCCCGAGCTGCTGATCATCGCTGGGGTAGCACTTGTGATAGGTGCGCTAAGGACTAGGAACTATCAGACCTTCTAGATGCCGAACCCATGGGAGCGAACGTGTATGTTATAGAGCTCCTGATACGGCGTTACGAAGCTGCAGAAAGGACACTTCAACAGATTCGGGGGGAGCAGCTGGCCCGTGTCCCTCCGTCCGCGAGACCGGGCGAGGGGATCTGGCGTGTGGACGATGATTTCATCACCTTTAGTCTCGACAGAGTAGTTCTCTGCATCCTTGCGTCTGGTGATGAAGTTGCGGACCAGCGCGAGGACGTCACCTGTGGACACATTCCCTGATATCGTGTCGAGAACTATCTTAGTGTCTTTGACCAGAGCCATTCCCCTGCCTCCCAGGCCGTCGGAAATGGCAGACGCCAGCGCAATCTGCTCGTCAACAGTCATCTCGCTGCAGTCGACCTCGATCAAATGGTGGACTCGGCCCGCTTCGACGGTTAAACGGCTTGCGAGCAGAGCTATCTACGTCGATATCAATTTTGATATCTGGGCTCAAGAACTTCGAGGTCCTGTTCTCGCGAAACTAGCCATCAAAACGGTATAACTCAGACCCCCCCTAACGGATTAGGCGGGCCCGAATCGCTTATATACGCACCTCAAAAGACGAGTGATTCTACTTGCAGGCTTCTTCCAGGGGCATCGCAACCGTTCTCTTGGCCGTGATCATCGTCGTTATTGTAGCGGTAGCGGCTGCTGCAGCGTATTTCGCGCTGTCGAGCAGTTCCTCTTCCCCAACGACTGTCCCCTCGACCAGTTCAACCGTCTCCACATCAACTACGTCAGCGCCGGCCTCCAGCACGACCACATCGACGCCGGTGACAACATCTTCCTCAAGCTCTCCGAGCACGACTGCGACCAGCAGTACTCCGAGTTCCACGACAACGACCAGCTCTTCGGCGCAATCGACGACACTTGAGTCATTTACCTGTACCTCGACTTATTCCACTTCAACGAGTGGTACCCCTGTTGATTATACGCCGCAGTACATTGGCCTGATTAAGACGTTCAGTGGGATGGAGTTCCAGACGTCTGAGCAGAACACTACCAGCGGGCAGGGCAACAACGGTACACTAGCCTACACCGTCACAAGTTCGAATGGAGGTATCTACGACGTGAACTTCACTATAACGTCAAGCTCCGGGTCCGAGTCCTTCGGGGCCTCAGTTGATGCGAACAACGACACGGTCCTATCAGTGACGATATCTGGCGAGCCGGTTTCGTTCACTGGAACGCAGGCCAAGTCGTTCTTCGACGAGTTCATGGCGATCTTCGGGCTTGAAGAGACGTACAGCGGTGAGTATGACGTCCTGACAAACTCGGCATACTTCCACTCCACGGGTACCGCCTCTCAGACATTCGGAACTACAAGTTTCGATGTAACGACCTGGGTGCCGAACAACCTGCCAGAGACCTACACCGGGTGCGGAATCACCTCGACTATCTCGGACTATACGCTAAAGGTGGGGACACCGCCAGGGACTTCACTTACATTCATCACATATCTCCACATCGTGGAGACAGCCCCTAACACGGAAGACATCACCTTCCAGCTTGTATCAATGACAGTCGCCTAGGGTCGAGACTTCTCGATGGCTTAGTCCTCGAATCAAGGCTTTCCTGGGTTCCAACATCGATATCTACGTCACTCATGCCCTGCACCGTCAGTTAGGGCGCATTCCTCGGATACCCTCTTGTGCTTCAGATGACTTGGAGTTTTGCAAAAAGGTAGTCGTGGTGCGGCTAAGACGGCCCTTGCACCAAGTCATTCCAGCCCTTGGCGACCTGCCAAGCCTGCTTGAAGAACCCCCCGGACGGAGGCCGTTCAGGGATGGGCTGCAGCTTCAGCTGGTATACGTATGCTGTCTTCTTTCGCTTCGCGTCCCATATTGCGACCCCTCTCTCTAGGAGTCCGAGGTCGAGGAGTTTACGGATCAGCTTTGTGTAGAAGTTGTGGTAACTGTACTTTACGCCAAGGTTCCCTGATTCGAGCTCCTTGGCAAAGAACCTCATTTCCCTCTTTGTCATCGATAGTGTGTTGGTCTCTTTCATCCGGTCGATGGTCAGCTTAGCCGCTTTGAGGGTCTCGTCACGCTCCCCGAAGAGGAACCCGAGTACGTTCCCCCTTCCCACGGACTCCGCATTCCACCATAGTTTGATGCTCTTAGTAGACATCCTGGGCCGTTCCCCTCCGGGGTTCAAAATTAGGGGAAAGGTGAGTTTTGGCTAACCATACTGTCAAGACAGGAGTGCACGCCGTCGTCCAAGCACGAGCCAACGAGTGGGGAGTGGAATTTGGACGGCAAAACTAGGCCAGGAAAGCCACAGCGGGTTGTTCCCCTAGAGAAGAACCGAATCGAAATTTCGCCAAAATCGCAAGTGCACCCTTCAGGGTCATAAAACACCCCCCCGGACCAAAGTAGCACCATGCCGTAGGTTCGATAGTTCTGCAAGTCAGTCGGTGACCCCTGGGGGGAACCGGACCCGACGGTCGCTCAGCCAGTTCAGCCCAACAGCGGCGCAAGCTACTGCCCCGAACAAAAGTTTTCTGCGGAGTAGTATTTCGACCCCGTGGACACCATGCCTCCACACCCCGACAAACCGTCGTCGTGGGCGAGCACTGTTCGAGTCCTGCGGGGAACTCACCGCGACCAGAGTAAATGCGTGTCCCTATGAGCAGGGACACCACCCCTTTTCACCTAACCCGCAAACGAAGCCCACACGCTCTAGCCGTGGGAGGAATTGCGGCTGTCACAGAAACGGCGCCTATGCAGATGGCTGAAGGACACGGCAGGGAAAAGTACGGGGATGTCCTCCGAAGTGTGGATAACCGTCTGAGGGCTGTCCAAGCGAAGGAGCTCGGGCGAGGAAGGCTGAGGTCCAACCGAAGCAACCTGATCGAACAGGTTCTGAGGGACTGGGCCGACGGCGGGGCCTAGGTATCCGTCTCCGAAGGTCAGCGCAGGGCTCCTAGACCATCTCGGCTTCCTTGATTCCTCTGAAGTCAGGGTCGCCTGTCAGTATTCTGGCCCCAACCCTACGGGCCAGCTGCAAGACGAGGGCGTCCGCGAGGCTGAAATTGCGACTCTCCGCCTTTTGCTTTGCGTGAAGCAACCCCGCTTCGATTACGTCATCGCTCGACGGCATGGCTATCCTCGAGTTGCTCATGATCACCTCAACCGCCTTCTCGGCAGGGCGCTTCCTCCGCGTAGTCACAGACACCATCTCCGCAAGCGAGACGACAGAGGTCAGTACCTCCGTCGCCGAGGACATCTTTGTTTCGATGGTTCGTGCGTCCTCCGACCCATCGAAGAGCTTCATCCACGCCCATGAATCTATGACGAGTCTAGAAGTGGGAGTCAAGCTCGTCTTCTCTCGTCATTGGTCCTATGCCTGGGAACAATCCAAAGCCGCTCTTGCGCGCTTTCTTCACATCGACTTCCACCATCTCGCCTTCGTGGATGTCCTCCTGCTCCACCACTTCCTTTGGGAGTCTTACCATGATGGAGCCCCCAACCCTTTTCGCCCTAATGACAGCCCGCGTCATGATCTAAGAAGGGCTCCGCTTCTTGATAAGGTTATGGGCAAGGTATAACTCAATCAAATGATAAGTGAAATCTCGCGCCCCCGCAGCGGACATCAACGTCGGTATCGACGTTGATATGATAGGCAACCCGATGAAAGGAGAGGAATTCCACCAGGAAGGATAATGGAGCCTCTGGTTTTTAGGATACGACGGAAATCTAGCCGCGATGGGCCGGCCCAGTTTGCAGCTGATCGGGCTCGTGATCGCATTCTTGCTATTGGGGAGCTTGGCTTTCTACACCTACAACATGGCGAGTCGGCTCGACCAGAAGAACTCGCAGCTTGAGACGGAAGTATCAACCCTTCAGGAAGAAGTTTCAACTCTTACCTCTAACATCAGCGCCCTCCAGTCGAACATTGTGGAACTTCGGAACTCTCTGTCACTCAACCTGACGTCGCTGCAGGGCTCACTTCTCCTGAGCAGCTCATCGGAGGCCAAGGATGCAGAGCAAATCGCGACAATACAGGCTGCCCTTCAGCACTATCAGTCCCAGCTTTCAAACCTCAGCTCCGACATCAAGAACATGGGGACAGCTAACTCGCTTGCCCTGTCAGTGATAGCCTCCCAACTGAAGAACATGACCTCAAGCGTTCAGAATCTGAAAGCAGCCATCAATTCGCTCCCTCCGCAGATCCTCCTCAGGGTCGCCGGCACGGCGCTCGGCGCCTTCGTTGAAAGGCCAGATGGGCTCAACTATCTGAGGCTGATGGAGATTGGCAACGCCAGCGGCGTAGAGTCTTCTCTTGCATCGTACCCGTTCAACGCAACTGTTGCCGGCGCGATGGTTGAGTGGAAGGCCGTGGCAAACAGGGTAGCATCGGACATCTATCATACTTTCTGGCCAATGGTCCTCGAGAACACTCCCGGAGGGACAAATGCGTTTGAATTCGAAGACGCCGGAGGGATTCAGGAGGTAGCGGTGGTATCGAACGGAACCCGTAACTCGGTCCAGGTTTCCTGGGACCCCACAATCGTCAACACCTTCGCCATCCAAGTGGTTTCACCCGGCCATCAGGTCAACTTCTACATCAACGGCGAACTGGTGGCGAACTTCACCGCAAGGATTCCAATGACAGACTTCCTAATCGAAGGAGCCGAAGTCAAGGGCTTCGGGTCCGCCGCGCCTGTAGTGGCAACCCTCGACGCCTACGGGGGACTGCTAGGCAGCGACTAGCCGTTTTCAGGCATGCAAATCTATGGTATCTTCTTCTTGACCCTGAGGGTCTTCCTCGCGAGTTCGGTCACCCGTCGGTCGTGTGTGGTAACGAAGATAGTCCTCCCCAGCGTCAAGTTGTCCCCTCTTAGTAGCCCGAGTATCACTTCCGCCATGAGAGGGTCGAGGGACTCTGTCGGCTCGTCGAGCAGCAGTATCGGGGGTTCGTTCACCATGGCCCTTGCAAACGAGACCATCTGCTTCTCCCCCACACTGAGCGTTGACACGATTCTCTTCGACTCCCCCCGGATTCCTACCTTCTCAAGCACGTAGTCCACCTTCCTCTGGCGGCTTTCACTATCGACTTTGGCGAAGTGCAGGGGGAGTTCCACGTTCTCTCGCACGGTCAGTTCCGGGATGAGGGTCTGGACTTGGGGGACGAGCCCAATGGTTTTTGCTCTGAACTCACCCAGCGAGTCCCCCGACATCCTTGTGATGTCCTGGCCCATTACAATGATTGTGCCTGATGTCGGCCTCTCCAGCCCCGCGAACATGTTGAGCATCGTTGTCTTGCCGCTCCCGATCGGCCCCACCAACGCCACGAATGTCCCCTTCAGGAGCTGAAAGTGTAGGTCGGCGTAGATCTCGGTATCCCCGTAGGACTTTGAAAGGTGCTTGACCTCTACCGAGTACCTGCCCTGAGTCGAAGCCTCGTTCCTTTGGAGGACACCTACCTGCTCCAAGTCCTCCTCCCTCCTGCGTACACACCGGCGGCCGCGGCGGCGGAAGAAGCGAGGATTACCCCAAGGACGGCGACTAGGGCGGAAAGAGCCCCTCCCTGGCCTCCGAGGACCATGCCCAAGGCTGCGCCGACGCCTCCACCAAGCGCGGATCCCGCCACACCGTAACCGATTACAGAGAAGAAAACAGCGCTGGAAAGGCTCCTGCTGCTGGCTCCTATGGATCGGAGGTTCGCGATTGTCTGACTCGACCTGGCAAAGATGTCAGAAGATATGGCCGAGGTTCCAGCGGCAACGGTAACGAAGATCAGGGCGAGCAGGGCGATCTGCCCCACGAACCCGATCAGCTGGATTGCAGCAGCGGCGTTCGCTGCGACGGCAGCAGCCAACGAGGCTACCACCAGGTGCGTCGACTTCGACACGTTCAGGCTCCTCGCCAGGAGCTGACCTTCCTGTAGCGATACCCCTCTGCTCATGGGTTCACTCCCGAGGGTCCCGCCATGGCAGTATCAACTTCGTCCGGAGCCTGCCGGAGGCCCTATTGCGCCGTCGCCTGGGCGGCCTTCTGGACTGGGGCGACCTGCTGAGGCTGAGGCTGTGGCTGCGACTGAGGCCTCTGTGCTGGTTCAGAGGCAAGGGGCTCGGTAGCCGCCTTGAGCATCTTGCTTAGCTCGGCCATCTCCTGGGAGTTGCGCGTCTGCATAGCCTGGCAGCTCTCCGCCGCGACCTTGAATGCCGCTTCGTCGATCTCTCCGGCGCGGAACTGGACCTTTACATCGACTAGGAACTTGTCCAGGGACTCCTTCTGCCCCTCCAGCTCGCCAATTCGGACCACCATGCTCTCGGCGAGGGACTTGTAGGAACCCTGTATCTTCGCCGCCTCCTCCTGGAACTTGCCCATCATGTCATCGAACAGCGTCCTCGGGACCTCCCCTTCACGAGCCAGCTCCTGCAGCGCCTTCGCCCTTCTCCTGACACCCTCCATCTCCTTTCCGAGGGAATCGCACTCGACCTTCCATGAAGGAATGACGACAAAGCCTTCTGCGGTCGATACTATCCTCTCGTTCGGGAACTCGGTGAACTCCCCGTTCCCCGTATCCACGCCGACAGACTTCAGGTCCCCGGAGGTGTCGACGGAGAATCCGATAACAAAACCGACATACCTACCGTAGGTGTCCTTAACTGGCTTGTTGACCAGTTTCTCAAGAGCTTCAGCTCGCATGAAGGATGATTGGCGGGCCGCGCAGATATAGTGGAAGGGGTGAATTCGGGCGCGCTAACAAGTCAAAAGTTCTGACCGAATCATTTTGACGTTGCTAGTATTCCGGAAATTGTCGATTGCACCGATCCTCCTTTCTTTCTCAACATCGATATCGATGTTGATCCGGAGCCGGGGGAGTAGGTGCACGAGCTCGAGCATTGAATGGGGGTGGCTCTTAAGCTGCGCTCGTCTCCGGCCTGTTCCAGGCGAGTAGCCTCCCCAATCTCGCCATGAGCGAGTCGTTCGCTTCGGTGGTGAAGTAAAGATCGAGGTTCACCAGGCCCTTTGGCTGATTGAGCCCGTGCCCCAGTCTTAGCTGAGGCTTGTTCTCACACTGTGATGCCACCACCGAAAGAAACCTCGCCCCGTCCTCGACTGAAGCTCCCGGCGACGCCTGGAACGTCAGGATGTTCCCGGAGTCGACGTCCCTGGCCACCCACAGGTGAAACTGCTTCTCACCCAGGGCTACATCCTCCCCATCGATTGCGACCGCCCTCCGGTGCACTTTTTTCACTTCAGGGAGGCAGGTGACCACGGAAATGTATGCATCCCTTACGGCGATGTATGACATACCTCCGATCATTTGCGCGATGTCTCGGTAAGAATAGCCTGAGTTGCAGAGGGCTGCGGCGATCACCTTTCGGACCTTTGATACTCGGTTCCTCCTGAAGGCGTGCCCCGACGACGCCCAGCCAACCAGGACGGAGAGCGGCCCCTGAAGCGGCGCCCCGCCGCCTGCGGTCTCCACTGACATTCCTGGCCGTTAAGCTAAGCGGGAGGACGAGATAGGGCAGAAGCTCGAATTATCTTAACAGACGACAGAGGGGGATTTGACCGTATGCCAGGGGATGGCCGGATGGCCTCAGAGTATTCCGAGGTAGATGTAGACGAAGATGAGGGAAACGACCAGCGGGACAAACACTGCTATCCACACAGGCTTGTTCCATTTGAAGACCTTCGAGCCGTCAAGGGGTCCAAACGGGACCATGTTGAAAGCGCCGAGGAAAATGTTGATTGGGACCCCTACGTAACCGAGGTCGGCTAGAAATCCCTGCCCAAATAGAAGGAAGGGGACGAAGAGAAACGCGATCAGGATGTTCATGAGAGGTCCGGCTAAAGAGATCTTGCCGTTCTCGTCCGTTGAGATGTTCGTGCCGGAGATATATGTAGCGCCGGGTGCGGCGAAGATGAACCCGAAAAGAGAAGTCACCAGGGCGAGGACAAGCATCTGTGGCCACATGCGGAACTCGGCCCAGAACCCGTACCTCTGCGCCACGAACTTATGGCTAAGCTCGTGGAACACGAAGCCCGGCCCGACGGTGAGGATAGACAACACGAACAGGTAGACGAAAAGCTCGGGGGTGACGTCGCCGACTAAAAGCCCGTATCGCATAGCGTTTGCGATCGCAAAGGCAAGCCCCAGGGCTAGCCACGCCACCGTGATGTCCCTGAGTTCAATGCCGGAAACGACTTGGGTTTGCCCCGCCGCCTGATATTGTGGTTCGGCCTGCGAGGTCTGCCAGCTGAAAGTGGTCTGGGGAGGGGCAGTGATAGTCCTCTTCTGCGTCAGATCTCCTTTGCACTGGTGAGCCTCGGGAAGCCGATGGTCTGCGCAGAAGGCACCACCGCAGTAGTTGCAAATGAACGGTAGCGCCTCTTCCCTGCCACAGAAATCACACTTCAACACAATGCCCTCGAAGGAATTCCAGCTTCGGGGTCAGGCGATTCTATTTTAATCCTATGTTCGCTCCACTTGACTAAGCCCTTGGAGACTCTCCTGGTTTGGGAGTGTTAACTCGGAGTTAGTTGGAACACGCAGGCGTCCGCCCCTCGCAGGCGGCACTTCGTCTCTTTTGATTCGTAATCCGTGCCGAACGTCGCCTTGGCACCCCCCGCCAGATAACCTCTCATGAAGTTGCACCCTCTGCGGGACGAACCGTCCGCCGTGCACTCGAAACAGTCGTCAACCCTTACCGTGAAGCTCCCCTTTTTGGGACCCTCCTTCGCCTCGATTTCCCCCCACCCCTGGGCGGCCAAGAACCTGTTCAGCACCCCCATCTGGGCACGCACACGATCGGCCCCCACATTCTTGATCATCATCTCTGCGTTCCTCGTGCTCATGGCCACCCCTTCCTCGAAGAGGAGGGCGTCGCCCCCGCTCCCGAGCATCTTCGAGACCCGGTCGAACACGTGAACCAGCCCGTCCCTCCGCATGAGGATGTACACTTCGTCCCCGACGACGAACCCGGTGTGGAAGGTGTCCACGAGAAGTCCGTCCTTTCCCTCGTACACTCTTACCGAAATTGCCGCCTTTGAGCCCATGATGAGTTTCTCCAGCTCCTTCGCCGTGAGTCTCTGCGACAGGGCCTCTGAGAAACCACTGAACATAGCCGTCCCGTCGTTGCGAGTATACGTGGATGTTCCGATCAGGTTCACCTTCGTTCTTAGGTGGTCAAGAATTGAGCTGTAGGACCCCGGGGCATCCGATATGGTGGCAACGATATGGAAGAGCTTCTTCCCGGGGGCGTAGTGCACTGGAAATATCTGCTTCTTGCCCTCTTTCATTTGTTGTCACCTGATTCCACAAATTCATTCACAACCTTCTCGGCCATTGGGATGAGTCTTCTGGGGACGTCGTCCTCCAGGACCGTGATCCCGTACTCCCTAGCGAGCGTGGAGGCCCGCTCTCCAAGCTTGGGACAGACGCACAGTACAGCCTTTTCGGGACTCACATCGAAGACTTTGACGTAGAACTTGAGGACTTTCATCTCGTCCACCTCCTTGACAGACAATTCCGTGTCGACCACGATCTTTGGCTTCCCCGAATCCGGCTGCAGGGCGAATGCGAATTCGTGTTTCACCCCCGACTTTCCGACAATGGCTGCAGGGGCATGGGCCTTGATGCCCCTCCGGTTCAGTTGGTTGGCTACCGTTTCAAAGCCACCCCTGTTCTCAACGACCAGCGCGATGGACGCTGCGGGGAGGGCGAGGAACATGGGAGAAAACCCTCTGAGAATGAAAAATGCGGCCTGCAAAACCGCCGCTGCGACAATGCGCCAGCGTCTCAAACTATGCCCACGCAAGCCGGCGCGGGGTAGCATTATAGGCGTTTTCACT
>Ga0187780_10001731_pt1 | contig 16497 bp, 13 predicted proteins | sample 1015_Q2_SP10_20__FD_132429 | JGI IMG/M metagenome (GOLD analysis project Ga0187780, IMG submission 132429) | Tropical peat soil microbial communities from peatlands in Department of Meta, Colombia - 1015_Q2_SP10_20_MG | ecosystem: Environmental > Terrestrial > Soil > Wetlands > Peat | place... | reverse complement strand
TCTTGGTGAACAGCTCGACCTGGGCGATGACCTGGTTGGTGAAGCTGTTGGACATGACGAAGCTCGGGTGCCCGGTGGCGTTGCCCAGGTTCAGCAGGCGCCCCTCGGACAGCACGATGATGCCGTGCCCGTCGGGGAAGGTCCACTCGTCCACCTGCGGCTTGATGATGAGCCTGCGGACGCCCGGCCACTTGGCCAGCCCGGCCATGTCGATCTCGTTGTCGAAGTGGCCGATGTTGCCCACGATCGCCTGGTGCTTCATCCGGCTCATGTGCTCGGCGGTGATCACGTCGCGGTTGCCGGTGGCGGTGACGAAGATGTCACCCGTCTCCACCACGTCCTCCAGGGTGGCGACCTGGTAGCCGTCCATCGCCGCCTGCAGCGCGCAGATCGGGTCGATCTCGGTGATGATCACCCGCGCGCCCTGGCCGCGCAGGCTTTCCGAGCACCCCTTGCCGACGTCGCCGTAGCCGCAGACCACCGCGACCTTGCCGCCGATCAGCACGTCGGTGCCGCGCTTGATGCCGTCGATCAGCGAGTGCCGGCAGCCGTACTTGTTGTCGAACTTGGACTTCGTCACCGAGTCGTTGACGTTGATGGCCGGGAACGCCAGCGTGCCGGCCCGCGCCATCTCGTACAGCCGGTGCACGCCGGTGGTGGTCTCCTCGGTCACTCCCCTGACGTTCCCGGCGATCTTCGTCCACTTGCCCGGGTAGTCGGCGAGCGAGTTACGCAGGCGGTCGAGGATGATCCGCCACTCCTCGGGGTCATCGGCGGCCGGCGACGGGACCCCGCCGGCCCTCTCGTACTCGGCGCCCTTGTGCACCAGCAGGGTGGCGTCCCCGCCGTCGTCCAGGATCATGTTCGGTCCGTTCCCGCCGGGCCAGGTCAGCGCCAGTTCGGTGCACCGCCAGTACTCCTCGAGCGTCTCGCCCTTCCAGGCGAAGACGGCGATGCCCTTCGGGTCGTCAGGGGTGCCGTCCGGGCCGACCGCGACCGCCGCGGCGGCGTGGTCCTGGGTGGAGAAGATGTTGCAGCTCGCCCAGCGCACCTGCGCGCCGAGCGCGACCAGCGTCTCGATCAGCACCGCCGTCTGCACCGTCATGTGCAGCGAGCCGGTGATCCTCGCCCCGCGCAGCGGCTGGCTGGGCGCGTACTCGGCCCGAACCGTCATCAGGCCCGGCATCTCGTGCTCGGCCAGCAGGATCTCCTTGCGTCCGAACGAGGCGAGCGAGAGGTCGGCGACCTGGTACGGAAGCTGATCCGCGGACATGGGTTCTCCCTTGATTCCTTGGCCGAACGGGCAGTGGCGGCACCTACCCGTCACACGCTATGGGAGCAGGGGCGGCCGCCGCACCTTCTGCCGGGCATTCTTAACGTGAAATTGTTAGAATCAGTGTTCATGCGCATCTCGGAGGCCGCCCGGCGGCTCGGCACGTCGGCCCGCATGCTCCGCTACCGCGAGGACCTCGGCCTGCTCCCCCGGGTCCGGGCGCATCAGCCCGCGTTCGCGGGCGCGGACCCGGCGAGCCCGGCCGGTCCGGCCGGCCCGCGCGGGGCGTCGCACCGGCAGTTCAGCGACGCGGACCTGGAAGCCGTGGCGGCCGCGCTCGAGCTCGAACGCCGCTATGACATCAGCCCGGCGTCGCTCGCGTTCGGGGTGCGGGTGCTGGCCGAGCCGCCGGTGCGCGCGGCGGTGGCGGATCTCGGCCGGCGGCTCGGCCGCATTTCCGCTACTCCGGGCCGGGCCCTGGACTTCGAGAAGGAACGCGCGCTCCGGCTGCTCTCGGGCAGGTGACCTGGCCGGCCGGAGTGACGGCCCGGCCGAATGACCCGATGGCCGGTCCGGACGTTGACGGGACGTGAGCGCCTTCCGGGCGGCTCCGCACGCGATGAAGCCGGTTCCGCCTCGGCGTGAGGCAGCCGGTCGTTAGGTGGTGGTCTCGGCGCGCAGGCGCTCGGCCAGACTCGACATCACCTGCAGCGCGAACATCGGCGTCTCCTGGACCAGGAAGAGGAACGTGCTCCGGTCGATCACCGCCAGCTTGGCGTCGGTCACCGCGACCACCGTCCCGGAGCGCGGGGAGCGGTCGATGATCGCCATCTCGCCGAAGGTGTCGTCGGGGCCGTACTTGCGGACCACGCCGTTGGACAGCCGCAGCTCCAGCTCGCCCTCCACGACGCCGAACATTTCCGTCCCGCTCGCGCCCTCCTCGAAGATCACCGTGCCGGCCGGCACGTCCCTGACCGTCTTGGCGTTAGCAAAGAGGCCCGAAACCTTCATCAGGAATCCCTCCGTCGCGTGCTGCGCCTGCTGGCACCTGGGTTAGCTCCTAGTATGGCCCAGCTAGCCCGCCACCTGTAGTGACCCCGCGCCGGGAGCGGCCGGGAGCGACCCGCCGCGCGACCGAGGTACGCTACCCCCGCGGCGCGTTTGAGGAGGCCAGCGGCCTCCCGTTCGGCACGGTCAGTATCAGTTCAGATGAAAGCCTCACGCCGTTGGCCATGCAGACGCTTACCTTTCTCTTCACGGACATCGAGGGTTCCACGGCGATGCTGCGGCGCCCGGAGGTCAGGCTGGGCTCCGCGGCTCCCGGGGCCGGCGGGGTTCGGGCTGGGCGGGTGCTTCGGGATGTTCGGACCGGTCGCGGTCCGCAGCACCGGGCGGGCGGCTGCGCAGGACGGCCCGGATCGACGGGTCCGTCCGGTCGGCCTGCGACGGGCGGTAGATATCCGGCTCCAGGTAGATCGTGCTGGCGATCGGGACCACCGCGCGGACCCGCTTTTCCGCCGCGTCGATGCCGGCCGCGATCTGCGCGGCGGTGTCGGTGTCGCGGACCGCGATCTTCGCGGTGACCAGGAGCGAATCCGGGCTGATGTGCACGGTGCGCAAGTGGATGACCCGGAGCCCGTCGGGCCCGTCCTCGAGCGCGGTGACGATCATCTGCTGCATGTCGGCGCTGGCCGACTCGCCGATCAGCAGGCTCTTGGTTTCCACCGCCAGGATCGCCGCCGCCGCCGCGAGCAGCACGCCGATCGCCAGCGAGCCGGCTCCGTCCCACCTCCCGTCGCCGGTGAGCACGGACAGCGCCACGCCCGCGAAGGCGAACGCCAGGCCGATCAGCGCGGCCAGGTCCTCCAGCAGGACCACGGGCAGTTCGGGGGCTTTCGTGCGCCGGATGAAGGACCCCCAGCTACGATTACCGCGCACCTGGTTCGCCTCGGTGATCCCGGTCCGCAGCGAGAACGCCTCCAGCACCGCGGACAGGCCGAGCACGGCGAAGGCCACCCCCGGCGAGCGCACCGGCTCCGGGTTGAGGATCTTGTGGATGCCGTCGTAGACCGAGAACGTCGCCCCGCCGGTGAACAGCATGACCGCCACCACGAACCCGTAGAAGTACCGCTCGCGCCCGAAGCCGAACGGGTGTTCCTCCGAGCGGGGCCGCCTCGACCGTCCGCGCCCGATAATCAGCAGCACTTCGTTGCCGCTGTCGACGACCGAGTGCACCGACTCGGCCAGTATCGACGCGGACCCGGTGAGCAGGAACGCCACGAACTTCGCCAGCGCGATGCCCAGGTTGGCGGCGAACGCGGCGAATACCGCCCTCATGTCCCGCACCGTACCCGCGGCCCGCCGTGGATCAACCAGGCCTACTCGACGCGGGCCTGGAGATCTGTGATCGCCGGGGTCTGGCTCGGGTCGATGCCGGACGCGATACCGAGGTACACGCTGGCGTAGTCGGCCAGCTGGATGACGCCGGCCAGCCGGACCAGCCGGTGCTCGCCGTCCATGGCCAGCTCGGACAGCCCGATCCCGCGCTGAGCCACGAGGTCGGCCACCGCGGCCTGCTGGGCCGCGACCCGCTGGTCCTGTTCCGGATCGGCGATCAGCACCAGCCGCAGCGGCGTGAACCCGCTGACCGCGCCCGGCTGCGCGTCGTCGTAGTCCAGGTCCCAGGACGGCAGATCAGCGAGCTCGGGCAAGGGTTGCAGGTCGTCCGGTGCCTCGCGCGGCGGACCCGGGGACTCGGCCGCCTCGGCGCCGCGGGCGGATGAGCCTGCGCCCGGGGCGAACGGACCGTCGAACGCCGCGACCTGGTTGCGCGCCGCCTCCGGCAGCACGCCCGTGATCGCCGGGTACTTGGCGTTCTCGCTGAGCTGGCAGGCGAACCGCCGCGCGGCGACCTCGCTCAGCGCGGACGTCCCCCAGACCACCGGCAGCACGCCCACCAGGTCCAGAGCCAGTGACTTGCCCGGGTTGACGAACGACTCGCTGGCCGGGCGGCACTGGTGGGATACCTCCTCCAGCTTGCTCGCCGCCAGCTCGTAGACGTCCGGCCCCAGCCGGGCCACGCCCAGCCGTTCCGCGATCACCAGCAGCGGGATGGCCAGCCCCCACAGCATCGACCTCGGCAGCCCGGTCGCGGCGACCGGGATGAACGGGGCACGCGCCTGCTCCGCGATGCGATGCAGCGGGGAGGCCTCGGCGCCGACGCCGGCCAGGCGGCAGCCGCGCCGCGCCGCTTCGGTCGCGATCGCGAGCGTCTCGCCGGTCGTGCCCGAGGCCGAGACCGCGATGACCGTATCGGCCGCCCCGACCCAGCCGGGCAGCCGCCCGGCCGCAGCGGTCACGATTTGGACCGGGCTGGCGAGCCCGATCACCGCGCCGAGCAGCTCGCCCGCGAGGCCCGAGGTGCCCAGGCCCGCCACCACGACCGCGCGCGGCCGGGCGTCCGGCGTGAAGGCCGACAGGTCGGTTTCCTGGCAGGACCGCAGCGAGGTGCGTACCTGGGCCGCCGACGACGCCACCTGCCGCAGCATGTCGCCGGGATCCGCCGCCTCGATCACGTCAGGCGTATCGAGCCGGTCCGCGGCCAGGACGAACTCCGTCCCGCCCCAGTCGTCCAGGCCGTCGGTCACGCCCGCTCGCCAGGCCGCCTGGCCTCTTCCACGAGCAGCACCGGGATGTCGTCACGGACCGGATAGGCCAGCCCGCACGTATCGCTGGTGCACACCAGCTCGCTGGCCTCCTCGTCGGCGCGCAGCGGCGCGTGGCACTGCGGGCAGGCCAGGATGTCCAGGAGCCAGCCTTCGATGAGCATCAGATCTCCTTCCTGACCAGGCCGAGCACCTCGTCACGCAGGGCGCCCATGGTGTCCTCGGTGTCCGCTTCCACGTTGAGCCGGAGCAGCGGCTCGGTGTTGGACGGCCGCAGGTTGAACCACCAGCGGCCGGTAGCGATGGTGAGCCCGTCGAGCTCGTCGGTGCTCACCCCCGGCCGGCCCGCGAAGGTTTCCCTGACCCGCGCGGTCGCCTCGGCCTGGTCGGTCACCAGCGAGTTGATCTCCCCGCTGGCGTGGTACCTGGAATACTCGGCGAGCAACTCCGACAGCGGCCTGATCTGGCCGCCCAGCGCGGCGAGCACGTGCAGCGCGGCGAGCATGCCGGAGTCGGCGAACCAGAAGTCCCTGAAGTAGAAGTGCCCGGAGTGCTCGCCGCCGAACACCGCGCCGGTCCGGGCCATCTCGGCCTTGATGAACGAATGACCGACCCGGGTGCGCACCGCGATTCCGCCGTGGGCGGAGATGATCTCCGGGACCGCGCGGGAGGTGATCAGGTTGTGGATGATCGTCGCGCCGGGCTCGCGGGCGAGCTCGCGGGTGGCGATCAGCGCGGTGAGCACCGAGGGCGAGACGGTCTCCCCGCGCTCGTCCACCACGAAGCACCGGTCGGCGTCGCCGTCGAAGGCGAGCCCGAGGTCGGCGTGGTGCTCGACCACCGCCCGCCGCAGGTCGCGCAGGTTCTCCGGCTCGATGGGGTTGGCCTCGTGGTTCGGGAACGTGCCGTCCAGCTCGAAGTACAGCGGGATCAGCGTGACCGGCAGCCCCTCGAAGACCTTCGGCACCGTGTGCCCGGCCATCCCGTTACCGGCGTCCACCGCCACGGTCAGCGGCCTGATCGCCGACAGGTCGACCAGCTTCCTCAGGTAGTCCGCGTAGCCGGGCAGCAGGTCCACCCCGGTGACCGAGCCGGGAGCGGATACTGGCACCACTGCCCGTTCGGCCAAATGTTGAATCTCTTTCAGGCCGGTTTCGATGCCCACCGGCTTCGCCCCGGCCCGGCACAGCTTGATGCCGTTGTACTGCGGCGGGTTGTGGCTGGCGGTGACCATGGCGCCCGGGATGCCGAGATCGCCGCTGCCGTAGTACAGCATGTCGGTCGAGCCGAGGCCCGCGGCCAGCACGTCGGCGCCCCGGGCCGCCGCGCCCCGCCCGAACGCGTCCGCGAGCCAGCCCGAGGAGGTCCGCATGTCGTGCACGGTCAAGATCGTGGCGGCCCCGGTCAGCGTGGCGAACGCCGCTCCGACGGCTTCGGCCACGCCCTCGTCAAGCTGGTCAGGGACGACGCCCCTGATGTCATAGGCCTTGACGATGCTCGCGAGATCACCCACTGCCGGGAACGCCTCCTAGAGATAGACCGGTGCCGCACTGCGCCTGACGCAAAGTTCGCGCTATTCAAACAACGCTATGGTGGCAGACCGCGTCACCTGCACCGACCGCTCGCACAGGCCGGAAGGCCCGCGCCCGCTAGCCGGTTTTCAAATAGCGTTCACTGGCGAGCCTATCCGTCCTGCGGCGGCCCCGAGCGCAGCACCCGCAGATGGCCGCGACGGCCGACCTCGACTCCCTGGCCGACCGGCTCGTCGTCTGCCCGGCCCCTCGGATGCGCCTCCATCACCGCGTTGGCGAGTGCCTCCAGGTCATCGGTGCGCTCCTCTGCCGGCTCCACCGGCAGCCGCACCACGTCCCATCCGCGCGGCGCGGTCAGCCGGGCGGCGTGCTTCTCGCATAGGTCATAGCAGTGCGGCTCGGTGTAGGCGGCCAGCGGGCCGAGCACCGCCGTGGAGTCCCGGTACACGTATGTCAGCGTGTAGAGGGCAGGATGCCTGCATGCGGTGCGCGAGCAGCAACGAGAACTCACCCAGCCCACCTCGCTCACATCACCCTGAAGACCGTGCCCGGGAACCTTCGGAACGGCGTCGGATAACGGTGACGGTATCCGCCCGGGGACGGTAAAGCCACCACCCCGCGCCGGCGCCCTGATCGTGTCGTGCTCGGCGTGGCCATGAGCGCCCGGGCCAGCGGCGGCATCCGATACGCTCGGTAACTGTGCAGACCGGTGCGGGCGGTTCGAGGCCAGATTCGGGCCCTCCGGGTCCGCGGCCGCGGCGGCGGGACCGCCACGGGCGCGGGCTGCGCGGCCGGCTGGTTCCGCCCGGGGTTCCGCTGTACCGCAGCCGCTCCCAGCAGTTTGACGATCTCGTGCTCGAGGCCGTGGCGCGGCTGGAGCCGCGCTGGCAATCCGAGCTCTCGGACGTGGAGTTCGCGGTGCAGGAAGTGCCCGACTTCGACGTCGCCGGCGAGGAGGGCGTGCCGCTGGCCCGCATCGTCCGCGGCTCGCCGGACACCAGCACCCCGGAGAACGCGGCCGCGGGACCGCGCATCGTGCTGTTCCGCCGGCCGCTGCTGGCCCGGGCCGAAGACGAGGATGAGCTGAGTGAGCTCGTCTTCGACGTCGTGGTCGAAGAGTTCGCGGAAATCCTCGGGGTGGACCCGGAAGTCATCGACCCCGGCTTCGGCGACCTCGGCTAGGTCGCGGTCTACCTAGGCGGGCGCGGCGCGGCGTACGTGACCGGGGCCATCATCCCGGTCGACGCCGGGATCTGGGCCGCGCGCTGACTCAGGGCAGTATCGCCTCGTAGGAGTCGCGGACGGGGGGAAGGCTGATCGTGGTCAGGGCGCTGACGGCCGGGATAATCGAGACGACGGTGTTCTGACCTTGGGTTTCGACCCGTGCGGCGTACAGCGGCCCGGATCCGGCCAGGGGGGTGATCACGATGGCGAACGCCGCCCCCGGCTTGGCGCTGCGTGGCGCCGCGGCCTGCACCGTCAGCGTATGCGCGGCCGCCACCGAGACGACCTGGCTCCCGGCCGCGCCGGGTCCGGCCGGCCCCGCGCCGCTCGCGGTGATCTCGGTGAGCCGGGCGCGGGCCGCCGCGGCGGGAGCCGACAGCACGATCGTGGCACCGGGACCGGAGCCGCTGGTGTTTCCGGCCACGACCGCTTGCTCGCTGATGGGTGCGGTGGCCGCGGTGAAAGCGCCGAGGCCGCTTCCTGGCACCAGCACGGCAGCGGTTACCGGCACGTCGGCGGTGAGCTCGAGGGCCGACGCCCCGCCGCCCAGGGCCGTGAGAGCGACGTAGGAGGCGGAGTCGGGCGGCAGGTCAATGGTCTGCGTGCCGAACGGCCGGTAGGGCCCCTGGGAGGTGAGGGCGAGCACGCTCACGGTGGCGTTCGAGCCGCCGGGGACCACGATGAACAGCCCGGCAGGGCTGCTGGACGGCGGCACGCCCGGTACGACCAGCCGGGTGGACGGTGCGGCCGCGCTGGGCAGCCAGCTGGCGGTCCCGCCGCTGGACGAGCTCTCCGAGACGTCGGCGGCCACCCGGCCGATGCTGGTCCGTACCTCTATCGCGACCACGCTGGCTCCTGCGGCCGCGGCGGAGATGGATTCGGTCACCGTCTGGTGCGGCGGGACCGTGATCCCCTCCTCATCGCCGGCCTGCACCGGGCCGGCGTCGGTGATGATGCTGACGTCCACGCTGGCGGCCAGGGCGTCGACGTTCATCAGGTCGAGCTGGATCTGGCCCGCGCCATTCGTGCTGCCCGGCCCGACGAACCAGAGGTCCGAACCGGGTTCACCGCAGCGGACGCTGGCCAGGCCCGAACTGGTCGCCTCCTCGGCCTCCATGGCCTGGGCCAGGGTGCCGGTCGCGGTGACCGACCAGCCCTGCAGCGCCTGGGTGCCCCGTTGGCTCGCGCTGTGCGCGGCCGGGACGGTCAGCAGCGACAGCGCGCCCGGCTCGGTCTGGGTGATCGGCCCGGCGCCGCGCAGCGATGCGCCGGCCAGCGGCAGCGGGGTCAGCTCGGCCTGCCCGGAGACCGGGCCGGAGGACGGCGCGGGCGCGGGCCCGGCGATGAAGGCGACCTTGCCCGTCCCGCCGCCCGGGACCGGAGGACAGGCGCGGGTCGCGGAGGTCACCGCCACCTGCCGGGCCGGCGGGCCGGCGGGGCTCGAGCCGGGCGGCGCGGGCCGGGCCAGTTGCGCGGCGCCGGCGATGGCGCCGAGCGCCAGCAGCACCACCGCGGCGGGCACCAGGTGGATCGGCCTCATGGCTGGTCACCGCCTTCCCACAGGGGGCCCGAGCCTGCCGCCGTAGGGTCTGGCATCACCCCGGAGAACACCTCACCGTCCTCCCCGGCCGGGAAGAAATCCAGGTCCGGACCGGTCAGGGCCGGCGACGGCGCGACTTCGGCCGGGCCGGCCACGGACTCGCCCGCCGGGCGGCCGCGCCGCCGCCGCGACGGCTTCCCGTGCCGCGCCGCGTGCTGGCCGCCCCGCGGCCGCCTGGCGGCGCCGGGCGCGGGCGCCGCGAAGGTACCGGCCCCGCCCGCAGGCCCGGAGCCGGGCCAGGTACGGGCGTCGGGGTCAGCCGTGCCGCCGTGGCTGGCATCGCGGTCGGCTGTGCGGGCATGGCCGGCGTCGGCGGCGCGGAACTCGGCTCCGCTGGCGCCGGTCGCGTCGCCCGCGGTGCTGGCGGCCGCGACGACCTGCGGCTCTCGCTGGCGCCCGGCCGGCCTCGGTTCGCCGTTGCGATCCCGCCGCCGGCCGGGAGCCGGGGGGCCGTCCAGGTCGGGCCCAGCGGCGGCGTCCCCGGCGGAGACCGGGACCGCCGGCCTGGTGCCGGGCAGCGCCAGCGCGAAGACGACCAGCACGGCAGCGGCCTCACAGGCCAGGCTGACGTCCCGCGCCGTCTCGTCACGGGTGATGACCAGCAGGCCGCCGCCCGCGGGCAGGACGAAACCCTGCGCCCACCCGTCTACCGGCTCGGCCAGCCTGGCCAGCGGCCTTCCGTCGAGGGTCGCGGACCAGCCGCCCGCGGCCTCGGCCAGCACGAGCGTGCCCGAGGTGCCCGGCGCGACGACCGTCCGCACGCCGGTCGGTCCCGACGGGACAGGTACCACGGTGCCGTCAGCGCTGATGACGCGGACGCGCGCCACCGGGCCCGCGACCTGCCACAGGTCATAGGCGGGCGCGCGGGCCAGCGGGACCAGCCCGGCGGCCTGGTCGAGCTGATGCGCGAGCGATTGATCGACCGGGGCGGGCAGCAGCACGTACCCGATGTCGAACTGGCTGAGCGCCTGTCCGGCATCTCCTGTGTCGCCGCCCGAGACGGCGTCCAGCACGGCGACGACGCCGCCCAGCGCGCGCGTGGCGGCAGCAGGCTCGGTCAGTTCCGGCTCGCCCAGCACGGGATCGGTGTTGCGCAGGACGGTGTACGACAGGACACCTCCGGTGCGCCGCAAGATCAGCGTCCTGCCCCGGTCCGGGCCGGAGGAGGACGCCGCCACGAAGGCCGGCAGAATCTGCGGCCCGGCGGCGGTCACGGGTCCCTGGACGCCCGCGGCGAGCCAGTAGCCGGCCGCCAGCAGCGGCGCCGACACCGCGGCGAGACCGCCCAGCACGGCGAGCGTGCGCTGGGCGGCGCGGGGTGGCCGGCCCGCGGGGAGGCCTGGGGTCCGGCCGATCGCCCGGCCCGCCGCCTCGACGACAGGCGTGGCCGCCAGCAGCAGGCCCACGGCGGCGACGGCCATCGCCACGCCCGGCCAGGCGCTGACGGCCGGCCCGCCCTGCGGCGGCGTCACGCGCACCCTGCTCACGACGAGCGCGATGGCCAGCCCCGCCAGCGCGATGGCCCATCCGGTGTAGACCAGGACGACCCGCCTGCGCGCCAGCAGGGCGCAGAACGCGGGCAGGACGAGCCCGGCGGTAACCCAGGCCGGAGGAAGCCCCGGCCCGCCCGGGCTGAGCAGCAGCACCGACTCCGGCCGCAGGCCCGCCGAGGCCAGCCCAGGGCGCTGTATCCCCGCTTCGAGGAAGAACGCGGACGGGCTGGCGAGCAGGTGGAACGTCCACGGAATGAGGAGGACCGCCGGCACCGCCGCGGCGATCGCCGCATTGACCGCGGCCGGCCGGCCGAGCCAGGGCGATGCCGCCGCCGCGCCGAGCGCGGCGGCCACCGCGATCGGCCAGACCAGCGGCACGAAGGCCGCGGCCACCGCGATGAGCAGGCCCGCCGCCCAGGCCGCCCGGCGCGCGGTGAAGCGGGACGGGGCAGAGGTGGGGCCGAGGAGCATCCGCTCGATGGTGATGCCGATGAGCGGGAGCAGGACGAACGCGACGGCGGTGCCGATACGCCCGGTCGCCACGGCGCCCATCGCCACCGGAAGCAGGGCGTACGTGACCGCGACCCAGATCCTGGCCGCCAGCACGGACGTGATGCGCCGGCTGGCCAGGAACGCCGTCAGTCCCGCCGCCGGCACGCACCCGAACAGCAGCACGTCAACCGCCAGCCAGGGCTTGCCCGCCAGCAGGGTCGCGAGCACGGCCACCACGCCCAGGTACGGCGGGGCGCTGGCGGCCGAGCCGACGCCCACGTCGTGATAGCCCGCCAGGTACTCATGCCACAGATCACTCGCGCCGCCCCAGGCGGGCACCAGCGCCCCGCCCCCGAGCGTGCCTGAACCGGTCAGCACGGAGCCCACCAGCGAGCGCTCCGCGACCAGCGCGGTGAGGACGAGCCCGGCGGCCAGCAGGACGCCCGGGCTGGTCAGCACGCGCCGGAAGACCGAATCGGCGGGCAGCGGCATATCGTCGCCGGCCTCATCGAGGATGGCTTGATGCAGCCCGCCGCCTTCGTAGCCCGGACCGCGGGACAGCAGGTCCGCGCCCGACTCGGCCAGCCGGGCCAGCGTTATGGATCGGGGCAGCTGCCCGCGCAGGATCCGCCAGCCGCGCGTGCGAACGGCCGCGCGGCTGCGGCGGGCACGCCACAGCAGGACCGGGTGACGCAGCAGCCAGGCCACCGCGCCGAGGTGATCGGCGGCCTTACGCCGCTGCTTGGTGAGGAGGAAGTACGCCGCGCGGAGCAGTGAACCGGCGACGCAGCCGCCCGCCACGGTGAGCATCGGGCCGAGCGGCAGGTTGACCGCGAACACGTACAGGGCACCACGCCGGTCGAGCAGGCGCGGATGACCGCCGGCGGTAGGCCCGCGGATCTGCCTGGCCGACAGCTCCCGGTGATACACCACCGCGTCGGTAATCACCCGGACGTTATGGCCGGCCGCGTGAACCCGCCAGCAGAAGTCGATGTCGTCACGGAACAGGGGCAGGTTCGGATCGAACCCGCCCACCTGGTCCCAGGCATCACGGCGGATCAGCATGCCCGCTGAACTCACCGCCAGCACCGGCCGGTCGCCATCGTGCTGGCCCTGGTCGATCTCACCGGGCTCGACCCCAGTGCAGCGCCGTCCCGCCCGGTCGACGGTGACCCCCGCCTCACGCAGCACGCGCCGGTCTGCCAGGTCCCTCAGCTTCGGGCCGAAGACCGCCGTCGTTGGGTTCCGGCCTGCCGCCTTGAGCATCTGCTCCAGGGCGTCGGCGGCTGGCTCGCAGTCATCATGCAGCAGCCATACCCACTCCACCGGCGGCTTCTGCCCGGAACCCGGGACTGGCCCGCGCGCCGCGGGGTGCTGCAGCGCGCCGGAAATGGCGGTGCCGTAGCCGGTCTCGGAGTCCATGCCGAAGACCGCATCCGGACCGAGAAGCTCGGTCAGCGCGGCCCCGCTCCGGTCCCGGCTGCCGGTATCAACCCCGACCGCGCGATGCACGGGATACGTCTGCTCCCGCATCGCCCGGATGAGCCCCGGCAGTAGCCGGGCGCCGTCGTGAGCAACGACCACAGCCGTGACGACGTGACGGAGGTACGGTGCGTTCTTTGACAAGCGGTCCTGTCTGGTGGCGTGGGCAACGGCGCTCCGCGCGGCTAATGCCTGGTCAGAGCGCGTGAACTACGTGAACGGCAGCCCCCCAGCGCTCACGACAGGACCACCATACACAGGGCTCCGTTCAAAAGTTCACGTTATTGCGATCCCGCGACGGCCCTCGCCGTGAACCCGCACACGCCCCTGACCGGCCGGTCCTGCGGTCAGCGGCGCGAACCGAACGGACGGGATGATGTCCGCCTCGCTACCCGGCCTCGCGCTTCAGGCGCCGGCGTTCCCGCTCGGACATGCCGCCCCAGATGCCGAACCTCTCGTCGTGCTCGAGCGCGTACTCCAGGCACTCGGCCCGGACCTCACAGCTCCGGCATACCCGCTTGGCCTCCCGGGTCGATCCTCCCTTTTCCGGGAAGAACGCCTCCGGATCTGTCTGGGCGCACAGCGCCCGGTCCTGCCAGCCCAGTTCGTCAAGTTCGTCCGGGCTGAGGAAGATCTGCGCCAGCGGGACGATGGCCTCGGTCACGTCGCCTCCTCCCTCCCCACTCGGGTCCCCCGTTCTCACCGCTCCCGCAGGGGTGAGAATTACACAAGTGAAATTACACTCGCGTGTCTTGCTTCAAGTCAAGCGGAGAAGGTGATAGTGGTCGTTCCGTTGCCTGAGATGCGAGATAAATCACCTGGGGAAACCGGAGGTTTTCGCCACAAAAGTCACACTGATCGCACTCGACCCATTAGTCACGTGAGTCTTACGGGTGGTGCTGGCGGTCCTGCGCGCGGACGGGGACCTGCCACACTTTGGGTATGCGCATCACCGTGCTGGCGGGCGGCGTGGGGGCCGCGCGTTTCCTCCGCGGCCTGAAGCAAGCCGCTCCAGACGCCGAGATCACGGTCATCGGTAACACCGGTGACGACATCACCCTGTTCGGCCTGCGCGTGTGCCCCGACCTGGACACCGTCATGTACACGCTCGGCGGCGGCATCAACCCCCAGCAGGGCTGGGGGCGGGCCGATGAGACCTTCAGCGTCCGGGCGGAACTGGCCGCCTACGGCGCGAGCCCGGACTGGTTCACGCTGGGTGACCGCGATTTCGCCACCCACATCCTGCGCAGCCAGCTGCTGGCGTCCGGTTACCCGCTCTCCGCCGTCACCGAGGTGCTCTGCCGGCGGTGGCGGCCGGGCGTGCGGCTGCTGCCCATGTCCGATGACCCGGTCGAAACCCACGTCGTGCTGCAGGACCCGGCCGGCCGGCCCACGGTTCACTTCCAGGAATGGTGGGTGCGGCTGCGGGCCGAGACGCCGGCGGCGGACATCATCGCGGTCGGCGCCGCCGGCGCCGTTCCGGGGCCGGGCGTGCTCGACGCCATCGGCGAGGCGGACGTCATCCTGTTCCCGCCGTCGAACCCGGTGGTGAGCATCGGTACCATCTTGGCTGTTCCGGGCGTTCGCGCGGCGGTCGCGGCCAAGACCGTGGTGGGCGTGTCCCCCATCATCGCCGACGCGCCGGTACGCGGGATGGCCGACGCGTGCCTGGCCGCGATCGGCGTCGCTACCTCGGCCGCCGCGGTGGGCGCGCACTACGGACCGGAGCTGATCGACGGCTGGCTGGTCGACGATCAGGACAAGGCCGCGGCCGACGATCCGGGGCTGGCGGGCATCGAGGTCCGCGCCCTGCCGCTGCTCATGCGCGACTTGCCTGCCACCGCCGCGATCGCCCGCGCCGCCCTGGACCTGGCCCTGGAGTTGAGGTGACTGGGAGGGCGAGGGTGGGTGGGGAGCCCTCCCCAAGGGAGGTCCGGAGGGATTGGTCCGCCCAGGAGCAGGGGGGGTCTGGGGAGGATCGTCCTCCCGAGGCCAACACGGTGACCGTCATCCCGGTGACCGGGCTGCCCGAAATCGCCGCGGGCAGCGACCTGGCGGCGCTCGTCGCCGGGGCCGCCCCGGACCTGCGCGATGGCGACATCCTCGTGGTCACCTCGAAGATCGTGAGCAAGGCCGAGGGCAGGGTCGTGGCCGGCCCTCGCGAGCAGGCCATCGAGGCGGAGACGGCGCGGGTGGTCGCCCGGCGCGGCGCGACGACCATCGCGCAGACCCGGCACGGCCTCGTGCTGGCCGCGGCCGGCGTGGATGAGTCCAACACGGTTCCGGGCACCGTGGTGCTGCTGCCCGAGGATCCGGACGAGTCGGCCCGGCGGCTGCGCAAGGCACTGCACGCCCGGACCGGCCGGGCCGTCGGCGTGATCATCACCGACACGATGGGCAGGCCGTGGCGGGTCGGGCAGACCGACTGTGCCATCGGCGCGGCGGGCGTCACCCCCGTGCTCGATTTCCGCGGGCAGGCCGACACCTTCGGCAACATCCTGGACGTCACCGTCGCCGCCGTCGGCGACGAGATCGCCGCCGCGGCGGACCTGGTGAAGGGCAAGTCACTGCAGGTCCCGGTGGCCGTGGTGCGCGGGCTGGCGGACCTGGTCACCGAGCCGGACGGCCCGGGCGCGCGCGCCCTCATCCGGCCCGCCGATGAGGACATGTTCCGGTTCGGGTCGGCGGACGTCCCGCTGGCCCGCCGGACGATCAGGGCGTTCACCGACGAACCAGTCGACAGCGAGGCGGTCCGCCGGGCGGTCGCCACCGCGCTGACCGCGCCCGCGCCGCACCACAGCCAGCCGTGGCGTTTCGTGATCTTGTCCTCGGCCGCCGCCCGCTCGGCGCTGCTGGACGCGATGCGCGAGGCCTGGGTCCGCGACCTGCGCCGGGACGGGTTCACCGAAGAGCAGATCGCGCGCCGGGTCCGCCGCGGCGAGCCGCTCAGGCGGGCGCCGCTGATCGTCGTGCCGTGCCTGGCCGCCGAGGCGGCGCACGACTACCCCGATGAGCGGCGCTCGGCCGCGGAACGGGCCATGTTCGTGGTGTCCATGGGCGCGGCGGTGCAGAACCTGCTCATCGCGCTGGCCGTCGAGGGGCTCGGCTCCGCGTGGATCTCCAGCACCCTGTTCTGCCAGGACGTCGCCGCGCGCGCCATGGACCTGCCGGACGGCTGGCAGCCGATGGGCGCCGTGGCCGTCGGCCACCCGGCCGAGCAGGCCCGCCCGCGCCCGCCCCGGGACCCCGGCGACTTCATCCTGACCCGCTGAGGGTTGCTGGCCACGTCGCCAGCATGGTCGAGTGTCGAAATCCCGGGATTCCCGGGGTTCGACACACGATCACGGTTGGGCGGGGCCGGGGCCGGTCAGCGCGCGTCCGCGGCCAGGATCGGCAGGGGGGCGCGGACCGAGGCGCAGACGCCGTCGCTGGCCGCGGACGCGGCGAGGCGTTCGGCCGGGACGTCGCCGTAGGTGGTGGTGCGCTGGCGCAGCGGGCGGCCGAGGGGCTCGGTGATGGCGCGGAGCTGGCTGATCGTCTTGTAGGAGCCGTGGTTCGCTCCCGCCATCCGGCTGATGGTCTCCTCCATGAGCGTGCCGCCGAGGTCGTTGGCGCCGCCCCGCAGCACGTCGCGGCACAGCTCATCGCCGAGCTTGACCCAGGAGCACTGGATGTTCCCGATCGCCCCGTGCAGCAGCAGCCGGGCCACGGCGTGCACGGCCCGGTTCTCCCGTCT
>Ga0187780_10001730_pt1 | contig 16514 bp, 14 predicted proteins | sample 1015_Q2_SP10_20__FD_132429 | JGI IMG/M metagenome (GOLD analysis project Ga0187780, IMG submission 132429) | Tropical peat soil microbial communities from peatlands in Department of Meta, Colombia - 1015_Q2_SP10_20_MG | ecosystem: Environmental > Terrestrial > Soil > Wetlands > Peat | place... | reverse complement strand
TCCGTCTCGCGGTCCTCACCAACAGCGGACGAAGGGCCGCCTTCTCGGTTCTTCGGAAGGGGGGAATCCTCGACTGCTTCGATTTCATCCTCACCCGGGAGGATGTGGACATGATGAAACCAAGCCCAGAAGGAATCTTGAAGTCAGTGGGCAGGTTCTCCCTACCGAAGGAGGAGGTCTGCTACGTTGGGGACGGCATACTCGACATCGTTGCCGCGAAAGGGGCAGGCCTCCGTGTAATCTCTGTAGCCACGGGAATCCATACCGCCAGCCGACTGCGCGAAGAGGGGGCCGACTGTGTTATTTCGACGCTGAAAGAGCTCCCCGGAGTTTTGGGCCTGTAGGCAGGCAGATTGTTCGGCGCGACGCCGTTGGTCCGCCACCGACCAGTGGCACAAGAATCCATAATAACGGCCATGGAAAGGCGCCCCAGTTCCTTCAATGTCTTCATCCTCGAAGTCTCCGCCGTGTTACATCGTGGGCCTTCCCCAGTCGCGGGCAGAGGCGTCGGCCGCGGAGGCAAAGTTCGAGCGTATGTCAAGTGAGCTCATCCGGGCGATGCCTTCCATCGAGGAGGTGAGAGCCGTGGTCAAGTCGAAGGGGAAAGTCAAGGATCGTGCAAGATACGAAGTCTCGGTCGAGGTCTATACCCCCAGGCAGAGGTACGCCTTCTCGGAGGCTGGCTTCGACCTTGTAGCAATATTCGAGTCCTTGGAACCAAAGCTGAAACGGCTTCTCTCTTCTAGGCCGTCGAAGGTCACCTCCTCACGAGGGAAGACTCAACGAAAGATCACTGGTTGACGGCGCCTCGCCCCTCGGCCCGACTCCCCTTACGCTCGACCCTCCATCACGATGACCCCCGCCAATCGTAAATACGCCCCATCCACGCGGGGGATTCGTGGTCTCCACGGGGAGCGCAATCCAGGCGACCGTCCTCTTCTCGACACTACTTGGCGTCGCGTTCCTTTGGCAAATCAACGGCCTGTTCCCTCCTCCGCTTTTCGGTGCTTTCGCGACGGGTTGGGCGCTCTTCGTCGTCGACAGCGCCCTGACATTTATGAGACCTAACGTCTCCTACGTCCTTGCGTTCTGTTTGGCATTGCTTGTGCTCGCCGCCTCGCTCCCGCAGTCTGCCCACTACGCCTTCATTCAGGAGGGCGCGGTTCTGCCGGCTGCTACCTTCGCTGCCGGGTCACTCGCTCAAGTCCTGTTGGTGATGCTGGTTCCCTATCACTTCCTGCGGCGAAGGCGACCCGCGGTTGGCGTGGTGCAAGGCCAGTAGCCTGACGGCCGCCGTCTCCAGCGCGCTTCGGGGAGTTGCTTACCCGGCCACCAGGGCTCGACTCATTTCCGCCGTCGAAGGCAGGACCGTTGAAGGTTGGGACCTTCCGTATCTTCTTGGACGGGGACTTTCCAGGCGAAAGTACAATGACCTAAGGAGCGTGCTTGCGGACATTGAATCCTGGTTGGAGGTCCAGGGCTAGCGAAGGTCAGGACTCTGGCTCAGATGTAGCCCCAGCTAAGGAGCATGTCGCTGTCACGCGCCCAGCGCTGACCTATGTCCGTCCTGTAGAACATGTTGGGAATCATCACGTTCTTGACGTTCTGGTAGGCTTCTTCAATTGCATCAGCCATCGTGGCGCCGGACCCAGTTACCACCAGGGCGTACCCAGAGGTCCCGGCAATGTGCCAGTCGCCCTCCTCGAGCTTGATCTCTCCGATGTGGATGCCGTCCAAGCTCTGACGCTTGAACAAGATGGTTGCCCCCTCGGAGTACTTCTTGAACGCCTTCTCGTCCTCGAACGGCCACGGCGGAATGGTGACCACCACTCCCACTTGGTATCCCTTCTTCGTCTTGAGCTGAGCCTCTTTCCCCTGCGCCAGGTCGCTCAGGAATGCCCCCCACTCGCTCGTGATCCCTTCCATCTGTATGCTGATCGTCGGGTACCCTAGTCTCGAAGTGAACTCGAGAGGCCATATTCCCTTCGAGTTTGCTATGCAGTTGATGTCGATATATCCCACGTACTTGCTCGCCACGAGTTTGTCCTTCATCTTCAACAAGGTCCTCTCGAAGACAGGGCTGTTCTTCGTGTAATACATCGAGGTGCCCATCTCGCCCGTGCTGGGGCCAAGCTCGTGGGGGAAGAGGCGCTTGTGCTCAAAGTTGACACAGACCGGCATGATGAAGTCCTTGCCGTTGAAGAAGGAGCCAGCGGCTATCTCAACCCCTTCTGCGTACTTTTGTATCAGAAACTCCTTGATCTTCTTCGACCAATTCGCCTTGTAGTGCTCGAGGACCTCGAGGACATCCTTGCCGTCTGCCTCCTGCCCGATGAAGAGGAGTTCCTTCTCGTTCTGCGCCTTCCCGCTCGGTTTCAGCACATACCTGTCTGGGTTGGTCTTGACGAACTCGATTGCCTTGTCGAACTCTGTGAAGTTCCACGACGGGAGGATGTCGACCCCGGCAAGGTTGAGTTCCGACTGCCCGAACTCACGGTCTAACTCGAGCTTGTCTGTGTAGGGAGAGCCGCCGAACACGAACTTCCCCTCGTTCCTGAGTTGTTCCGCCTTGGCGCCGAACCCTACGTCGTCGAACAGTATGACGTCTGCCCAGTCCTTGAGCGGCTCCCACTCGTCTATCTTCTCGATGAACCCAAGACCCACGTCTTTCTCCGCCTGACCGTGGCAGAACATTTTCACCTCGTGCCCCTCCTTCTTGAGCTGCCATGCGAGGTCGGCCGACAGGCTCTCGTTGGTGACGAAGAGGAACTTCATCCGTTAGACCAAGAAATCAATCCTCGTTAATATCTGTTGGCCAAAAGTATCTTGACCAAAGGCTTGCCTCCGCTTCCGCTGACGAGAGAATCGCAACCTAATCCTTTTGTGGCAAACCTTAACTCTCCGACGGATTCGCTGCCTGAAACGAGTGCGGCCAAATGGTAACCCAGAACCTCGAGAAGATATTCAACCCGAGGAGCATCGCCTTCATCGGAGCCAGCGACGAGGAAGGCACTGTAGGCGCCGCACTGATGAAGAACCTCCTGGAGCCCAAGACCCTCAGGCACGTCTACCCGGTGAACATCAGGAAGCCCGAGGTCATGGGGCTGAAGGCATACAAGTCGATTTCTGACCTTCCCGAGACGGCGGACCTGGCAGTCGTAGCGACCCCAGCCCGAACGGTCCCGGAGGTTGTCGAACAGTGCGGCGAAGCTGGGACCCTAGGCTTGGTCATAATCAGTGCCGGTTTCAAGGAGATCGGCCCGGAAGGAAAGGCTCTGGAGGACCGCATCTCCGAAACGAAGAAGCGCTACGGCCTCAGAATCGTCGGGCCCAACTGTCTCGGCATCATGCGGCCAAGCACAAACCTTAACGTCACCTTCATGAAAAGCACCCCGAAGCCGGGAAACATCGCATTCATCGGTCAGAGCGGCGCCATCGGGTCCGCGGTCCTCGACTGGGTCATTCACGAGAACATCGGTCTGAGCAATTTCGTTTCGATAGGATCCATGCTCGACGTAGACTTCGGCGACCTGATTGACTATTTTGGGACCGACCCCCGAACTAGGAGCATTCTGATGTACGTCGAAGGCCTGTCGGAAGCGCGCAAGTTCATGAGCGCCGCCAGGCACTTCGCCAGGACCAAACCGATAATCGTCGTCAAGGCTGGCAAGTTTGGGGAGAGTGCGAAGGCTGCAGCGTCCCATACCGGGTCGCTGACGGGGGAGGACGTAGTCTATGACAAGGCTTTCAAGCGCGCAGGGATGGTCAGGGTCGACGAGATAGCAGACCTGTTCAACTCTTCGGGGGTGCTGGGGATGCAACCTCTCCCGAGGGGTCCCAATTTGGCAATCGTGACGAACGCAGGGGGTCCTGGAGTCATGGCCACCGACGCCATACTTGGGCTCGGCGGAAAGATGGCCGAGCTGAGTGCGTCGACAATGGAAACACTGAACGCCCATCTCCCGAGGTTCTGGAGCAGGGGGAACCCAATAGACGTGTTGGGGGATGCGAGGCCGGACAGGTACCGGCTGGCGGTCGATGCATGTCTTAACGACGACAATGTCGACGGGGTGCTCGTGATTTACACTGCCCAGGCAGTGGGCGACCCGGTGGAGACTGCCCGGACCATCACCGACCTCTGTAAGAGCAAGGGGTACCAGTACAAGACCATCCTCACGAGTTTCATGGGGTTCGGGGCCGTCGAGGAGGCGAACAGGCTCTTCAACCAGAACAGCATCCCGACCTATTCGACCCCCGAACAGGCTGTCAAGACCTACATGTACATGTACAACTACAAGAGGAACCTGGAGCTGCTTTACCAGACTCCCGAGGAGCTTCCAGTTGACGTCATGCCCCCGAAGCGGCCCCTCAGGGTTATTCTCCGGAACATAGCGAAGGAGAATCGGGATGTCCTGAACGAAGCCGAGGCCAAGACCTTCTTGGAGTACTACAACTTCCCGGTCGTGAAGACCAAGGTCGCTCGCACGGTTGACCAGGCGGTCTCCATAGCCAATTCGTTGCGTTACCCAGTGGCGCTGAAGATACTCTCCCCTCAGATAATCCACAAGACAGACGCGGGAGGGGTGGTGCTCAGTATCAACAGCGACACCGAGCTCCGTGAAGCCTACTCCCGCATCGTGCAGAACGCCATAAGGTACAACCCGAACGCGGAGATTCAGGGAGTGACGGTCCAGCAGTCGATCACGAAGAAAGGATATGAAGTAATCATTGGGTCTAAGACCGACCCACTCTTCGGGCCCGTCATCCTGTTCGGGAGCGGCGGAGTAGGGGTCGAACTGTATCGCGACTTTGCGGTCGGCCTTCCCCCACTGAATCAGACGTTGGCGACGAGACTTATGGAGGAGACGAAGGTCTATCAGCTTCTGAAGGGCTACAGGAACATGCCCCCGGCGAACGTGAAGCTCGTCCAGGAGCTCCTGGTTCTGTTCAGCCAGATGCTCATCGACTTCCCGGAGCTCAAGGAGGTCGACATCAACCCCCTCTTCGTGTCCGAGAACGAAGCCTTCGCCTTCGACGCCAGAATCGTCGTGGACAGGGGGAAGATCGTGGAACCCCAAGAGCCACACCAGCACCTTGTAATCACGCCATACCCGAAGAGGTACGAGACTGCCTGGAGGCTGAGGGACGGGCGAGACATCCTGCTGAGGCCAATCAAGCCAGAAGACGAGCCGATGTGGCTCGAAATGTTCCAGAGCTTCTCCGAGGAGTCGGTGAGGCTCAGGTTCTTCCAGGTCATCAAGGACACCCCCCACGAGATGCGCGTGAGGTATTGCAACATAGACTACGACAGGGAGGTAGCCATCGTTGCAGAGCTCAACGAGGACGGGCGGAAGAGACTCTTGGGCGTGGCGCGGGTAGGACTCGAGCCTGACGGGAAAACAGGCGAGCTGGCCTTCATAGTGGCGGACCCCTGGCAGGGGCTAGGGCTCGGGACGAAGCTTGTCGACCACACCATCGACGTCTGCGAAGACATGAAGGTGGAGTCAATATACGCTATAATGCTCCAGGAGAACACACGGGCTATCAGCCTGATGAGGAAGATGGGGTTCGAAGTGCACTTCTTGACTGACGGAACGGCCAAAGCCGTTCTGGACCTCAAGGGAGAGGAGGAGTATCTCCCGGCGGAATCGGAGGTAACTGACGAGCCGGCCGCTTCATCCGTGACGGCGCCATCCCCCGCTTCCGCACCTGCGCCCCAGGTCAAAGGGACCGAGACACTGGCGACCTAGAGCTTCCAGAGTCTGTTCCTTCTGGGCCTATCAATTCGGGCGAAGACAACCCATCGCGAACGGTACTATGCGACCGAGGTTCGGTTTGCCACGTCCCAAGCGAATCTCTCGTCAACTACCGGAGCAGAATAGCCGAGGTCTCAGCCGAAGGCGTCAGGTTCGTGATACTAGAAGGGAGCACGGCCGAACGGAGGCTTCGGCGCTCATCAAACGCCAAAGGTCTGTACGGCATGCATGACGGAAGGAACGTATGCGGGTGGCTCGTGGACGAGGGGCGTTTCCCCGCCAGTACATCGGAGGAGACGACGACGAATTCCCTTGGCGGAAGAGACAGAGCTCGTGAAGAAGGTCCGTTTCTGAACGGTCCTCCCGCCGGCTAGCACGTCGAATCTCTAGTCCAGGCGATCACGGAACTTGGTTCCCCCGTGTCTCTCTCGCCATCGGTGAGGACGGGCTTCCCTTCCGTCTACTTGCGCTTTTTCCTGAGCTCTTCCATTCCCTCTAGGCTGTCCGCGAATGTGCCCAAAGGATGGACTTCCCTGTCGACCCCGAAGTTGCCAGGAGAGCCAAAGAGGATCTCCCCCATCTCTTCGAGAGTGTCTGTTTCAAGGATGTACGCGTCGCCGAGTATGTCCAGGAACGGTCCCCCGCCCACTATCTTCCGTTTCTTCTCAAGCTGGACCTTGTACCGCAGGTCGTCCCCTGCTACCCTCGTGAAATCCGACTGGTCTGACGGCATCGGCGCTCCCCTGACCCGCTCAACGACTAGGAACTTCATCTCTCTCGACTCCGTTACTTCGGTGCCTTTGCGTAGTCGATCATGCCCTGGAAGTCGACCACCGTCACTGGCTCGACTCCTACCACCCACGCGTCATGGCCGGGAGGTATCGAGGAGACTTCTCCAGGGCCGATGTCCATCTCTGTGCCGTCGTCCATCTTGACGTGGAGGATCCCGGTCTCGTGATACTGGAAGTGCGGAGCCTCACAGGACTGGGTCTTGGCGACTGGCTTCACGTGCTTAGACCACTTCCACCCAGGCTCAAGAACGGCCCTTCCCACTGCGGCCCCCTTGAAGTTCACGAGCTGAAGCTTCCCATTCTCGAATTTCCTGAGTTCATCCGGCGCGCCGAATTTCTTGACCTGTGCTTTGGCCAACCCTAACCCGTTAGGGAAGACCCGATTTAAGCATAGTGAAATTCGCAGTCAACGGGCCGTGCGTCTGTCTCCATGAGCCACGTCGTGGCGGGGATGACTCGGCGCGTCTAGAAACCGCGGCGCCGGGCCAGCACATAGGATGCGGCCAGAACAAGAGTGAAGATGCCTACAAGTGCCGCCTGGTAGGGAAACTCAGGTACACCCTGTCCCGAAGAGGACAAGGCCTCAGTCGTAGTGCCTACACTGCTGGTTGCCTGGGCCGAGCTGGTCTGGGCCTGAGGGGCCGAAGATGCCTCAGCTGTTGTTGACACGGTTGCTGCGCTCGACGGGTCGACGAAGAGAAGCACTCTGTAGTTGCCTGTGTCGGCGACCCACAGGTTGCCTCCGCTACCCGCCGCGACCGAGTCGGGTCCGTACAGCGAGGATTGGTCAACCCCAGCTGTCGAGTAGAAGTACGAGTCCTGGCCGATGATGACTGACGCATCCATCCCGGTGGAGAATGGCGGGGTGAACTCTGCGACTCTGTTGTTGCCTGTGTCTACGACCCAAAGGTTGCCGTGGGTGTCGAAGGCGATGCCATCTGGCTGATTCAGTGTGGACTGAGTCGTGTTCTCCGCCAGTGAGAGTAGGTTCGGTTGCCCTATGGCGATGCTGGCGCTCTCGCCGTTGGAGAACGGAGTCTTGAACTCCAGAACCCTGTTGTCATACGTATCGGCGACCCACAGGTTCCCCGAATGGTCGAACGCCAATGAACTAGGGTTTGACAGCATCGACTGATTCGCGTTGTTCGAGCTGGTGGTAAAGTTCGGTTGGCCGATCACGAGTGATGCGGCCTCACGTGCGCTAAATGGTGGGGTGAATTCGAGCACCCTATTTGAACCGCCGTCGGCCACCCACAGGTTCCCTGACTGATCGAACGCCAGGCCTGCGGGTTCAAAACCTGTCCGGGTTGGGGTGCCGCCAAGGTACTCGCCTCCAAGCAACACGCTCGAGCCCTCCCCGATGGAGAAGGGTGCCTTGAACTCCTGGACGCTGGCATTCTGCGTGTCACCTGCCCACAGGTTGCCGCTCGCGTCGAAGGCGATCCCCGAGGGTTCGCAAAGAGCGTTTCCGGTCGCGCACCCACTCCAAGAGAAGTTCGCCGCTCCTACTTCGAGCGCTGCACTTTCTCCGTTGGTGAAGGGCGGAGTGTATTCGGTCACCCAGCCGTTCTGGTAGTCAGAGACCCATAGGTTGCCCGAATTGTCCACTGCAATGAACTGCGGGGACCCGAGCTGGTCTCTCTCCGTTCCCTGGGCTGTCGAGTTGAAGCCCGTCTGTCCTATTACCACAGAAGCCTTCGGTGGAGGTGGAGGAGACGGTGGGGCGTGAAATGTAAGCGCAAAACCGACACTGCTTGAACCCAGAACAAGCACCAGAATCGCCGAAAGTACGACCGCTCGACGGGCGGGCCAGAAACCCGCATGGGCAACCAAATTAGGCGTGGCCCTAATTCTGGGTGGTATTAATCTGTTGGCCACCCGCACCTGGAACCGATTCACACGAGGGGCGACGTATTGCCCGTGAACTCCTGCGGGCGAGCGAGACGTGATTCATGTTAAGTAGTCCTCTCTGGCCCTGTCTAGAAGCGCCGTGAAAGAGGTTCGACCCATGACGAACTGGGAAATAGAAAGGGTAGTTCACTTCGACTTTGGAAGAGAGGACCCTTGCGTCGACGGGCTGGTGCATTTCGGGTTCCATGACCGAGCGGGCAAGCACTATGCCCTAGCCCACCAGAAGCATTTCATGGGTCTCCTCGGGGACGACGGTCGGTTGCGATGGACAGTGGCCGCTCATCAGGTCTTAGCGGGCGTTCCGAACATCTCCGCGGAGCTCCGGTTCCCGATGTACGTTGACAGCCTGCCAGACGAGACTCTGGTTGTGTCCAGCTTCGCAGACAGCCGGCTATACAGGATTGATCCGCAAGAGATGAAGGCCGAGCTCTTCTTTGACGGCTCGACTGCCGGTGTCAGGGACGCTGGCAACTGCGTGGTTGACGACCAGGGCTACGTCTGGCTCAACGAGGTCACAGGCTGCCGAATCTGGAAGATCGACAATCATGGCAAGGCAGTGCTGACCTTGGGGGACGGCGAGCCCGGTTTTCAAGTGGGCGTGACAGATTTCGACAGCGTGAGATTCAACTGGATCTACGACATGCGAAGGGGTCCGGAAGGGAACCTGTATGTTCTCGACAGCAGGAACTTCGCCGTCAGGATGATAGAAATCGGCGCCAGCCGGGTCTACACGATTGCGGGGACTGGAAGGGCCGGGTACGCCGGAGACGGGGGCGACCCCAGGCGCGCCTCATTCGGGAGCGACCCCTCGGCCCGCTTTGACGGACCCATATCGTTGTCCCTAGATGAAGACGGCAAGATCTACATCGGCGACAGGTGCAATCATGTCGTCAGGATGGTGGATAGAGAGGCAGGTGTCATCCTCACGATAGCTGGTGATGCCGGGAACACGAGTGAAGAGGCGAACAACCCTAACGAGCGCGACCCTCTCGCTCTCAGGCTTCCCAAGATTAGCAGCATGGAATACTTCGGCAGGCGCCTGTTCGTTCCAACCGACCTGACGGTTGACGGGGGAGACCTCATAGTGTTGAAGAAGCTTTGATGACCCGAGACCGGCCCGGTGGATCGTGTCCCGAACGGTGGTCTGCATCTCGACCCCAAGCTTCGTTGTCCTCACGCCCTCGCTTGAAGTGGCTGAATTGTCTGACTGGTCACTCTCTTTCAAGGGGTCGTAACGCCCCGGCTCGACATTGATGGCCTAACCTGTTAGGCACAACTAACGCTTAAATCCCGAACCTGTTGGCGGAAATACAGAATGCCCAGTTACATGGACGTACACAAGAACTTGAAGGGCGTCAAACTCAAAGATGTCGCGGAGGCGCACGCCAAGGACCTCAAGGTGCAGGGGAAATATGGCGTGAACTTCCAGAAATACTGGCTCGACGAGAAGGAAGGTACCATCTTTTGCCTCTCGGAGGCGCCGAACAAGGAAGCCATAGCGAAGGCGCATGACGAAGCGCACGGCCTATTGCCTTCGGAGACCTTCGAAGTCCAAGAGGGCAGTTAGCGCCATTCCCTTCCTGATCAGAGACAAGTGCTACAGGCACAGGTGGAAATCTGAGTTCGAACCGGCACCCAGGGATAGCGACCGCTGCAATCATCGTGATATTGGTCGTAGTCGTCGCGATAGCGGGGGTGGGCGCCTATCTGTTCGTCTTTGCTGTTCCTAGCTCCTCCGGATTCAGGACTTCGCCCACCATCGGCGCCAAATCCTCCCCTGCTGGAAGCGCCCACGCTTATACGTCCACCAGATTGGGTAGCGCCCAATCCTACGAAAAGTACAGGGGGACATTCACATACAGCAATCCTCTCGGCCCATTCGGAATCGACGACAGCAGTGGCCACCCCGTGGAGTGGAACTCAACTCAGACCGCATCTGGCTCGTTCGCTTTCTCGATTGACCCGACCACCTACCTCGGCACTGGAAACGGGCAGGGAAACATCACAGTGGCGACCCATGGATACTGCACTGGAAGTGTGACGGTCCCGTATACATTTACGATTCAAGTCGCTCACCCTCCTGGCGCGAACTTCGAAATCTCCTTCAATACGCCAAATCCAACCAGTGCGACGGTTGATTTGGCCTGCCATGGTCCCACCACAGGCTTCAACACAGCGAACAACCCCGTCACATTCTTGAGCGTCTATCCGAATGGGTTGAGCGTAGCTTCCTTCCCTTCGACTTCTTCGCAGCTGCCAACGGGGGGAATAAGCTACAACGTGACGATAACGCAGTCGAGTTGACCCGGCGATTGGATTCTGTGGCCCCCGAGGGATAGGTTGGGATTCACCATCACTCGGACCCCTTCCCAGCCATATCTCTCCGCTCACTGTGACGACCCCCGCCTGCAGCAAAATTGGGGCGGCCACATTCAATAATGAGCGGGCCCGGTGGGATTCGAACCCACGGTCTCTGAGCTACTGCGCTTCAGCTTCGGAGGCTGACGCCCTAATCCGTGCTGGGCTACGGGCCCGACTCCTCGGCCAATCATACGATTGGATAAGGGTATACATTGTCGCGGGGCACGACTCCGCTCCACCGGGGGATCTCGCGCAGACCGTCAAAGATGTCACTTCTTGATTGTTTGTCGCTCGGAATCGCCGTGCTATACGGGAAAAGCTCGGCCCGGAAAGTTCGTTGCATCAGGGGGGTCAAGGGCCTCGATATGGACGAGGTTCGGCGCGGAAGTAGAGAAAGCGCAACCGGCGGCCGATTCTCTGGGCGGCCCGCAGCGGGCCGCCCCCATCGGATAGCGTTTATGACCAGCCATTACGGAAGGCCAGTGCGTGAAGTTCGTCGAGTTTGAGGAGGAGGCCAGTCATCTCATCGTCGAGGCCTGCGACGACCTTCATTATGACGCCACCCAGGTGGATGTCTCGCTGCCGCCGAACCCCTCCTACGGCGACCTATCGAGTGCTGCCCCCCTGCGGATAGCAAAGCAGCGGGGGGAGAAACCCGAAGAGGTCGCGCTCAAGCTGGCTGCGAACATCATGGGCCGATCGCGCCGCTACCGCTATGTCAAGGCCGTGGCGGCTCACCAGGGCGGCTACCTCAACTTCACGCTCGATCACGCGCGCTTCGCCCTGGACTCCCTCAGCGAGATCCTCGGCAGCGAGGTGATCGGGGCCAGCCCCCCCGAAAAGGAGACCATTGCGATAGAGCACACGAACGTCAACCCGAATAAGGCCCTCCACATAGGCCACGCGAGGAACCTGGTTCTTGGGGATTCGCTCACGAGGGTGATGCGGCACCTCGGCTATCAGGTGCAGGCGTTGAACTACATCGACGACTCGGGAGCTCAGGTGGCGGATGTCATCGTGGGGTTCAGGTTCCTCGGCCTCCCGGAGGAGGCGCCCTCCGGCGTCAAATACGACGTCTATTGCGGGGACAGGGTATATACGAAAGTGAATCAGGAGTACGCTTCCAACCCCTCTCTGAAGGAGAAACAGTCCCTGGTCTTGCGCGAGGTGGAGAAGGGAGAGGGGGAGCTGGCGGAGTACACCCGGTCGGTGGTTAAACGGATACTTTCGGCACAGCTCTCGACCTGCTGGAGACTGGGGGCCACCTATGACCTGTTGAACTGGGAATCGCATCTGGTCCACTCGGGAATGTGGGAACGAATCTTCGAAACAATGAAGAAGAACGGGAACGTCAGGCTCGAAACGGAAGGCGAGAACAAGGGGTGCTGGGTCATCCCCGACCCGGAGACCGGGGAACAGAAGGTGGTTGTCCGCTCTGATGGGACCACCGTGTACGTCGCCAAAGACATCCCCTATGCGGCTTGGAAGCTTGGAATCGTCGATGACCCCTTTGGCTACGAGACATACGCCGAGTCGCAGCCAGGGGGAGGGAAACTCTACACAACGACGCCGAAGGGGAAGAAGTCGGGGCAGAGATTCGGCGGCGTGGACCTCGCGATCTCCGTCATAGACACGAGGCAGAGCTATCTGCAGAGAATCGTGGCTAAGGTGTTGGAGAAGCTCAGAGAAGGCTCCGCACGAAGATACATGCACCGCAGCTACGAGGTAGTCTCCATGTCCAAGAAGACGGCCGCCCAGCTGGGGTTCGGAATCGAAGGAGACTTCGCCCACATGTCGGGGCGAAAGGGGTTCTACGTCAATGCGGACACGATGCTCGATGCGCTGAAGAAGAAGGCGAAAGAGGAGACCAGGAAGAGAAACCTCTCCGAGACCGAGGAGTGGGTCGACGACGTCGCCGAGGCGGTCGCGGTCTCGGCCCTCAGATACGAGCTTCTCAAACAGGACCCCGACAAGATGATCGTCTACGACATGGAGGAGTCTCTACGCTTCGAAGGAGATACGGGTCCCTACCTGCTCTACACCTATGCGAGAGCCAGGAGGATCCTCGACAAGACCCCGGGGAAACCAAGGATTGACCAACAGGGGGCAGCCAAGCTCTCACGGAAGGAGGAACACGAGCTGATAAAGAAGCTCGCGATGCTCGACAAGGCGGTCATCACGGCCGGCGAGTACCTCTCCCCCAAGGAGGTGGCGGTCTTCGCCCACGAACTGGCGATGAGGTTCAACGACTTCTACGAGAAGGTCCCTGTCAATAAGGAAGAGGACGCTGGATTGCGGGACGCGAGGCTGGCCCTGGTCGACGCTTCAAGCAGGGTCATGGCGCAGACTATGCGGCTGATTGGGCTCCCCTACAGGGCGAAGATCTGATGCGCCAGGGAATCCTACTCGCCGCACCGATCTCTCTCCAGCGATGACTCCAAGCGCCAATGCTGGTCGTTAAGTAGCTACGACAATCCATGAGTGATGACGCTAAAACCTGCGTACCTTGCCGGAGTCTTTGACTCGGATGAATCGTTCACTCTTTCCCGCCATTCAAGGCCATCTGTCAAGCTGGGATTTGATTATCGGGTCTATCTCCAGCTGACTTGGAAGGAGCTGCCTCAGACAACAACGGTAATGGCGGAATTGAAGGAGAAATACGGTGGAAGTTTGGTCTTTGGGTCGGAGAATTCTGGCTTTTCCAGGCACACGCGATACGTCAAATACCGAGTCAACGCCTTGAAGGCGAGAAGATTAATCGAGGACATGCTCCCCCATCTTAGAATTAAGAGACGCCAGGCAGAAATATGCTTCGAAGTTGCTTCTGCGGCCCAAAGAGAACACTACGGCCGATGGCATCCGAGGTCGGCTGCGGAGATGATTCGGCTCGGCGAGCTTTACAGCGAAATGGCCCTGCTGAACTGGAAGAACGGGAAGGGGCGAGGCAGAAGACTCGCGAAGTCACAATTCATAAGCCCAGTTCACGAGACTTGACTCTGTGGCCCCACATTCCAAATACCTGCTGGCGGCGTTCGACCTAGATGGGACTCTCTTGGAGCATGACAGTAGTTGGGCCGCCCTCCACCGACACTTTGGCACGGGACATCTGGGGGCTGCATCACTGAGGTTGTACAGCGAAGGGAGAATAAACTATAGGGAATTCATGCGCAGAGACATTAGCTCGTGGCCCAAACCTCTGACGAAGACGCAGATCTCGACTATTCTTTCTGGCTACAGGATAAGAAAGGAAGCCCCCGAGACCATCGAAGAGCTCCATCGGCGCGGCATCAAGACGGCGATAGTCTCTTCCGGAATCGATATCCTCGCTGAGATGGTGGCGTCGCAATTGGGAATCGACAACGGGGTGGCGAATGGTCTGAATTTCGACAAGATCGGGAGGGTACTACCGCGAGGCGTGGGTCGCGTGGACCCCACGAGGAAGGACATCGCCTACCTCAAGTTGCTGGCGCGTCTGGGCATCCGGAGCCACAAAACCATAGCCGTCGGCGACACCATCTATGACCTCGCCTTTCTGAAATCTGCGGCACTTGGTTTCATGCTGGCTCACACGACAAGGGTCGACGACCCGGCCATCATCCATATCGAGAAGTTAACTGACATTTTCGACCACATTTAGGGAATACTTTAATCGAGTGGCCGAAGTCGCAACCGCGGTCGAAATGAGCGAACCACTCCTTCTGATTCCTGGTCCGACGAACCTGTCGAAGCGCGTGCGGGATGCGATGGCGGGGCCGCAGCTGGCCCACACGGGGAAGCAATTTTACGCGGACTTCACCGAGATTCTAGGTCTCGCGCGCTACGTTTTCAGAAATGAGAAGGGATTCCAGTTCGTCTTCACGGGGTCAGGAACCATTGGCATGGAGGCCTCGGTGGTCAGCACCGTCTCCCACGGAGACAGGACGCTCACCCTGAGCACCGGGTACTTCGGCCACAGGATGCTTATGCTGAACCAGGTCCACGGTGCGAAGGCCGACGTGATCGACTACCCGGACGGCAGTCACGCCGACCCTGATGACCTCAGGAAGAAGCTGCAGAAGGCGAAGTATAGGGTGGTGTTCATCACGCACGTGGACACCTCGACATCGGTCATCAACCCGATTCGAGAGCTCGTGAAGGAGTGCACGAGTGCGGGAGTCTTTTCCGTAGTCGACTCCGTCTGCGGCATCGGTGGAATCCCGCTCGACTTTGACAAGCTTGGGGCGGACATCGCGTTCACCGCGTCGCAGAAGGCGCTCGCAGGAGCTCCCGGCGCCGTCCTGGTGGCGACTTCCAAGGAGATTCTGGAGTACTTCGAGAAGCGCAAGGAGCCCATCGAGTCCTACTACATGAACCTCGTGAGGTGGAAGCCGATCATGGACGACCCGAGAATATACCTGGCCACTCCGGCAGTGCAGGTGCTCCTGGCCCTCAGAGAGGCTATGATGGAGGTGAAGGAGGAAGGCCTCGAGAAGAGATGGGCGAGGCACGGGCGCCTGGTGGAGACGACAAGGAAGATGGTCTCGGAGAACGGCCTGGGCTTCGTCGCCGACGAAGGATACAGGTCGGACACCGTAACCGCCTTCTGGGTCAAGGAGGGGACAGCCGGGGAGGTGCAGAAGAGGCTTGAGGACGAGTCCGGAATCCTCGTCGCCAGAGGTCTCCACGAAATGAAGGACAAGATGATCCGCATAGGACACTTCGGGAACCTCACAGAGCCCAAGCTGAAGGAGGCCCTCGGGTCACTTCAAAGCGTGCTCGTCGAGCTCGGTGCCGCCAAGCCGGTGCACCCGGCCAGACACAAGTAAGAGATGGCAGACCGCGCCAGTTCGGGGCAACGCATAAATCGCGTCTGAAGGCGCGCAAAGTCGGCATGTCAGCGACAGGGGACCTTACCGAATCCGAGATCGCCGTTCACTGGAAGGAGGAACCGATGGTGCCTCCCCCGGCCAAGTTCGTGGCCCAGGCCAACATGGCCGACAAGGACATCCTGAAGAAGTTCGGGGAGGAGAACTTCCCTGATTGCTTCGCCGAATACGCCAACCTCCTCTCGTGGGACAAGAAGTGGGACAAGGTCCTCGACTCGAGCAACCCTCCTTTCTGGAAGTGGTTCGTCGGAGGGAAGCTCAACGCGTCGTACAACTGCGTAGACAGGCACCTGCAGAAGTACGGCAACAAGGCTGCGATCATCTTCGTGGGTGAGCCAGAAGAAGAGACGCACGAAACCATAACGTACAGAGAACTGTATGCACGGGTAAACGAGTTCGCCCTCGTCCTGAGGGACTCGATGGGGCTGAAGAAGGGGGACAGGGTGACCTTCCACCTCCCGATGATTCCGCAGCTTCCGATATCGATGCTCGCTTCTGCCAGGCTCGGGATCGTCCACAACGAAGTGTTCGGCGGGTTCAGCGCCAAGGCCTGCGCCGACAGAGTGCAGGACTCTGGGAGTCACGTCCTCGTGACGTGCGATGGTTACTATCGCAACGGACAGTGGATTGACAAGAAGAAGGACGCTGACTTGACTGTCGAGGAGGCCGCCAAGATGGGGTCAAAGATAGACAAGGTCCTCGTCTGGAGGCGCCACCCGGGGAAGTACCTCTCGAGCGCCAAGATGGTCGAAGGGAGGGACTTCTTCGTCGACGAACTCCTGAAGCAGTACGTCGGGAAGAGGGTCGCCCCGGTTCCGATGGACGCCGAG
>Ga0187780_10001729_pt1 | contig 16522 bp, 14 predicted proteins | sample 1015_Q2_SP10_20__FD_132429 | JGI IMG/M metagenome (GOLD analysis project Ga0187780, IMG submission 132429) | Tropical peat soil microbial communities from peatlands in Department of Meta, Colombia - 1015_Q2_SP10_20_MG | ecosystem: Environmental > Terrestrial > Soil > Wetlands > Peat | place... | reverse complement strand
GACGCCGTCACCATCGTCCATTCCGAGACGTCCACCGGCGTGCTGCAGGACCTGCCGGCACTGGCGGCGGTCGTCCGGGAATTCGACGACGTCCTTTTCCTCGTGGACGCCGTGACGTCGCTCGCCGGCTCACCCGTGGAGCCAGACCGATGGGGCCTCGACTTCACCTTCACTGGATCGCAGAAGGCGCTTGCGCTCCCGCCGGGGCTCGCGCTCGGCGTGGCGTCCGACCGGATGCGCGAGCGCGCCAAGACCCTCCCGGGCCGCGGCGCCTACTTCGACCTCGTGAGCTTCGAGGAAGCCACCCGCAAGTTCCAGCCGACCAACACCCCGGCCCTGTCGCTGTTCTACGCGCTCGAGGTGCAGCTCGCGCGCATCGACGCCGAGGGTGGCGTCGAAGCCCGCTGGGCTCGGCACGACGCGATGCGTCGTTGCGTGGAGGACTGGAGCGCGAAACGCGGCGTCGCCTATCTCCCACCCGCGGGCCGGCGTAGTTGGACGGTGTCCTGCCTCAAGGTCCCGGCGGGAAAGACCGCGCAGGACATCGTCGGTGCGCTCAAGAAGGACGGCTGGACGATCGGGTCCGGCTACGGCGCGCTCAAGGACTCGACGATCCGGATCGGACACATGGGGGATCACACCGTCGCCGCGGTGGACGAGCTGCTCGGCCTGGTCGATCGAGCGCTCGCGTGACCTATCGCGTCGTTGTGGCGGACCGCGTCGCGGACGCCGGCCTCAAGCAGCTCGCCGCCTCTCCAGAGATCGAAGTCGCTGCCGTCGCCGGCAAGCCGCGCGACGTGCTCGAACGCGCGCTCGCGCAGGCGCACGCGCTGATCGTCCGCAGCGAAACCCGCGTGACCGAGGAGCTGATGGCGCTGGCGCCGCAGCTGCGCGTCATCGCGCGGGCCGGGGTGGGCGTCGACAACATCGACGTCCACGCGGCCACCAAGCGCGGGATTGCCGTGATGAACGCGCCGGGCGCCAATACGATCAGCGCGGCGGAGCACACGGTCGCCCTGCTCCTTGGCCTGATGCGGCGCATTCCCTGGGCCGCCGAGTCGATGCGCCGGGGCGAGTGGGACCGCAAGCGGTTCGAGGGATCGGAGCTCCGCGGCAAGACGCTCGGCGTGATCGGGCTGGGCCGGATCGGGGGCCACGTGGCGAGCCTCGGCCGCGCCTTCGGCATGCAGGTGATCGGACACGACCCGTTTCTTTCCCCGGAGCGCGCTGCCGAGCTCCAGGTGAAGCTCGTTCCCCTTGATGACCTGCTTCGCGCCGCGGACGTCGTGACCCTGCACGTCGCGCACACCGAGCAGACGCACCGCCTGATCAATGCCGAGCGGCTGAGCCTGATGAAGCCGACCGCCGTGCTCGTCAACGCGGCGCGCGGCGAAGTCGTGGACGAGCCCGCGCTCGCGGAGGCCCTGAAGGCGGGCAAGATCGGCGGTGCCGCGATCGACGTATTTGCCGTCGAGCCGTTGCCGAAGGACTCACCGCTCCGGACGCTCGACCATGTGATCCTCACGCCGCACCTCGCGGCGTCGACCGCGGAGGCGCAGGAGCGCGTGAGCGCGGACACCTGCGCTGCGGTGCGCGAGGCTCTGCTCGTGGGGGATCTCTCCCCGGCGATCAACGTTCCGGGAATCAGCGGCGCGGCGCTGCACCGGCTCGGCCCCGTGCTCGATTTGGCACGGCGGCTCGGACGTCTGGCGCTGGCGCTCGCGCGAGGTCCGGTGACCGCGATCGAGGTCGCCTACGGGGGCGACGATGACGCCGCGCCGCGTCCCGTCCTCGTCGCCACGCTCGAGGGGATGCTCACGGGAATGGGGATCGAGCAGGTAAGCCTCGTGAACGCCCTGCTGATCGCCGAGCAGCGGGGGATCCGCCACGCCCGGACGACGACCGCCCCGGAGCCCGGCTTCGCGACCACGGTGGGTGTCACCCTCGAAACGGCTGGCGGCAGGGTCAAGGTGGCCGGCGCGCTGGTGGGCGACGGCCGCGGCCGCGTGATTCGCATCGACGACTATCACGTGGATGTGGCGCCGGAGGGGTGGATGATCGTCATCCGCAATCGGGACGTGCCTGGAGTGATCGGCAACGTCGGCACACTGCTCGGCAAGGCGGGAGTGAACATCGGCAGCTACCACCAGGCCCGCCTCGCAATCGCGGGTCGCGAAGCGCTGGCGGCGGTGACGGTGGATCAGGCGCCGACGCACACGGTCCTCGCGGCGCTCGGGGGACTCCCCGATGTATTGGAGGTGAAGCTCGCAAACCTGGGTGACTAGGTCTTCCCTGACACGTTCAGTCCGCCGCCTCCCTCGCCGCTCCCCGATCGTCCGCCAGCAATCTGAACGTCTTCACCGCGCCGCTGAGCTTGTCCGCCGCTTCCGCCAGCTGATTCGCCGAGGCCGCCACCTCCTGGGTGGACGCGCTCTGCTCTTCGCTTGACGCCGCGATTTCTTCCGTCGACGCGAGCAATCCCTCCGTTCCCTGCGCCACGCTGCCGAGCCGGCTCGTGATTTCTTCCACCAACGTCCGCACGTCGCTCGTCGAGCGGGCGATCTCGCGGCTCCACGCGTCGTTGGCCTGCGCCTCGGCGGCGACGGTCGCGAGTCCCTGGGCCGCGGTCTCCGCCGCCTGGCGGGCGGCCGCGCCCCCCTTGGCGAGCGCGGCGAGCCGGTCTCGCGTCGCCTGAACCCGGTTCAACACGCCCCGCACGGTATCGGCCGTTTCTCCAGCCGCATTCGCGGCGACTGAGGCGAGCTTGCGCACCTCGTCGGCCACGACGGCGAAGCCGCGTCCCTGTGGTCCCGCGCGCGCCGCTTCGATCGCGGCGTTGAGGGCCAGCATGTTGGTTTGCGTGGCGACGGATTTCGCCTGGGTCACGAACTTCTGGATCTCGGCGGACGCGGCGGCCAGCGCGTCGGCCTCGGCGGCGCCACGCGCCACGTCGTCCGCGAGCGCGGTGAGCTGGGCCGTGCTCTGATCGAGCACGTCCTTGTTCTGGCGCGCCAGCGTCGCGAGGCTCGTGTTGCGGCGGACCGAATCCTCGGCGCCGGCCGCGAGAATCGTGATGATCTGCAGGATCTTGCCCGCGTCGTCGGCCGCCGCCCGGATCAGCTGCGCCTGATCCGCCGCGCGCCGGGACAGATCCTGACAGGTGGCCGACATCTCCTCGGTCGACGCACTCATCTCCTCAGTGGACGCGGAGATTTCCGCCGCCATCGCGGCGGCTTCGTCGGCCGCCGACCGGATCGCGCCCACGAGGCGCCGCAGCGCGACCACCATCGTGTGCACGGAGGCCAGCAGATCTCCGACCTCGCTCGTCCCGCTTTCGCCGGTCGAGATCGTGACTGAGAGATCTCCACCCGCCACGCGGCTCGCCACGGCGCCCGCCGCCCGCACCGGCGCCGTTACGCGGCGATCGAGCCAGATCGCGAGCCGCCACACGAGCAGCACCGTCACGCAGAGAAAGGCCGCCGCGCCGAGCCAGATCATGCGCTCCGTGGTGCGCACCGCGGCGTACGCGCGACTCTCCGGCTGCCGGAACAGCGCCCACCACTTGCCGTCGTTCGCGGGCACCGTGACCACGAGCTCGGGACCGCTCGACGTCTGCACCGTGGTCTCGAGCGCGCGGTCCTGACGCGGGATCGCCTGGCCCTCGGGCAGCGGCGTCAGCAGGCTCTTGGAATCGGGGGCGACGACGACGCGCCCCATTGGGTCGACGACCTGGATGTAGGCCAGCTCGCCGAGATCCCCCTGCGAAGCGGTGCGCGCGAGAGATTCGAGATCGATGGAGCCGCGGAGGACCCCGAGCACATCTTTCCCGGCGCGCACGAGAACGGCGTACTCTGTTCGCACCGCGCCCGCCGAGTCCCGCGCCGCCTCGCTCTCAAACACGCCGTCGCGCCGCGCCTCCTGCCACCACTCCTCGCCCGCGTAGGTTGGCGACAGCGTGCCCGACGACGCGACGCCGAGCCCGCGGCCGTCGGTCAGGACCAGGCCGGAGATCTCCGCGTGCGCGGTGTATGCGCGGAAGTATGCGTTGAGGATCGGATCGCCAGGTGGGCCACGATGCGCCGGCGCCCGCAGGGCGGCGGCGATCGCGGGAGAGAGCGCAAGCCGCTCGATTTCATGTCGCCGTTCGTTCAGATAGCTCGACACGAGCGCCGCGACCCGTACGCCGACTTCCTCGCCCCGCGCGTTCGCCTGGCGCTCGAGCTTGTGGCGCGCGTCCTGCCCCCCCACCACCGCCATCCCGATGGCGAGCGCGACGGCTGCGGCGATGCCAATGAGGAGAAAGCTCGACCGGAGCTGCTGAGACCGGGTCGTCATGAGGCGTCGGAGGCGCAACCTACGGCCCGTTTCACAGCGGGGCAAGTGCGTTTAGTTTCAGACACTTATGGGACCCATCCCGACGTACGATCCCGCGACCATCGAGCCGGAATGGCAGGAGCGCTGGGCGCGGGATCACACCAACGAGCCCGACCTCGCTCGTCCCACCCGGCCGTTCTACAACCTCATGATGTTTCCATATCCCTCGGCCGAGGGGCTGCACGTCGGCAACATGTTCGCGTTCACCGGCGCGGACATCTTCGGGCGGTTCAAGCGGCTGCAGGGGCACGACGTCTTCGAGCCGATCGGATTCGACGCCTTCGGCATCCACTCCGAGAACTACGCGCTGGCCGTCGGCATCCATCCGGCCACGCTCATCCCGCGTAACATCGCGACGTTTCGCCGCCAGCTGAGACGCTTCGGCGGAATGTTCGATTGGCGTCACGAGCTGTCGACGACCGATCCCGCGTACTACAAGTGGACGCAGTGGCTCTTCCTGCAGCTCTTCAAGGCGGGCTACGCCACGCGGAAGAAGGCCGCCGTCAACTGGTGTCCCGCGTGCAAGACCGTCATCGCGAATGAGCAGGTGATCGACGGCTTCTGCGAGCGACACCCGGACGTCCGCGTCGAGCAGCGCTTTCTCGAGCAATGGTTCTTCTCCATCACCCGCTACGCCGAGCAGCTGCTGCGGAACCTCGATACGCTCGACTGGTCGTCCAGCACGATCGCCATGCAGCGCAACTGGATCGGAAGGAGCGAGGGGGCGGAGCTCGTTTTCGAGACGCCGGGGGGAGAGCGGATCACCGTCTTCACGACGCGTCCTGACACGGTGTTCGGCGCCACGTACCTGGTGCTCGCCCCCGAGCATCCGCTCGTGGACCCGCTCACCGCCGACGAGCAGCGGGCCGACGTGCGCGCCTATCAGCGCCAGGTGGCGGCGAAAGACATCGTCTCCCGGAAAGTCGGGGACAAGACCAAGACCGGTGTGTTCCTCGGCTCCTACGCCCGCAACCCGGCGACGGGCGAGACGATTCCCGTCTGGATCGCCGACTACGTCCTGATGGAGTACGGCACGGGCGCGATCATGGCCGTGCCCGCTCACGACGCACGCGACTTCGATTTCGCCACGCAGTTCAAGCTGCCCATCCGGCGCGTGGTGCGGCCCGAGAAGGCGGGCGCCGAGGACGCCCTGCCATTCGAGTCCCATGACGGCGTGCTCGTCAACTCCGACCGGTTTGACGGACTGTCGTGCGCCGAGGGGGCGAAGCGGATCGTGGGGTGGCTCGCGGAACGGCGCCTCGGCGTTTCACGCGTCCAGTACCGTCTCCACGACTGGTGCATCTCGCGGCAGCGCTACTGGGGACCGCCGATCCCGATCATCTACTGCGAGCGGTGCGGTCCGGTCGCCGTTCCGGAGCAGGACCTTCCCGTCGAGCTGCCGTTCATCGAGGATTTCCGCCCCGACGACACGGGTGTGAGCCCGCTCGCGCGGCACCGGGAATGGTATTTCGTCAAATGCCCGAGCTGCGGCGGGGAGGGCCGGCGGGAGACCGACGTCTCGGACACGTTCCTCGACTCGTCGTGGTACTTCCTCCGGTACCCGTCGAGCGACGTGTCCGAGCGGCCCTGGGATCCCGGGCTAACCAGGACGTGGCTCCCGGTCACGACCTACATCGGCGGCAACGAGCACGCGGTGCTGCACCTGCTCTATTCCCGCTTCATCACGATGGTGCTCCACGAGCTGGGACACGTGGAGTTCGCCGAGCCGTTCCCGAAGCTCCGGGCGCACGGGCTGATCATCAAAGACGGCGCCAAAATGTCCAAGTCCCGCGGCAACGTGGTCGTGCCCGACGCCTACATCCAGAAGTGGGGCGCCGACACCTTCCGCATGTACCTCATGTTCCTCGGGCCGTTCCAGGAAGGGGGCGACTTCCGGGACGAAGGGATCACGGGCGTGCGGCGCTTTCTGGACAAGGTCTGGATCCTGGCGCACGAAGCGGCGCAGGCTACCGCCGCGCCGCTCGCGCCCGCGGTCGAGCGGAAAATGCACCAGACGATTCGCAAGGTGACGGCGGATACGGAGCGCCTGGATTACAACACCGCGATCGCGGCGATGATGGAGTACGTGAACGAAGTGCGGAGCGCGGACGGCGGCACGCGGAATGCCGTGGAGCCCTTGCTGATCATGCTGGCGCCGTATGCCCCACACATCGCGGAACACCTCTGGCGCGTGCTCGGACACGACGCATCGGTCTTCCGCGCCCGTTGGCCGGTCGCCGACGAGCGCCTGGCCGCGTCGGGCGACGTGGAGGTCGCGGTGCAGGTCAACGGGAAGGTGCGCTCGCGCCTGTTGCTCAGCCGCGGACTCAGTGAGGGCGACGTCAAACGTCTGGCCCTCGAGGATGCGACGGTGCAGAAATTCGTTGACGGGAAACCGGTCAAGAAGGCGATCTACGTTCAGGACCGCTTGCTGAACCTCGTCGTCTAGGGCCGCTGACCCGCGCCTTACAGGGCGCGGGAGACGAGCTCGCCGACGAAGTATCCTACCGCGGCGACGCCGAGCCCCACGACGAACATGTCGATGCCGCTCCGAATCACGCCGCGTCCCGTGAAGAGACTGCGCGCGCCGCCGACGACGAAGTGCGACAGCATCGCGAGCACGAACGCCGTCCACACGGCAGGCGCGCCGGAGAGGAACAGGAACGGCGCCACGGGGATCAGCGCCCCGACGGCGGTCGCGACCCCGGTCAGCCATGCCTCCCGGAGCGGCGTCGCATGAGCCTCACCGATCTTCAGCTCCTCCCGCACCGATTCGCCGAGCGCGCGCTCGGGGTCGCGCATGACCTCTTCCGCCATGCGCCGCGCCGTCGCGGCCTCGAGCCCCTTTGCCTGATAGAGGAGTGCGAGCTCCTCCTGCTCCACGTCGGGCATCAGGCGGATTTCTTCCTTCTCCATCGCGATCTCGTGGGCGTAGACCTCGAGCTCGCTCTTGGCGGCGAGAAATCCCGAGGAGCCCATGGACAGCGCGTCGGCGATCATCCCGGCGATCCCCGACACGAGCACGACGTGTGGCGTGACCGCGGCGCCGATCACTCCCGCGACGAGACCGAAGTTCGCCGTCAGGCCGTCGTTGAAGCCGTATACGACGTTGCGGAGAAATCCCCCCGATTCGGTGCGATGCCACGGCTCCGCGCTGCGTCCCGCCAGTCCCGCGAGCGTCTCGGCGTGCGCCGCCGATTCTTTTGCGAGCGCGAGCGAGACCTCACGCGCGTCTTCGGCGCGCGACGCCGCGTGCAGGTCCATATATCCCTTGACCTCGCGTCCTTCCTCCCGCAGCAACAGCGGAAGCAGATAGCCCGGCCCAAAGCGACGGCCGAGCCAGGCCATGACGCGCGCGTTGAGAGAGGGGGCGGGACGCGAGGGCACCGGGTGGCCGTTGTCCGCGAGTAGCGCGCTCCAGCGATCGGTGTGGCGCTGTTCCACCGCGGCGAGCTGCCGGTAGATCGCCTGCTTCGCTGCGTCCGGCTCCTCGGCGGCGAGCACGCCATACAGGTAGGCCGCGTCCGATTCGTCCTGCCAGTGGTGCAGCCACTCGTGTAGCGTGTGTCGGTCCAGGGCGGGCATTCGGACAAGATATCTCGACCCGAGCCAACGTCCAAGGATGCAACCACTTACGGTCCCGGATGAAGCTCGGCCCCGCATGGCCTCGGCTTGCCCGTCCTACGCTTTGCTGCGACCGTCCAAGGCCCCCGGGCATCATAACTTGCAGGAGATGACCATCTCGCTCGCCGTTCCGGACATCCTGGTTGCTCGAGCAAAGTCGGGAGACGAGGAAGCCCTCGAAGCGCTGTATCGCGCGTTCGAAACGCCGGTGTACAACCTCGCCCGTCGCATTCTGCGGAACCCAGAGGATGCCGAGGATGTGCTGCAGGAGACCTTCCTCGAGGTCGTGCGCAGCATCGGCAGCTATCGAGGCGAGGGACACCTGTGGGGCTGGGTGCGGCGAATCGCGTCGTCCAAGGCGCTCATGCGGATCCGGCGTCAACAGGTTCGGGCCGAGGAGGCCTTCGACGAGGAAGCCGTCGTCGGTACAGCGCCCATGTCGATTCCGGCGCGCGTGGATCTGGAGCGGGCCTTCGAGCAGCTCGGCGAGACGTCCCGCGCCGTCGTGTGGCTGCATGACGTGGAAGGGTACACGCACGAAGAAATCGCGGAGATGATGGGGAAGACCGTGAGCTTTTCAAAGTCGCAGCTGGCGCGCGCACACGCGCGGCTGCGTCGCGTCCTGGAAGGGGAGGGGCAGACGTGACGATGCATTGTACGATGGATGAGCTGCTCGCGTTGCGGGCGAACGAGGGGTCGCAGTGGGCCCGGCAGCACCTGGACACCTGTGCGGAGTGCCGCACCGAGCTCGATGCGCTGTATCAGCGGATCGCGCAGCTCAAGGCGCTGCCGGCACTGGCGCCGGCGCGAGATCGCTGGCCTACGATCCGGGCCCGGGTCGTTGCCGCGCGGTTGTCACGACGCCGGCGGTGGGCCGCGTCGGGCCTCGCGGCCGCCGCGGTGCTCGCGGGCATGGTCGTATTTCGCGGGATCAGCGGGCAGCGCGCCTACGCCGACGAGCTGGCGCAGGCAAAGCGCCAATCGGCGTCGCTCGAAGCGGAGCTGCAGGGCTACGATCCCGACGCGCACGTCCAGAGCGGTCGCACGGCGGCGATGGCGGCGGCGCTGGAGGACCGGATTGCGGCGGTCGACGCGCAGCTGTCGCAGCTGAACACCGGCCCTTCGCCGGTGGGCCCGCAGGTTGTCCAGCTGTGGCAGGACCGGGTGGACCTGATGCAGCAGCTCGTGGACGTCCATGTCACGCAGGCGTCCTACGTAGGGTTGTGACCAAGGACCGACGAGACAGGAAACGGAGACGGATGATGAAGGCGACAGTGATGCTCACGATGCTAGCCGTCGTTTCGGGTGTGGGCCGCACAGGCGGCCAGACCCCTCCGCGCCCGTCCGGCCCTCCCGGACCGCCGCACCAGCGGACCTGGGCATTCGCATTCGGGAATCATCACGGTCGCCTCGGCGTCCTCGTGAACACTCGCACGACGCCGACCACGGACAGCATCGGCGCCCGCGTCGAAGCCGTCACGCCTGGCGGCCCGGCCGCGAAGGCGGGGCTCAAGGCCGGAGACGTGATCACGCAGTTCAACGGGACGTCCCTCGCGGGCGTGCCGCCGGAGAGCGAAGACGAGTCCGGCCCGGGACGCCAGCTCGTGGAGCTCGCGCAGGCGCTCCAGCCGGGCGACTCGGTACAGCTCGAATACCGGCGCGGCGCGGAAAAGCGAAAGACGACGCTCGTGGCGGAGGACGTGACCGCCATGCCGGGCATGGATCATCTGGAAGCCGTGCCCGAGCCAGGCCGGATGTCACTGCTCGGGCCCGACGGAGGGATGTCGTTCTGCTTCGGTGACGCCTGGTGCAACATGGAGCTCGTGAGCCTGAACCCGGACCTCGGCGAGTACTTCGGCACCAAGGAAGGAATTCTGGTCGTGAAGGCGCCCGCGGATTCGAGCCTGCCGCTCAAGAGCGGCGACGTCATTCTCGCGATCGGCGGGCGGAAGCCGGCGTCGGCGTCGCACGCGATGCGGATCCTGCGGTCCTACGACGTGGGCGAGACGGTCGTGATCGATATCATGCGCAAGCAGAAGCGGTCGAGCATTACCTGGCACGTGCCGCGGATGGAGGACCACATGCGGCGCTTCATGCGGTTCCGCCAGATGGCGCCCGACTCCGACGACGACCCGCCACCGCCGGAACGCTGATTCAGCCCAAGCGACGGGCGGCGGGCAGCACCTGCTCGAACGCGCTGAACTCGAAGGGCTTCGCAACACAGGGCCGGCCGGTGGAAGCGAGGAAGCGTCGCACCTGGTCGTCCACCAGCTGGCCGGTCGTGAAGATGACTCGTTCCGCGTGGGCGTGATCCCCCACCCGTAGCTCGCCGTACAGCTCTTCGCCCGAGAGATCGGGCATTCGCATGTCCACCACGACGGCGTCGAACGTGCCTTCCCGGAGCCGGGCGAGCGCGTCCCTCCCACTCGCCGTCGTTTCGATCTCGTGTCCGCGGCCCGCGAGATAGCGCTGCAGCGCGACTCGCACCGAGGCTTCATCGTCGACCACGAGGATCCGAAGTCGCTCTCCGGCCGGCGCGGCCGGAGTCACGGGCGCCGGCTCGCCTGCTTCCCGCGGCGTCACGACGGGGAGCTCGATCGTGAAGCGGGCGCCTCCTCCCCCTCCCCCTCCGGGGCCTCCCGGAACGTTCTCCGCCCAGATGCGGCCGCCATGCTCGCGTACGATGCCGAGGGAGATCGAGAGACCGAGGCCCGTGCCGGAGCCGGTCGGCTTGGTCGTGAAGAAGGGATTGAAGATGCGCTCGAGCAGGTTCGGCGGAATGCCGACTCCCGTATCTTCGACCTCGATACGGATGTGGGAGCCCGTGAAGCGCGTTCGGACGGTGAGGCGCTGGCCGGACCGCTGGCGCCGCTCCATGGCCTGTTCGGCGTTCGTAATCAGGTTCAGGAACACCTGCTGGAGCTGATGCGCGTCGGTCAGCGTGTCGGGGACGTCATCGTCGTACTCGCGCGCCACTTCGATGCCCCGTACGCGCAGCTCGTAGCCGCGCAGCTCGAGGGTGTCGTCGAGGACCTGGTTGACCGACGTCGGCGTCCGCTCGGGTTTATGCTGCCGGGCGAAGGTCAGGAGGTTCTGCACGATCCGGGAGGCACGGCGCGCTTCCGCGTAGATCATTTCGGCCGCCGTGCGCTGATCCGGCGGGAAGCGCTTCTCCGAGAGCAGGAGCTGGGCGAAGGCCGCGATCCCCGCGAGCGGATTGTTCAGCTCGTGGGCGACGCCGGAGACGAGCTGTCCGATGGCCGACATCTTTTCCGATTGGATCAGCTGCTCCTGCAGCATCTTCTGGTCCGTCACGTCGCGGATGATGCAGAGGACCTCTTCGTCCCGCCGGGGGGTCGAGTAGGTCACCTGAATCGTCCGGGCTTCGCCGTCCTTGCGGAAGAAGGTCGTTTCGAACAGGCCGGTCTCGCCGGCAAGCGCCTTCTGGAAATGCGCCAGCGCCTTGGGAAGCTCATCGTCGGGGAGCATCGGCGCGAACCATTGCCCCACGAGCTCTTCGCGGCGGTATCCGGAGATATTTTCCGCGGCCTGATTGACGGTCGTGAAGCGGCCGTTCGCGTCCAGCGTGGCGATGGCGTCGGAGGCGGACTCGAAGAGGTTCCGGTAGCGCGCCTCGGAGCGGGCCAACGTGTCGCGTGCCCGCTTCGGCTCCGTGACATCGCGCAGCGTCGCGACCGTTCCGATCAGCGTCCCGTTGACGACGAGCGGTGTCGTCGAGACCGCGACGTCGCGCTCGACGCCGTCTCGTCCCACGACCTTCGTCTCGTAGTGCTGCTCGCTGCCGGCGAAGGCGCGTCGCTCCCGGTCGGCGACGTGCTCCCGCTCGGCCGACGTAACGATGTCGTCGATCGCCGTGGCCGGCAGATCTTCGAGCGGACGGCCGAACAGATCCGCGGCCGCGCGGTTGGCGGTGATGATGCGTCGGTCGACCCCGGTGACGACGACCGCGTCCGCGAGGGCTGCGACGATCTCCCGTGCGATCGCGAGCGGATCCGCGCGGGCCTCCGTGGAGGAGGGCGCGCGCGCGCGCCTAGTCATTCGGCATACGAGGCTACCATTGCGGCTCGCATGAGCCCGAGGCTGCGCACCGACGCGCTCATCACTTCGTCGACGTCGTCGCCCTGCGCGACGCACGCCTTGATGATTTCGAGTGCCTGAACCGGGTGCTCGTCGTCGTACTTGGCGTGCTCCTCGAGCCACCACCGACCTCGAGGTCCGATCTTCTGGTTCTTGCTAAGGCCGCGAAGCGCCTTCTCCGAGATCTTCTGGGCCACGCCCTCGACGGCGTAGTTCACCGCACCGACAGCCGCCGCGAAATTCGCGGTGCCGCACATCATGGTCAGATAGCGGTGGAACTCCTGCGTCGCGGGAATCATCCGCTCGGGGATCTGGAACCGCTCACGCGGCACGCCGAATCCGTCGCCCATGGCACGCCACATCGCATCGTGCCGTTTCTCGACGCGGATGTTCTCACGGAAGAACGCTTGCCCCTCGACCGGCGAGCGGTCGAGCAGGAGGCCGAGCCACTCCGGGAAGTCACGGATGATCGGGTAGAACGCTACGAGGAAGTTCTGGATCTTCGTCTCGGCCAGCTGATTCTCGGAGGCCTGCACGACGACGGGCGTATCGAGGATCGCCGCCCGTTGCGGCTCCATGGCGGCATCCAGCTCCGCCACCCATGTGGGATGGGTCGTCACCTGCACGGACATGACAGCTCCTTCCAGGGCGCAGGCTAGAGGGCGTACGAGGAATCTACACGCAGCCCTGGCCCGGGCAACTCTCGGCGGGGAGCAGACTTGGCTCGTGGCCTGGGTGCTGGGTGCTGGTGCTTGACGAGATATATCGTGACATAGTAACGTGTGCGTAACATCGTAACGGGAGTGGGCACAATGACGCGCGGATTTGGCTGGGAAGGATTCGGGTTCGGTTTCGGACCGCGGGCGTGGGGCTGGGCGGGCCGGCGCGGCCGGCGTCAGTGGTTTGAGTCGGGAGACATGAAGTACGTGATTCTCAAGCTGCTTCAGGACAAGCCACGCCACGGCTACGAAGTGATGAAGGAGCTCGAGGAGCGGATGCACGGCTGTTACTCTCCTTCGCCCGGCACCGTCTACCCGACGTTGCAGTGGCTGGAAGACGAAGGCCTCGTCGGCTCGCGAGACGTGGAAGGGAAGAAGGTCTACGAGATCACCGATGCCGGACGGCAGTTCCTGCGCGAGCACCGTGACGTCGTGGACGATATCTTCGCGCGGGTTGAGGAAGCGGTGGAGCGGGTGGCGGGTGGCGCGATGGCGGACGTGAACCGCTCGGTCGGCCGGCTCGTGAAGGCGGTGTATCGCGCGGGGTGGAAGGCGCAGGACGACGCGGGCCGCAAGCGCGTCGCGGAGATTCTCGCGCGGGCCGCGGAGGAGGTCGAAGCGCTCGCCGGACGCGCCTGAACGACGGCTTGCCTCCCGCGGAACGCGACACCAGCTTTCCGCCGGGCGACATCCGAAAACGACAACAGGAGGAGGGCGATGGCAGCGAGCAGGCGAGTGGTTGTCCTGGCTGCCGTCGCCCTCCTTGTCGTTGGCGCGCGGCCCGCAGCCGCCCAGGCGAGCGCCGCGCTGCGCGACAGCGCCATTCACATTCTGCGCTCCGTCCCCTTGATCGACGGCCATAACGACCTGCCCGACGCCATTCGCACGGCCGGCGGCCTGGATTCCGTGGATCTCGCGACACCCCGCCCGCATCTGATGACCGACATACCGCGGCTCCGCGCCGGGGCGGTCGGGGCCCAGTTCTGGGCGGCGTACGTTCCCGTCACGACGATCCACGGTGGCGAGCACCCGGCCGTATACGCGCTCGAGCAGATCGACCTGATCTATCGGTACTGCCGCAAGTATCCGCAGGCGTTCGCGATGGCCTTCACCGCGGCGGAGGTACAGGCCGCCTTCGCGCGTGGCCGCGTGGCCTGCCTCATCGGGATCGAAGGTGGGCACGCGATCGAGAACTCACTCGGCGCGCTGCGCACGTTCTACGCCCTGGGTGTGCGGTACATGACGCTGACCCACTGGGAGACCATCGATTGGGCCGACGCCGCGACCGACAGCGCGAAGCACGGCGGTCTGACGCCGTTCGGCGAAGAGGTCGTCCGGGAGATGAACCGGCTCGGCATGCTCGTGGACATTTCCCACGTCTCGGACGGCACGATGAGCGCGGCGCTCCGCGTCTCACGGGCGCCCGTAATCTTCTCCCACTCGTCAGCGCGGGCGTTGTCGCACCACGTGCGCAACGTCCCGGATTCGCTTCTGGCGCGCCTCAAGGCGAACGACGGGATCGTGATGGTGAATTTCAATCCCGCATTCGTCTCGGAAGAGGTGCGCCAGTACGAGGAGAGCACCACCGCGCGGGCCCGCGCGCTGAAGGCGGCCGGCGTAGACAGCGCGGCGCTCGCCGACTCCTCCCGGCGCTGGGCGGCGGCCGCGCCGCGGGCGACGTTGTCGCAGGTCGCGGATCACTTCGACTATCTCCGGAAGGTCATCGGGGCCGATCACATCGGCGTGGGATCGGACTTCGACGGCATCGAGTCGGTGCCGCTCGGCCTGGAGGACGTCTCGAAGTTTCCCGATCTCATGGCCGAGCTGCTGCGCCGTGGGTGGACCGTGCAGGAGATCCGGAAGGTCGCTGGACTGAACCTGCTGCGGGTGCTACGTGCCGCCGAGCGTGTCGCGGCTGAGATGAAGGCCGGGCGCTAGCCGAGCCGGAGGGCCGCGGCGAGACGCGAGACGAACAGTTGCGCGATCGCGCCGCGATCGGCGTGGTCGCCCGCCGGGCGCGCCAGCCACTGTTTCGCAGTCGCTTCCATCTCCGCCGCCAGCTCGGAGGCCTCCCAGAACCCGTAGGAGCCCGCCGAGCCGTGCACCTTGTGGACCTCACGCCGGAACTGGTCGAGCGCGTGTGCGTCATCCCCGGCGACGGCGAGGCGATCTGCGAGGGCGCCGATCATGAGGATCTGCGCGCGGGCTCCCCGCAGGTAGTCTTCGAGCAGGCCGGGAGGCAGGTCCTCCGGCCTGTGGCCGGGGTCCGAGGGCATCACACATAATGGGGACGGGGGCGCCGGATTTGCCAGAGCGGCCGGCATCCGAGGTGGGGCTCTGCTTCACCTGCCGCTGGATGCGCGCCACGCTCACACGGCGGGGATCGACGTTCTTCCGGTGCACCCGGGCCGACGTCGACGCGCGCTTCGTGCGCTACCCGCCGCTGCCCGTCCGCTCATGTCCGGGGTACGAAACGACCATGCTATTCTTCGTCCTGTTGCACTACACCAAGCCGATCACCGCGGTGGACGCGGTGCGGCCGCGCCACCTCGAACATGTCGCGCGGCACGCCCGGACGGGCGTGTTTCACGCCTGGGCCCGGCGCGATCCGCCGAGCGGTGGCGTGCTCCTCGCCGGGGCGCCCGATCGGGCGACCCTCGAGGCGATCATCGCGCAGGATCCATATGTGCTCGAGAACGTCGCGACCGCCGAGATCGTCGAGATTCCACCCGCCAACGTCCGCGGAGTGTTGCGCTCCTGACTACGTGCGGCTCGCCGTGATCCCCATGCCGATCGAGAGGAGCGCAAGGACATCGCATACCTCGGCGACGGTGTGAGCAAAGAGGAACGTCGTGAAGTCGAGGTGGTAGGTGATGTAGAACAGCTCGCCCAGGATATAGAGCACGAATCCCCGGGCCGCCGCTCCGTTACCGGCGGACCTCGCCTTGCGCCACAACATCACTCCGATGAGCACGCAGGCGCCGTGGATGATGAGAAACAGCGCTGGGGGTATCGCGTCGATGAAACTGCCGAACGGCATGGCGGCGCCTCCGTATGGTCGAGCCGACCCGATTCTACCGCGCCTCGCACGAGCGTCAAGCGCGCCTGTAACCGATTTCAGGGAAAGGGCTTAGACGCTCACACCAGAGGCAGTTGCGCCGCCGCCGCTATTGCGTCGGAAGCCCCGGTTCCCCACTTTGGGCCCGCGTTTCCCCTCACACGCGAGCGAGGTCGCAGTGGTTCACCCGAGTCAGTTCGAGCGGGCCAAGATGTTCCTGCTACGCAACTTCGAGCGGATCTTCGTCCTGCTCCTGGTCGGGATCATGCTCGTGATCCACGGGTTCGTGGATCAGAAGTTCGCGTTCCTGAGCTTCTACTATCTGCCGATGATTCTCGCCGGCTTCTACGGCGGGAAGCGGTTCGCGGTCGCGTCCGGTCTCTTTATGGTCGCGCTGGTATTCTTCTACCAGCAGGTGCAGGGGCTCGATACTCCTCCCGGATTCACGGTGAGCATCGTGCTCAGTCTCGTGCCATGGGCCGGGTTCCTGATCCTCACCGGGTACGTGGTCGGGGCGCTCGCTGAACAGCTGGAAGATCGTCTGGGAGAGGTGAAGAACGCGTATCTCGCGACGCTCGAGCTGCTCGCATTCCACATCGAGTCCACCGAGAAGCATCAACAAGGCCACAGCAACCGCGTCGCCGAGGTG
>Ga0187780_10001728_pt1 | contig 16526 bp, 18 predicted proteins | sample 1015_Q2_SP10_20__FD_132429 | JGI IMG/M metagenome (GOLD analysis project Ga0187780, IMG submission 132429) | Tropical peat soil microbial communities from peatlands in Department of Meta, Colombia - 1015_Q2_SP10_20_MG | ecosystem: Environmental > Terrestrial > Soil > Wetlands > Peat | place... | reverse complement strand
CCGTAAGAAATCGGGCCTAGCTTTCAACTGCCGATTTGTCCGGCAGCATGCGATTCTGTCTGTCGCCAAGTTTGGGCCTGGAGACTGCCGAAGGGAACGGGGATGGCAAAAACCGTCCTGATCGTGGAGGACAACGAGCTCAACATGAAGCTCTTCCACGATTTGCTGGAAGCCCACGGTTATACCGCTGTCGGAACGCGAAACGGCATCGAAGCGCTCGCGCTGGCGCGCAAGCATCGCCCGGACTTGATTTTGATGGATATCCAGCTTCCGGAAGTCTCTGGACTGGAAGTCACCAAATGGCTTAAGGACGATCAGGATTTGCAGCACATTCCCGTCGTCGCGGTCACCGCCTTCGCCATGAAAGGCGACGAAGAGCGCATCCGCGAAGGCGGATGCGAGGCTTACCTTTCCAAACCGATATCGGTCAGCAAGTTCATAGAAACTGTTCGCCAATTCCTGGGAAGTCCGTAGGCGACTTGAGAGTTCCACCGGCCGGTGCGGTGCGGCGATGCCCCGGCGGGTCCCTGCGGTAATCACAATTTTTGTGGTTGACGGCCGATGGGCGGCGCCGGTTGCGGCTTTCGCGGTTGATTTCGGCTACCGTTCCGTTAGCCTTCCGTTAGGCGTGACCGCTGTGCGCCAAGAACGGCTTTCAGGCAGCGGTAAGCGCATGCGACGCGAAGAAATCGCGCGAAAAAATCTTGCGAATTCCTTGATAACCCTACGGAATGCTCAGGTCCGCCGCATCTCCTGGGTCCGTGGGGTTCGGCCGGCACGGGGCGGTGCGAGTGGCCTCCTCATGACACCGTTCCCGGCCGGCCACCATCCACCATCCAGTTCGTCGTCAACGTGAGCGCGCCGGTTGCGGCCTGCGATTTGCGGGGGTTTTGGGCCGCGCTGCGTCGGAGCGGATATGTCGCGGGAATGCCGAGTGAAAACCTACTTGATCTTGGACTCGCGAAATTCGACGTGCTTTTTCGCAACCGGGTCGTATTTCTTCTTCACCAATTTGTCCGTCATCGTGCGCGAATTCTTCCGCGTCACATAATAGAAGCCGGTATCGGCGCTGGAAACGAGCTTGACTTTAATCGTGGTGTTCTTGGCCATTGGTACCTCGTGACCTGTGGGACCTTGGAACTAGAGGAACAGCGTGCGGCGCAACCTAGTCGGCAGGCTGCGATTGTCAAGAAAGCCCATATTTTGCCCTGTGCCTGCTCAGAGGATCTCTCGCACGAATCGTTTGTGCAGCATCCGGTAAAGCGGCACCGGATGGTTGCGAACCATGCCGGCGGCGATCCGGTCCTGCAGTTCTTCGAGCACAACCGCGGTGATGCCAGGCATATCGAGCTGGCGAGCTTGGGTGATCGGAAGCCAGACGAGCTCGACGAGTTCTTTGTCGGGCCCGACAAAGCCGTCTTCCCGGCGCGCGATCGCGGACACATCCGCCGTGAAGAAACGGCTGTCGAAACGCAAGGGCCGCCCGGGCGGAGTGATAGCGCGCGCAACAAAATGAACGGCGCTGAGGTCGGGGACGATGCTGGCAGCGGCGAAGGCCTGCCATGGACCCGGCGGGACGGTCATCGCACCTTCTGCGCGTACGCCAAGCATGATGCCGGTCTCTTCGTAGGTTTCGCGCACCGCCGCGAGTGCAAAGCCTGCCGCTTTGGCGAAGCCAGGCCGTCGCACCCGTTGCATCAACTTGTCGATGTGATGCTCGTGCAGCGGTTCGGCTGCCGCCATCAGCCGATCGGTTGGCTCGATACGGCCGCCGGGAAAGACGAATTTCCCGGGCAGAAAGCGATGGCGCTGATGCCGGCGCCCAAGCAGCACCTTCGGTTCGCGTTCCGCGCGATCGATCAAGATCAGCGTTGCGGAATCTCGCGGTTTGACGTTTGGAAATGACTGATCGCGGATGGTGCGCGTCAGCCGCTCCGCACGGTCCGCCGCCGTTCCCCCCGCGATCGAAATGTCGTCTTCCATCAAGCGGTCTCTTCTTAACCTCTATCTCTTAGCTCTATTTCTTGCCTTTGCGACGCGATTTGTGCGCATGGGCGAATTTCGGCTGCGCGTGCGAGGGATGTCTTGGCCTCTTCGGCATCCCACCTGAATCGGTCAAGGGCTGACCGACGATTTTAAAGCGCAAAGCGCCGGCGACAGGCGCCGCTTCGACAAGCTCGACCGTGACGGGATCGCCGAGACGATGCGCCGTCGATCGACCGACGAACGCGCGCGCCGCTTCCTCGAAACGGAAATATTCCTCGCCGATGGTTCGCGCCGGGATAAATCCGTCAGCGCCGGTTTCGTCAAGCTCCACGAACAGACCGGCGCGTGTCACGCCCGAAATATGCCCGTCGAAAATGGCGCCGACGCGGTCGGCCAGGAAATGGGCGATCAGCCGGTCGGCCGTTTCGCGCTCGGCTTTCATTGCACGCCGCTCAGTGGCGGAAATGTTGGCGGCAATCTCGGCGAGCCCGCGCGTATCGGTCCCCTTGGGCAATCCGTCGGCGCCGAGCTTTACGGCACGGATTAGGGCGCGGTGCACCACAAGATCCGCGTAACGGCGGATTGGCGACGTGAAGTGGGCGTAGCGGCGCAGGTTGAGGCCGAAGTGGCCGAAATTTTCCGAGGAATATTCAGCCTGTGCTTGCGTCCGCAGCACGACTTCATTGACGAGCCTCTCGACGTCGCGGCCTTTGACCCGCTCCAAGATGCGATTGAAGCCGTCCGGGCGCAGCGCGCCGCCCTTCGGAAGCGAAATGTCGAGCGTTGCCAAAAATTCGCGCAAAGCGTTGAGCTTTTCCAGCGACGGCTCGTCGTGAACGCGATAGACGAGCGGCGTTTTGGCGCGCTCGCATGTTTCCGCCGCCGCAACGTTGGCAAGGATCATGAATTCCTCGATCAGGCGATGTGCTTCCAGCCGCTGCGGCATGATCACGCGATCGACCGTGCCGTCGGATTTCAGCACGATTTTTCGTTCGGGAATTTCGAGATCGAGCGGGCCGCGCTCGTTGCGCGCGTGCAGCACCGCCCGGTAGGCGGCATAAAGCGGCTGCAAGATGCTCTTTGCGATCGGCTCGGTGATTTCATCGGTGCGGCCGGAAACCGCAAGCTGGGCCTGTTCGTAATGCAGGCGCGCGGCCGAGCGGATCAATACGCGGTGAAACGTGTGCGAGCGCTTGCGGCCGTCGGCTCCGATCACCATGCGCACCGCGAGCGCAGCGCGATCTTCATTCGGCCGCAGCGAACACAGATCGTTGGAAATGCGCTCCGGCAGCATCGGCACGACGCGATCGGGAAAATAAACGGAATTGCCCCGCCGCAGAGCCTCCCGATCGAGTTCCGATCCGGGCCGCACATAGTGAGCAACATCGGCGATGGCTACGCTGACGAGGAAACCGCCAGAATTGTTCGGGTCGGGATCAGGCACGGCGTGCACTGCGTCGTCGTGATCCTTCGCGTCGGGCGGATCGATGGTGATAAATGGCACGTCGCGCCAGTCCTCGCGGGCGGCCGGGGAGGGCGGCCGCGCAGCATCGGCTTCGACGAGAACGGTGCGGGTAAACTTGTGCGGAATATCGTGGGCGTGAATGGCAATCAGGCCGACCGCCCGTTCGGTCTTGAGCGACCCGAGGCGTTCGACGACTTTGCCGGCGGGAAGGCCATATCGCCCCTGCCGCGTCACCTCCACCGCGACTAGGTCACCGTCGACGGCTCCGGCCGCCGCATGCGATGCTATCGCCAGTTCACGTCCGAGCTGTTTCTTGTCGATCGGCACCAATCGCCCGCCGCCGTCAGCGAGGCCGCGAAAGATGCCGAGCGCGCGATGCTTGGCGCGATCGATCAGCTTGATGACGCGTCCGCTTGTTTCTTCACCACCGGTCCGCTCGATACGAACGAGCGCACGGTCGCCGATGCCGGCAATTTCATCCGGCCGCGCCCGCCGCGGCGTGACGATTTGAATGACGGGCGCGGCTCCATGGGCTTCCTCGTCCCATTCCGTCGGGCGCGCCAACAGTTCGCCATCGCTGTCGCGACCGGTGATGTCGGCGAGAACGACCGGCGGCAAGGTGCCCGCATGATGCAACCGTTTGCGGCGCCGGTCGATTTGGCCTTCGTCGGCAAGGTCGTGGAGCATGCGGTTAAGCGCGGCCCGGTCGGCATTCTTGGCGCCGAAGGCGCGCGCAATCTCCCGCGCGCCGACCTTACCGCTGCGCTCGCGGATGAAGGCGACAAGTTCCTCGCGTGAGGGCAAGCGCTTCATCGGCCGTTCGCCGGCCGGGCGCTTGGCCTGAGGCGTATTGCGTCGGTTCTATTCGGCAGCTTGCGTCGTCTTGCGTGGAGGCTTGGCATTGGCTGGCCGCTTCGCGGCTCCACCGGGCGATCTTTTTGACGATGCCTTGATGTGCCTGGCCGTGCCGGGCGACGGCCGCTTCGCCTTGCGCGGCCTCGCGTGCGGCGCCGGCGCATTGCGTTCCGCGCGGGCATCGATCAGGGCGGCGGCTTCTTCAAGGGTAACGGTCTCGGGCGTCTTGTCGGCCGGCAGCGTGGCATTGATGCCTTCATGGCTGACATAGGGGCCATAGCGGCCCTTCTTCGCTACGACTGGGCCGCCCTTGGTCGGATGGTTGCCGAGCAAGCGGCCGGGATCGCCGCCAAAGCGGCGTCCGCGCGGCCCTTTGGCCCGCTTCTCCGCGATGAGCGTCACCGCGCGGTTGAGGCCGACCGTGAAGACCTCTTCAGGAGAATCGAGATTGGCGTAAGTCTTGCCGTGCTGAACATAGGGTCCAAAACGGCCGATACCGGCGCGGATCGGCTCGCCGTCTTCGGGGTGACGGCCGATCTCGCGCGGCAAGGAAAGGAGAGCAAGCGCGCGCTGCAGATCGATTTCGTCGGGAGAGGTGCCTTTCGGCAGACCGGCGCGCCGCGGTTTTTCGCCATTGACGGCTTCGCCAAGTTGCAGATAGGGCCCGAAGCGGCCGCTGCGGAGCGTTACTTCCAGGCCGGTTTGCGGATCCTCGCCGAGTTTTCTGGTGCCGATTTCGCCCGAGCCGTCCGCCGGCAGCGACAAGGGACGGGTGTAGCGGCATTCGGGATAATTCGAGCAGCCGATGAACGCGCCGAATTTGCTCAATTTGAGCGACAGCCGGCCGTTGCCGCAATTCGGGCATTGCCGCGGATCGCCGCCGTCGGCGCGCGGCGGAAACAAATGCGGGGCGAGAAGATCATCCAGCGCATCGATCACCTCGGAGATTTTCAAATCCTTGGTTTCGTCGATCGCGGCGATAAAGTCGCGCCAAAAATCCCGCAAAACGTCGCGCCATGCGACTTCGCTATTGGAAATGAGATCGAGTTGCTCTTCGAGGCCCGCCGTGAAGTCGTATTCGACATATTTGGCGAAAAAGCTTTCCAAGAATGCGACGACGATCCGTCCGCGATCCTCGGGATAAAGCCGGCGCTTGTCGAGCCGAACATATCTGCGGTCTTTGAGCACCTGCAAAATCGAGGCATAGGTCGAGGGCCGGCCGATCCCCAGCTCCTCCAAACGCTTCACGAGAGAAGCTTCGGAATAGCGCGGCGGCGGCTCGGTGAAGTGCTGGTCGGCGGCGATCGATTGCTTGGAAAGCCGCTCGCCAGCAGACATTTGCGGTAGGCGCCGTGACTCCTCGTCTTCCGGGTCTTCGTCGCGGCCTTCCTGGTAGAGGGCAAGGAAGCCGTCGAATTTCACGACTGTGCCGGTGGCGCGTAGTTCGAGGCGGCGTCCGGCAACGGCGGCATCGATATCCGCCGTGGTGCGCTCGAGCTCGGCGGATTCCATTTGGCTCGCGACCGTGCGCAGCCAAATCAGCTCGTATAATTTGGCTTGGTCGGCGTCGAGATAGCGGCTCGTGTCTTTCGGCCGGCGGGACAAGTCGGTCGGGCGTATGGCTTCGTGCGCTTCCTGCGCATTCTTCGCCTTGGTCTGGTAGCGGCGCGGCGCCTGCGGAACGTAATTTCTGCCGTAATTCGCCTCGATTACGTGCCGAATGGCGCTGATGGCCTCGCCGGCGATATCGACGCCGTCGGTTCGCATATAGGTGATCAGGCCGACGGTTTCGCCGCCGATATCGATGCCTTCATAGAGCCGCTGCGCAACGCGCATCGTATGGGCCGGCGCGAAGCCGAACTTGCGGCTTGCTTCCTGCTGCAGGGTCGACGTCGTGAAGGGCGGGTAGGGGTGCCGCTTGACCGGCTTTGCTTCCACCGACGCGACGGTGAAGGCGGCGGTTTCAAGCGCCTGCTTGAATGCTTCGGCTTCGGCTCCCGAGCCGATGTCCAACCGCTGCAGCTTCTTGCCGTCGGCGCCGACCAGGCGCGCTTCGAAGCTTTCCTGCCGCGGTGTCGCCAGTGTAGCGACGAGGGACCAATATTCCCGGCGAACGAATTTTTCGATTTCGAGCTCGCGATCGCAAACGAGCCGCAGCGCCACCGATTGTACCCGGCCCGCGGAACGGGCGCCGGGCAGCTTGCGCCACAGCACCGGCGACAGCGTGAAGCCGACGAGATAATCGAGGGCGCGCCGCGCCAGGTAGGCGTCGACCAAAGCCTGATCGATTGTGCGCGGGTGCGCCATAGCATCCGTCACGGCCTGCTTGGTGATGGCGTTGAAGACCACGCGCTCGATGGCTTGTGACTTGAGAGCCTTCTTCTCCTTGAGCACCTGCAAGACGTGCCAGGAGATCGCCTCGCCTTCCCGATCCGGATCGGTCGCGAGAATGAGCTTGTCGGCGTCCTTGACCGCCCGCGCGATATCATTCAGCCGTTTCTGCGCCTTGGGATCGACCTCCCAGAGCATGCGGAAATCGGCATCGGGGTCCACCGAGCCGCTTTTGGCCGGCAGGTCGCGTACATGGCCGAAGGAGGCCAGTACTTCGTAGCCTTTGCCGAGATATTTATGGATCGTCTTCGCCTTAGCGGGCGACTCTACGAGCACGAGATTCATGATAACCCAATGATATTACAAGTCTCTTTGGCCATTCGCCAGGTAGTTACAGCTTGAACGCCGCCGGGAACATGGGTAATGCGTCCCTGCCTGTCAAATCGTTACCGGTGGAAAGCGCTCGCGAAGTAGCGGCGCATTGGGGAGTAATCAGGGCAAAGACCGCCTCGATCCGGAGGCAGCTTACGGTTGTTTATGTCTAGAAAACATCCTTAAGTATAGAGGTTCGACATCAAACGAGCGAAACCAGTCCGCCGCCGTGACGTTCGATTCGCCCGCCGATTTCCAACTCCAGCAACACCATGCGAACGGCGCGCGGCGGCGTTTGCGACAGGCGAATGAGATCGTCGATCGAGACGGGTCTCAAGAGCGATAGAATGCGGGCCCGCTCGTCAGGTTCGGGATCCGCGCCTTGGTTCGCTGGGCCGCTTTCTTCGTCCGGCTCCCTTACCGCGACGCCCATGATCGGCTGGAGCACGGCGACGATATCGTCCGCCTCAGTCACCGGCGTCGCGCCCTGTTTGATCAAGCCGTTGGTGCCTTCCGCGCGCGGATCGAGCGGAGAGCCCGGGACCGCGAAGACTTCGCGGCCCTATTCGAGGGCGAGCCGAGCGGTGATCAGCGATCCCGAACGGCATCGGCCGCCGACGCGTTGCGCGACCCGACGATCGCCACTTGGGGCTTGGCAAAAACCTCCGCGCGGCCCCGGATGGCGAGAAGCGGCGGGGGATCGTCGATCATCTGCAGCCGGCGCGGATAATCGGCCTCGCCGATTGCAACGAGTGCAACGCCGAGTTTGCGGTTCGACTCGATTTCGCGTTCCGCCTCTTGGCGCGAACAGATTTTCGGAGCAGTCCCGCCGCCGCCGCGGCGGGCGAGCCCCGGCAAAGCCTCAAGCGCCGCCCGTGCGTCGCCAAAATGATTGAGGAGCGAGCCGCGCCTCATCCGTCAAGCGTATCGGTTCGTCGCCGCTGTCCACGTCACCCCCGAGAGCCCTCGAATAGTCAGTCAGGGGCTAAATTCAAAGCGGTACGACCGTTTTTATTGTGCCGGGACAGTGTCGTCTATCAGATTCGGCTCGGGCCCGGTTATTCAAGCCTTTGGCGCCCTGACGAAGCCAAAATAAAGACAGAGCAAAAAGAGGATGAAATGAACGACGGAGCGACCAGCGCTGATCTGAGGCGTTTCGACAAAACTCGTCCCCAGCAGCGGCACCGAAACGTTTGCAAGATAGAAATAGAACAAAATGCCCGATGACACGAAAAACGCGCCTGCCAGAAATTTGCGAAAATCGCGGTTTTGCCAAGCGAAATAGAGGCTCCCGAGAGCCGTGACGATAGCTGCAGCGATGTAGAGGGCAAATATCATGGCTTCTCCGCGGCCTTTGTCGCCTCAACGCACAAACAGGGCACGGCGGTAAGAAGCGGCCGTCGTTGCAACAATATTTGATGCAAAGACCACAGCATCGGCCAAAAAAGAACCCCAAGTCCGGTATGCACTTGGGGTCGTTCGGAGTTTGTCGCCTCAAACGCGTTAGGCTTCTAACCTGAGCGGCCAGGGGTGTGTCGGGGATGGGGTGGTCGCCCAGTCTTGGCGCAACTTTCCAATTACTTAATACTCCGGCGGGCGAGTTTGAATTAGGTAAATCTCCGTAGTGGCTCGGGGGGATAAAAACGACGGCTGTGCTGGCCGGGGGCACGCGGGACTTGACGTTTTGTGGGTTGCGTAGCCCAGCACGCAATCGTTTCAAACCGAACCGATGGCGACTGTAGGTATTCAATAAGGCATGATCTTCCAGTTTCCACTTTACCGGATCATGCCTTAGAATTGGCGCTTCGAGCAAAGACGGGGGATAATGATGCTTCGATTGATGCAGCTTTCGCTGGCGATCGGCTTGTTTGCAACCGGCTTACTGTCGCTGACTGCTACCTCCGCGTGGGCGTTTAGTCAGGAAAACGTTTTGCCCCGCGGCGGCAACTACTCGTTTACCGATCCGGACAAGCAGGTCGCAGATCCGAACAATCATAGCTCCGGTCAAAACGTCCAACCGTTCGGTTCGAACGGTCCGACGGTGCAGTTTGGTGTCCAGCAGGGTCCGTCGGGCACTTTTGGTCGGAGCAATGGTTACAACCCGACCCCGGATCCCTATTATCGGCCGCTCCTTAACGGCAATTGAGAACTCGGTTGTGGAACCGAGGGGCGCCGTTGCGAAGCAACGGGTTGTCGGAATGCCTGCTTACGGAAGAGCTGCGGGAAAATAGCTGCTTCGGACGATCGTCGGGATCGTCGCGATCCGGAGGGTGAGTTGGCCGCAACCTCGTGCAAGCGCACGTTTCGCGTCGTTCTGATCAAGCCCTCGCATTACGACCGCGACGGCTACGTCATCCAATGGCGGCGCTCGACGCTACCTTCGAACAGCCTGGCGAGCGTCTACGGCTTGATGGAGGAGTGCGCGCGCCAGCGCGTGCTCGGGCCCGATGTCGATATCGAGATCGAAGCCTGCGACGAGTGCAACACGATCGTCGACGTTGCCGGCGTAGCGAAACGCATCCGCGCCGCCGGCGGCGGCATGGTCGGACTGATCGGGGTCCAATCCAATCAATTTCCCCGTGCGCTCGATCTCGGACGGCGGTTCCGCGCGCAAGGTCTTACGGTGGTGATGGGCGGCTTCCACGTCAGCGGCTGCATCTCAATGCTACCGGAACTGCCGCCGGACCTTAAGGAAGCGCTTGAGCTCGGCATCGTTTTATTTGCCGGCGAGGCCGAGGGCCGCATGGCCGAGGTGCTGCGGGACGTGGCGGCCGGAACGGCCAAGCCGGTCTACAAATTTCTCAACGATCTTCCGGAAATGGCGGCGGCCGTCTACCCGATCCTGCCGCGCGCCGTGGTGACCCGCGTGGCGGGGCACTATTCGAGCTTCGATGCCGGACGCGGTTGTCCTTTCCAGTGCAGCTTTTGCACGATCATCAATGTGCAGGGCCGCAAATCGCGCTACCGCACGCCCGACGATGTCGAGGCGATCGTGCGGGCTAATGTCGAGCAGGGGATTACGCGGTTTTTCGTTACCGACGACAATTTCGCGCGCAATCGCAACTGGGAGCCGATCCTCGACCGGCTGATCGAACTGCGCGAACGCGAAGATTTCAATATCCGGCTTCTGCTTCAGGTCGACACGCTCTGCCATCGCATTCCCGGTTTCATCGAAAAAGCCGCGCGCGCCGGCTGCACCGCCGTCTTCATCGGGCTCGAAAACATCAATCCCGAATCGCTCATGGGAACGAAGAAACGGCAGAACAAGATTTGGGAATACCGGGACATGCTGCTGGCCTGGCGCGGGCAGAAGGTGATGACCTATGCCGGTTACATTCTCGGCTTCCCAACCGATACGCCGAAATCGATCGCGCGCGATATCGAGATCATCAAGAAAGAATTGCCGGTCGACATTCTCGAATTCTTCTATCTGACGCCGCTGCCCGGCTCGGAGGACCACAAGAATCTGTTCGTGCGTGGGGTGCCGATGGATCCCGACATGAACAAATACGACCTGGAGCATGCCTGCACCGGTCATCCGCTGATGTCGAAAGAAATCTGGGACGCGGTCTATGCCGATGCCTGGAAACGCTATTACACCGACGCCCATGTCGAGACGATCATGCGCCGCGCGGCGGTCTCGGGCATAAACCGCACCAAAGTGCTCGATTCGCTCACGATCTTTTCCGGCGCCGCCCGCATCGAAGGCGTGCATCCTTTGCAATTCGGCTTCCTACGCCGCAAGCTGCGCACGCAGCGCCGCTACGGAATGCCGCTCGTTCATCCGCTCTTGTTCTATCCCTGGCGGCTTGTCGATTTTCTCAAAGTGACGTCGCAATGGTTGCGGCTGATCTGGCGCTATCGCCGCATGATGGCGCGCGTCGCGAGGGATCCCGGCACGAGCAGTTATTTCGACGAGGCGTTACGGCCGCACGCGTCTCCGGGCGAGATGGATCATTTCGTTGAAGTCTTTGCCGATAAGATTCCGCATACCCATGGCGCGCCCGTGCTTCCCACCGCAATGACCGCGGCGGAGTAAACGAAAGCCGGTTATCGTTCCGCTCGGCCGATCTTGCTCTCGGTCCCGCTGATAAGCCGCGCGATATTGGCGCGGTGCATCAGCCAGACCAGCGCTGAGAGCAATAAGAACAATTTCGCTTCCGGGATGTGGCCGCCCCACCACAATACGACCGGCGTCGCGCCGCTTGCGATCAGGGCCGCGAGCGAGGAATAGCGCGACGCGGCCGCGATCGCGAGCCAGATCAGGCAAAAGGCCGCCAACGCCAGCCACAGTGCGAGACCGAGGAGAAGGCCGATATAGGTGGCGACGCCTTTGCCGCCTTTGAAGCCAAGCCAGACCGGGAATAAATGCCCGAGGAAGGCGCCAAGCGCGGCATAGAGCGCGGGTTGGCGGCCCCAAGCAAAACCGATCGCCACGACCGCCACGGTGCCCTTGAGCATGTCGCCGGCGAGCGTGGCGGCGGCTAGCGCCCTGCGCCCGGTCCTCAGAACATTGGTCGCTCCGATATTGCCGGAGCCGACGGTGCGAAGGTCCGGGCCGCCGGCGAGACGCGTGAGCAGAACGCCGAACGGGATCGAACCGCACAGATAGCCGAAGATCAGGGCCGCGATATGCTCAATCACGAGCGGCTGCCTGAAGAGTAGTGAGCGCGTGCCGGCTTTGGCGATAGCAGGCCACGTGAGGCGTCATCCCGTTCGCGCCCTGCCGGCGGTCGCCTCGCGCGGCTGAAAACCGGCGGCGAGCGCATCGGCGTCATTCGGGTAAATCACCGTATGCTTGAGCTTTTCGGCGGATGCCCCGGCGAGCGGCTCAAGCCCGCGAGAAAAGGTCTTTCGCGTGGCGTCGGCGAGCACAAATTCGGCCTGGGCAATCGGATCGATATCGGCCTCGCAATAGAGACAACGCAGCGTCACGTTGTGCTCGGACGGCCGCTCCACCACGTAGAATTTATTGGCGGCGTACTGGCGGTCGGCCGGATCGCAGGTGATGCAATTCTGATTTCCGCATTGCAGGCCGGTGCCGATTGGCTGGCAATAGACCGGGTGATCGGGCTTGGCGAAGCCACCGACGAATTTGTGCAGCGATTTGTTCTTGTGCAGGTGCAACAAGAGCGAGATCAGCGCCATGCGGACCGGCACTCCGTAAGCGGCCTGTTGGAAATAGATGGCGCGGCGATCGCTGTCGAGCGACGCGTCCAGCTCGTTTACGCGCGGCAAGGGGTGCATGACGCTTGCCTCGGAATATTTCGGCGCCCCTAAAAACGCTGCGTCGATTTTCGGATACGGCTGGTCCTTCTCCGCCCAGCGCTCTTTTTGGAAGCGTGTGACATAGACGGCGTCGATCTTTTTCTGCAGGACGAGCCCATAATCGATTTCCGGCTCGGCATAGAGCGAAAGCTGGTGCGGCTGATCCGACGTCACGTAGAGCGCGTCGACGGTTCCGGTTTGGGTTCCGCCTTGTCCGGCGTCCTTGGACACCATGCGGCTGTGAAATTCCTCACGCAGTCGGCGGTCGACATGGGCCGGCAATTCCATGCCGGGCGCCGGCAAGGGCTCGATCGTCGCGCCGAAGCGCGCCAGTGCATAAACGAACGAGTGAATGGTGCGGCTGCCTTTGAGGTCGCCGGAAATCGCTACCTTCATGTTGCGCAAATTCTTGTTTTTCGATCGCAACGTGAAGAGGTCGCACAAGGTCTGGGTCGGATGCTCGTGGCTGCCGTCGCCGCCGTTGATGATGGGAATGAGCGAATATTCCGCCGCAAGCCGCGCCGCGCCGTCGCGCGGGTGGCGAATGACGACGATGTCGGCGTAGTTGGAAATGACCCTGATCGTGTCGGCGAGGCTTTCGCCTTTCGCCGCCGAGCTCACGGCCGGGTCGGCGCTGGTGATATTGGCGCCGCCAAGCCGTAGCATGGCGCTTTCGAACGACAGCCGCGTGCGCGTCGACGGTTCGTAGAACAGGCTCGCCAGGACGAACTTGGAGGCGAGATCGGTGCTGCGCGCGATCCGGTAGGAAACGGAATCGTCCGCGAGCTCGTGCAAAAACCCCTGTGCGACCTCGAAGATCGTCTCGATCTCCTTGTTGGTGAGGTCATTGATCGAAACGATATGCCGTGTCGGCGGCTGGGCTTTTGTCATCAAAGGTTTGCTATAGGCCCAATCCCAGCGGTTGAGCAAGCCCGGATCGGCGGCGCCGACCGGCGCTGCACCGGAAAGGCCTCACACCTTGCGCGACAGCAGGTCGAGCGCTCCTTGCAGGATGTAAGCCGCGGCATGCTGGTCGATGACGGCCTTGCGCTTGGCGCGGCTCGCGTCGGCGGCAATGAGCGCACGCTCGACGGCCGCCGTCGACAGTCGCTCGTCCCACAACGCGATCGGAAGTTCGGTCAGCCGCGCCAGATTGCTGGCGAAGGCGCGAGTCGATTGGGCGCGCGGCCCTTCCGAGCCGTCCATGTTGACCGGAAAGCCGAGGACGAATCCGGCCGCCCGCCGTTCGGCGGCCAGCTCCAGGATGCGCTGCGCATCGCGATTGAAGCGCTGGCGCGCGATCGTCTCGACCGGCGCGGCGATGCGTCGATCGGGATCGCTCGCCGCGACGCCGATGGTTTTGGTGCCGAGATCAAGACCGATGAGGACACCACGTTCCGGCAAGAGCGTGGCGGCTTCTGCAAGCGCGAGAACCGGCATGGGCAAGCCGTTAGCACGGACCTACGACGAAGGCGACGGTTCCCAAGCCGGAAGGAGCGAACTTTCCGATCCGCCCGCGCGCCATTAAGCTTGCGATGTGTTTCAACACATGGTCGCCGTGGCCGTGGGTCAGAACGATGTGCCCCACGCCCTTGATCGCCGCGGCCTTGTCCGAAACGAAAGCGGGATTGCCGGTGAAAAACGGAGCAACAGTGACGACCAATTACGATCTCGGCATGTGGCTCGTCTCGAAGGGCCTGGAAAAGCTCAATCCGATGAACATGGGCGGCACCACGGATCTCGGCGGCTTTACCGTTTCGCTGGTGCGCGCCGACCATTCGTCGGGCGACATGACTAACGGCACGCCGATCTATCTCGGCAATCCATGTGGCGCCATCGTCAAGGCGGCCGGCGAACCGACCGTCTATCACTTAGGCGATACCGATATTTTTCCCGACATGGCGCTGATTGCCGAAATTCATCAGCCGCGGATCGCCATGGTGCCGATCGGCGACCGTTTTACCATGAACGCAGCCACCGCGGCGATGGCAGTGAAGCGCTTCTTCAAGCTCGATACGGTGATCCCATGCCACTACGGCTCGTTCCCCATCATCGACGCCACCGCCGATAAGTTTGTTGCGGCGATGAAAGGGCACGCGACCAAGGTGCTGGTGCCGGAAAAAGGCAAAGCCGTTCGAGTGTGAACCACAGCATCGCTGTAGGCTCGCGATCGGGGCGAGCCTCCAAAAAGCAAGCGCCCGGCTGTTGCCGGGCGCTGGCAGGGCATGATGTTTGGCCACTTCGCTCAATGTCGGGAATGTTCCCAAGCGATGCGGGAGATATCGCCGCGGGTAATGCCGATGTCGGCTAATTCTCGGTCGCTCAAATGCGAAAGCTCTTGCACGGCGAGGCCGTATCGCTTCCACGTCTGAAAGAAGCGGATGATTGGTAACAGCATGTTTTTCTTATCCTTTCTCCGGCAAAACGGCCGGAATCATCAGAGAAATATAAGTCTTTGTTGTTGCATCGCAATAAAACCATTGCAGTGCAGCTAAGCAGAAACACATAGCTTAGCGCAGGCTTATAAACGATTTTTCGGTGTGGCGGGCGAATCGCGATATCAATTCGCTATAAGCCATGATGAAAATGCAATGCTATGCTAAATGATTGGTAGTCTCGGCAAAGGTTCCATTTTGCTTCATTTTTCTCGCATCGCCCGAGTTCCGCCCACGCCTGATCCCGTCTCCGCCGCAGTCCTCCGTTGAAATTTCCTCGTCGTTGAGTTCACCCCGGGGAGTATCATGGGGACGTCTCTTGATCACCGCAGATGCGCGGAGGAATGCGTCGCGATGGCTCGGCGAGCCGAGGACGATCAGGACAAAGCGCTTTGGCTCACCTTGGCTCAGTCGTGGGTCCGCTTGGCGGAGCATGTGGAGCGCACGACGCTCGCAGCCGAAATAGATGACGAAGAAATGCAAAACGAGCGGGTATCCTAGACGGATACCCGTAAGGCGCGGCGTCCACCTACGACGTTACGTACCGAGCTCGGTTGATACCTGTCTTATTGGCCGTGGCTTGCCAGAACCTGCTGGCACGCGTGGCTGATCTTAGCGCGGTTCGCCTGCAAGCAGCCCAATATGCCGAGCGTGTCGTTGGGATTGATCTGCAACTGGGTCTGGCAAAACCTTGTCACGTCGGGATGACAGGCGACGCGTTCCTGCTGATTTCCCTGACCCATCGACGAAACGGGCGGCGGCTGCGGCGGCAGTTGTTGGGCGAGTGCAAACCCTAGGCTAAGCGTGAGAGCGATCGACACGACCGATATCCGGACCATGGTCCCCCTTTCCGGGCATCCGGCCCATCCCCTGATCGCGACTCTTATCTCATATTTTCTCGTCACTGTCGCGCGCTGCCGCGGTCTCTCGCCGAGTTATACGCAAAAGCGGCGACAGCTGCGGCCCTGCGGCAACAGTATTGCGCGCCGGTGCGATGGAGAGATACATCTCGCGGGAGAGGGCGGTTAGCTCAGTTGGTAGAGCGTCTGCTTTACACGCAGGATGTCGGAGGTTCGAGTCCTTCACCGCCCACCAATCTTTGCCACCGCAACAATAAAGCGCCCGCTGCCATCGCAACTTTTGCGATTGCGATGGCTGGCGGGCATTGAGCAGCGCTGGACCCGCGCTCGCGGATCCATCAGGAGGTGATCAGATCGCCTCTTTGAGTTCCTTCGAGGCGCGGAAAGCAACCTTCTTGCTGGCCTTAATCTGTATTGGCTCGCCGGTGGCCGGATTGCGGCCCATGCGTGCGGCGCGCTTCCTGACTTGCAAAATGCCAAGGCCACCGATGCGGATGCGCTCGCCTTTTTTCAGATGCTTGACGATATTTCCGACAAGGCCGCCGAGGATCGCTTCGGCCTGTTTCTTGGACAGTTCGTTGTCCTCTGCGAGGCTTGCGGCGAGGTGCTTCAATGTCACTGTAGTCGCGGTCGTCTTACTCATCAGTCCCTCCTCGATGAAGCGGTAGCGTGGAAAAAGCGCCGCTCACGGCGAAGCAGTTAAACGATTCGGTTCCGGCTGACCACGCTTGTTTTGCCGATTCCACCGATGTTTTCGGCATCGCCACGGTATCTGGTTCGCCTCTATGGCACGCATAAGGCGTTGGGAAAAGCCCGAATTTCGGCCTAAATCCTTGACTCGGGGCGCCCCGAGCCTTAACTGCCGACCGCGCCCGCGGGGGCGTAGCTCAGTTGGTTAGAGCGTCGGCCTGTCACGCCGAAGGTCGCGGGTTCGAGCCCCGTCGCTCCCGCCAT
>Ga0187780_10001725_pt1 | contig 16537 bp, 13 predicted proteins | sample 1015_Q2_SP10_20__FD_132429 | JGI IMG/M metagenome (GOLD analysis project Ga0187780, IMG submission 132429) | Tropical peat soil microbial communities from peatlands in Department of Meta, Colombia - 1015_Q2_SP10_20_MG | ecosystem: Environmental > Terrestrial > Soil > Wetlands > Peat | place... | reverse complement strand
GAGCGCAATTCCGGCGTCTATACCGGGCACGAGTGGCTGCCGGCGCAACAGCATTTCTCGTCTATCAATCCCGCCGATGGCCGCGTGATCGCATGGGCCGGTCGGTGCACCCGCAGCCAGTACGAGCTGGTTCTGGGCGGCGCGGCCAAGGCCTTTCCCGCCTGGCGCGCTGTACCCGCTCCGCAGCGCGGAGAGCTGGTGCGCTTGATCGTCGAGGCGCTCCGGCGCAACAAGTCGGCGCTGGGCACCTTGATCGCGCTGGAAGCGGGCAAGATCAAGCAGGAGGCCGATGGCGAGGTGCAGGAGATGATCGACATCGGCGACTTCGCGGTCGGCCAGTCGCGCATGCTCTACGGCCGGAGCATGCACTCCGAGCGTCCATTCCACCGCATGTACGAGCAGTGGCACCCGCTCGGGATCGTGGGAGTGATCACGGCGTTCAATTTCCCGGCTGCGGTGTGGGCGTGGAACGCATTCATTGCCGCAGTATGCGGCGACGTGGTGGTGTGGAAACCATCGCCCAAGACGCCTCTCACGGCCATCGCAATCCAGCACATCGTCAACGGCGTCCTGCACCAGGCGGGGCACCACGGCGTGTTCTCCCTGTGTATCGGGGACAGCCCCGAAGTCGCACAATGGGTGGTGGAAGACGCGCGCGTCGCGCTCGTCTCCTTCACCGGCTCGAGCCGCATCGGCCGCCACGTGGCACAGGTGGTTGCGACCCGCATGGGGCGCTGCCTGCTGGAATGCTCCGGCAACAACGCGGTCATCGTGGATCAGACGGCGAACCTGGACCTCGCGGTTCCAGCAATCGTTTTCGGCGCCGTCGGCACCGCCGGACAGCGCTGCACCACCACGCGCCGGCTGATCGTGCACGAGTCGCGCATCGACGAAGTTGAGCGGCGCCTGGTCGGCGCGTATCGGCAAGTCAGGATCGGCGATCCACTTGAACCCGCCACGTTGATGGGCCCGCTCATCGACGAGGACGCCCGCACCAGCTTCCGCGAAACCATCGCAGAGCTCGAGCGGTTGGGCGGCCGGGTGCTGGTCGGCGGGCAGACCCTGGACCGCGCCGGCTTCTTCGTGGAGCCCACGCTGGCGCGTGCCGAGAACCACTGGGCGGTGGTGCAACGCGAGACCTTCGCCCCGGTGCTTTACATCATGCCGTTCGCCACGGTCGAGGAAGCGATAGCCCTCAATAACGCCGTGCCGCAGGGTTTGTCGTCCGCCCTGTTCACCGATCGCCTGGAGCGGGCGGAGCAGTTCCTGTCCGTATCCGGCAGCGACTGCGGCATCGCGAACGTCAACATCGGCACCTCGGGGGCCGAGGTCGGCGGCGCGTTCGGCGGCGAGAAGGAAACGGGCGGCGGCAGAGAAGCGGGGTCGGACGCATGGAAGGCCTACATGCGCCGCCAGACGAACACGATCAACTGGAGCCGCGACCTGCCGCTCGCGCAAGGCATCCAGTTTCGCTTGACCTGAGCTCTCGCCGTCATGCCGCAGCGCCTCATGGTGAACGGCCAGTCGTACGAGGTCGACGTGCCGCCTGACATGCCGCTGCTGTGGGTGATCCGCGACATCATCGGACTCACCGGCACGAAGTTCGGATGCGGCATTGCCGCCTGCGGCGCCTGCACCGTGCACCTCGACGGTGTCGCCGTGCGTTCCTGCGCGCTCCCGGTGAGCGCGGCGGCCGGCGGCAAAGTGACCACAATCGAAGGTCTCAGTGCCAAAGGCGATCACCCGGTGCAGAAAGCCTGGCTCAAGCACATGGTGCCGCAGTGCGGCTACTGCCAGAGCGGGCAGATCATGCAGGCGGCTTCGCTGCTCAAGCTGAATCCCAAGCCCAGCGACGAAGACATCGACGCCGGCATGGCCGGCAATATCTGCCGCTGCGGAACCTACACCCGTATTCGCGCGGCCATCAAGGAAGCCGCCGGCGCGAAGGCGTGAGCACGATCGAAAACCTGAGCCGCAGGACGTTCCTGAAAGGAACGGCCGCGCTGGGCGGCGGCTTCGCGCTCGGATTGATCCTGGATCCGTTCCGGCCGCATCCGTTCTACGGCGGCTTCATTGGCAGCGCGGAGGCAGCCGACGCCGCTCCACCTCCCACGGGCACACTGAGCCCGAACGTCTTCGTGTCCATCGACAACACGGGCACCGTCACGATCGTCGCTCACCGTTCGGAGATGGGTCAGGGTGTGCGCACCAGCTTGCCGACGATCCTGGCCGATGAGCTCGAGGCCGACTGGGGCCGGGTCAAGATCGAACAGGCGGTGGGCGACAAGATCTATGGAAGCCAATATACCGACGGCTCGCGCAGCGTGCGCCACAACTACGAACGCATGCGCGAGTTCGGCGCAGTCGCGCGGACCATGCTGGTTCAGGCAGCGGCTATTCAGTGGGGTGTGCCCGCGGCGGAGTGCAAGGCGCAGAACCACAGGGTAGTGCATGCGCCGAGCGGAAAATCGCTCGACTACGGACAGCTGGTGGACACCGCGGCCACGCTCGCGGTACCGAGTGTGAAGCAGGTCACGTTCAAGGACCCCAAGGATTTCCGCTATATCGGCAAGCCGCTGCCGAGTGTGGACCTTCCCGACATACTGGTGGGCAAAGCGGTCTACGGCATCGACATCAGGCTGCCCGGCATGCTCTACGCAGTCGTGGAGCATTGCCCCGTGACCTACGGCAAGGTCAAGTCTTTCGATGCCACCGAGGCCTTGAAGGTCGCCGGAGTCAAGAAGGTGGTGGAAATTCCGCAAAACCAGCCACCGATCGTATTCAACACCCTAGGCGGCGTTGCGGTGATCGCGACCAACACCTGGGCCGCGAACGAGGGACGCAAGAAGCTCAAGATCGAGTGGGATTACGGCCCCAACGCGGGCTACGACTCCGATGCCTTTCGCAAGGACATGGAGGAGGCGACCGCCAAGGACTGCAAAGTCGTGCGCACGGAGGGCGACGTGCGGGGGGCGTTGGCGGATGCAAACAAAGTGGTCGAGGCGGACATCTACGTTCCCCACTTCGCGCATGCGACGATGGAGCCGCCGGCTGCGGTTGCGCTGGTCAAGGACGGCAAGTGCGAGCTGTGGTCCTCCTGCCAGGACCCTCAGGCAGTGCGCTCGACCGTGGCCGGAGCCATCGGGTTCGAGGAGAAGAACGTCACCTCGCACGTGGCGCTGCTGGGCGGCGCGTTCGGGCGCAAGTCGAAACCGGATTTTGCGGCAGAAGCGGCGATCCTGGCTCGCCAGCTCGCGGTGCCAGTGAAGGTGACCTGGAGCCGTGAGGACGATCTGCAGCATGCCTACTACCATGCTTGCAACGCGCAGCGCATCACAGCCGGCCTGGATGCGAGCGGCAAGGTCGTGGCGTGGCACGCCCGCTCCGTTTTCCCGACCATCTGGTCGACCTTCGAGAAGACGGACCCCGAGTACGGACACAAGATCGAGCTGAGCTTGGGCTACCTCGACCTGCCCTACGCTGTTCCCAACATTCAGCTCGAGAATGGCAAGGCTAAAGCGCACGTGCGCATCGGCTGGCTGCGCTCGGTCAACAACATTCCGAACGCCTTCGCGCACAACACCATGGCCAACATGCTGGCGGAGGCAGCCGGCCGCGACCCGTACGAGTACCTGCTGGAGCTGATCGGGCCCGACCGCGTGCTGGATCTGTCGAGCACCGATTACTGGAACTACGATCAGACCTACGACGAGTATCCGATCATGACTGCCCGGCTGAAGAACGTCGTGCGGGTGGCGGCGAAGAACGCCGGCTACGGCAAGAAGCTGCCTCCGCGCCAGGCGATCGGGCTGGCCGTGCACCGCAGCTTTACCACCTACGTGGCGACTGCGGTTCACGTCAAGGTCGACAAGGACGGCAGGGTCTCCGTTCCCCGCGTGGATGTGGCCTGCGACGCGGGCCGGGTGATCAACCCGGACCGGGTGAAGTCTCAGATGGAAGGCGCTTGCATCTACGGCATGAGTGCGTGCGTCACCGAGATCACAGCCAAGGAAGGCCGGATCCAGCAATCCAACTTCAGCGAGTACCCGGTGGTGCGCATGCCCGACGCGCCGCGGGAGATCCACGTCCACATCGTCGACGCGGGCAATTATCCGCTGGGAGGCGTCGGCGAGCCGGGCACACCGCCATTCGCGCCGGCCCTGTGCAACGCCATCTTCGCCGCTACTGGGAAGCGTATCCTCGAGCTCCCGATCAACCAGGGCAAGCTCGCCGTCTGACACCAAGCGGCGCGGAAAACGCGGAGACGTCCCGGCTTCCGGGGCGACGGCAGGCTCAGCGCCTGGCGTCGAGCCACTGCAACATGGCGTCCAGGCCGAGCACATAGGAGTGCAGGCCGAAGCCGTCGATCGTGCCGACCGCCGCCGGGGCGACCGCGGAAACAAGCCCACGCTTGGCGATGTTAGTCATGTGCACTTCGACGTAGGGGAACGGCAGGGTCGACACGCAATCGCGGAGCGCGTGGCCGGCATAGGTAAAGCCCGCCGGGTTCATCACTAGCCCATCGAAGCCTTCGTCTGCCGCGCGGTACAGGCGGGCGATAGCTTCGCCCTCGAGGTGCGTGTAGAAGATATCCAGCTCGAATCCCTTCGCGCGCGCATGCTGTTGCAGCATTGCATCGAGCTCGGCTGCGCTGACCGTGCCGTAGATCTCCGGCTGTCGGCGGCCCAGGTAGCTCATGTTCGCGCCTTGCACCAGCAGGATCCGGCGCACGGCGGCCTACCCGAGCGTCACAACGAAATCGAACCGGCCGGTCTGCACGCCACCGGCGTCGGAAATCGACAGCAGCAGCTCCGGCCGGAACAGGAAGTCATCCCGGTTCCCGGGCTCATTCGGAAAGTAGAGCTGCGTGGTGAGGACCGGGCGGCCCGGTGCCTGGACCTTGACGTGAATATGGCGCGTCCGGCCCGGATAAAGCCCGGGCACGATCGTTTCGAGCCGATAGCGCCCGGAGCTGTCGGCGAACTGGTGGCCGCGCAGGCGATACCCGCTGTTGTCGTAATTTCCGGCGTCGTCGCACTGCCAGAAATCCAGCAACGCGCCCTCGACCGGCTGGCAAGCCGTGGACAGCACCAGCCCGCTGACGATGCACCGCGTTCCACCCACTCCGGTGTCGAGTAGCGATGTCCGGCGCGGCGAGCGGGGCCTGAAGAATGGGCCTTCCATCTGACGCGGGGTAGATTCCTCGCCGTGTCCACACGCCGGCGTGGGCGCGTGCTCCTGCGCGCGGGAACGGCGGATGTCCCACACCGACAGAGCGAGCGCGGGGAGCGCCGCACCCAGGCGGAGAAGATTGCGGCGGTCAGCGCTGCGACGGCGATCAGGCATGGTGCTTCCCTCTTGGTAGCCGCATCGTACACCACGCTTGCCAAGCGGCGCGCGAGCGCCGAGACTGCGCTGCATCGCGTTTGAGGGCTCGGAGGCCGAGCATGAGCAAGCTGAGAATCATGGTGTCGCGTCATTCCGCGTTCTACAGCCCAGTGCTGGCGGCCGTCACCGCTGGTTTCTTGAAGGACGAGGGATTCGAGCCGAGCTACGCCGTGGTGCCGCCGGGACGGACAGTCGCGCAGGTCCTCGCTGCAGGCGAGATCGACGTCGCACAATCCGCGGTGTCCGCAAGCTGGGCTGCGTTGGAGCAGGGCAAACCGTCACCGTTGGTTCACTTCGCGCAGATCAATCAGCGCGACGGTTTCGTGATAGCGGGACGCCGCGCCGACCCCGCTTTCCAGTGGAGCAAGTTGCTGACTGGCGGATTCATGTTCGTGCACGGCGGCCAGCCGCAGGCCATGCTGGCTTACGCCATGCATCTGCGCGGTGTGAATCTGGCGGATGCGCAGAGCGTCAACCACGGCGGCACCGAGGACATGTTGAGCGCTTTTCGCGGCGGCGAGGCGGCCTGGTTTCACGAGCAGGGGCCCTATCCGCAACAGCTCGAGCACGAGGGCCTCGCGCACATCGTGGCCTCTGTCGGCGAGGCAGTCGGCCCGGTCGCTTTCAGCAGCGTCGCCGCTTCCAGCGACTGGCTGGCCCGCCCCGAAGCGAAGCGTTTCATGCGCGCCTACCGCAAGGCGCGCGCCTGGGTCGCGAGCGCGCCGCCGGCCGAAGTTGCGGCGTCCGAGCAATCCATGTTCCCGGGAATTCACCGCGACGCGCTGACTCGCACCATCGCCTACTACCAGAGCCTGGGCAACTGGGGTGGTAGCGTGACGATCGCACCAGAGCCGTACGAAACCGCGCTAGACGTCTTCAGTCATTCCAAGCTGATCACGCGGCGCCACCCCTACAGCAAGGTAGTCGTTGCACCGCCCGACGCTTAAGGTTTGATCAACGCGACGCGCACCTCATTGCCGTGCATGCGCAGCGATGACTTGGGCTACGCAAGCGGTCAGGCGCTTCGCGTAGCTGATGTGCAGAAATTCGTTCGGCCCGTGGGCATTGGACTTGGGTCCCAGCACGCCCGTGATGAGAAATTGCGCCGCCGGGAAGTGCTCGCCCAGCATCGCCATGAAAGGAATGGTTCCGCCCTCCCCTGACATCATCGCCGGGCGGCCATAGTGATCCTGGGAAGCGGCGTTCAGTGCCGCCTGCAACCAAGGCGCCGTCGCCGGTGCATTCCAGCCGGCGGCATCCTGGTCGGACTCGAACGCAACTTTGCTGCCCTCAGGCGGCTCAGCCTCGAGTATGCGCTTCAAGTCGCGCACAGCCTGCGCTCCGTCCACGAGCGGTGGGATGCGCAATGACAGCTTGAGCGATGTTTTCGGCCGCAGGACATTGCCGGCGTCGCAAATCGGAGGAATTCCGTCGGCTCCGATGACGCCGAGAAAAGGCCGCCAGGTGCGATTGAGCACGGCCTCGCCGGGGTCACGCACCATCGCGCGCGTGCCGCCGGCGAACGGGAATCGAGCCCACATACCTTCGCCGAGAACGGCTCCGGCCTGACGGGCCTGCTCGACGCGCTCGGGTGGAATCGTGCAGTGGAACTCGGCTGGGAGGATCCGACCGCTCGTCGAGTCCTCCAGGCGTTCCAGCAGGCGGCGTGCGATGCGGAACGAGGAAGGTACGATGCCGCTCGCATCGCCCGAGTGCACGCCTTCGGTCAGCACCTCGACGGTGAGCGTACCGGCGGCGAGGCCGCGCAGAGAAGTGGTCATCCAGAGCTGGTCGTAATTCCCGCAGCCCGAATCGAGGCCGATGACGAGGTCCACCTTGCCAAGCCTTGAACCCAGCTGCGCGAGGTAGGCGGGCAGATCGTAGCTGCCGCTCTCCTCGCAGCATTCGATCAGGCCCACACAGCGCGCGTGCGGGATCCCCTGAGAGCGCAGCGCGCACAGCGCCGTGAGCGCGGCGAACACCGCGTAGCCGTCGTCGGCAGCACCACGCCCGTACAGCTTGTCGCCCTCCAGCACAGGCGTCCACGGTCCGGTGCCGTCGCGCCAGCCCACCATCTCCGGCTGTTTGTCCAGGTGCCCGTAGAGCAGCACAGTGCGATCGCCCGTGCCGGCAAGCTCGAACAGCAGCAGCGGAGTGCGGCGGGGAAGGCGCAGCACTTCGACGCGCAAGCCGGGAAGCGGTTGCGAGCGGCACCATTGCTCCGCCAATGCGACGGCGGCCTCGATGTGACCGTCAGCCTGCCAGCGCGCGTCGAAGTGAGGCGACTTGCACGGAATGCGGATGTACTCGATCAGCCGCGAGATGATCTCGCGATCCCATTGGTTGGATACGAACTGGCCGACCGCTCTGGCGTCCATCAGCGCCTGCTCCGGCTGCCTCAGGCGGGCTGGATAGTGAAGCCCACGACGTCGAAGTCGTCGCCGCGCTCGACCACCCGACGCGGATTGATCGGATAGCTGCGCTCGTGGATGCGCATGGCGTACGACTGACTCCAGGACAGTGCGTTGCGCCCTACAATCAGCATGACCTCCGCGCCCGTCAGACTGGTCTGCGTCTCGGCCGGGAGCAGCACGCCGGACTGCTCGGGACCGGACCCATCCAGCGGAAGCAATTGCACCGCGACGCTGCCGCGCGCCAGCACCTGCACGCCGACCACTCGGCGCCCCATCTCGTCGGTCGACAGGCGCCGGATCACACCCACGCTCCACGCAGCGGGCCAGGTGGGTTTGGCGGCAATCAACGAACCGATGGCGAGCCAGTCACGATCGAGAGAGGGCAGTACCGCGCCGAAACCGCCGCTGCTCTCGTTCTCCACCGTCCAGGCCTCGGTGAGCTCGTCGAGATCGGGGCTGCCTTGCTCGGCGTTGACGGCACCGAGCACATGCTCCAGGCCGTGGGCGACGTTCAGCGTCGAAAGCACCCGCTGCCGCAGCTGCGAGCGCGCGGGAGGATCCGGCCCCCAGTGACGCGACAGATGCTGCAGCACCTCCAGCACGAGGGCCGGGTGAAAATCTCCCACCAGGTTGAGCTCGAGCGGCGCGAGGCGCGTCTCTGTTGTGCGCTGAATGAGTCGTTCAGCGATCACGGCGGCATGGCCAGGACCGAAGAAGCGCACGGCGGGCGACGGAGCCATGCCGACTCCAACGCGGTAGGGCGGGCGGCTGGCGTGCAGGTCGACGGCGAAGTGGCAGCCCGTGGCCGGCCGACGATGCAGAAGAAAGAACTCAGCCACGGTGGCGATCACGCGCTCCGCAATCACTTGACTAGCCGGCAGGAGGTTCTCGGTGCCGGACACCGACAGCACCAGTGCGCGCAGATATTCGCGCCGCACGGTGGAATCGCCTGCCATGGCCGGATAGACCTTCAAGCGCTCGCTCATGAAGCGCTCGCGCTCCGCGTAGGCGAACAGCGCCCCCATCCGGGTCCACAACGACGGCTCAACCGCGGCGTAACGTAGCAGCGTCCAGCGCAGCAGGAGGGTCAGTGCGCGAATCGCGCGCGCCGTAATCATCGGCACCAGCGGCGCGACGGCCGCGGCATTCGCTTCACCGGCGTGAAACAGCTGCAGCGAGGTCTCATAGCCGGCAGCGAGCTCGCGCGCGAGGTGCACCACCGCATTCCAGATGCGCCGCTCGCGGTACGTCTGCTGGCGGCCGCCCGCATCCAGATATTCGCGTGTCACCTGCAGCCGCTGCTCCTGCACCAGCTCGTCCAGGCGGTCCACCACCTGGAAAACGCGCAGCGGGTCGGCCTTGATGCCCTGCCGATAGGCCTCGAGCCAGAAGCCAGCCTCCTCGACCCGGCGCAAGGGATCGACCGTGGCCTGGGAGAACCCCAGGAGCTGGCTGTCGAGGGTTTGGTCGTTCATGCAAGCGCACCCGTCCAGCGAGTTGGCAAGGGGCCTACCTCACGATCAGGGGTCATGCGGCAGCGCCTGGCGCAAGCTCCATACCAGGTACTTGGCCTGGTCGCACCCATTGGCCTCTCGCGGAGGCCGCGCTTTCAGCGACCGCATCTGATTCTAATCCCGGACCCGGTCGCACGGTACCTGCAAAGAACCCGTCAGGCAGGGCTGGGCTTCCACTGGGCAGGGCTACAGCGTACGTAGTTGGGTGCGTAGGCCGCCTCGGCGCCGAGGTCGCGCGCCGCATGCCAGGCCCATCTCGGGTCGTCCATGATGCCGCGGGCCAGCGCCACCAGGTCCGCGCGCCCCGCCGCGACGATCTCCTCGGCCTGGCGCGCACGGCTGATCATCCCCACCGCCATCACCGTGAGCCCGGATTCCTTCTTCACCTTCTCGGCGAAGGGAACGTTATACCCCGGCGCGAACGGAATCTGCTGGCGCGGGTCAAGCTGACCCGAGGTGACGTCCATGAAGTCACAACCCAGCGCCTTCAACTCTCTCGCGAGAATGACTGTCTCCTCCGGCATCCAGCCGCCCTCGACCCAGTCGGTGGCCGAGACCCGCACGCCCAGCGGCCGATCCACGGGCCACACCCCGCGCACCGCTTCGAACACCTCGAGGGGGAAACGAATGCGGTTGCGCGTGGCTCCGCCGTATTCGTCATCGCGCTGGTTCGCGAGCGGCGACAAGAATTCGTGCAGCAGATAACCGTGTCCGGCGTGCAGCTCGCCTAGATCGAAGCCGATGCGCGCAGCGCGGCGAGCAGCCTGCACGAACTGCTCCTTGATCTCGCTCAAGCCTGCGCGCGTGAGCGCGGCCGGCGCAGGCCAGCCCGGGCCGAACGGCAGAGGCGAAGGGCCGAGCGTCGTCCACGGGTTTTCATCTGACGCAAGCGGTTTGCCGCCAAGCGCCGGCGGATGCACTGAGCCCTTCCGACCCGAATGCGCGAGCTGGATTCCGAGCTTCGCCACGCCGAAGCGGCGGCAGAAATCGATCACGCGTTTGAGTGTGGCTTCGTTCTCGTCGCTGTACAGACCCAGACAGCGATGCGAGATGCGGCCCGCCGGCGAGACGTGAGTGGCCTCCGTGATGACCAGCCCGGCGGCGCCCATGGCGAATTGCCCGAGATGCATCAGGTGCCAGTCGTTGGCCGAGCCGTCGTCCGACATGTACTGGCACATCGGGGATACGACGATGCGGTTCGCCAGCGCGACGCCGCGCAGCTCGAACGGCATGAACAGCGCGCTCGTCATGGCACGAAGGACCGCAGAGGCACGCCTTACGCGAGCGCCGCGACGTACGACGTCTTCACCGTGGTGAAGAATTCAACTGCATAGCGGCCCTGTTCGCGGGGGCCGTAGCTCGAGCCTTTGCGGCCGCCGAACGGGACGTGGTAGTCCACTCCGGCGGTGGGCAGATTCACCATGACCATGCCGGCCTGGCTGTTGCGGCGGAAATGCGCCGCGTGCTTGAGCGAACTGGTCACGATGCCTGCAGACAGACCAAAGGGCGTATCGTTCGCGAGCTGCAGCGCTTCCTCGTAGTCCTTGGCCGCCACGACCGCCGCTACCGGGCCAAACACCTCTTCGCGGTTGATACGCATGGCATTGCTCGTCTCGGTGAACAACGCGGGCTCGAGATAGAAGCCTTCCTTCTCGCGCTTGAGCAGACGGCCGCCGTAGGTGAGCTTCGCCCCTTCTTTCTTACCCTCCTCGATGTAGAACAGATCTTGGTTGAGCTGGTTCTTGTCCACCACGGGACCGATCTGGGTGCCGGTTTTGAGCGCGTCGTCCACCACCAGGTTCTTGAGCCGCTCCGTCAGCGCGTCGACGAATTTGCCGTGAATGCCCTGCGTCACGATCAGGCGCGAGGAGGCGGTGCAGCGCTGGCCAGTCGAAAAGTAGGCGCCGTTGACAGCCGACTCGACCGCCGTCTTGAGATCGGCATCATCCAGCACCACCAGCGGGTTCTTGCCGCCCATTTCGAGCTGAAACTTGGCCAGCCGCGCAGCCGCTTTCTGCGCGAGCTTGCGCCCGGTGTCGACTGAGCCGGTGAAGCTGATCGCGTCCACTCGCGCGTCATTCACCAGCGCCTCGCCTACCACGCTGCCGCGTCCCATCACCAGGTTGAAAGCACCGGCGGGCAGCCCAGCGCGCGAGATGATGTCCGCCAGCGCCCAGGCCGAACCGGGCACGAGATCGGCGGGCTTGAACACGACACAGTTGCCATAGGCGAGCGCCGGTGCAACCTTCCAGGCCGGAATGGCGGCCGGAAAATTCCACGGCGTGATGATCCCGATCACGCCCAGCGGCTCGCGCGTCACCTCTACGTCGACGCCGGGCCGCACCGAAGGGACCAGTTCGCCCGTGCGCCGCAGAACTTCGCCGGCGAAGAACTTGAAGATGTTGCCCGCCCGCACCACCTCGCCCACACCCTCCGCGAGCGTCTTGCCTTCTTCGCGAGACAGCAGCTTGCCCAGCTCGTCCTTGCGCGCCACGATCTCGGCGCCGACCTTCTCTAGCGCATCAGCGCGCGCCTGCACGTTGAAGGCGCCCCATGCCGGCGCCGCGGCGCGCGCGGCGGCGATCGCCTCCTGGGTCTGGGCCTGATCGGCCTGCGCATACTCGCCGACCACATCGCTCAAGTCCGACGGGTTGATGTTTTTCGACCACGCCGTGCCCGCCACCCACTGTCCGTTGACGTAGTTGGAATGCTGCTGTGCGCCCATGGTGAAATTCCTCAAGTGAGACGGGCGATGCTAGCCAAGCCGCGGGGAAGCGTCAAATGCGCTAGCGCGGAACGGGAAGCACGCGGAACACCATGGGCAGCGACACGGAGAAGCCGTGACCCAGCTCGCATTGCTGAGGTACCGGCGCGCCAAGCGGGAAAACGCGGTCTACCGCACGCTGTGCGGCCTGGTCCAGCAGCTCGCTCCCCGAGCTGCGCTCCAGCCAGCTGCCTTCGAACAGGCCCTCGGAATTGCAGGTTAGAGCGAACCACACCGTGCCCTGAGTACCCGCCTTGCGCGCGGCCTCGGGGTAATCGGCATGGGTCAGGTGGCTGCGCAGCAAGTCGCTTAGCTTGTGCACGCACGCCTCCATCGGGTCCGCGCCCTGTTGAGCGTCGGCCGCTGCCGGCGCGAAGCACAGGACGAGTGCTGCGACGGCGAGCGCACACGCTGATCTTGTTTGCATAGTGTCCTTCAGGTGCCGTTCAGTGCGCTCCAAATACTACCGATTCACGCCAGGACCGTGGTCAGCGTGCAGTCCGCGCGCCCGCTTGGACATGAGAGAATTAGACCTTTACCCGGCCATTACTGTTTCATGCAGCCTGCCACAGCAACCGCCCGCGCCGCCGTGCGGGCCTTGCGCGCCTCCAAGATCCGCGAAGTGGCAAACGCGGGTCTGGGGCGTCAGGACATCGCAGCCTTCTGGTTTGGCGAGCCCGACGAGGTCACGCCCGATTTCATCCGCCAGGCCGCGGTGGACGCGCTCAACGCCGGGGACACGTTTTACACCCACAATCTGGGTATTCCGGAGCTGCGGGAAGCGCTCGCCGCCTATCTGACCCGTCTGCACCGTCCGACCGACGTGGCGAATGTGGCCATCACCAATTCCGGCATGTCGGCATTGATGGTGTCGGCGCAGGCGCTGATCGGTCACGCTGACCGCGTGGTCGCGGTCACGCCGCTGTGGCCGAATCTGGTGGAGATTCCCAAGATTCTGGGCGCCCGCGTCGAAACCGTCGGCTTGAGCTTCACGCCGCAGGGCTGGACGCTCGACCTCACACGCCTGCTCGAGGCACTCACGCCGGCCACCAGTGCAGTGCTGATCAATTCGCCCAACAATCCGACCGGCTGGACTATCGGCCGCGACGCGCAGCGGACTATTCTCGAGCACTGCCGCCGGCACGGTATCTGGATCATCGCGGACGATGCCTACGAACGGCTGTACTTCGGCGCTGCGGCGAACGGCGCGGGGGCAATGGCGCCGTCGTTTCTGGATATCGCGACGGCGGAGGATCGGGTGGTCAGCACCAACACCTTCTCCAAGAGCTGGCTCATGACCGGCTTCCGGCTTGGTTGGATCGCGGCACCGGCCGGGCTCGCGCTGGACCTGCCCAAACTGATCGAATACAACACGTCGTGCGCCCCGCCCTTCGTGCAGCGCGCGGGCGTGGCAGCGCTCGAGCACGGAGAACCCGTGGTCGCGCGCACCGTATCGAGGTTACGTCGCGCCCGGGACTACCTCATCGGGCAGCTGCAGGCGACGCCTGGGATCGAAGCCGCCGCCCCCGAAGGCGCCATGTACGCCTTCTTCCGGGTCCGCGGCCTGGGCGACAGCCTGGCGCTGTGCAAGCGGCTCGTCACGGATGCCGGTCTCGGACTTGCCCCCGGGATCGCGTTCGGACTGGAGGGCGAGGGTTATGTGCGCTGGTGTTTCGCGGCCAGCGAGCAGCGCCTCGCTGACGGGATCAAGCGGCTGCGCCGCGCACTCGAAGCGACGCACCGCTGATCGGGTTAGAGCGAAACATGGATCGCATACCGATCGGCAGCCCCACCCGCTTCGAGATCGCGGCCTGGATCCTCACCGCCGGGACGCTGCTGCTGGTGCTCGAGCTGCACCTGCTTCCCGCTCTGCTGTCCGGGCTGCTGGTCTACGAGCTGGTGCTCATCGTGTCGCGGCGCCTGCGCATCTGGCGCATGGGACACGAGTGGAGCAAGGTGGTTGCCGTCACTGTGCTGACGGTGATCGTGGTCGTACTCGTCACGCTGATCATCATCGGAGTCATCACCGTGCTGCGCACCGATGTGGGCAGCATTTCGGCGCTGATGCGGCAGATGGCCGAGATCATCGACGGCTCGCGTCGCGCGCTGCCGGCCTGGCTGGTGGACAATCTCCCGGCGAACGCCGACGAGCTGCGGCAAACATCTGCCACCTGGCTGCGCGAGCACGCCCGCGAGCTGCGCGGGGTGGGTACAGATTTCGGCCGGGCGTTCGCACACGTGCTGATCGGCATGATCATCGGCGCCTTCATCTCGTTCAGCGAAGCGCGCTCCACGCAGGAGCTGGGACCGCTCGCGCAGGCGCTGCTCGAACGCGCGGCGCGCCTGGGCAACGCCTTCCGCCGCATCGTGTTCGCCCAGGTGCGCATCTCGGCGCTCAACACCACGCTGACCGCCATCTACCTGACCATCGTGCTGCCGCTGTGCGGCGTGCACCTGCCACTGAGCAAGACCATGATCGCCATCACGTTCGTAGCCGGGCTGCTGCCAGTGGTGGGGAACCTCATCTCCAACACCGTCATCGTCATCGTGAGCCTGAGCCACTCGCTCTACGCGGCGCTCGGCTCGCTTGCTTTCCTGATCGTGATCCACAAACTCGAATATTTCGTCAACGCGCGCATAGTGGGCTCGCAGATCCGCGCTCGAGCCTGGGAGCTGCTGATCGCCATGCTCGTCATGGAAGCTGCGTTCGGGGTGGCGGGCGTGGTGGCGGCACCGATCTACTATGCCTACGCCAAAGACGAGCTCAAGAGCCGGGGGTTGATCTAGCCGACTGGATGGAAGAGGCGGACCGGGTTGTCAGGCAGAAAGAAGAACCTGACTCACCCGGTCCGCGTGCTGCTACAGCGAGCGCAGGAAGTTCAGCAGGTCCTGCTTGCTGGATTCCGACAGGTTGTTGAAGTTCGTGACGACGGCGTTGGCTTCGGAGGCATCGTTCGTCCTGGAACTGCCGCTCTGGTGCTGCTGGATCGCAGCCAGCAAGTCGGACGTCCTGCCATCATGCAGGAAGAATATGCGCTGCCCGAGTCCCCACAGCGGCGCCGTGCGGAACTCGCTTGGACCGGCTTGCCCTTGACTCACGCCATCTGCCAATCCCGGGCCCATGTCGTGCACCATCAAATCAGAATAGAGATTCACCGGCTTGTTGCTGAGCGCGGCAACCGTTGATTTGCCTGTGGTCAGCGTCGGCGTATGGCAATGGACGCAACCGACATTGCTGAACTGTGTCTTGCCTCGGCCAATCGACGTGGTGCCACCCGGGAAACTGGGGTTGGGTGTCGGCGGGGCCAGGAAGCGCATGAACACCGCGAACTGTTCGATCGCGCTCAGCGTGTTCGACGTGGTCGCATCGTTGGGTGTGCCGGCGTACTGACAGTCACCACCCTCATAGCGTTCGGTCTGAAACAGGTCGTTGGTGATCCCCATCTCGACGTTGTAGGCCTCGCCCGAGAACAACAATAAAGACTTGTTCTGCGCTTTCCACCCGAAGCGCGCCGCAGTGCCGTCGTTCCCGTTGAAATTGGGTTGGCCGGAGATGGCGTTGCCCGACAGCACGATGTTCGGTCGACCACGAATACCCAGCGCCCTCTTGGTGGTCGCGTTCGCCGCCTGGTTGGCGGTCAGCGCGGAATCCGGGATCTGCTCTATGAGACCCGCTCCGAACGTCGGGGTGGGAATGCGGAAGATCACATTGTTGTTTGCCACTGCGCTGCGAAAGTCCGGCTGCGTCGCCGTACAGCCCGGTGCGTCGCTGCGGCCCTGAATGGTGAACAGTGCGTGCACTCCACCATCGGGGCTGCCGTCCGCGTTTTTCACGAAGCGCGCCTCGCGCACCGGTCCGTGCAGCGAGATAAACGAAGGCAGCACGTTGTCGGCACCGGCGAGCGTCGCGAAGGCGACCTGCGGATTGGTCGGTGGACTCGATCCACCGGCAGCCGGCTGCAGGTGGCAACCGACGCAGCTGTTCAAGTTCATGGTGGGACCAAGGCCGTCCGCCACAGCCTCCACCGAAGTGAACTCCGTTTTGGCCAGGTTGAACAATGCAAGCTGAGCCGCGGTCAGGCCTGGCAATGGACTGCCAGCAGCCGGCGACCCGCCACGAACGCCCGGATCTGAAGCCTTGGACGATGCTGTCTGTGAAGACGCCGTCTGCGTGCGCAGCAGAAAGATGCTGACTACTGCAAACACAACAATAGCCGGCGCAGCGTAAGTCTGACGTTTCATGCTTATCTCCTCCCAAAAACTACCGCCATTGCGTGGCTGCCGGCCAGACGCAATCCTCGCGCGGAAGACCCGCATGTCTACCTGCCCGCGGCCTCGTGTGCCAAAATCATGCCCGCCTGCTTTCTCCTTAAAAATCAAAGCTCTTGGATGAGTGTCCAGGTATGCAAATGTCTGTGTCGCGCGACCCTCTCTGCGGCGCCAAATTGTCAACCGAT
>Ga0187780_10001724_pt1 | contig 16537 bp, 18 predicted proteins | sample 1015_Q2_SP10_20__FD_132429 | JGI IMG/M metagenome (GOLD analysis project Ga0187780, IMG submission 132429) | Tropical peat soil microbial communities from peatlands in Department of Meta, Colombia - 1015_Q2_SP10_20_MG | ecosystem: Environmental > Terrestrial > Soil > Wetlands > Peat | place... | reverse complement strand
TATCCGCCCAGCTTGATCGTGCTGTTGGTCACGTGGGCCGTGCCGACAAGCGAGGCGTTCCCGATCGCGAGGAGGAGGAACGTGATCGTCAGCAGGAGGAACACCAACGCGACCGCACCGCTCGTGCGCAACGACGCCACGAACATGTAGACGGTGAAGATCGTCCACGTGTACAGGTACAGCGAGAGCCCGGCGAAGACGTCGCCCTTGCTCGCGACCACCCCGGCCACGCCGAGCTGGACGATCAGGAAGAACGAGATCCAGAACGCGCCGTAGGAGCAGAACGCCACCGCGCCGAACGTGTTCCCGGTACGGAACTCCCAGATTCCCGCGACGAGCTGGGCGATGCCCCCGTAAGCCAGGGCGAGGCCGGCGACCATCGGCAGCAGGCCGCCGCCGACCAGGCTGCCCTTGCCGACCAGGCCGGAGTTGACCATGCTGAGCATGAACGTCGTGGCGGCGAACGCGCCGAGCCCCAGCGGGCCCGGATCCGCCGGGGTCCAGCCCGCCGACCGAGCCGGATCGGCCGGCGCGACATCTGCTTCACGCGCGCCGATGTTTGCAGCTTCCATCTTTCCCTCCTAGCGAGAGGTTGACAGTCCTCGCGAACGTTTGCACCATGCCGGCGCTTCTCAAGAGACGGATCGGTGAGCGGGCGGGCTGCTGCCGCGAACGGTCGCCCCGGCACGATGAACGGCGACCGCCGGGCGGCGTTTGGCCGTCCGGCGGTCACCAACTCGAGCCCGCACAGCCCGAGATCCGATTCCCGACGCCCCAGGCGAGGTGCCCCAGGACCGGACCAGAGCTGAGTGTTTTGAGGCGCCGCCGTCAGGCGCCGCCGACCATCCCACTGAACGCCCCTCCACATACCGCTGGCGAAGCGAACCTGTCCCGGCTCCCGGCGTGGACAGGAGCCGGGACAGCTAGATTGACGATCGGCGCGTGAGCCGCGCCGCCCTTGCGCCAAGGCGCGTTTCGGACGGATGTCCGATCCGGTCGCGGGGAGCTCTATTTGCGGCGTTTGCGCTTGCGCTTCGGGGTCGTCGAGCGGGTGCTCCCAGCCGCGGGCGCGCCCACGGGCTCCGGCGCCGGCTCGGGGGCCGGCTTGCCCCGCGCCCGGCCGAACAGCGGCTCGCGGGCTGGACGTTCACCGCGCTGCGCCTTCGGCCACGGCTCGGCGCGGCCGGTGGACCAGGCCGGCGGCACGCCGCTCGGCCAGCGACCGCTGAACAGGTACGCCAGCGCCAGCAGCCAGTACGCCGCGACGATCGGAATCGGCACCAGCGGGATGATCGTGAGGACGCCCGCGATGATCCCGAGGTAGCCGAGGAAGCGGGTGAGCAAGCCGACCCGCATCGCGTTCAGCGACACCATCACGTAGCCAACGGCGATCAGCAGCAAGCCGAAGTCGTTGGCGATCTGCGGGATCACGAGGCTCGCCTTGGTCAGCAGCGCGTTGGCCTCCGCATACGTCTGAGTTCCGTGCGTGACGAAGTGGTGGGCCTGGATGCCGTAGTTGGCGACGTAGGCGACGATGCTTACGCCGTAGAGCACGCAGCCGACCACCGCGAGGATCCCGGTGAAGGCCGGCCTCACTTTGGGCTCACGAGCGCGCGTGGATCCCCACAGGTACCAGAGCGTCGAGGCCAGCGAGAAGTAGGCAAGCGCGGTTACGATCGAGCCGATCAGGTCTTGCGTGGCGCGCTTGTTCTCGGTGACCAGCGCTAGTGTCTGCTCCGTGACCTTTGGGTGAGGCCCGAAGGCCTGGATCAGCACGCCGGCCATCAACAGAACGCCCGCGGCGACGGCGAGCACGACCTGCCGCGTGCTGACGCGGGACTCGTATGCGAGCCGGTCCTCGGGGTTCATCAGACGCCAGTCTATGAGGTGTCCGGCCCGACGGAGTCCTCCCGACCGCCCGCGCCCGGTACCATTGAGCCCATGGAAGGAAGTGGATTCGGAGGCCTGTTCGGCGATCCCGACGAGCTGCAGCGCCGGCTGGGCGAATTCGCCGAGCAGATGCAGGGCGCTCAGCGTCTCGCCTGGGCCGACAACGCGATCAAGCTCGCCGTTGACCTGACCGTCGCGGCGATGAACCGCATCAACATCCAGGGGACGACCGAGCAGCAGGCCGAGCAGCTGCGGACCGTGATGGCGCACATCTTCCCCGAGGCCGTGACGCTCGTGCGCGAGGCGCGCGAGGGTCTCCAGTAGACCGGGGAGCTACGAACCGGCCAACGCGCCGAGCACGAGCTCGTCGTGCTCGGCGGGCTTGACGCTGCGGAACACCTCGCGAATCGTGCCGTCCTCCCCGATCACGAACGTGGTGCGCTCGTTGCCCATGTACGTGCGGCCGTAGCGGTTCTTCTCGACCCACACCCCGTACGCCTCGGCCACCGCATGGTCCGCGTCCGAGAGCAGCGGAAAGCCCAGTCCGTACTTCTCGTCGAACTTGGCGATCGGCTTCATCGCATCGGGCGAGACGCCGAGGACCACGGTGTCGGCGTTGGTGTAGTCGGCGCGGTGGTCGCGCACGCCGCACGCCTGCGTCGTGCAGCCCGGCGTGTCCGCCTTCGGATAGAAGTACAGGACGACGGTCTTGCCGCGAAGCCCTGACAGCGATACGGGCTCGCCGTGTTGGTCGGGGAGGGTGAAGTCGGGAGCGGGATCTCCAGTGTTCAGGGTCATGCTCGAGACGGTACCCGTCGTCGGGTTTGAACGGAAGCTCGCACCCCAGAGCCTGGCGGGGCTAGAGTCCGCCGATGGCGACCGAGCGACACCGACGAGAAGTCGTCCCGTACGGGTCGGCTTACGGCCTCGATTACCACCTCGCCCAAGAGGCGCTGAAACACGCCGCGATCGTCATGCTCGATCATGCGACGCTTGCGCTTGCAGAGCTGCATCTGACGAGCGAACTCGAGGACGTATACGCGGAACATGTCCGTGACCCGGACGCTCGTGCGTACCTACTCCGTTGCGCACAAGCTGACTCCGACCAGGAATGGGCCGTCGGGAACTTGCCGGAGATCTACAGCCAGCGGTACAGGACTTACGGCTTCCTCAAGAACTGGATCATCACCTTGACGGTCGTTGGATGGAAGCTCGCCCAGCGACAGGCGCAACCGCTGAGCAACGTTGCCGAGGAGCTCGCGCTCCATCTCATAATTCAGGACGCGATCGCGCATCTCGACATGATCGATTCGTACGACGCGGCCAAGCGGGCCGCAGCCGAAGCCCTCAACGACCTATACGACCGCGCGTACGAGGACAACGACTTTCTAGAGCTCTACGACCTCGATGACTCGGACGAGATTGCTGACCCCGACCCGGACGGTCAACTGGGTCTGACGGACCTCCGGTTCAGGTTCTGGTTCAGGCCGTTTGGCAGCGGCGTCGACCGCGGCGTCCCGCACCCGTTCGTGCTGGATTCGCAGCCTGAATTCTGAGTCCGGTTCTACTTCAGCAGCCGCGATAGCCGCCGGTCCTTGAGCAGTTTGCCCTCGGTCTGGCACGTCGGGCAGTAGCACATCACGTAGTCCTCGTAGAACACCGCCTCGAGCTGGTCGCCGCAGCGCGGGCAGGGCTCGCCGTTGCGGCGGTGGACTGTCAGCGGCATCGGCAGCTTGTCTGGGATCGGAAGCGACAACGTGGACTGGTAGTGGGCGATCGCATCGCCGAGCACGCGCACGGTCGTCTCGCGGAGCCTGTCGGCCTCGTCGGCGTCGAGATCGGACCCGCGCTTGAACGGCGAGATCATCGCCGCATGCAGGATCTCGTCGACCCACGAGCGCCCGATCCCGGCGATCACATGCTGATCGCGGAGCAACGCGTACAGGGGGCGCGGCTGGTCGAGCAGGTCGGCGAACGGCGGCGGATCCGGCCACGCCTCGGGACCGAGCTCGGCGATCGTCTCCTCGGCGGTGAGCTCGTCGGCGCGCAGCACCTTGACCCACGCCCGCTGGCGCGTGCCGAACTCGCGCAGGCGGAGCTCGCGGCCGTCCTTCAGGCGAACCAGGACCCGAGACGTGCGGTCGCGCAGCGAGGCGCGCGCGTCGAACAGCTGCAGGCGTCCGGCCGACATCAGGTGGATCTCGACCACCAGATCACCGTCGAGCTCGATCACGAGCAGCTTGCCGCGACGCCCGACGCGTTCGAACCGGCGCCCCTCGAGCGCTGCTAGCGGCGGGTCGAACGTCTTCAGCGCGTTGATCCCCGGCGCCAGCGCAGACTCGATCTCGGTGTCGGCGACGGCGGCGCCGATCAGGCGGGCGGTGATCTCGACTTCGGGTAACTCAGGCATAGCGTGGGAATGAGATTTGTCTGGGGCGCCTGACGGTGCGCCTAGCTCGAGAGTAGCTAGCGAGGGCGCGCCCGCCGCTACCCTGCCTGAACGCCATGACCGTCACGCTCGCTCCCGATGACATCGTCCCCACGCACGCGGCAGCGGCCGCGAACGAGCGCGAGCCCTTGCTGGTGCTCGAGCCGCTGATCGGGTTCCTCGGCGCGCACGGCCTCGAGGCGCCGGCGGACCTGAGCGCGTCGCCGATCGGCGACGGTCACTCCAACGTCACGTTCGTGCTGTCGACCGGGCCGGTGCTCCGGCGCCCGCCGCGCGGGCCGTTGCCGCCGAGCGCCCACGACGTGCTCCGCGAGGCCCGCCTGCTCCGCGCGCTCGCATCGACCCCCGTGCGCGCGCCGATGGTGCTCGCCGTATGCGAGGACGCTGGCGTGATCGGCGCCCCGTTCTACGTGATGGAGCGGATCGCCGGCGACGTCATCACCGACTCGGTGCCCGCTCAGCTCGACACTCCCGAGCAGCATGGCCGGATCGCCGACGAGCTGATCGACGCGCTCGTCGAGCTGCACGCCACCGACTGGGAGGGCGCCGGCCTGGAGGGCTTCGGCAAGCCGACCGGCTACCTCGAGCGCCAGCTGCGCCGCTTCAACGGGCTGTGGGAGCACAACCGCACGCGCCAGCTGCCGCAGGTCGAGGAGGTGGGCGCGTGGCTTCAGGCGAACATCCCCGAGTCGCCGCCCGCGACGATCGTGCACGGCGACTACCGCCTCGGGAACACGATGTTCGCCGCCGGCGCGCCGGCGCGGCTGATCGCGATCTTCGACTGGGAGATGGCGACGATCGGCGATCCGCTCGCCGACGTCGGCTACATGCTCATGCACTGGACCGAGCCCGGCGACGTCCTGGGCAAGTTCAACTTGAACAACGTCACGCTGCGCCCCGGGTTTCCCACGCGCGCGGAGCTGACCGCCCGCTACGAACAGCGCAGCGGTCGTTCGGTGCAGTCACTGGACTGGTACATGACGCTCGCGCTGTGGAAGGCCGTGGTGTTCATGGAGGGCAACTACAAGCGCGCGCTGACGGGATCGACCGACGACCCGTACCTGAAGACGTTCGGCGACGGCGTGATCGAGATCGCCGACCGCGCCCTGGTGGTGTCGCGACATGGCCTCTGAGAGCGCGAACCGCCGAGGTCTGTTGATCGATTGGGGAGGAGTGCTGACGACCGACGTGTTCGCATCGTTCTCGGCGTTCTGCGAGCTCGAGGGACTGCAAAGCGACGCGATCTTCCGCGTGTTCCGCGACGACTCCGAATCCCGTGAGCTGATGCTCGGCTTCGAGACCGGCGCGATCGCGGAGGAGCAGTTCGAACCGCTGCTGGCGAGATCGCTGGGGGTGGCTCCGGCGGCCTTGATCGACCGGCTGTTCGCCGGCGCCCGGCCCGACGATGCGATGATCGAAGCGGTTCGCCGTGCCCGGGCCAGCGGGATCCGCACCGGGCTCGTCTCCAACTCGTGGGGCACCACACGCTACCCGCGCGATCTGCTGGCGGAGCTGTTCGACGCGATCGTCATCTCCGGGGAGGTCGGCATGCGCAAGCCGTCCCCTGAGATCTACGCGCTCGGCGCCGAGCGCATCGGGCTCGCGCCGGCGAACTGCGTGTTCGTCGACGATCTCTCGGGCAACCTCGGTCCCGCGGCCGAGCTCGGGATGGCGACCGTCCACCACCGCTTGCCGGAGGACACGATCGCGCAGCTCGAGCGACTGCTTGGCATGAGCCTTCGATGACTCGCATCGCGGTCGCGATCTCGACTGCGGCGATCGCGCTGGCGGTCGCGGGCTGCGGAAGCTCGACGCCGTCGATGAGCCGGTTCCGCCTCGAGGCGACGCGGATCTGCCAGCCGGCGCTCGCTCGGCCCGAGCAGATCCGGGCGCCTGCGCTCCCGTCCGGCACCGCGGCATTCCTTCGCCGAGGAACCGCGGCGCTCGAGCCCGAGCTCGCCGAGCTTCGGGCACTGAGACCGCCGGCGAATGCGAGCGGCTCCTTTTCGGCCGCGCTGAACGCAGCCGCACGTGAGCTGAGCATTCTCGACGGCACGATTCACGAACTCGACCGCGGAGCCGACCCGCTGGGCGTGATCAAGACGCTCCAGCGCCGGCTCGCGCCGACCGAATCCGCCGAGGACGCGGCGTGGCGCACGCTGGGAATCCCGGCGTGCGCCGTCCGCTAATCGAGTCGTTTCAAACCGGTCAGTTGATCGCGTTCAGAGTGGCCTCGTCCGCATTGACGACGGACTTGGGCAGCGGCGAGAAGTCGAGCGAAGGACCGAACGACTGTCCTCCGGTGATCGCATAGCCGATGAACGACCGCAGCAGGGCTCCCTGCGGGGCATTCGTCGGGACGAACGCGTAGGTGAACGTCGAGATCGGGTACGCCTTCTTCCTGCTCCTCGGTGGGTCGACGATCGTGATCTCGTTGGCAGGACCCACATGGGCCCCTGACGCCGCGGCCGCGATTGCGCTCAGGTTCGGGACCTCGTAGTTGCCGGCGGCGTTCTTGATCGCCACGGCCGGCAGGTTGTTGGCGATCAGGTACGAGACCGCGATATAGGCGATGCCGCCATTCGTGCCCTCGACCGCCTGCGCCAGGCCCTGGTTGCCCTTCTCGCCCACGCCGACCCGGAACGAGACGGTGGTGGAGGCGCCGACCTCGCTATTGAACGTACCGGAAACATCCGACAGGTACCGGGTGAATGCGTACGTGTCTCCGGATCCGTCGGAACGGAAGAACACCTGAATCTTCGTGTGGGGGATCTTCACGCCCTTGTTCAGCGCCTTGATCTGCTTGTTGTTCCAGTTGGTGATCTGGCCAAGGTAGATCTGGGCGAGCACGGACCCGGTCAGATGAAGCACCGAGCCTTTCGGCTTCAGGCCGTTGATGTGATAGCTGACGCCGGTCGCGCTCAGCGCCCAGGGGATCTGGACGATGTTGGCCGGGACGCCGGAATACACGGACAGCGGCGCGTCGGAGGCGCCGAAGTCCACCTGGCCGGCGGCGATGGCCTTCTCGCCGCTCCCGGACCCGATGGGGGAGTAGTTGACCAGGCTGCTGGTCGACGTGTCCCACACCGCGGCCCATTCGGCCTCGATCGGGGCGACGAGCGTCGAGCCCGCACCGTTGAGCGTCGGTGTGGCTGCGGACGCGGCGGCCGCACTCAGGCCTAAGACGCAGCCCGCCAGCACCCCTGCGCACGCGACGCTTACCAACCTCTTGAAGAGCAAAGCAGTGATCCTTTCCTTGTGGGAATTCCCGAGAAGACTCTCGACGTGGCCCGGCCGCCCCTCGCGAGATGGCGGTAAGCATCTCCGTGCAGATTTGGCCACTTGTTGCCAGCTTGTGACCACGTTGTTGAAAACTTGTGAGCGATGAACGGCCGCGAGGTGCGCAATCGAGCTTTTCCGTACGCTTGCGCGCCGTGTCCTCGAGGGCAAGGATGACGCTGGCGCGGGGCGGTCCCCGCGACCGTGCAGGGATGCGGACCCGGCCCCGTCGCGCCGGCCGGCTGGGCGATCGCGTCATGTTCGGACTGTGCGCACTGGCTGGCGTGCTCGTCGTCCTCACGCTGGTCGACGTCGTCTTCCAGCTGGTCAACAACGGCGAGCCGGCGATCTCGCGGTTCGGCCTGGGCTTCATCACGAGCACGGCCTGGAAGCCCAACTTCAACATCGAGGGCGTAGGAGCGCTGCTGTACGGGACCGCGGTGAGCTCGCTGATGGCGGTCGTGCTGGCGACGCCGCTCGGGATCGCGATCGGCCTGTTCCTGAGCATGATGGCCCCGGCGCGGGTGCGGGCGGTCGTCGGGCCGCTGGTCGAGCTGCTCGCGGCGGTTCCGAGCATCATCTACGGCTTCTGGGGACTGGTCGTGCTCGTCCCGTTCATCGACAAGCTCGAGCCCGGCCTCCACAGCGCGCTCGGCTTCATCCCGCTGTTCGGACCGGCGTCGCCGATCGGGATCAGCGTGTTCACCGCCGGGCTGGTCCTGACCGTGATGATCCTGCCGATCATCTCGGCGCTCAGCCGCGACCTGTTCCTGACCGTCCCCACGGAGCTAAAGGACGGCGCCGCGGCGCTCGGCGCGACGCCGTGGGAGGTCATCCGGGGAATCGTCCTTCCCACCACCGTGTCGGGCGTCAGCGCCGCCGTCGTCCTCGGTCTCGGACGGGCGCTCGGTGAGGCGATCGCCGTCTCGTTCGTTATCGGCGACGTCACCGCGATTCACAGGTCGCTGTTTGCGCCCGGCGCGACGATCGCCGCGCAGATCGCCAACGAGTTCCCGTCGCCGGACGACGCTCTGCACACGGCCGCGATGTTCTACGCCGGCCTCGTCCTGGTGGTGATCGGCATGCTCACGAGCGTGGCCGCACGGATGATCGCCGGACGGTTCGACGTGACCCAGAGAGTCATATGAGCCCCGCGGAGACAGCCCTGTTCGAGCGGATGCCGTTCGATCCGACGGCGCCCCTCACTCCGTCGGGCAACCTCCGCCGGCGCGCTGCGGTGAGCCGCTTCGTCCAGACCACGGCGACGGCAGCGGCGCTGTTCGCGGTCGCGGTGCTCGTGATCATTTGCTACGGCGTGGCCGTCCGCGGCGCGTCGACGCTGAGCTTCGGCTTCGTGATCCAGAACCCCTCCGGGTTGGCCGGCGGCGGAATCTTCAACGCGCTCATCGGCACGCTCGAGATCGTCGCCATCGCAACCCTGATCGCGTTGCCGATCGGGATCCTCACCGGGCTGTACCTGACTGAGTTCGCGGGGCCTCGATCGCGGACCGCACGTACCCTCCGGTTCGCGCTCGACATCATGGCGGGCCTGCCGACGATCATCGTCGGTCTGTTCGTCTACGGCCTGATCGTCATTCCCCAGCACCAACAGTCAGGGTTCGCCGGCGCCGTCGCGCTGGCGATCGTGATGCTGCCGCTGATGGCGCGCTCGAGCCAGGAAGTCCTGCTGCTCGTCCCGGGCAGCCTCCGGGAGGCTGCCGATGCTCTCGGCGTCAACCGCTGGCGCACCGTCCTCGGCGTGATCCTGCCGGCCGCGTTCGGCGGGATCCTCACCGGGGCGATCCTGGCCACGGCCCGGGCCGCGGGCGAGACCGCGCCGCTGTTGATCTGCGACGGCTTCGGGTTCAACCAGTTCGCAACCCAGTTCAACCCTTTCCACGGTGTCCCCAGCGTTTCGATGTTCATCTTCACGTCGTACGACCTGCCTCTGGCCCAGGCCGTGACCCGCGCCTGGGGAGCGGCCTTCGTGCTGATGATGCTGATTCTCATTGCCAACGTCCTCGCTCGCCTGATCCTCGCCCGCAGCCGTGCGAAGTTGGGCCGATGACCGACTGGGACCGGACAGCGAGCCAGATACGCCGCGCCGAGGAAGCCCGGCGGCGTATCCGGATCCGGACGGAGCCCGTGCTTCCGGTGATCACGGCCCCACCGGCCGGCAACGGGGCGGCGGCTCCCCAGGAACACTCCGTGGTGTTCGACATCCGCGACATTTCGCTGTACTACGGCCAGAGCCGCGCGCTGGCCGGGACGTCGCTGAAGATCTACCGCAACCAGGTGACCGCTGTGATCGGTCCGTCCGGGTGTGGCAAGTCGACGTTCATCCGCAGCCTCAATCGGATGAACGACCCGATCCCGGGTTTCCGGATCGACGGCCAGGTCCTCTACCACGGTCACGATCTGTACGGGAGCAAGGCCAACCGCGTCGAGGTTCGCCGCCGCATCGGCATGGTGTTCCAGAAGCCGAATCCGTTCCCGAAGTCGATCTACGACAACGTCGCCTGGGCCGCCCGGAACCTCGGGATGAAGCACCGGCTCGACGAGCGCGTCGAGCAGGCGCTCATCCAGGCCGCGCTCTGGGAGGAGGTCAAGGACCGCCTGAAGGACAGCGCGCTCGGCCTCTCGGGCGGCCAGCAGCAGCGGTTGTGCATCGCCCGCGCGATCGCCATCGAGCCGGACGTGCTGCTGCTGGACGAGCCGGCCTCGGCGCTCGATCCGGTCGCCACCGCCTCGATCGAGGATCTGATGCACAACCTCAAGCACCGCTTCACGATCGTGATCGTCACCCACAACATGCAGCAGGCGGCGCGGGTCGCCGACCGGACCGCGTTCTTCAGCCTCGACACCACCGGTCCGGTCCGCGTCGGAACGCTGATCGAGTACGGCGACACCGACACGATCTTCCGGCACGCCGCGGACCCGCGCACGCGGGACTACGTGGCGGGCAAGTTCGGGTAGGCGGCGAGCGCGCGGCGGGCGCGGTGAGCGGCTGCGCGGCCCCAGGGCGCGGCGCTCAGGAGAAGATCGAGTCGCTCGAGACCTGCTGGAGGATCGGTTGGCCGCACTGCCAGCAGTACGACGCCCCGGTGCTGTGCGGCGCCGCACACGACGCACACACGCCGGCTGTCGCGCTGTGCTCGAGGCGCAGGATCCGCTCGATCTCCGAGAGCTCGGAATCCGCGTCCTGGAGTAAGGCGGCCCGCTTGACCAGCACCTCGACGTGGATCCTGTCGCGGATCGCCATCTCATACACGAGACCGCCCAGGTCCCACTGCATCTCGGCCACGCGAGCCTTGAGGACATCGCGCCGGCGCTCCAGGTCGATTATCTGACTCTCCGTCGGGCTCGCGCCCGAGGCCCCGGGCGGCGCAGGCGCCACCGCGGGCTGGTTGATCCCCGAGGGCGTCGATGAGGCCGCCGCGGTCTGGGCCGCTGCGGCATCACGGCTAGCCCCGCGCTTACGCAGTCGCACGATCGACAGGTCCTTTCACTGGCCGAAGAAGTTTCCGGTGAACTTGCCGCCCTGGCATCCGGCCTTGTTGCTCGAGCAGCTCTGGCCGGGCTTAACCGTGGCCGGGGGAAGGTTGTTGGCGTTGCCGAGGACCTTGCTGGCGGCGGATGTGGCCTTCTTCTGCACCGCCGCCGGTGGTGGCGCCGTCGAAGTCGCGGCCTTCTTGAGTTTTCCGTTCAAGCCCTTCGGCGCGGTGCTCGCGGCGGTGGTGTGGGTTGGGGTGGTGGCGGCCGTGCTGCCTGCGGCGGTTCCGCCTCCACCCTGGACGGTGACGACCTGGACCGGAGGGGAGCTGGCCCTCTGGTTGGAGCTGTTGTGGCCGAGGCGCCCGATCAGGACGCCCAGTCCGATCGCCAATAGCAGCACGCCGACCCCCGCCACGAGCGTGGTCCCGGACGAGACGCGCTGGGGGCGTGGCGCCCGCGGCGAGCGAACCCGGCGGGGCTGCACCTCGGTCGTAGGCTGCGCCCCCGGGAATCTGGACTGCCCCCGGCGCTCGCCGCACTCGACGCAGTAGCGCTGATCGTGCGCGAGCGGAGCACCGCAGTTGCTGCACCGGTCCTCCGACCCGGCGGCGGGAACGGTCGACAGCTCTCGAGTCGAGGCGTCCGCTCCCGCTCGGGGCGCAGCCCCGCCGCCTCCGTCGCTGCTCTCTAGATCGGTCGCCAGCGGTTCGTCTCCGTACTCGTCATTCTCGGGAGGTCGCGGGCGCGCCCAGCGCTCCCCCGGACGTAGTATCCGACGCGCCACCGCCAGAATTGTGAACGAGGCGTGACCGAGATCACCTGACTGGATCGAAGTCTGAGGCGCCGCCGTCAGGCGCCGCCGACCATCCCCTCACCCTCGCTCGGTCTCAAGATGTTCACAACTGAGCGGGTTACGGACACGACACTGGACGGACCAGCGATGAGCATTTCGCAACACCCGGCGACCCAGTCGCGCAGCATGCTCCGATGTGCCGAATGCGATGCGGGCCTGGCCCACGACCAGCGCTACTGCGTGGAATGCGGGGCCCGGCGCGGTCCGCTTCCGACCGACATCGCCGGGCTGATCGGCGCGATTCATGAACAGGGTCCGGCGCCGCATCTCCCTCCGGGAACGCCGCTCGCGGAATCGTTCGCCGACACGGACCGCAAACCACCGGCGTTCGGGTTCGCGATGCCCGGACCGCGCGCCGCCGCGGTGGCGGTGATGGGCATGCTCGGGTTCGGCGTGATGGTCGGCTCGCTCGTCGGCGCAACCAGCGTCGCGACGCTGGCGAGCGCGCCGCTGATCGTGGTCGGGCTAAGCCACCCCGCCACCACACCCGCAGGGGTGACCGTGACCGCGCCGCAGGCCGCAGGATCGGGCGGCGGGGGCGGCGCCGGCGCGGCAGCCGCGGGTGGCAGCGCCGCAGCCGCCGCCCAGACAAACGTGCAGGCGTCGGCATCGCCGACCACGTCCCCGACCTCGACCACCGGCGCTGGCACCACGTCGACCGGCCTCAACGGCCTTCCGCCGGTGAAGCACGTGTTCATGATCGTCCTCTCCGACCGCGGCTTCACCCGGTCCTTCGTCGCGTCGAGCGGATATCTCAGCGGCGCGCTCCGGCGGCAGGGCGAGTTGATCCAGAACTACTACGCGGTCGCGGGGTCACCGCTCGCGAACGAGATCGCGCTCGTCAGCGGCCAGGGGCCGACCGTCGACACCGCCACCGACTGCCCCACGTTCTCGCGCATCAAGCCGATCGGCAAGGGCTCCCGCGGGCAGGTGCTCGGCAGGGGCTGCGCTTACCCGGCGAGCACCAGGACGCTCGCGGACGAGCTCACGAGCGCCGGCGCCACGTGGAAGGCGTACGTCCAGGGAGTTCCCGCGAGCGCGAAGTCGGCCTGTCGCGTCCCGAAGCCCGGTAGCAGGGAGCCGCAGACGGCCGGCTCAAAGGACGCGTATCTGGCGTGGCGCAACCCGTTCCTGTACTTCCGCTCGCTCACCGGCGGGTCCGCCTGCCACAACGACGAGGTTGGCCTCAGCCGGCTCAACGCTGACCTGAGGAGCTCGACCACCACGCCCTCGCTTGCCTACATCATCTCGGCGCCGTGCTCGGACGGCAGCGAGGCGCCGTGTAAGCACGGCGCGACACCGGGACTCGCGGGCGCCAACCAGTTCCTCAAGTCGGTCGTGCCCGAGATCAAGAAATCGCCGGGCTACAAGGACGGGGGCATGATCGCGATCACGTTCGACCAGGCTCCGCAGACCGGGCAGCACGCTGACCCGAGCGCGTGCTGCGCGAACCCCACGTCGTATCCGAACCTTCGCGGCCTACCGTCCGGCACGCCGTATGTCCCACCGGGGGCGATGGGAACCACGACGCCAACATCGTCTGCGGCCGACACGACCACGACCGACACGATCACGACCGACGCGGCGACGACCAACACGACCACGACCAACACGAGCGCAACCGCGCCGACGACCACCGGGACAGCGACGACCGTGACGACCGGCACCGCGACCACCGACACGACCACGACAGCGCCGACAACGGCGGCCGCCCCCACCACCGCCGTGACGACCACGAGTGTGCCGACCACGACCGGCACGTCGACGACCGGTACAACGACCACGACCGGTACGACGACCACGACGCCGACCTTGCTGGGCAACGGCGAGACGACCCCGACTGGCGGTGGCGGACAGGTCGGGCTATTGCTGATCTCGCCTTATGTAAAGGCGAACAGCTTCGACGTGATCGACTACTTCAATCACTTCTCGCTGCTGGCCACGATCGAGAACCTGTTCGGGCTCCACCGTCTCGGCTACTCCGGGGCCCCCGGGCTCCCGCTGTTCAGCACCGGCGTGTTCAACGACTACTCCGGGTAGCGCCGGCGCGACAGCCCCGATAACTGCGCACTCGGCACGCGCCTCCCGGTGAAGGTCGATTCACCGCGGCTATAGCACCGATTCCGCGGCACTCGGCGCCGGGGCGGTTAGTCGAGATCGATCGAGTTGATCACCGGTGGGTCGACCGGACGGTCGTTGGGGCCGGTCGGGACGCCTTCAATCGCATCGACCGTGTCCATCCCGTCGGTGACCTGGCCGAACACGGTGTGCTTGCCGTCCAGCCACGGCGCGCTGTCGGCGGTGACGATGAAGAACTGCGAGCCGTTGGTGTTGGGACCGGCGTTGGCCATCGCGAGCGCACCCCGCACGACCTTGTGACTGTTGATCTCGTCCTTGAACGTGTAGCCAGGGCCGCCCCTACCGCTCCCCTCGGGACAACCTCCCTGGATCATGAATCCCGAGATGATCCGGTGGAAGATGATCCCGTCGTAGAACTTGTCTCCGGCCAGCTTGCGGAAGTTCGCGACCGTCTCGGGCGCGTCCTCGTCGAACAGTTCGAACGAGATCGTGCCATGGCTTGTGTTCATCTGAGCAGTTGACATGGCGCCAGCCTAGTGGGCGCCGTCACTTGTCGTCGTCGACCGCCGTCTGGACGGCGTGAATCGTGGCGGTGACGGTGATGCTTGGCGCCCCGGTCGCCGGCGTCGCGATGTCCGTGCAGTCGATCGCCACCGTCTGTGGCGAACCGGCGATCGAGACCGGAAGCACGAGGGGGATCGTTCCCAAGGCGCCGTTGGCGCCGCCGCCGAGGTTCGAGTCGAACTCGCCCTGCGTTCCCGACGAACCGGCGAGCGACATCGAGCACGAGACGGCGACCGACTGGGACTCGGTCCCCTCGACCTCGACGACCTGCACGTTCCCGAACGCCAGATAGGACGAGCCGGTCTGGGCGGCAGGGAGCGAGACGGCGGCGATCTGCTTCTGGGCACCCGCAAGGCTCGCCGACTGGGGCTGGGTCCCGTACTCGTCGGGCAGTGCCGGGGTGCAGGTCACGTTCCCAGACGCACTGAACGATTGGATCGCGCCGATCGGGCAGGAGCTGGTGACCCGCAGCTGGATCTGGCTTGAATTCACCTGCGCCGCGCCGACCGCGCCGGGGACGATCTTGCCGGAGCCGACCGAGAACGGCTTGAGCTTGGCGTTGCCCACCGAGAAGTTCTGGAGCTGAGCGGTCCCGACGCTGTTCGGCGGAAGGTGGATCGCTGCCCAGCTCGCCCCGCCGAGCGCGACGAACAGGGCTAGGAACGACACCACGAGCGGCGCCGAGGGGCGCGGTGGACGCATCGCATTACCTCCCATGTGCGCGATCCCGGCCCGTGCGGCCGGGCGTTGACCACGGACGCTATCGGACGCGCCGCAGATCCCCGGCAGTCCGGCCCCACATGCTTCCCCGCGGCCGGCCCCGCGCGCCCCCTGACGCGAGGCCGGCCGGTTTCCCTGGGACGGGAAGACCTCAGTTGTTGCCGGCGGTCTGGATCGCGCTGATCGTCGTGTCGACCGTCACGGTCGGCGCCGGCGTGCTCGGGCTCGAGGTGCCGGTGCAATTGACAGTCGCCGGCTGGACGCTCGTCGACGACGCCACCGGCAGCACAAGCGGGATCGAGCCTGCCTGGGAGTGCGAGTCGGAGGCCAGGTCGACCGCGAGGCTCTTCGTCGTCGTCGTCGGGTTGGCCGGCGGCGGTGTACCCGAGCCCGCCGGCACCGACAACGTGCAGTCGACTTGGACCCGTTGCGCCGACGCTGCGGTCCCGCTGATCACGACGTGCGGATAGGCCATGACCAGGTAGGACAAACCGGCGGCCAGCGACTGCGTGGCCACCTTCGTCGCGCTCGTCCCGAGCGTGACCGACGTCGTATTCGACCCGTACTCGTTGGGCAGCGTCGGCGTGCAGGTCACGCTGCCCGACAGCCCTACCGAGGCGATCGCGCCCGATGAGCAGGTGCTCGACACGCGCAGCTGCACCTGGCTCGAGTTCACCTGCTTGGCGCCGACCGCCCCGTTGATGATCTTGCGCGCTCCAACCGCGTTGAGCTTGAGCTTCCAGTTGCCGACGCTGCCGTTCTGGAGCTGCGCACTCCCCACGCTGTTCGCGGGTAGCTGCGTGGCGGCGTAGCTGGCGCCCCCGAGCGCGACGAACAGCGCCACGAACGAGACCACCATCGGCGCCGAGGGGCGCCGTCGGACGAGCGATTTCAGACGCAAGATCCGTACCTCCAGGTGTTAGGTTCCCGGCCTAACAGCCGGCCTATAGAACGCAACACGCCGGCCCCACCGGAAGTCGCGCCCAGGGTCCGGGGAGCTGACGGGGACCTGACACAGGCGCCGGCGTCAGGCGCCGCCGACCATCCCGCTATGCCGCGGCCGGCTCGAGCTGCACGCGCTGGCCCAGCAGCTCGGTGCCGCTGACCCGATCGACCACGCGGTCTACGTCCTGCTCGGGCACCTCGAGCAGCGTGAACCGCTCGAGCACGCGCACGTTGCGGACGTGCTCGCCGTCGAGGCCGGTGGC
>Ga0187780_10001723_pt1 | contig 16538 bp, 10 predicted proteins | sample 1015_Q2_SP10_20__FD_132429 | JGI IMG/M metagenome (GOLD analysis project Ga0187780, IMG submission 132429) | Tropical peat soil microbial communities from peatlands in Department of Meta, Colombia - 1015_Q2_SP10_20_MG | ecosystem: Environmental > Terrestrial > Soil > Wetlands > Peat | place... | reverse complement strand
TCGGGTGGCGCTGAGCGTGAAAGCCCAGTGCCTCGATCAGTGTGCCCGCCGATTCGGCCCATGGGGTCCCCGGGTCCCGGCGCTCCAGCTCAGCCGGCTGCTCGAACCGCATGCGTGCAGGGCCTGACTCCTCTGCTGCCCGCGCCGGCGCGCCGCTCGCTGCCAGCACCGCGTCCAGCCAGTCCGCCGGGGTCCGGGCTGTGGCCAGCACTCCGGCGGGGAGCCGCACCTCGAATGCCTGCTCCAAGCGGTCGTGCAGCTCGACCACGGCCAGGCTGTCGAGGCCGAACTCCCGGGGCAAGTCGCTCTGCCAAGTAAGCCGACTGAGGCCACCGACCCCCAATTCGGCGAGGAGCACGCCAATTTCCTGCCAGACGCGCTCGGCTTCAGGGGAGCCAACCTCGCGCAGCTGGGCCATGGCCCCAATGTCCCAAGACGCCGCTCAGGGAACCAGAGTCGAAGGTCAATGGAGCCCGATGCCGAGCATGATCGTGGCCCGCCGGCTGGTCCTTTGGGACCTTTGCTCCTAGCCCGGAGGTTGGCGCCCTCGGACGCGAGCTTCGGGGTCGGCTGCGTCAGGCGATCGTGGTCGCGCTGGGGATCGCCATCGGGATCGGCCTCGTTCTGACGGTGTCGGCCACCGCCTCAGGTGTGAAAACGGCCCAAGGCGACGTGCTCCACGCCCTCTACGGCATCGGGACCGACATCACGGTGACGAAGACCGTCACTCCAGGCACCGGAGGACCCCAACAATTCGGGGGATTTCCCTCCGGCTCGACGCAGATTTCGCGTGAGACGCTACGTCCCGCACCTGGCCAATCGACCATGCCGTCGAGTGACGTTTCGAAGGTTGCTTCGCTCCCGGGAACCGCCGTGGCCACCGGTGGCCTCGTTCTCACTGACACGAGTTTGTCGGGCACCATCCCGAGCTTCACGCCGGGGACGCGGCCTTCCACCACGGTGCCCTCGGGCTCCGGACCGTCGTTCAGCATCAGTTCCTTCAGTGTCGACGGCGTCCAGATCTCAACCTCTGGTGTCGGACCGCTCGGGCCGGCGCAGATGACCGTCGGCCGCTACTTCACCTCGGCCGAGAACACGACCCACGTGGCCATTGTCAGCTCCTCGTACGCCACCCAGAACAGCCTGAAGGTCGGGTCGACCGTCACGGTGGCCGGTACAGCCTTGTCGGTCATCGGGATCGCACAGGTGGCGAGCGGCGCAGCCGACGTCTACATCCCGCTCGGCACCGCGCAAAACCTCTCGGGCCTCGGCGACAACGTCACCACGATCTTTGTCAGCGCCACGAGCGCCACCAAGGTCTCGGCGCTGGCCTCGGAGATCCAAAAGGCGCTCCCAGGCACCACCGTGTCCACCTCGGCAGACCTCGCCCAGGAGGTGACGGGGTCGCTGTCGAGCGTGTCCAAGCTCGCCACCAGCTTCGGGACATGGCTGGCCGTCGCCGCCTTGGTGGTCGCCTTCCTCATCGCCGGGCTCCTCATGATGGCTGCGGTCTCGCGGCGCGTCCAGGAGTTCGGCACCCTCAAAGCGATCGGGTGGCGAACCCGTCGGGTGGTCGAACAGGTCATGGCCGAAGGCCTGGCCCTGGGCATCGTGGGAGGGGTGATCGGCATCCTCCTTGGGATCGCCGCCTCGGCGATCATCTCGGCCATCGCTCCCTCGCTGAGCGCGACCTTCGGCCCGTCGTATGCCACGGGCGGCCGGGCCGGGTTCGGCGGGGGGTTCGGGGGTGGATTCGGTAGAGCCCTCGCCGGTTCCCGAACGGTGCTCGTGCATCTGACCGCACCACTCCCGGGCGGGATGGTCGGCATCGCCGTGGCTCTGGCCATCGCCGGAGGGCTCGTTGCCGGCGCCTTCGGCTCGTGGCGGGCCGCCCGCCTGCGTCCTGCCGCAGCTCTTCGGAGGGTCGAATGACGATCGAAGCATCAACCGCAAAGCCCGCGAGGGACATGCGCGACCGGGCGCGGGTCAACGCCTACGAACTCACGGATGTCCGGCGCTACTTCACGAAGAACCGTCAGACGATCCGTGCCCTCGACGGGGTCGATCTCACCATCGCTCGTGGGGAGTTTCTGGCCATCCAGGGCCCGACCGGCCAAGGAAAATCGACCCTGCTCTCGATACTCGGCGGCCTCGATCACCCAACCGCGGGGCGCATCCTCTTTGAGGGACGCGACCTCGCCACCTTGCATGAAGTGGAGCTCGCCGAACTGCGAGCCACGGCTTTCGGATTTGCCTTTCAGACCTTCAACCTCATCCCCACTCTTACTGCCCAGGAAAACGTCGAAGCGGCCCTTGTTCCCTTCCACACCCCCTCAGACCAGGGTCGCCAGCGCGCCAAAGAGGCCCTCGACACCCTCGGGCTCGGGGACCGGATCACGCATTTTCCTTCCGAGCTCTCTGGCGGCGAGCAACAACGAGTCGCTATTGCGAGGGCGCTGGTAAAAGGCCCCAAGGTTCTCTTGGCCGATGAGCCCACCGGCAACCTCGACGAACAGATGCGCGATGAGATCGTCGGTGTGCTCGAGGGGCTCTGGCGCGACCGCGGGCTGACGCTCGTCGTCGTCACCCACGACAGCACCGTCGCCCGGCGGGCCCAGCGAATCGCCGTCATCGCCGGGGGTCGGGTGCGCTCCCCCGAGGGGCACGACACGGCTCTGAAACGACTCTGACCAGGTTCCAATCGCTTCGACGGTTGGCAAAATCTGACCCGCACGATCGTGCCGATTGGGCACAGTCCGCGTTACCCAGGTTCAGTGCGCGAACAAGTGGTAACCGGCGTAGATCCACGCCACCACCCAGAAGGCGTTGGCCGCCGTGGGTGCGGTCACGAGGCGCAAGAACTGTTCGGCGTCGGCCACTCGCCCTGCGCTCCGCCGTGCCAGGAAGTCGATGACCACAGCGGCCACCACCACGCCGAGCCAAAAGGCGACTCCGACGGCCCGGTTGTTCGGAAGCAGCAGGCCGGGCACCGGCGACGGCGGCATCGTCCGCAACTCAGCCAGGACCATCAGCGCGATAACCGATCGACGAGCCGCCGGCGAACCGGCGACGGGAGGCTCCGGCTTCTGCGACGGCGGCACCGGTGACCGGGCGCGCGTAAGCCCGTAGCCGATGCCCAGTGCCATCCAGACCAGAAGCATCGCCGCGTCGAGGGGACGAAAGGCCTCCGTGAGGGCGCTGATCGTGAGGTGAGCGGTGTGCTTGCCGGTGTCGATCCCGAGGATGTCCCAGGCCAGCACCAGCATCGCCAGGGTGACCCAGGGCGTCACCCCGGCCACGGTGGCCATGAACGGTGTGCCTGGTCTTGGCCACCGGATGCCCGCCGGCTCGACGCGCAAACCCGGGCGCCGGCCTCGGCAACCGCGCACCAAGAGCACATCGACCACCACGACGGTGACAAGCGAGATCCCCCATGTCACCCGAGCCGGCGTCGTGGCCCGATGGAACCCGCTCACCCAGCCGCACCAAGCACACAGCGCCAATGCCGAGCCGGCCAGCGCAACGTATCGGCGTACCACCACCTGCCATCATGGCCTGATGCTGGCGGCGCGAGGGCCGCGCTCGCTCATCGAGCCAATTCGCTGCCTTGGGGCGCCCTACCGGTGGGCCATTCTTGCCCCGTCGGGGTTTGAATGACGAGACGATGGTGGGGATAGGAGATAAGAGGCCCCCAAACGCCGCATGCCACGGAGAGTGCTGGGGGGCCGGCCCAGCCTTTTGCGCCCGAGAGGTCCGCACCTACGGCGACGTCCTCGCCGCCTACGAAGGGCATCCCGAGGCCAAGAGCCGGGGTCCCGACGGTCTGCCCGTTGGGCGACCCGGACCACGCCGGGCCGAACGATCCCGTCAAGGGGTTGGGTGGTGATCTGGGTGGATTCGCCGCTTCGGCGATCGATCCAGTCCAGGTCGTCCCAGCGGGTGGGATCCGACTCATATGGTGCGATTGGCAGGATGCCCGAGGGGTCGAGCGGGACGGAAGGGTCCACCCAGTCGGACTGGTCAAGGGTATCTGGGCGGCTCTGGTGCTCATCGCTTGTATCGCCGTCGTCGCTCGTATGTTCCAATACGATCCGTTCCGGGATCGTCGCCCTCGCTGATGCCGACGACCGCTTCAGTGCGACTCGGCGGATTCCTCAGGTTCAGCGTCGTCCAACTGGGCATCACCAGGGGTCGGACCGCGGCCAGCCACGAGCTTTGCACTCATCTTGATCGCCTTGATTGCCCCGGTCGCGCCAGCCTGCAGAGTGACGCCCAGCGTCAGCAGGATGATTCCGAAGATAAAGAGCACATGCGAACCCAGCATGAGGATTCCTATGCGGCCGAGAAGGTATGGAGGGGTGCAGATTACGGCGCCAATCGCCCCGCCCACGGCCGTCGCCGAGAACTTGTCCCGCCGAGAACCGGTGGACTTGATGCCGACGAGCCGTGACGGCACAGCGACGTACGTGACCATCATCATTCCGACCACAATGCTGAGCGAGATGGCGAACCACCACTTGCCCCAGCGCGGAAAGACCACCGTGGCGATCCCGAGGCACAAGCCGATCGACATGCCCCAGGCAAGAATGACGCGTAGATGGGATCGTGCTTGGACAAAGCCCGGTCGAATCTGTGGTTCACCAGGATTGGCAATGGCGAACGCGAACACCGCGTTCAGGTAGTAGCTGGCCGCCGTGATGGCGCTGACGGCGAGGATGAGCGGAATGAGGACTGGTCCTCGAAGCACGTGAAACGACTTGCCGTGCAAGAGATGCGCCTTTAGGTCGAACATGGCGAGCCAGATCCACATCGCCGGAAGAATCTGGATGAGGGTGAGGCGCCAGTTGGAGACCAGCAACTTGACGCCCTGAAAGAGCATGGCGAAGGCACCAACGAGGAACGCCAGGGGTGCGAGGTATCGCCGCGACCGGCTGAGATCGAGTACGGCCCGCTCGACCATCGAGTCGTCACCCTCAGCGATGGCGTGGACCAGCTCGCGGACGCGGACCATCATCGCTTCTCGGCGCGAGGATCTCACCGGATTCAGTCGCTGATCAGCCAGCAAGGTGACGGTTCGCCTGGCAGTCAGACTGGCCGCCCCTACATTCGGTCTAATGACGCGGCTGCCGGGCGAGCGATGATGTAGATCAGTGCCCCGAAGATCGGAATGAACAAGATGAGCACCGTCCATCCGGCCTTCGCCAATCCGTGGTGGTCCCGGCGACGAAAATTGTCGATGAAGCACCAGATGATGAGCCAGATGACGAGGAAGAGGCCGAAGAACATCAGCATCGACCAGAAGATGCTCAGAAGGGGGAAGTCATATCCCAGCATGGGAACTCCTCTTGGTCCGTCGGGCGCCCACCCAGCCACAGCGACGCTAGAAGGTTAGGCCAGCAGCCGCCGGGGATCTAGCCGTGAGAAGGGTCGGCGAGGTAAGCGGAGAGTTTGGCCTTGCGACGGCGGGCCAGGCGCTCCCCGAGGCGGTGACCCCCGATCGAACCTGCCACGGCCAGGACACAGGCGATGAGCATCCCCAGCGCGTACTCGCCGTCTGAGAGTCGGCTCTGGAGGCCGTGCTTTGCGAAGATCGACCAGAAGGCCAGTGATGGAAGCATGAAGACGATGAGAATCGCGGGCACGAGAATGTAGGGGGTCAGCGCCAGGCTGAACCAGCGGATGATCATGTGGCGCCAGGGACGCCGATGTGCCCACCGCTCGGCGAGGGCGATTGGGTGATAGGGGAATCGGATACCAACCCAAGCGGAGAATCCGAGGGCCCCGAAGGGTACGATCGCAATGGCCACGATCGAGACGACCATGGCCGAGATGTCGTGCGCGTTGATTCCGATCGCAAGGGCGATCACACTGCACAACGGAGCGACGAGACTCCAAAGGACGATGTTTTTGGCATAGAGGAGCCTCCGGAACATCACCGGGTCATCAAGGATCGCCAGCACCCGGCGAGCATCGGGGCCGAGGACGTTCGTGGCGGGAACATCAGAGAGCATCCATCCCGCGAGCACCATGGCGAATGCGAGCGTCCCGTGGACCGAGAAGAGCGCGTTCTTCCAGTGGGGAGGGAGGAAGAACCACAACGAGGCCATGAGGACGCCATTCACCGCGACCACAATCGGAACCTCGTAGGGAGTGTGAAAGGCCCGTCCGAACTCGACCCGCACCGCCTGTCGAAGGGTCGCTGGCAAGACGATGGGCTTGGCCATGGCAGCCATGGCTTGACCTCCTTCTGCTTGAACGCGGTGGTCGCGATGTCTAGTGCTGAGGAGATGCGGTCGGCCTGGACTCGGGCCCACCTGCTTCAGACGACGCTGATTCTGTAAGTTCGGGGGGCTTGAGGCGTTGGAGCAATATCTCGAAGGCGGCGAGCAGGACACCCACGATCAGGAAACTGATCCACGAGACGCTCACGACGAGGAGAAGCATTCCGGCCACCACGGCACCGGCGAGTTGTAGTCCACTGGCATGCGATGCCATCCACACGACGAAACGGCCTCGGCGCTCGCTGCCGTTCTTCTCGATGGCGCGATCCCAGGATCGCACGACGAAGGAGCGCAGTCCGACCGCCCAACGGTACGGCCCCGTCAACAAGGCGATCACGAGTACGATCAGCGGAATCGCCACCACCCACGCGGTCAAGACGAAGAACCCGTGGAGAAGCTGTCCCAGCACGTCTTGTGCGGCCTGGGGGTCGTGGGCCTTGCTGGCCAGCGTGCTCTGAGCGTGGATCACGATGCGCCGCTCCACGATCATGAGGAGGGCGATGCCCACTGTCAGTTGGATCAATGTCCGTCGCCTGGCGAGTGACAGCCAGAGGCACACGGCGATGATCGCCAGGGTGATCAAGGGCATGGCGATCGTGAGGCGATCGAAGGCCCGAACGCCGCGTTGGACGACGGCCAGGTCGCTCGACTTGACCAGCGTGACCTGGCCGAAGCTGCGCGGAAGCTGCACACCGAGGGCGTCCGAGAGCTTGTTGATGGCCTGCTGAGGGACCTCGACGGTGGTGATGGTGGGCAACTTGACCTGTTTGCCCGTCAGATTCGAGGCCAGGCCGGCGACGCCGCCGAGCGCCTGGTTCAGAGCCGGCACCGTATTGATCACGATGTAGCCGTTTGCCGTGGACACCGCCTTGGTGCTCTGTCCCCGCAACACGGCCACTAGCTCCTCGTGAGTCTTTCGGAGCATGGCCGTCCACACGGTCTGGAACTGGGGAGAGGCGAGCACCTTCGTCAACTGCGCGGCGACGAAGCCCTTGGTGCTGTTGGTGATGGGTGTCGCTGCAAAGCTCACCCTGGGGGGCAAGGCGTCTTTCAGACGCGTTTGAAGATCCAGTGCGGTGAAGAGCTGAGCAGTGGCTCGCGTAGCGACCGCGGAGTCCACGCTTGGGTTCTCGAATATCGGACCCACCGTGTTGACAAAGACGTTGGTGTTGAGGATCGTCGCGTGCGCCCACACGACGTTGGTCGAAAGCACTACCAAGATGCAGGACACTCCCACAAGCAGCGCGGTCACAAGATGGCGAAAGCGTCGCGGGGGGGTCTTCGCCTCGGGTTCGGCGTTCGGTTCGCCAGCTTGATGAGGGGCCATGTGACGAGGCTAGACCCTGAGCTTGACGAAGGCCGGACCAATGTCCCGCCAATGACGACGAAGGACGGGCCGCGCCTACACGGCGGGCTCGCGCTGGGGAGCCCGGCCTCTCGTGGCGGCCCCGAAGAGCAACCGGACGACGACGGCGATGACGACGAGATCAGCCATCATCTGGACCATGACCACGGCACGAGCCGCGTCGACCTTGGGAACGATGTCCCCGAATCCCACGGTGGAGAACACCGTCACCGCGAAGTAGAGCGCTTCGGTCCGGCTGAGGGGCACGCCGAAGGATTGCGGGTTCGAGTGGGCGATGGTGAGGTAGATCCACGCGAACAGAACCAGGAATAAGGGAATGACCGTAGCCATAGACACCGCTGCCCTGAGCATCGGTTGATCGTGATTGATGATGGCGCGCACCTCGTTGGTCAAGACCGCGAGAAAGACGGCGAGGGCTGCCGTGAGCCGCAAAATGATCGACTGGTGCGGGTGGTGCTCCACCGGTACCAGGTAGTAGACGACCAAAAGCAAGACCGCCATGCCCAGTGAGCGTAGGGCGGTCATCACCAGGTGGCGACGCTCGAAGCCCACGACACCCGATAGGGCCATGGAGGGAAGTCTGCTGCATCACACTGGGCCGATGGCGGACCTGGCTCTTCACTACTGGGATCCGCTCAGACACAGGAAGCGCAACAAGGGCGTCCCGATTGCAGTCTGAATCCGATTCCCTCTTGCGACCGACCCGCACACGATCTGACCATGACCGCCCCCGAGGAACCTGCGCCGCCCGCGTCACTGCCCCGGCTCGTCGTTTCGTCCCTGCCCTGCCGTCCCCGAACCCTTTTCTTCGACGCGAGACGCCAATGGGGGTGGTTCACGTTCTTCCCCCCTCTTTTGGAACCAGTAGGCGGCCCAGGGACCTCCTCTTGATGGCTGACGGCCACACTCCGTGGCATGCGGCGTTTGGGGGCCTCTTATCTCCTATCCCACGAGACTGATGGTGGGCCCTAGGGGACGCTATTCAAACCCCACCCCACCAGGGAAGAGGCTCAAGCGCCCGCCGCGATTCCGTGTCGACTTGCTCGATTCAGGCCTGTGGCAAGCCATTCAAGCTTTGGTCGATGACAGGGCACACGCTCCTTTCGCCAAGCGTCGCCGATCAAGTCGGCTTGCGGCAAACAGATCCCGCGCCGCCTTTCGCTAGCGGAGGTCGAAGAGCTGATCGCCAAGTACTTAGCTGGCCCAACCGTCGTGGAACTGGCCGAGGAGTACGGGATCCATCGAACGACTGCCCTCGCCGTGCTGGAGAGGCACCGGGTCCCTCGGCGTGGACGTGTCTGGACTCCGGAGTTGACTGAGCTGGCGATCCAGCTTTATGGCGAGGGGCGGTCTTGTGGGGCCATCGCCGGGCACTTCGGGGTCAATCCGGAAACGGTCCGTCAGCACCTCATAGCAGCCGGGCGATCCGGCCTCCCGGACGAAGCGTCCCAAGCCCTCGACCCGATCTGGAGCGATATCGGACAGTTGGCGGCCTCGGTGGATAGGCGCATAACCGGCATCCTGAACGGTCCTGACACCACCTATGGCCGCACGGGTGCCCCTGACACTGAATTCCGCAGGAGTTCAGTGATTTCATCGCTCGGCCGAGCCTCGCAATAGAGGAATCCTTGGAGAAGGTCACAGCCATGGAAGGTCAAGAATTCGGCCTGAGGAGTGGTCTCCACTCCCTCGGCAGTGACATTCAGCCCCATGAGGTGCGCCATCTCGATCGTGGCTGAGACGATCGCTGCATCGTGAACATTGTCGGGCAGTCCAGATACGAAGGACGCGTCCACCTTGAGTCGACCGATCGGGAAATGCTTCAGGTGTACCCAGCTCGAGTATCCCGTCCCAAAGTCGTCCAATGTGAGCCCCACACCCAGCCGCCGGAGCTGGTCGAGGATCCGGGCAACGCGGTCAGTTTCCTGCATGGCGGCTGTCTCAGTCAGCTCTAGCTCGATGAGCTCCGGTCTCACGCCGGTCTCGGTTATGACCCCCGCCACCATGTCCACCAATCGGTCGTCTTGGAACTGGTGGGCAGACAGGTTGACGGCGACTCGAACGGGTGAGGGTCCCGCAACGTCCCATCGCTTGCACTGTGCAGCTGCTTCGGAGAGGACATAGCTGTCAATGGCCCTGATGAGACCGCGCTCTTCCGCCAGAGTGATGAACTCTTTTGAAGGGACAACCCCCCGCCGAGGATGAGGCCAACGCACGAGGGCTTCGACCGCCAGAATTTCACCCGTGGTTGCCGAAAGTTGGGGCTGATAATGAACGACCAACCCTCGCTGCTTGACCGCCTCGTGAAGCTCGGCCTCCAGCTCAAGTTGCTGGCGAGCTCGTGCGTTCATGGCCGGGATGTAGCGGATCTGGCTACTACGCCCTGCCAGCTTGGCCCTGTACATCGCCGTATCCGCGTTCTTCAACAGCGTCTGAGCGTCCTCTCCGTCCTCAGGATAGAGCGCCACACCCACACTGGCGGAAAGGAACAGTTCCTGGCCGTCGATATTGAGTGGGTCGCGCAACGAAGCCAGAACACGCTCTGCGATCCTCGTTGCTTCCTCTGGCCCAGCGACGTCCTGGACGAGCAGTGTGAATTCGTCGCCGCCGAGACGAGCGAGGGTGTCGGTGTCGCGGATGCACATCATTAGCCTCTCGGCGGCCGCCTTCAGCACCCTGTCTCCATTGTCGTGCCCGAGGCTGTCATTGACATTCTTGAAGCGATCGAGATCGCAAAAGAGCAAAGCCAGCTGGCGCCCCTCGGCTTCGGCGCTCGCCAAGCAGGACTGAAGCGCTTCCGAGAATTGTCGTCCATTGGGTAGGTCGGTAAGGGCGTCATGGTATGCGAGGTGCTTGATGTGTTGTTCATTGTGACGAAGCTGGCGTACCGCTTCTCGCTCTTGCTCGAGGAGGCGGACCTTCTCGAGCGCCAGCGCCGCTTGATCGGCAAGGCCATTGAGCCGGTCGTCAAGGGTCTTGGGATCGACCAGGGGGAGCGCGTTGCATCGAATGGAAGCGATTGCACCCAACATCTCTCCCCGGCCTTGGATAGGGACCGCAAACATCTCCTCGGCGTTGATTGCCGTCAGGTGGTCTCGCAGGAAAGGGTCAGCCGTGCTCTGGTGGACGCGTTGCGGCTGTCGGGTACGAAGCATCTCACCCAGAACTGGAGTATCGGTAACCGAAATGCTGTAATTCGCCGTAGGCACGGGCTCGACCCCGTCATTGGAAGACCGGGCCCGGAACTCGAGTTGCTGACGCTCGGCATTCCATAGAAAGACGCTGGCACGGTTGCCGCCGATCACAGTGAGCGCCGCCTCTGCGAGCCGCTGCGAGACTTCGTCGGTTGTCGTGGCCTGAGCCAACTGGCGCGACAACGCGAGAAGGGCGCTCGCTGTCTCACCCCGTTGCCGAGCCTCCTCCAGCGCCGTCGCCGCGTCCAACGCAACCGCTGCCTGGCGCGCATAAGTGGCAAAGAGCCGCCGTTCCTCCGGGAAGAAGACGTGCTCGAAGTCGTAAATGGCAACTAATCGTCCGTAGAACTGTCGAGACGACGCAACATCGACAATCAGCCTGGAACCGCGCCGATCATCAGACGGGTCTGCGAGAACCTCTGTTGCAATCCGGTGCGCGTCCTCTACCGACATCCCATCGTGATGGACCGACACGCCCTCCGACTTCTCGCTCAATGCCAGGACAAACCGTTGGGCACGGACGGCATCGGCCGCCCGTCGGGTGATGCGGCGGAGGACGGTGTCAACGTCAGCCGGCGATACGAGGTCGACGATGGTCGACTGCAGTGCCTCGTATCGCTCGGTGATCAGCCGTCGGTCCTCTTCGAGGTCGAGGATCCGCGCCTGAGTCCGCCCCAGCAACCACCTGCGCCGTGCTCGCCACCTGAGTCGGTAGATGCAAGCGGATTCGCCGCGTATCTGGCACACCTCGTGCGCCACATCCGCTGGCTCGAGACCGAACAGTGCAGGTATCTGGGACAGGAGGCCGGCGGTGTACTGACAGTCGACAATGTTGGGCTCATATCCCTCGTGTAGGCGGTTGGATATCACCGCCTCGTCTCGTCCGACGGACAACGCCTCGCAGGTGTAGTTGGTGGAGAACTTGGCCGAGGCCTTGGCCACGCTCCGGCACACCGATGCGGGTGAGCCGAGGGCCCGCAACATCAGTCGGATGGCGGTTCCTGTCTGTCGCTCGAGGACCGTAGCGCCCACGAGCCGGGGAGTATCTGCATCACCAAGGACCTCGATGGCTGCCTCGAACAGGCGGATCTTCTGGCCGTAGGAGCTCCACCGGCCTTCGTTCAGGAGTTCGCCGATTGGCCTGCTTTCACCGGCAACCTCGAGCAGCTGCGCGACTGCACGGTCGCCTCCCCGGTCGCGCACGTAGCCGATGATCAGTGCAATTGTTGTGTTCGACGAATCGCGCTTCTCCGTGGGGGGCGCGAACGGGCTCATGTAGGTGATGGTCGACCCATGAAGGGGGCTAGTTGAGATCGGACCGTCAGCGAACTCGCCGGCGCCGGGCCTGTTGATGGGCTGTTGTGAAGTTTGGCTAACTCACTTCTCTTCTGACCGCTCTGGAAGTGCCGGGGGAGGTCGGTCAGGCCCCGGGGCCAGCCGCCCGCAAATGCCACCTCGGCGTGATCCCGCTCGTCCCAGCTATCTGATCCGCCAGGCGTATCTCACTTGCTCACGAGTCGTCAGGTGGTGCGAGCGTATCTTCGGCACTACTGAGGCGCACCTTCTGCGAAGGGTCGATCGACTCCCGCCAGGATACGAGAACGCCTGGACGTCGCTGCCGTGGGGCAGGCAAGTCCGAATACAGCGGTATCGCACGGCAACAACATGCGAAGTTGCCGCAGACGACAACTCGGCCGCCCCCCTGAACCACACATCCACACTGGCCACACTGGAGCTGGGTCACTGGCGCTTGTCCCCCATCGAGCCGACGGCCACGGCGTCAGGGTAGGTTCCTGTGACCCGCAGTGGCTATCGCCCCTTCAACCAGCGATGATGCGCCACCGCGGAACGGGCAGGTGAAGTCGGTTGGCTCCAGCGGCGAACCGCCGCAATCGCCGGCTCCCCTTGAGCGTTCCCGGTCGGTTCCGACCCCGCTGACCTGGCCGGGCCGTGCATCGCAGGTAGCGCAACTCCGGCAGTATCGGATGGTTGTCCCAACCTGATTCAGGGGCATCATGGAGCTGGTCGCGCCAGCCCATCGGCGAGGGAGCAAGGATGAGCCATACGAGAGCATTCGATGGTCAACCATCCCGCCTCGTGACTACGCCATCGACCCTTGCGCAATCGGATCGCTTCCCGATCCTCCGGCCTCCTACTACAGATCCATTCTGATGCGACGGCGCTCGGTAGCCCCAGCCAACGGGTTCCCGTTTCGACCGGCGCGCGCTCCCGTATCGATCAGACACACACACACATCGAGTTGTGAACACGCTGGATCACACTCTGCCCGTTTACGGTGATGGCGTGGGCGGCTCGGAGCGGCTCACCAGTTGCCCACCTACTACAAGGACGGTGGCTGCCCGGGTTGTCGAAAGTGACGGGGTGTTGGCCACCACCGTGGCCGTAGCCGCCTGGTAATACCAGCCCGCAGCATCCGAGCCCGGCGCCCGCTGGTCAAGCCGGCGCCCGTTCAACATCACCAGGGATGGTTGGGTGAGATCGACCATGTCGAGGTGATAGCCCACGGCGCGTGGCTCACCGGGGTAGTGCCCGTGCGCCGCACCGACGGTCACGCGACAGGTCGTGGTCATACCCGCTTCCCCCACGGACGCGACCGAGTCAGTGATCGGAGTGTCGGTGTACTGCCCCTTGGTATACCCGAGCCCTGTTCCGCTGTCGGAATAGAGGTTGAACCTCCCGGTGGACCCCGGGAACACTTCGAGGACCAGGTGCCCGGCGATGGTCGGCGAGGACGTGGTTGAGGACGACTGCTCGGGGATTATCCCGCCGGCACGTACGAGCACCGGCATGCGGCTCAGGGGCACCGACAGAGTGGTGGTTGTGGGACCGCTGAACGTGGCCCCAGTGAAGTAGTCCACCCAACGGCCCGGCGGGATCCACACGGTGGTGGCGGCCACGCCGCCCGGAGAGGTCACCGGTGCCACCAACATGTCGGACCCATAGAGGTACTCCCCGGGATGTAAGTAGGCCGCCTCCTGCTCCGGGTAGTCGAGATAGAGAGGCTGTGCCATGGGTAGACCGTCGTCGTGCGCCTGCGCGGCGAGGGTGTATGTGTAGGGAATCAGCGCTTCACGCAGACGAAGGAAAGCGTCGGTGATGTCGCGAACCGGTTGCGGGTACTGCCAGGGCAGTCGTTCCTCTTTATCGGAGTGCAGCCGAAGGATGGGCTGGAAGGTTCCAAACTGCACCCACCGGTCATACAGATCGGCGGGATCCTCGATTCCTGGGACTGGCGGTGCCAGGTAGCCCTCGGTCCCTTGGGGTGGCGGCCCCAGGTAGCTGCCGATGTCGTCGCTCACATACGGTTCGCCGATGGTGCCTTCGGCCGGAGTGAGCGCCACCTCCTGGGCCAGGATGTTCCACGTTCCCCACGTATCTCCGGTGAAAGCGATCGCCGAAGTGTGGTCGGACCACGGCCCAGCCGGGTACACCCTCTGAGGGTTGCCGTTGGACGAACCGATGCGGGCCAGCACGAAACCCCGCTGACCCCGGTTCACCATCTCCTGGGCGTAGAGATGGCCGATCCACGCGTCCGGGGTCAGCCCTGGCATGGACACTGTTGACGCGTCACAGCACCAGTCCAACCACCAGAATGCCACTCCCTCTTGTTGAAAGCTCTGCTGGAGGGAGAAGTTGGACTCGGCCTGTGAGACGGAGCTCCAGTCCCAGACCTTGCAGATACCGCCGACACAGTACGTCGTGGGCAGCGTCGTCCCGGCGATGCTCTGCGCGGCAGGCATCTTTGGGTCGTCGATGTCGATGCTCGAGTGAATGTTCAAGGTGACGTCGATACCGGCGGAGCGGGCCCAATGTAAGAACGCGCTTGGATGGGGGAACAACGCGGTATTCCACTCCCACCCATTCCAACTGTTAGGTGCCTTCCAGTCGGTGTCGAGCGACAGCGTGTTGAGCGGCACGTGGTCCTTCTGAAAGGCGGGATACAGCGAGCTTTGGATAAAGTGACTCGAGTATGGGGTGTAATCCGAGTACCACACCCCGAAGACATCGCGGGGGAGAAGAGGAGCAGAGCCGGTCAACTGAGCGAATGTGTGCAAAGCGCCGACGTAGCCCTGACCGTAGACGAACAAGTAACCGTCCTCGACGTCTCCGCCTTCCCGGCGTTGGACCCATCCCTGTGGCGTCCACAGCGCGCTTTGGGTGTCGTCCAGCAACCGCCAGCCGGCCCGGTTGAGCAAGCCGTCGGTGTGCAGGGGCTCGACGGTGGTCTGGCACGTGGGCCCGTTTGTGCCCGGTGAGCACGTCGGTGCATCGCCGTAGGTGAAGGTGTCGAAGCTCCGAATCCAGCCGCCTAGCGGGTCGGTCTGCACCGCGGCAGGCGCGGCAGCGTCCGCCGGGCCGATCGATATGGTGTCGACTCCCACGTTGCAGTTGTTTCCTGAGCCGCAGCGCACCTCCACCGAGTTGGCGCCCGCCTTCAGCGATGCTGTGGTCGTAACGGTCGACCATGGCTGTGCGCTGTCGGTTGGTGCCATCTGCACGTTCGTGAGCAGATGACCGTTGACGATCAAGTCGATCGTGCGCGGGGTGGAGGGAGGGCTCACCACGTTCGTGTAACGGACGGAAAGCACCATCCGTCCCGCCGGCGCACCCAGGACAGTCCAGGTGGCGCTGGCACCGTGGTGGAACAGGTTGCCCACGTAGCCTGCACTGCTTTGGTACCCGCTCTGGCTCCAACTGAGCCCGGCCCCGCCACGCAGAACCGCGGCGCCTGCCTGGCAGGTCTGGTCGAAGGGGCACTCCCACTCCCAGGTGGGATGCACCGTGGTCTCGTGTGTGCCGTCGGCGAAACGCACCGAGGTGTTGGCCGCGGTGAAGGGCCCCGATCCGACCTTGTAGCGGAGCATGGCCTGGCTTGTCCTGAGTGTGAGCCAACCCCCGGACACGCGGGCGCTGTACCTCGGTACCGGCATCCGGCGGTTGATGGCGTTGACTGTCGGGCTGTCTTCGAAGTTGCCGGCGGGTGAGTACTCGAGCCGCAAGAGGGTAGGGCTCAGCACCTCGATTCGGCCCTCCCCCACGCGCACGATGGCGGACTGGCGCGCCAGGCCGTCATCCATGTTGACCGGAGTCGAAAGGTCTACTGGAGAGGTGTCATTGCTGGACGGACCGAAGGGGTTGTACACGGTTAGGAACAGCACCACGGTCACCACGGACAACACCAACATGACAACGAGCGCACGGCGCGTGCTCGGTTTCCCAGGAGTGCCGTGCCACAGCGGGGTCCTCACACGAAGGCACATTAATGTGACGGCATGGATGACGGGTTTGGTATCGTCGTCCAAGGCTCGAAGTTGAGAAGGATCTGGTAGCGGCCCCTGATCCTGCACCATGGGTCTCGTGGGGTGCCGCCATGTCCGTGGACGAGCACCCCTGGCTCCAGCCCGGACCGCCCGCTATTCGCGGCTCCAGCAAGTAGTGTGACCGCCCGTGGCGGGCCTCGCGGAAAGTCCGCCTCCTCGTCGGCGACGCCCATAGCATGCATCCCGTTATGGACCTTCACCCGATACCCGGTCGGCTGGCAATCGCACGGCTGCATCCAAGCGCCGCTGTTCCGGAGTGGGCGCGGCATACTGCACCACTTGTGAGCGTCGCTCGCACTGAGGATGAACTGTCGATCGTATGCCCGGAGGAGTGGGTTCCCCACTCCGTTCAGCG
>Ga0187780_10001722_pt1 | contig 16553 bp, 17 predicted proteins | sample 1015_Q2_SP10_20__FD_132429 | JGI IMG/M metagenome (GOLD analysis project Ga0187780, IMG submission 132429) | Tropical peat soil microbial communities from peatlands in Department of Meta, Colombia - 1015_Q2_SP10_20_MG | ecosystem: Environmental > Terrestrial > Soil > Wetlands > Peat | place... | reverse complement strand
GGCCCGTCGCCCCGCCTCCACGACGCCTCGCTCCTGCACCGTCGTGTCCATGTCGACCTCCTCTCGTGAGGTCACGCTCGTGGACAGGATGTGGCGCGCCGGACCGTCCAGATAGGGAACTAGGTCCCGGCATGCGGTCCGACCCGGAGGTGCAGGTCGAGGGCTGAGGTCCGCCGGCCGGCGGGCGCGACGTCCCCCGGCCGGGGGCCCGGTGCAAGACTCCGGGCACGAGCGCTGCCCGATCCCCAGGCGACACCACGATCGCCGCGCCGGCGTCGTGGCCCCCTGCGCTGGCCTGTGCGCTCGTCGCCTCCGTGCTCGATGAGGTCGCCGGTCTCCACGCACGCGGGCTCGTCGACGGCCGGCTCCGGCCCGATCGCATCGTCGTCGACACCGCCGGCCGCGTGTGGCTCGCGCCCCGGGCGCCGGACGGGGGAGGAGCCGACAAGGCCGGGGCCGCGGCCGCGTACCGCAGCCCCGAGGAGGCGCGCGGCGAGCCGCCCGACGAGCGCAGCGACGTATACGCGCTGGGCGTCGTCCTCTACGAGGCGCTGGCCGGCCGGCTCCCCTTCGCCGGCGGCGACCGCTCCCCGTTCCCGGCCCCGCTCGGGGTCTCGGCCCGCCTGGACCTGGTCGTCCGGCGGGCGTTGGCCAAGGACCCGGCGTTCCGCTTCCCCGGTGCGGCCGCCTTCGCCGCCGAGCTGCGGGACGCCGCGGTGCGGGCCTTCGGCGACGACGGGCCCGGGCACGACCTGCCCGCCGGGGTCCGCGCGCCGCGCGCCGCCGCCTGGCCCCAGGCGGCGAGTGCCCCGCCGCGGCGGGGGCGCCGGCGCACCAGGGCCGTCGTCGTGGCGGCCGTCGGTGCCGCGGTCGTGCTCGTCGTCGCGCTCGCCGCGGGGTGGGCCGCAGGTCCGCCCGGTGCCGGCACGCCCGGGGTGCCGCTGGCCCCCGTGGCCGCCGGGACCATGGCGGCGGGCAGGACCTCGCCGGCGGGCCCCTCCTGGTCGGGGACCACCGCACCGGTCGACGGGCTCGCGCCCGCACCAGGGCCGGGCACCGACGTGTTCGGCGCGAGCACGACCGGCTCGGTGCCGAGGACCGGGCTCCTCTCGTGCGCCAGCGCCGGCTTCTGCGTCGCCGTCGGTCCCTACACCGACGCCGCGCAGGGGTCCAGGAGCCTGATCGAGACGGACGCCTCGGGCACGTGGTCGGGCGCCACGGCGCCGACCGACGGCCTGCGCCCCATGGCGGCGCCCGACCCCGGGGCGCGATTGGACGCGGTGTCGTGCCCGGCCGTCGGATGGTGCGTCGCCGTGGGGAGCTACCACGATGTCGCGGGCGTGGACCGGGGGCTGATCGAGACCCTGGAGGCCGGCGAGTGGCGTGCCGCGACGGCCCCGGAGGACGGCACGGGCGCGGCCGAGCTCGCACGTGTCACCTGCGCGACGCCCGGTTCGTGTGTCGCCGTCGGCTCCACCGCCTCGGCGGGTGTCATGTGGGAGCTCGCCGCGGGCGCGTGGCACGCCACGGACGCCCCGACGGGTGGGCTGCTGCCTGCGTCGGGCACGCGGTACCCGCCGCGGCTGACCGACGTGTCGTGCCCGTCGGCCGGGTCCTGTGTCGCTGTCGGCTCCTACTACACCGTCGGCGGGGGGGAGCGGGGCCTGCTGGAGACGCTCTCGCCCGGTGGATGGCGGGCCACCACGGCGCCCGCCCCGTTCGGCGTGCTCGCCGGCCGTGGCGGGTCGTCGCTGCAGGTGGTGTCGTGCGCGACCACGGCGTCGTGCGTGGCCATGGGCGGCGTCTACGACGCCTCCGGGTCGCTGCACGGCCTCGTCGACACGCTGTCGTCGGGCTCGTGGCACGGGGCGGTCGTCCCCGTCGCCGGCCTCGGCCTTCGCACCACCACGCCGCAGTGGCTCTACGTCACCTCCCTCGCCTGCCCGGCACCCGCCTTCTGTCTGGCCTCCGGGTGGTACTTCGCCTCGGCGTCGCTCGACGAGGTGCGCAGCTTCGTCCTCACGTCCTCGGGTGAGCGGTGGGAGGTGCGCGTGCCGCAGGTCGAGGGGCTCGACCCGGCCGCCGGCGCCGGCCTCGACGTCGTGCCGTGGGCCGTCTCGTGCCCGAGCGCGGGCCGGTGCGCGGCGGTCGGCAGCTACTACGACGCGGCCGGCGACGAGCACGGCCTGGTCGAGCGCCTCAGTGGCGGGACGTGGGACGCGACGACGGCGCTGACGACCGGGCTGGGCCCCCCTGCGGGATCCGATCCCGCGCTGGAGCTGGAGGCCGTGTCGTGTCCCAGCGACGACGTGTGCGTCGCGATCGGCGTCTACCGGGACGCCGCGGGGTCGGCCCACGGCGTGATCGAGCAGGGCGCGGGGCCCGCTTAGGGATCGTCCGGCGTCACGACGGTGACCTCGGCGGCGCTCCGGCGCGCCGCGTCGAGCACCGCCAGCGCGGCGACCGCCTCCTGGGCGCGCACCGGAGGCGCGTGCCCGTCGCGCACCGCCGCCAGGACGCCCGGGTAGAAGTCCGACCACCGGCCCCGCTCCCCGGGCACGACCTCGCCCGCCTCGTCGCCGTGGTGCAGCCGTCCCCAGCGCGCCGGCGGTTCCTCGCCGAACCCGGGGTCGGCCGGCCCCGCCCCGGCGCGCAGGGCGGCCTCCTGGCCGTCGAGTCCGGGATGCACGTAGGCAGCCCGGCTGCCCAGGACCCGCAGCCGCGGTCCGGGGGCGGCGCTGAGCGCCCCGGCCCACAGGTGGCTGCGCACGCCCGAGCGGTGCTCGAGCGCCAGGAAGACGTCGTCGTCGGCGCCGCCCCGGCGTGCCTCGACCTCCGCGTACAGGGCGCGCACGGGGCCGAAGAGGTCGCGGGCCTGGTCGACCAGGTGGATGCCGAGGTCGGAGAGCACGCCGCCGCCCTCTTGCGGGGGCAGGGTCTCGCGCCACGACTCAGGGCGTGCGTCGGGACGCCAACGCTCGAAGCGCGACTCGTAGCGCATGACGTCGCCGAGCGCGCCCCGGGCCAGCAGCGAACGGAGGGTGAGATGGTCCGAGTCCCACCGCCGGTTGTGGAACGGGATCAGGGCCAGCCCGGCTGCGGTGGCCGCCTCCACCAGCGCCTGTGCCTCGGAAGCGCCGGGGGCCAGCGGCTTCTCGACCACGACGGGGAGGCCCTCGGCGATGGCCCGGGAGGCCAGCGCCACGTGCGACGCCGTCGGGGTGGCGATGACGGCCAGCTCGTGCTCGTCCGCCAGGGCCCACAACCGGTCGGGCGCATCGAGCACCCGGGCGCCGGGGACGTCGAGGCGTGCCTGGGCCTGTCGCTCGGGGTCGCCGGTGACGACGGTCGTGAGCTCGAGACCCGCCGTGGCGGCGATGAGCGGGCGGTGGAACCAGCGGCCGGCCAGGCCGTAGCCGACGAGGGCGACCCGCACGTCCTCATCCTGCCAGGCGCTGGCGCCGGCCCGCCGCTCGTCCGGGGGCGCACCACGCGGACGCGTACGCTGCGCTCGAGATGGTCTGCCGAGTCGAGGTCCGCCTCTACGCCGAGCTCGGCGACCTCGTCCCCCCGGATCGACGCGGTGGGCCGATCCCCGTGGAGGTGGCCGCGGGCACCACGGTCAAGGACCTGGCCGAGTCGCTCGGCGTGCCCCACACGGAGATCGACGTCATCCTGGTGAACGGGGCGTCGGTGGGCTTCGCCCACCGGGTGGCCGACGGGGACCGGGTGAGCCTGTACCCCACGTTCGAGGGCATCGACGTCAGCGGGCTGCAGCTCCTGCGGCCGCGACCGCTGCGACGGACGAGGTTCGTGCTCGACGTCCATCTCGGGCGCCTGGCCCGGGACCTGCGGCTGCTGGGCTTCGACGTGATCTGGCGCAACGACGCCACGGACGACGAGCTGGCCCGCGTCTCGGTGACGCAGGGGCGGGTCCTGCTGACCCGCGATCGCGGGCTCCTCAAGCGCGCCGTGGTCACGCGCGGGTACCTGGTGCGGGGGACCGATCGCCTCGGCCAGGTCGTCGAGGTGCTGCGGCGCTTCGACCTCTTCGACGCCGCGGTGCCCTTTGCCCGCTGCCTCGAGTGCAACGGCCTGCTCGCTCCGGTGTCCGAGGACGAGGTCGCCGCACTCCTCCCGCCGCGCATCCGACGCGAGCAGCACGACTTCCGGCGCTGCGGCGGGTGCGGGCGGGTCTACTGGCCCGGCTCGCACTACGACCGACTGGCCGCGTTCGTGGAGGACGTGCGCCGGGCCGGAGGTGGGCCGTAAGCCCCTGTCCGTCCCTGGCACGCCGGTTCATCGTGGTCCAAGAGGAGACGATGGTGGGGGCCGATGGAACTGACGCTCACGCAGGAGCAAGCCGAAGAGCTGGCGGTCCTGCTGGACGCGGCGCTGCGCGAGCTCAGCCATGAGATCGCGGCGACCGACAACGCGGAGTTCCGGGCCGGCCTGCGCGCGCGACGCGACCGACTGGCCGCGATCAGGGTCGGACTCGACGTCTCCTAGCGCGGGCTCGGCTCGCGGCCTGGGCGCCGTCCTGGCCGTGGTCCTCTGCCTGGCGGTGGTCGTCGTCGCCGCGACCACCTCTGGAGCCCCCGCCCCCGCTCCCGCTCCCGCTCCCGCTGCCCATCCGGTGGTCCGTCCTGCGGGGTCGGCGGCGAGTGCCCGCTCGGCGTTGTCCGACCGTGTGCTCGCCCTCGGCACGGCGCTACGGCCGGTGACGGCGGCGCAGGTCGACTGGGTGGTGCCGGGCACCGTGGTGAGGAACCTCGACACCGCGCCCGGATCTCCCTACGGCCCCGGCCGCCGCGTGGTGGCCCTGACCTTCGACGACGGGCCGTCGCCCGTCTACACGCCCCAGGTGCTCGGCATCCTCGTCGCCGACCGCGTGGCCGCCAGCTTCGAGATCATCGGCGTGCACGGCGCGAGCGAGCCTGACCTTCTGCGCCAAGAGGTCGCCGACGGCATGGCCCTGGTCAACCACACCTGGAACCACGTCGATCTGACCGCTATCGCACCGGCCGCCTGGCCGGCCCAGGTGGACCAGACCGACGCGCTGTTGCAGGGGGTGACGGGCCACCCGGTGCGCTGCCTTCGTCCGCCCTCCGGTCGCACCGACGCCACCGTCGTCGCACAGCTCGCTGCGCGCGGGCTCGCCGAGCTGTCCTGGGACGTGGACCCTTCCGACTACCTCCGCCCGCCGGCATCCGTCATCACCGGACGGGTGCTGGGCGCGCTGCACCCCGGCGCCATCGTCGTGCTGCACGACGGCGGTGGCGATCGTTCGCAGACGGTCGCGGCGTTGCCCGGGATCATCAGCGGCATCGAGGCCGCCGGGTACCAGATCGTCCCCGTGTGCGGCGGCTGACCGGCCATCCGGCGGGACCCCGAACGGCGTGGACCGTCGTTAGGCTCCAGGACATGGCCATCATCGGCATCGCCAACAAGGTGCGTTCCACGCTCGCTCACCTGCACGGAACGGGTGGCGACGTCGCCACCAAGGCACAGCTCCAGGAGCTCGGGGTCGAGCTGGTCGAGCTGGCCGAGGCCGTCGAACGGCTCTCCGCCGAGGTCGATCGGCTCAGCGACGGCCGTTGGGGCGTCGGCCCCCCGAGGAGCTGACGGGCACCGACCCTTCGGGCTCGTCGGGCGCTGCCGGCGGAACGGCGAGCGCGACGGGCGCGGCGCGACGGCCGGGCGAGCCCGTGGCACCGGCACCGGCGCCGGCGACGGGCTCGGAAGACGGAGGCGGCGCGGCGGCCGCGTCGATGATCTGCGCCACCTCCGATCCGTCGAGGGTCTCCTTGGCCGCCAGGGCCTCCGCCAGGCCGTCCAGCGCGGCGCGCTGCTCGGTGAGCACTCGCCGTGCCCGGTCGGCCTGCTCGCCGAGGATCCGGCTGACTTCCTCGTCGATCACCCGGGCCGTGTCGTCCGAGTAGTCACGGGTGTGGATCAGCTCCTCGCCGAGGAACACGGGCCCACGCGGCGCCCAGGCCATCTTGCCGATGGCTTCGGACATCCCCCATTCCCGGACCATGCGGCTGGCCAGCTCGGTGGCCGAGGTCAGGTCGTCCTGGGCACCGGTCGAGGGCACCCCGAAGACCAGCTCCTCGGCGGCGCGCCCGGCCAGGCGCACGGCCAGGGTGTCCTCCAGGTAGGGGCGCTGGTGGAGCTGGCGCTCTTCGGCCGGGAGCTGCTGGGTGGCGCCGAGGGCCAGGCCGCTGGGCAGGATGGTCACCTTGTGCACGGGGTCGGCGTGCTCGAGAAGGTGGGCGAGCACCGCATGGCCCGCCTCGTGGTAGGCCACGATCCGCTTCTCCTCGTCGGTCAGCACCAGCGACGTGCGCTGGAGGCCGAGCAGTACCCGGTCGTGCGCCGCCTCGAGCTCGGCTCGCCCGATCTCGCCGCTGCCGTGGCGCACCGCGATGAGCGCGGCCTCGTTGACCAGGTTCTCCAGGTCGGCGCCGCTCATGCCCGGTGTCCCCCGGGCGAGCGTGTCGAGATCCGCGTCCGCGGCCATGTGCTTGTGCCGACAGTGCACCGCCAGGATGCCGCGGCGCTCCTCGAGCGTGGGGAGCGGGATCACCACCTGGCGGTCGAACCGGCCGGCGCGCAGCAGGGCGGGATCGAGGATGTCCGGTCGGTTGGTGGCGGCCAGGACGATGATGCCCTCCGCCGGCTCGAACCCGTCCATCTCGGCGAGCAGCTGGTTGAGCGTCTGCTCCCGTTCGTCGTGCCCGCCGCCGAGGCCCGTCCCGCGCTTGCGGCCGATGGCGTCGATCTCGTCGACGAAGATGATCGAGGGCTTCGAGGCCCGTGCCGTCTTGAACAGGTCGCGGACGCGCGCCGCGCCGACCCCGACGAACATCTCCATGAACTCCGAGCCGGTGATGGTGATGAACGGCACGTGCGCCTCGCCGGCGATGGCCCGGGCGAACAGCGTCTTGCCGGTGCCGGGAGGCCCGACGAGCAGCACCCCGTTGGGGATCCGGGCGCCGATCCGCTGGAACCGCTCGGGCTCCTTCAGGAACTCGACGATCTCGCCGATCTCCTGCTTCACGCTGTCGTAGCCGGCGATGTCCCGGAAGGTCGTGGACGGCCGCTCGGTGGTGTGGACCTTGGCCTGGCTCTGGGACCAGCCGCTCAGGCCCGCGATCTGGTTGCGGGCGCGACGCGAGAGCCAGACCCAGAAGAGGACGAAGAGCCCGATGATCAGCGCCCACGACAGGAGCGTGGGCCAGATGCTCGACGATGTGGCGGCGTAGTTGCGTTGCACGTGGTTCTTGTCGAGCAGCGCGACGTCGGACGCCGGCATGCCCCCGGTCGGGCCCTGCGCGGTGAAGGAGCTGCCGTCGGTGTAGGTCCCGTTGATCACGCCCGTGGACTGGTTGATCTCGACGCTCTTCACCTGGCTGTCGGTCACCTTGGTGAGGAACGTCGAGTAGGAGATCGACGACGGGGCTGTGCCCTGGGGCGTCCGGGCGACGAGGACGACCATCGCCACGAAGGCGGCCAGGACCACGAGGAGGAGGACCGTCTGTGTGATCCGGCTCCGCCGGCTCGGGGGCTCGCCCCCCGGGACGTTCCAGCGCGAGGAGCCGGGCGGCACGGGGGTCGGCGGCGGTCGGCGCGCGCCCTTCGGCCCGTTTTGCCTCGGCCGCCCCGGCTCGCCGCGCGCGGGCTCCCACGTCACGTCTCCAGCGTGCGCCGGGGGACGCGGGCCGCCTAGAGCACCAAGTCCCCCTCCGACCAGGCAACTGCGCCCCACCCGGCGCAGCCCTCTAGCCGCGCGCCACGGCGATGGTGCGGGCCGACTCCTTGGGCTCCCCTGTCGGCAGCGGCACGTGGACCTCGAGGATGCCGTCCTTGTAGGTCGCGGCGATGTCCGAGTCCTCGACCCCTTCGGGGAGCGGGATGGAGCGGGCGAACGATCCGTAGCGCAGCTCCCGGCGGTGGAAGTGCTTCCCCGACTCGTCGCTCTCTTCGCGGCGCTCGGCCCGGATGTGGAGCACGCCGCCACTCACCGTGATCTCGACGTCCTTGTCCGGGTCGATGCCCGGCAATTCCGCCTTCACCACCATGGTGTCGCCCTCGGTGAATTCCTCGACGGCGACGATCTGGCGTCCCTCCTCGTCGCGGAAGAGGTCACCGAACGATCTCCACATGGGGAAGAGGGGGAAGGGGATGCCCCCGCCGTGCCGAACGTGCTCAGGGTGGCGGTGTGCCGGCATGGTGGACCTCCTTGGCGATCGACGGACGCGCCTCGTCCGACTATGCGCCTTCGGGGTCATCGGCGACAAGGGACGTTGGCCCCACGTCGGTCACCGGCACCGGGCAACGGTTCGCCCGCCCCGGGTGTCAGTAGACCCAGACCTCCGTGCCCAGTGGGGCCACGTCGTCGGTCCACATCCAGTCGATGGCGGCGTTGGACACGCGGACGCAGCCGTGTGAAACCGGCTCGGGCGGCACGTAGGTGTCGCCGTGGATGGCGAACCCGCCCGTGAAGAACTTGGGCCGCCACAGCTGGCCCAGTGAGTCGACGACCAGGCCGTCCACCTCGCGGTACAGGGAGAACACCCCCTGGGGCGTGTCCGCCACCGCGGTGACGCCGTCGGAGGTGTAGGTGTAGCCGCCGCCGGTGGAGGTGTTCAGGACGTACTCGAGCCGGCCGTCGGACACCAGCATGAGCAGGTCGTGCTGCAGGTCGACCTCGATCACGTACCCGGCGGTGCTGCGCGGCTGGGGCCGTGCGCCGCGGGCCAGCGCCGCCTCGGTGAGCGGGCCCACCACCCCGTCGGGGTCGAGGCCGGCCGCCTTCTGCAGGGCGTAGACGGCCTGCTCGGTGGTGTCGCCGAAGGTGCCGTCGGGCGTGCCGAGCCAGTAGCCGAGCGCGACCAGCTGCTGCTGCAGCGCCAGGACTGCCGGGCCGCTGGCGCCGAGGCCGATGAGCACGGCGGGGGGCACGGTCGTGGTGGTCGGCGGTGCTGTCGTCGGCGTCGTCGCCGGCGTCGGCGTCGTCGTCGGGGGTGGTGTCGTCGTCGATGTCGTGGGCGCCGCCCGGGCGTGGGGCACCATGGTGGAGGAGGCCCCCGGAGCCTGGCTGGTGCAGCCGAAGCTCACCAGGGCCAGCGCGACCAGGACCCACAGCGTCCTGCTCGTCGTCCCCGGGGAGCCCGTTGTCCTCACCTTCTCGATGGTGCGCCGCGCCGGTGGCACGCGGGAGAGCCGAAGGTCTCCGAACCCGCCCCGGCGTCGGTACTGTGGCCGGTGGGCCGACCGAGGAGGATCGGAACCCTGGCTCTGGCCGTGATGGCGGACGTCGACGACGACGAGGAGCAGGCATGACGGCGACCTCGGTGACATCGCCAGCCAGCCGGGGGACGCGGGACCACGGCCGCTGGCGCTGGGTCACGCTGGCCGTGCTCTGCGTGACCCTCCTCTTGATCAGCCTCGACAGCACCATCCTCAACGTCGCCCTGCCGTCGATCGTGCGCAGCCTGCACGCCACCTCGACCCAGCTGCAGTGGATCGTCGACGCCTACGCGGTGGTGTTCGCCGGCCTGCTGCTCACGCTCGGGGCGCTGGGCGACCGGGTCGGGCGCAAGTGGGTGTTCATGGGGGGCCTCGTCGTCTTCGGCGCGGGCTCGGCCCTGGCCGCGTGGTCGGGCAGCCCGGACCGGCTCACGGCGGCGCGCGCCGTCATGGGCGTCGGGGCCGCGGCGCTGATGCCGTGCACCCTTTCGATCCTCACCAACGTGTTCGTGGCGGAGCGTGACCGTGCGCGCGCCATCGGCTTCTGGTCGGGGACCGCAGGGCTCGGGGTCGCCATCGGCCCGATCCTCGGCGGCTTCTTGCTGGTGCACTACTGGTGGGGATCGGTGTTCCTCATCAACGTGCCCATCGCGCTGGCCGGCCTGGTCGCAGCGGCGTTCCTGGTCCCGAACTCCAAGAACCCGTCGGCCAAGCGGGCGGACCCCGTCGGCGCCGTCCTGTCGATCCTGGGCCTCGGCCTGTTGTTGTGGGCGATCATCGAGGCCCCGAACCGATCGTGGACCTCGCCGGTGACCCTCGGCGCCTTCGCCGGTGCCGCGGTGCTGGTGGGCGCCTTCGTCGTCTGGGAGCGGCACAGCGACCATCCGATGCTGCCCATGCGGTTCTTCGCCAACCGGCGCTACAGCGCGGCGATCGGGTCGCTGGCCCTCGTCCTCTTCGCGCTCCTCGGCCTGTTCTTCCTCCTGACCCAGTACCTGCAGTTCTGCCTCGGCTTCAGCCCCCTCAAGACGGGCCTGGCCATCGGACCCGTGGCCCTGGTGCTCCTCGTGGTGGCGCCGCTGTCGGTCGTGCTGGTCCGGCGCCTGGGCACGAAGCCGGTGGTGTCCGGGGGGCTCCTGCTCGTGGCCGTGGGCCTCGGGCTCCTGTCCCGCACGACGGTGCACGACACCTACCGCGATGCGCTGCCGGACTTCATCATGATGGGCGTGGGCGTGGGCCTGGCCCTGGCGCCGTCGACGGATTCGATCATGGGCTCGCTGCCCATCGAGGAGGCCGGGGTGGGCTCCGCCACCAGCGACACCTCCATGCAGGTGGGCGGGGCGCTCGGCGTGGCGGTGCTCGGCACCGCCCTCGCCATTCGCTACCAGGACTACATGACCCCGCTCCTCGCCCACCAGCCGATCCCGCCGGCCATCGAGCACCTGATCCTCGGCTCGCTGGGCGGCGCCCTGGCCGTGGCCCAGCGGGTGCCGGGCAAGGCCGGCGTCCTGCTGGCCGACGCCGCCCGGCGGGGGTTCGTGTCGGGCATGGACCTCGGGCTCGTCATCGCGGCCGTCATCGTGGGTGTCGCCGGGGTGGTCGTGCTCGCCGTGCTCCCCAACCGGCCCGGCGGCCCCGCTCGCCTCCCGGAGGAGGCCGGCCGCGTCGCCGAGAGCACGCGCCGCCCGCCTCGCCCTTGACCCGGGTGACCGCCTCGAGGCCGTGGGCGCTCGCCGCCGCGCTCGCCGCGCTCGCCGTGCTCGGTGGCTGCGGCGGTGGCCCTGCACCCGGGCCGCAGCCGGCCATCCGCCTCGTCTCCCAGACCGCCATCTCGTTCCTCTACGACCAGGGGATCGCCCGGGTGCCCGGCGGATGGATCCTGTCGGGGACCAATCTCCCCGTCCCGGGCTCCGATCGCCTGGTGCGGACGGACGAGCACTTCCACGTCCTGGTGCGGAACCAGCCGGCGATCCCTCCGGCCTGGCGCGCCCAGGGCTACGACCACCTCGGCGACATCGACGTCGTGGGCGACGTGGTCTACGTCCCCTTCGAGCAGCCCGACTACGCCAAGGGAGAGCAGGCGACCGCCCGCTACGACGCCGCCACGCTCGCGTTCTTGGACGCCGTGGTGGTGCCCCAGCACCAGAATTCGTTCGTGGCGGTCGATCCCGCGAGCCTGGTCGCCTACTCGATGGACGGCTTCGACGGCAGCAGCCTCCTGCGCTACGACGTGGCGCACGGGTGGCGGCCCCTCCCTCCGTTGCCGCTCTCCACCCTCGTGCACCACGTCCAGGGCGCGAGCGTCGGGGCCGGGAGCATCTGGCTCTCGACGTCCGACCCCGCCAACGACCTCTATCGGGTCAGCCTGGCCAACGGCAGGGTCACGTGGATCGGCCGCCACGGCCATCCCGGAGGGGAAGGGGAGGGGATCGACGTCTCCGCACTCCCGTCGGGGTACATCCACACCCTGATCGTGGATCCCGACGGTCTCGAGGTCTGGGTCGAGAACTTCGCCCTGCGGTGACTTCCGCCCCTTGGTGGCCGCGGGGCGGGGCCCCATGCTGGGGTCGTGGAGGTCGTCGCGCCGGCGCACGCGAGGCCGTGCGCGGATGCCGCGCTCGACGCGGTGGACCGGGGATGGTCGGTGGTGCCCCTGCACGGCGCGGCCGGCGGGCGCTGCAGCTGCGGTGATCCCGAGTGCGCGGCCCCGGGCAAGCACACCCGCATCGCCTGGAAGCCGTACATGACGCACCGGGCCGACCGTGAGCGGGTGCGGCGCTGGTGGCGGGTCTGGCCGCGCGCCAATGTCGGCGTCGTCACGGGCGCCGTGTCCGGTCTCGTCGTGCTCGACGTGGACCCCCGTCACGGGGGCGGGGACACGCTGGCGGGGTTCGAGGCGCTCCACGGACCCCTGCCTCACACCGTCGAGGCGCTGACGGGTGGCGGCGGCCAGCACCTGTACTTCCGCCACCCGGGGCCGGCCGTGCCGAGCCGGCCCGTGGCCGCCGGCCTCGACGTCAAGGCCGACGGCGGGCTCGTCGTGTGCCCGCCGAGCATCCACGTGTCGGGTCGGGCGTACACCTGGGAGGTGGGGTGCGCGCCGGACGAGGTGGGGCTGGCGGATGCGCCGGCCTGGCTCGTCGCCATGGCCCGGGACGCGGGACCCGGCCCGGCGCGGGCCGGGGTGCGCTCGGACACTCCCCCGGTGCGCACCGCGGGCGAGCGGGCGGAGTTCGCGTCCTTGTGGCACCGGGTGGGCGTGGAGCTGCGCCCGGGCGACCACAACTACCTGTGCCCGTTCCATCCCGACCACCATCCGTCGCTGCACATCGACGCCGAGGGGTGCCGCTTCTACTGCTTCGGGTGCGGACGCGGCGGGGGCAGCGGACGGCTGCGGCGTCTGGTGTCTGCGCCCGGCCGCTCCACGAGCCCCGCGCCCACCAGGACGGCCCCGGCACCGGGGCGCGCACCGCCTGGCCAGCCTGCGCCGGAGGCGGTCACCCTGCCCGGCACCGAGGTCGTCCGGGTCGTCGGGGAGGCGTCCTTCCAGGACACGCTCCTCGGGCTCACCGGGGGTCGTCGCCACTACGGCGGGGTGCGCATGGCGGTGGTGGCCCACCTGGTGCCCGAACCGGACAACCCGGCCGACACCCAGGCCATCGCCGTGCACATCGCGGGGCGCACCGTGGGGTACCTGGGACGCGAGGACGCCGCCCGCTACGGCCCGTGGGTGCGCACCGCCCGGGCGCGCTGGGGCGAGGCGACCGCCTCGGCCACCGTCGTCGGCGGCTGGGAGCGCGAGCACGGCGAGGTCGGGTTCTTCGGTGTGCGCTTGGTGCTCGGGCCCCCGCCCGGGCGGCCGGCGCCGGGCGCGCCCGGGGCCTGAGCAGGGCCGGGACCAAGGCCTCTGGCGTCGGGGCCGGGGGCCCGGCACGCTCGGACGCGTCGTCGACCGGCGGACGTGTCGTCGACCGGCGAAGGAGACAGGCATGGAGCTGCTGACGGTGCCCGTCGAGAAGCCCGACGACGTCAACGTCGTCTTCGGCCAGGCGCACTTCATCAAGTCCGTGGACGATCTCCACGAGGCGCTCGCCGGGGTGAGCCCGCACCTGCGCTTCGGGCTCGCCTTCTGCGAGGCGTCCGGGCCCTGCCTGGTGCGCCGATCGGGCAACGACGAGGAGCTGGTCGACCTCGCCGTCCGCAACGCCCTGGCCATCGGGGCGGGTCACACCTTCGTCGTCCTCCTGCGCGAGGGCTACCCGATGAACGTGCTGAACCAGCTCAAGGCGGTGCCCGAGGTGTGCGGCATCTTCTTCGCCACTGCGAACCCGGCGGAGGTGGTGCTGGCCCAGACGGCGTCGGGGCGCGCCGTGCTCGGCGTGGTCGACGGGTCGTCGCCCGCGGGAGTCGAGGACGACGCCGACGTCGCGGCGCGCCGCCAGCTCCTGCGTGACATCGGGTACAAGCTCTGAGGTCCGGGCGCGATGGTGCGGATCGCCTTCGCCGGCGACACGATGCTGGGGCGGGGCGTGGCCGAACGCCTCGAGGAGGACCCGAAGGCCGCGCTGGTGGCGCCCGAGGTGCTGGCGGTCGCCGCCGAGGCGGACATGACGATCCTCAACCTGGAGTGCTGCATCTCAGAGCGCGGGGAGCGCTGGCCCGACCCGGCCAAGCCCTTCTTCTTCCGGGCGCCGCCGGCGGCCGTCGACACGCTCAGCGCCCTCGGCGCGCGCTGCGTGACCCTGGCCAACAACCACGCGCTGGACTACGGCACGGTCGCGCTGGTCGACACCTTCGCCCACCTCGAGGCGGCGGGCATCGCCTGGGTGGGCGCGGGCCTTGACCTGAGGGCGGCCCGTGCACCGGCCCTGCTCGACGTGGCCGGGGAGCGGATCGCGGTCGTGGGGTTCACCGACCACCCGGCCGAGTACGCGGCGCGCGCCGATCGGCCCGGAGTGGCCCACGCGGAGCTGCACGCCGGGGTGCCCGGATGGCTGACCAGTCTCGTCGGTGCCGGTCCGCCGCCCGTGATCGTCCTCGTGCACTGGGGCCCGAACATGACGGCGCGGCCGGAGCCCTACGTCCGCGCCGCCGCGGCCACGCTCGAGCAGGCCGGCGCGACGCTCGTCGCCGGGCACTCGGCCCACGTGTTCCACGGCCTCGCCGGGCGCGTCCTCTACGACCTGGGCGACTTCGTCGACGACTACTGGACCGACCCGCTGCTGCGCAACGACCTCGGGCTCCTGTGGCTGGTGACCCTGGACGCGGACGGCCCGCGCCGCCTCGAGGCCGTGCCCTTGACCCTCGAGTACTGCCATACGCGCCTGGCCGTGGGTGACGACGCGCGCTGGGTGCGCAGCAGGCTGCATGCCGCGTGCCGGGAGCTGGGCACCGACGTGGTCGACGACCAGGACCGCCTCGTGTTCGACTGGTGATGGGAGGTCGACGTGATGGCAGACGAGAAACCCGAGGCCGACGTGGCCGAGCAGGCGGAGGCGCCGACCGGTGGATCCCCGGGCGAGGTGCACGAGGCCCCCGACACCGGAGCGGACCGACCCGAGGCCGACGTGCTCGAACAGTCGATCGTGGTCGAGGAGGACCAGGTGCCCAGCCCGGCGGGGTCCAGGGCGACCGCCTCCGAGGGCGATTGGCTGGAGCAGTCGATCGAGGTGCCGTCGGAGGCGGAGGAGGACCGGCGCTGAGCGGTACGGCGCGCTGAGCGCTCTTTCAGCGGGCCTCGCCGAGGGCTCGGGCTTCGCGCGCCACTCGGCGCGCCTCTTGGACGGGCACCGGCGTGCGCGCGGCCTCGGTGGAGGTGAGGAGGACCAGGGCGACGGCGGCATCGGGATCGGTGCGCCAGGCCGCGTGGGCCACCACAGGCCGGGCGCCGGTCCGCGTGCACACCCAGTGAGCCACGACCTCGCCTTCGCGCGTCAGCGGGGTGCGGGCTCCGCGCGCGAGCGGCGGCGGATCGCCCACGGCGACCAGGGGCCGACGGGTGACGCCGACCGTGGGCAGGTCCAGCACCGCCCCCAGATGGACGGCCAGGCCCGCGCGGCGGGGATGGTCCAGGCCGGTGGCGTCGACGAGAAGGACGTCGGGCGCGGGGTCCAGCGCGCCCACGGCGTCGGACAGGAGTGCGCCGTGGCGGAGGGCCAGCAGGCCGGGCGCATAGGGCGCGGTGACCCGGCCGGCGACCAGCGCCTGGTCGTCGACGTCCGCGGCGCGGCGCGGGCCGGGTCCGGGGGACCGCGTGCGCAGGGCGGCGTCGCTCCGGCGGAACGGCACCCCCGCCCTTCGAAACGGGCTGTGCGCAGGGCACCAGGTGACCGCCGCGCCCCAGGCGGGCACGCCGGGGGGATGCCTGTCCCGGCCCAGGGTGACGAAACATCCCCCGACCCGCACCTCGTCGCCCGCCGGCCGCCAGGGTGCGGCGCGGGTGGCGGCGTCCACCTGTCGGCCGAGGGCCTCCTGCGCCTCGATGAGCTCGTCGGCTGTGGCCGGCCAGCTTCCCGCCGGGCCCATGACGTCAGCGTCGCGCCACGTGGCCACGGCGGCGCGGGCCACTTCTGTGTCGGCGCCGCCGAACGTACGATGCGAGGTGGTGGCAGACGTGGACCGTGCTCCGGGAGGACCTGACGAAGCGCTCGACTGGGCGCACGCGCACACCCTGGGCGAGCTGGGCGAGCTGACCGCCCGCTGGCTGGAGGGGACGATCCCGCACCAGCCGGCATGGGAGGGGACGCGTCCCGACGCCGAGACGGAGCCCCTGGTGCCGGTCCTGGCCGCGCTCAACCGCGCCGGGTTCGTGACCCACTACTCCCAGTCCGGCATGGCGCTCGCGTCCGGCACCGGCCGCCAGCGCGCCGCGGTCAGCGGCTTCGGGTCGGAGCTGCTCCTGCGGCGGCTCCCGGACGCGTCGCTCGGCACGGACCTGGTCTGCCTCGTCTATCCACCCGGCGGCCGCCTCGACGGCCTGCGGATCCCCATCAGCTACTCGGAGGGGGTGGCGGGCACGTGGGCCGGCGCCGAGATGCGACCGGAGGACATCCGGGAGTTCTACGGGCCGGCGTGCCACCGCGACGCCGTCGAGGCCCTGCTCGGGGCCTGGCAGGCCACGGTCATCGACCCCCGTTGGGGCCGCAACGACCTGCTCTGGGACTGGCTGCGGGACACGGTCTGCACGCCGGGCGGCCCCGACCGCTGAGGACCCACCACCGAGACGCGTCACCAGGGTGGACGCAGCGGCTCCGGGGGCACCGGAAGCGGCGGTGGCTCGGGCGGCATCGGGGGCGGTG
>Ga0187780_10001721_pt1 | contig 16555 bp, 13 predicted proteins | sample 1015_Q2_SP10_20__FD_132429 | JGI IMG/M metagenome (GOLD analysis project Ga0187780, IMG submission 132429) | Tropical peat soil microbial communities from peatlands in Department of Meta, Colombia - 1015_Q2_SP10_20_MG | ecosystem: Environmental > Terrestrial > Soil > Wetlands > Peat | place... | reverse complement strand
CGCCGCCAGGGGCAAGGTGCACCGCGTCCGCGGTGGCGCGATCCCGCGGTTGATTCCGCGCCAGGAGCAGCCGTTCGAGGACAGCATCTCGAGCTTCGCGGCGGAGAAGGTGGCGATCGCCCAAGCCGCGGCTGCGTTGCTCGAGGACGGCGAGACGGTGCTCGTCGACGTCGGGACGACAGCGGCGGCAGCAGCCCGCGCGATCGCGGCGCGCGCAGAACTCAGCGACGTGGTCGTCTTCACGAACGGGCTGAAGACAGCGCTCGAGCTCGAGCCTGCGACGCCGCGGGTCACGGTCGTGGTGCTGGGCGGGACACTTCGGCCGTTGCAGCATTCGCTGGTCGATCCGCTCGCGACGCTCATCCTCGACCAGATCTCGGTCAAGACGGTGCTGCTCGGCTGCAACGGCGTCGATCCGATCGGAGGCGTCACGAACATCAACCTGCCCGAGGCCGCGGTGAAGAAGCGGATGCTGGCCGTGGCGATGCGCAGGGTCGTGCTCGCGGACGGGAGCAAGCTCGGCCGCGTCGAGGTGGCACGACTGTGCGGCGTTGCGGACATCGACGTGGTGATCACGGGCCGGTCGGCAGACCCGGCAGTGGTCGAGGCGCTGCGAGAACGCGACTGCGAAGTCCGCGTCGTGGGCTAGACCACGCGCGTGCCGAACGAGGACGCGCCCGGCGAAGTGCCGACGACGAGTCCCCCGCCGAGCCTCTTCGCGAGCCGGCGGACGACCGGCTCCGCCTCCTCGCGCCCGAGGACGACGACGGTGCCCCCACTGCCGCCGCCGCTCACCCGTGCGCCCACGAGGCCGCGCTCCCAGCCGGCGGCCCGCACCGCGTCGACGATGCGGTCGGTCGTCGCCGTTCCGAGCCCGCAGCGCGAGTAGCCGGCATGCGACGCTGCCATCAGGTCGCCGAGGACTCGCGCGCGGCGCCTGGTGAGGGGTTCCTCGAGCACCTGCAGGAATGTCTCGACGCGCACCTGCTCCTCGACCGGGTGGAGCGTCGCGGCCCGGACCGGGTACTCGACGGTGGGCTCGATTGCGCTCATCTCGTCCTCGACGCCGTCGCGGAGACGCAGGAACTCGGCGCCCGTCATGCGCTCGGGTAGCCGCTCGGCCTCCACGTCCGCGGGGCGAAGCGCGGTCAGGTAGTCGGCGTCGACGCCGAGCAGGGCCTTTCCCATGAACGTGGCGCAGCGCGCTCGCCGGTACGGCGCGTCGCGGACGGCGTGCCGCGCGCCGGAGTCGATCCCCCAGACGGTGAGCCCGGGGGGCAGGGCGAAGAAGCCGGTGATCTCGGCCGGCCGGCAGATCAGCGCGAGGATGTGCGCCTCCTCGCCGCACGCCGCCGTCATCTGGTCCATCGATCCGCACGGCGCGCGTGCGACGAGCTGCTCCGCGCGATGGCCGAGCAGCGCCAGGCGGCGCGGCTCGAGCCGGTAGCCGAGCGCGCCCGCCGTCGCCTGGGCGACGGCGATCTCGACCGCGGCCGAGGAACCGAGACCCTTGCCCTCGGGAATCGACGAGCAGACGAGGAGCCGCAACCCCGTGATCGCGAGCCGCTCCTCTCTGGCCAGCAGCGCGACCGGCCCCAGCACATACGCGGCCCACGAGTCCCTGCCCGCGAAGCGACCGGCCAGCTCGTCGAGCGGCGGCTCGACGAGGTCGGCCGCCGGGACGGCGACGCGCCGCCGCCCGCTGACGGCGATGACCCAGCCGTCGGCGGCGACCTGTGCGGCCGCCAGAACGGCCTGCCCGATCGGGAAGCCGAGGACGAGCCCGCCGGCATAGTCGGCGATGCCGCCGAGGACGTCGAAGCGTCCCGGCGCCCGGGCGACGGCAACCGCCTCCTCCGGCAGGAAGAGCGGGTGAGCCCGCACACCGAGGCAGAACGTGTCGGCGTCGGGGAAGCGGCTGCCGGATGCTTCACCCAGGAGCGCCGCACCCGTTGTGGGGACGATCATTTTGGGTGAGTATCGCAGGAACCGACCGCCCTGCTGCCCGCGGTATGCGGCGGCTCAGTAGAAGTTGACGACCCAGCGATGCCGCCTCAGGGCGGCGAGCTCCGTCTCGCTCAGCGGCCCCGCCTCGACGGCGGCGACGTTTCGCTCGACATTCCGTGTCGTTCGCATGCCGGGGATCGCAGTCGACACCGCCGGGTGGCTCAGGCAGAAGCGCAGGGCGATCTCCGGCAGCCGTTCGGGGGGCATGTCGAGGTCGGCGGCGATCGCCTGCACGCGGCTCCACACCTCTTGCCTGCGCCCGCCTGCGAAGTAGCGGTTCCGGAAGTCGCCGGCCGGAAACGTCGTCTCGGGCCGGATCGCGCCGGTGAGGGATCCCTCGTCGAAGGGAACGCGGGCGATGACGCCGACGTTGGCCGCGGCCGCGGCCGGATAGAGCTCGTCCTCGGGGCTCTGGTCGAAGATGTTGTAGATCACCTGCACGCTGTCGACGACTCCGGTTGCGACGAGACGGAGCGCGTTCGCCGGTTCGTGGTCGTTGATCGAGACGCCGAAGCCGCGGATCTTGCCGTCGCGCTTGAGCCGCTCGACTCCGTCGAGCCAGTCTCCCTGTCCGACCCAATCGTCCGACCAGACGTGGAGCTGCTGGAGGTCGATCGTCTCGACGCCGAGGTTCTCGAGGCTGCGCTCGGTGCATTCGATCATCCAGGCGGCCGGATACGCCTCGTCAGCCGGGATCCCGGCTCGCGCCGGCCACTGGCGGTTCTTCGGCGGGATCTTGCTCGCGACGCGCACGTCGCCGCCCGCGTCGCGTACGGCGGCGCCGACGAGCCGCTCGCTGTGCCCGTCGCCGTAGCCGTACGCGGTGTCGATGAACGTGACGCCGAGCTCGAGCGCGCGACGCAGCGCTCTTCCCGATTCCTCGTCGTCGGCGCCGATCCAGCCGGACTTGCCGATGCCCCACGCCCCGAAGCCGAGCTCCGAGACGCTGAATCCGGTCGTGCCGAGAGTTCGCCGGCGCACGGAACCTTCTCCTACCCGTTCTGGATCCGCTTCAGCACCTGCATCGTGTGGTCGCCGTGGCGACCGAAGAGGTCGTGCAGGCGGAGGTACTCGGCGTAGAGCTCGTCGTAGACGGCGTGCGCGGCCGGAGACGGGGCGTACGTCTCTCTGCTCGGCGAGACCATCCGCTGCGACGCCTCGACGATCGAGTCGTAGCCGCCGGTGGCCGCGCCCGCGGCGACGGCGCCGAGGATCGCGGAGCCGAGCGCCGGCGCCTGCCGCGACGCGGCGACCGCGATCTCGCGTCCCGTGACGTCGGCGTAGATCTGCATCAGCAGCCGGTTTCGCTCGGGCAGGCCGCCGCAGGCGACGACTCTGTCGACGGCGACGCCTTCGGACTCGAACGCCTCGACGATCACGCGTGTGCCGAACGCAGTCGCCTCGAGCAGCGCGCGGTAGATCTCGTGCGGCTGCGTCGCGAGCGTCATCCCGACGATGAGGCCGCGAAGATCGGCGTTCACGAGGACGGAGCGGTTGCCGTTCCACCAGTCGAGCGCGAGCAGCCCGCTCTTGCCGGGCCGGAGCCGCGCGGCCCGCTCGGCCAGTACGTCGTGGACGGTGAGGCTGCGCAGCCGCGCCTCCTCGTGCAGCTCCGGCGGACAGCAGGTGCCGGTGAACCAGGCGAAGATGTCACCGACCGCCGATTGCCCGGCCTCGAAGCCGAAGAGCCCTGGGACGACCCCGTCCTCGACGACACCGCACATCCCCTCGACGATCGCGGGGCGCCGGCCGAGGAGGATGTGGCAGTTGCTCGTGCCCATGATGATCACCATCGTCCCAGGCTCCGTCACGCCGACGGCCGGCGGGGAGACGTGCGCATCGACGTTCGCGACCGCAACTGCGGTTCCAGGGACAAGGCCTGTCCAGCCCGCCGCGTGCTCGCTCAGGCCACCGGCGCGGGCGCCGATCGGCACGATGTGCCGAGACATCTTCTCGTCGACCACCCGCTCGAAGCGTGGGTCGAGCGCAGCGAAGAAAGCGTCGGCCGGGAAGCCGTCGCGCTTCGACCAGAGGGCCTTGTAGCCGGCCGTGCAGCTCGAGCGCGTCTCGGTGCCGGTCAGCTGCCAGACGACCCAGTCGGCGGCCTCGATCAGGCGGTCGGCCCGCGCGTAGACGTCGGGCGCCTCGTCGAGAATCTGAAGCGCCTTCGAGAAGAACCACTCGGACGAGATGCGCCCGCCGTAGCGGGAGAGCCACGGCTCACCGCGTTCGGCCGCGACGGCATTGATGCGGTCCGCCTCCGCCTGGGCCGCGTGGTGCTTCCAGAGCTTCACCCACGCGTGCGGTTCGGCGCGAAGGGCGTCGAGCACGCAGAGCGGCGTCCCGTCGGCGAGCGTCGGGAGCATCGTGCACGAGGTGAAGTCGATCCCGACGCCGATGACGTCGGCCGGATCGACGCCCGTCTCGGCAAGCAGCGCCGGCACCGTCTCCTTGAACGTGCGCACGTAGTCCTCGGGATCCTGGAGGGCCCAGTCGGGCTCCAGCACAACGTCGTCGTCGGGCGACGGGAGGCGCGTGTCGATCACGCCGTTGCGGTATGGGTAGGTCTTCGCCGCGGCCTCGCGCCCGTCCGTGCAGGAGACGAGGACGGCGCGGCCCGACTCGGTGCCGAAGTCGAGCCCGACCGCGTACCGCTCCGCGCTCACCGTGCCTCCGCGCCGTCGGCCTGAGGCTCGACGACGACCTTGAGGCTGCGTCGTTCGACCAGTGCCGCGAACGCGTCCTGCCAGCTCGAGAGCGGGTGCCGCTCGCCGACGAGCGATGCGAGGTCGACGCCGCCGCTGTCGGCAAGCCGGATCGCGCGGGGCAGGTCCGCCGGCTCCATCCGGCGAGAAAGGAGCAGGGTCAGACCCTTGCGGCGCGCGGGCGACGCCTCGAAGCTCGTCCGGTCACCGTCCGGGATGCCGACGAGGACGACGCGGCCTCCGGGCCGGACCGCGGCGATGGCGTCGGAGACGGCACCGTCCTCGCCGGCCGTCTCGAATGCGACGTCGACGCCGAGACCGCCCGGCAGCGGCACTGCCGGGAGCTCTGCCGGGTGGACCGCGTGCGTCGCTCCGCACGTTGCGGCCACGAGGGCGCGGTGCGGGAGGGGGTCGGTCGCGACGACGATCTCGGCCCCGGCGGCACGGAGCGCCTGGACCACGAGGAGGCCGATCGGGCCGCAGCCGAAGACGCCCGCGGTCGTCCCCGCCTCGATCTTGCCGAGATCGAGCGCGTGCAGCGCGACGCCGAGCGGCTCGAGCAGCGCCGCCTCCGCGTCGGAGAGGCCGTCGGGGACCCGGTACGCGAGCCGCTCGCTCCACGCGAGCGACGAACGCAGGGCGCCGTCGGTCGTGCCGTGGCCGGCGAAGGCGAGCGCAGGACAGAGGTGGGGGAGCCCGGCAGCGCAGACGGCGCAGCGGCCGCACGGCACTGCCGGGTCGAGAACGACCCGCTCGCCCTCGCGCGGCCCGGAGGCGACGGTGCCGGCGAACTCGTGACCGAGGACGAGCGGCCGCTCGAGGACGGCGTCGCCGATTCCCCCCTCGACGAGCCAGTGCCGGTCGGAGCCGCAGAGGCCGACCGCAGCGACGTTCACGAGAAGCTCGCCCTCCCCGGGTATCGGATCCGGCTCGTCGTGCAGGCGCACGTCGTTCGCGCCGTGGAGGCGGAGCGCTCTCATGTGCCGTGGCCCTGGCCGTAGTACGCCCCGGCCCCGTGCTTGCGCAGGAAGTGGCGCAGCAGCAGCCCGTCGGAGAGCGGCTCGGCGCCGGGAGCGAGGAGCAGCGTGTGCAGCGCGAGCTCCGCGACGGACTCGAGCGCGACGGCGTTCTCGACCGCCTGGGCGACGTCCTCGCCCCAGACGAAGGGCCCGTGCGACGCGACGAGGACCGCCGGCACGTCGAGCGGGTCGGCGCTCAAGCGCTCGATCGTCTCCACGATCACGTCGCCGGTGCGCTCCTCGTACGCCCCGCCGACCTCGGCATCTGTGAGCAGCCGCGTCACCGGCACAGACCCGCGGAAGTGGTCGGCGTGCGTGGTCCCCAGGCACGGCAGCTCGCGCCGAGCCTGCGCCCACGCCGTCGCAAACCGGGAGTGCGTGTGGACGACGCCGCCGACCGCTTCGAACCGTCGGTACAGGATGAGATGCGTCGGCGTGTCCGACGAGGGGCGCCGCGCACCGTCCACGACGGCGCCGCTCTCGAGGTCGACGACGACGATCGACGCCGCGTCGAGGTCGTCGTAGGCCACGCCGCTCGGCTTGATCGCCATCACCCCCGCTGCGCGTTCGACGGCACTCACGTTGCCGAAGGTGAGGACGACGAGGCCCGCGCGGACGATCGCCCGATTGGCCTCCAGCACGCGCTCACGGAGCTCTGCGTGCGTCATCCGTCCGCCCTAGATTCCGCCGGCGAGATGGTGATGCGCGGCGCCCGTCTCCGGGTCGAAGAAGTGCAGGTGCTCGAGGTCGACCTCGAGCGTGACACGCTCGCCCGCCGTGACCCTGGCACGGGGATCGACGCGCGCGACCCCTGCCGCGCCGCTGACGTCGGAGATCGTCCCGTCTGCGCCGTCCACGAGCAGGAGTTCCGCTTCGCTCCGGTATCGCTTCGCGTCGATCACGAAGTGGACGAGCTGCTCGTTGCCGAGCGCCTCCACGAGCTCGACCTCCACCAGGAGCCGCCGGCCCTCGCCGCCGTCGGTCGGCCCGACGATGAAGTTCTCCGGCCTGACCCCGAGCAAGAGCGTGCGGACGCCGCCGAGCTGCGCGCCGATCTCGGACGGAAGGGTCAACTGCTGCGAGCCGAGGGACACGACCACGGGTTCGCCCGGCCCGACGGTCGCCTCGTAGAGGTTCATCGCAGGCGAGCCGATGAACGACGCGACGAAGAGGTTGGCAGGACGGTCGTAGAGCTCCTGCGGGACGGCGAGCTGCTGGAGGACTCCGGTCCGGAGGACGGCCACGCGGTCACCCATCGTCATCGCTTCGGTCTGGTCGTGCGTGACGTAGAGGGTCGCGACGCCGAGGCGGCGCTGGATGCGCAGCACCTCGGAGCGCATCTGCACGCGGAGCTGAGCATCGAGGTTCGACAGCGGCTCGTCCATGAGGAACACGGCAGGCTCGCGCACGAGCGCGCGGCCCATCGCGACGCGCTGGCGCTGGCCTCCGGAGAGCGCGCGCGGCTTGCGCGCGAGCACCTCGGTGAGCCCGAGCACGTGCGCCGCCTGGCGCACCTTCTCGTCCTGTTCGTTCCTGCCGATGCCGCGCATCGACAGTGAGAAGGCGATGTTCTGCGCAACGCTCATGTGCGGGTACAGCGCGTAGTTCTGGAAGACCATCGCGACGTCGCGGTCGCGCGGAGAGAGATCGTTGACCGGCTTGCCGTCGAGGAGGATCGTCCCGGATGTGACCTCCTCGAGGCCGGCGACCATCCGCAGCGCGGTCGTCTTGCCACAACCCGACGGGCCGACGAGGACGACGAACTCTCCCTCGTCGACGAAGAGGTCGAGGTCACGGACAGCCTCGACGCCGTTGTCGTACACCTTGCCGACGTGCTCGAGCGAAAGGGTTGCCACCGCTCGGCTCCTCTAGTTGTCGCGAATCATTCGCGTCCTCCACCGACGTCCGGGATCCAGACGCGCATGGCGCCCTTGCCGCGGTTTGCCCAGGTGAAGTATGGAACGGCGACGATCCTCGTGGCGCCGTTGCGGCCGGCCGCCGGCAATTCGCGCGCGTCGAGATACTCCCGCCGTTCCCAGCCGTCGAGGTCGGGCAGGATCCCCCGGGCGGCCACGGCGGGGACGCCTCCGAGCGCGGCCACCGGGCCCCCGTCCTCCAGCGGGAGCGCGGTGTCGAGCCGGACATCCGCGAGCTCGACGCCCTCTTCGAGATCCTCCTGCTCGATGCAATACACGATCGGCCCGCGCTCGATCGCGAGGCAACCGCGGACGGCGTCGACGCGTGGATTCGGCACCGTCAGGCGCGGCGAGACGTCGAGCTCCAGTGCGACACGGTCGCCGGCCGTCCATTCCCGCCTGAGCTCGGCATAGCCACCGGCCGGAACCGCGTCCCCGTCGACCGTGGCTTCGCGGGCCCAGTCCGGGATGCGCAGCGCCAGCGTCCACGGGACGGAGCCGCCCGCGATCACTTCGATCTCGACGTGCCCGCGCCACGGGTACTCGGTGTCGACCCGAAGCTCGATGGGCTCGCCCGCCGGGTTGGCGGCCCGGATGATGGTGGGCGCGTACTGGTGCAGCTGGAGTCCCGCGTCGGAGGTCGTCACGAGGTACTGGTGCAACGACGCGAGCAGCCGCATGATGTTCGGAGGGCAGCACGCGACGGGATCCCACGACTGCCGCCGATGCCCGCCGCGCGACTGGAGCGGGTTGACGTAGAAGAACGAGCGGCCGTCGAGTGACAGCCCTGAGAGGAAGCCGTTGTAGAGCGTCCGCTCGATCAGGTCGGCGAAGCGGCTCTCGCCGGTGACGAGGAGCAGCCGCCAGCTCCACATGATGCTCGCGATCGCGGCGCAGGTCTCACAATACGCGCGGTCGGGCGGCAACTCGTGGGGATCGCCGATCGACTCGTCGCTGTGGCGCGAGCCTACGCCGCCCGTGAGGTACGTCTTCGTCGACGCCAGGTCGTCCCACTGGTGGAGCATCGCCTCGAGCAGCGCGTCGTCCCCGGTCTCCGCATAGAGATCGGTGACGCCGGCCGCGAGATAGAGCGCGCGCACCGCGTGCCCGTAGATCGTGTGCATCGCGCGCACCGGCTCGACGTCCTGGTAGTACCGGAGGTCGAAACGGCCGCCGGCGAACTGGCCGTGGCCGCGCCGACTCGTGAGCGTGTCCGCCAGCTCGAGGTAGCGTGGCTCGCCGGTCGCGCGATAGAGCTCGACGAGGGCGACCTCGATCTCGGGATGCCCGTCGGTGCCGCTCTGGTCGCCGCCGCGAAAGACTTCGTCGACGAGGTCTGCGAACCGGCGCGCCACGTCGAGAAGGGTCGGGTCGCCCGTTGCACGCTCGAGCGCGACCGCGGCCTGGATCAGGTGGCCTGCGCAGTAGAGCTCGTGCCCCTGCTCGAGATCGGTCCAGCGCCAGGCGGGATCGACGACCTGGCACCAGCTGTTCAGATACCCGTCCGGATCCTGTGCCGAAACGATGAGCGCGACGGTGTCCTCGGCCAGCCGCTCGAGCTCCGGGGACGGTTGCCGGCCGATTTCCCACGCAAGCGCCTCCAGCCACTTGTAGACGTCGGAGTCCTTGAAGACGAAGCGCCCGCGGTGGCCGGTGCGCGCGCCGGCGGCCGCGAGCCGCAGGTTCTCGAGGGTGCCGGCGAGCTCGAGCTCGGCCGCGCCCCGGTGAAGCGTCACGTCGCGGTTGACCTGCTGGCGGTCGCCCAGCAGTCCGCCGAGGATGTGCACCCCGGACGCGTCGACCGGGCGCAGCCGCAGTCTCGCCGACCCGGTCGGCGCCACACCCCCGACGACTCGCTCTGCTGAACGCACCGGTCTCGCCTCCGTGGATTTTCGCTTTCGAAGCGCTTCGCGAAGCGCTTCGAACGTAACAAGCTCTACGCGTCGCCGTCAAGCCCCCGCCGCTCGACGCCGGGTACGGAGAGGCGGTACTCGGTCGCCGAGCGGTAGTGCCCCCCCGGCCGGAGCACGACGGACGGAAACGCAGGCCGATGGGGCGAGTCGGGGAAGTGCTGCGTCTCGAGCGCGACGCCGAAGCCGGTCTCGTGCGGCCGGCCGTCGGTCCCGGTGCGCGTCCCGTCGAGCAGATGGCCCGCGTAGAGCTGGAGCCCGGGCTCCGTCGTCCAGACCGCGAGCGCGCGGCCGCTGACCGGGTCGTGGAGCTCGGCCGCGCGCTCGAGCCCGTCGCGGGTACTGCGGTCGAGGACGAAGTTGACGTCGTACCCGCCGTCTCTGCGGCAGCGGGCGCCGAGCGGCCGCGGCCGCGTGAAGTCGAACGGCGTCCCGGCCACCGGCGCGATCGCGCCGGTCGGGATCAGCTCGGCGTCGTACGGCGTGTACCCGCCGGCCGCAAGCCAGAGGACGTGCCCGTCCACCGGCCCGGAGCCTTCGCCGGCGAGATTCCAGTAGCCGTGGCTCGTGAGGTTGACGATCGTCGGCGCGTCGGTCTCGGCGCGGTAGTCGATGCGCAGCGTTCCCGCTGCCGTGAGCGAATACGTCACGACGACCGAGAGCGCTCCCGGGTAACCCATCTCGCCGGCAGGGCTCGTGCGGCGGAGCTCGAGGCCGCAGCGGTCGTCCTCGACCGGCAGCACGGTGGGTTCCCAGACGCAGCGGTCGAAGCCGCGCGTTCCGCCGTGGAGCGCGTGGCTCCCCTCGTTCGCATCGACCCGATGCGTCGTGCCGTCGAGCTCGAACGTCGCGCCGGCGAGACGGTTCGCGAAGCGGCCGACGAGCGCGCCGAAGTACCCGGAGTTGTCCTCGAGATAGTCGTCGAGCGTCTCCAGGCCGAGGGCGACGTTCGCCGTGTCGCCGTAGCGGTCCGGGGCGAGGACCCTCCGCACGATCCCGCCGTACGTGAGGATCTCGACGACGACTCCCGCGCGGCTCGCCAGGGTGACCAGCTCGACCTCCTCGCCGTCGCGCGTCGCACCGTACGGCTCGCGCGTCAGGGCGGCGGCGCGCAGGTTCCGCGTCATCCCTTGACCGCTCCGGACATCAGCCCCTGGACGTAGTAACGCTGGAGCGCGAGGTACAGCACGATGCAGGGCACCATCGCGATCACGATCCCGGAGGAGAGGTACCCGTAGTTGATCGCGCCGTACGTCGACGTGTCGATGTCGAAGAGCTTCACCGGCAGCGTGAGCTTGCTGTCGGTCTCGAGGAACGTCAGCGCCTGGAGGAACTCGTTCCAGGAGTAGAGAAACGCGAAGATCGCCGTCGTCGCGAGCCCCGGGACGATCAACGGCCGCAGGACGCGCACGAGCGTCGTCATGACGCCGGCGCCGTCGACCTCCGCGGACTCGAACAGCTCCTGCGGGATCTGCTGGAACGTGTTCCGCATGACGAAGACGCCGAAAGGCAGGTTGAAGGTCGTGTAGACGAGGATCAGCCCGACCAGGCTGTTCGTCAGGTGCATGTCGTTGAGCTCGATGAACAGCGGCGTCAGCACGGCCTGAAACGGGATCATCAGCGCGAGCAGGATCGCGGCGAAGGCGAGGCCGGAGCCGCGGAAGCGGAACTTTGCGAGCCCGTAGCCGGCGAGCGTCGCGACGATCGTCGTCAGCAGCGCCGTCCCGACGGCGACGACGAGGCTGTTCAGCACGTTCGTGAGGATGTGCTCCTGCGAGAAGACGGCGCGGTAGTTCCCGAGCGTGAAGTGGGTGAAGTCCGCACCGCGCGGCGTCGCGGCGGCGAGGTTCGCAGGCTGGAAGGAGCGTGCCGCCTCCCACACGAGCGGGAGCACGAAGAACAGCGCGAGCGTGATGCTCACGACGAGGTAGGCGTAGAAGTTCGCGCTGCGATCGCGCCTGCCGCGCTGCGCGCGCCTCGTGGGTTCGAGGGCGACGTCGCTCACAACTCGGTCTCGCCTCTCAGCGCGAGGAACTGCGCCATGCTCACGATCCCGATCACGATGACGAGCAGGAGCGCCATCGACGTGCCGTACGCAAGGTGGTACGACGTGAACGCCGTCTGATAGACCCACTCGACGACGGTCTCGAGGCTCGCGTTGTTCTGCGCGAGGATGAAGAACTGGTTGAAGGCGAGGAACGAGCCGATCACCGAAATGATCAGGCTGAGCGCGATCGAGCGTCGAAGCAGCGGGATCGTGATCCGCAGCTCCTTCTTCAGCCACGACGCGCCGTCGACATCGGCCGCCTCGTAGAGCTCGCGCGGGATCCCCTGCATCCCACCCGTCAGGATCAGCATCGTCAGCCCGGACGCGAACCAGATGACGATGACGGAGATCGTCAGAAGGGTCCGGTCGTGCGTGACGGTCCAGGCCTGCGTCGCCGACGCGAGGCCGAGATGGGACATGGCCCAGTCGACCCAGCCCGCGCCCGGCTGCAGCTCGATCGCGAACATGAAGCTCTCCGTCGTGAGCCCGACGACGAAGGGCAGGAAGAAGAGCGTCCGGAACACTTTCGAGCCGAAGCGGTTCGCCCGAAGGAGCACCGCGAGCCCGTAGCCGAGGAAGAAGATGGGCAGCGTCACGATCGCGGTGTACGTGACCGTGAACCGCACCGAGTGGAGGAACTCCGGATCGTGGAACAGCTCGCGGTAGTTCTCGAGCCCGATGTAGTGGTACGGGCCGATGAGCGGCCAGTTCGTCAGCGAGATGTAGATCGCGAACCCGAGGGGGAAGAGCACGAACGCGACGATCAGCGCCAAGGCCGGCGTCACAAGCAGCCCGCCCGTCCTCGCCTTGCGGCGCCGTCGCGCACTGGACGGCGCCCGGTGCAGCGTGCGCTCCGCATCGACCTGGCCCCCGGGGTGAAGGACGGGGGCCAGGTCGAACCTCTCGTTCACGCGGGACACACGACTAGTCGCCTGCTTGCGTCAGCACCTTCTCGAATCCTGCCTGGCCCGTCTTCAGAGCGCCGGCAATGTCATTGTTGTACACCGCCTGGCTGAACATCTGGAACCAGGGCGAGTTCGGCTCGTTGAAAGCCGCGTCGTAGATGGTGGTCACCGGGGCCGAGCCGTGCGCGAGCGCCTTGAGCGCGACGGCGTTGTAGGGGTTCTTGGCCTTGTACGCAGGCGTGAGGACGTCTGTGCGAACCGGCGTGTATCCGAGGGCCGGGTACTTGTTCTGCTGCGCCGTCTGCATCATCCACAGGACGAACTCCCAAGCGCCCGAGGGATTCTTCGCTCCGGCGGGGATGACGAAGTCGTCGCCGCCGTCGAAGGTCGAGTAGCCGCCGGTGGGCCCGGGCAGCGGAGCGATCCCGATGTCCTTGATCGTTCCCGCCTTGACCATCAGCGGATAGAAGCCGTACGCGCCGGGGAGAATGCCGACCTTCCCCTGCTCGAAGTCGTTGCCCCATGTCGGGCCCGTCTCGGTCCGGCTGCCCGGGGAGAGCAGGTTCTGCGAGTAGAGGCTCTGGTAGAGCTGCAGCAGTTGCTCGAGCGGCTGGTTGCCGACGATGTGGATTGTCTGGTGGCCGATGGGACCCCGGATCAGCTGGTCGTTGACCGCGAACAGGTCGGGCTCCATCACGAACCCGAGACAGCCCTGGCAGTCGCCCGCCATCGCGAAACCGCTGATCCCGTTGCCGAGCGCCTGGATCTTCTTCGCGTCGGCGAGGATGTCCGCGAACGTCGCCGGCGGCTTGTTCGGATCGAGGCCCGCCTTCGTGAAGAGCGACTTGTTGTACCAGAGCACCGAGAGGTCGCCGAGGTACGGGATTCCGTAGTACTTGCCGTTGTACTGGGCCAGGGCGAGGTGGCCCGGGCTCAGGTACTTCTTGTAGGGCAGGGCGTTGACGTACGGCGTGATGTCCATCAACGCGTTGAGCCTGCTGAACTGCGGGACGTCGATGTCGTTCAGCCCGACGAGATCCGGCACCGAGTGCGCGCGGATCGCCGTCGCCAGCTTCGTCGTGTCCTGGTTCGGAGACGTCTCCGACAGGACGACCTTCAGGTGGGGATGTGTTGCGTTGAACTGTTTGACCAGGGCGACGCCGAGACCGCTCGTCGCGGCGCGCGTCCAGAACTGGACCGTGCCGGTCGCGTTCACCCCGAACGCCGAGGTGGCGGTGGGCTTCGAAAGGGCTCCCGTCGCCGTGAACGACAGGGCCACCACCGCCGCGATCGGAAGCACGATCAGGGCGATCCGTGCATTTCCTCTTCGCCTCATCTATCCGTCACCTCTCTGACTGGTTCCGGTTGATCGTCCGCCTTCCTCGAACGCGCGAGCGCCGAGCAGGCTGCTATTGTCGAAGCGCTTCGCGAAGCGCTTCGAACATAACAGGCGGTACAAACAGCGTCAAGAAGGGCCGCTTGCAGGCCGTGACAGAATCCTGGTGATGGACGGGCGCAAACCGGTCACGATGGCACGCATCGCGGAACGGGCGGGGGTCGCCCTGAGCACCGTCTCGTACGTGCTGAGCGGGAAGCGGTCCGTCTCGGAGGAGATGCGTGCCCGGGTGCTCGCCGCCGTCGAGGAGCTGGACTACCGGCCCCACGGCCCGGCCCGGGCCCTCGCAAGCCGCCGCTCGCACACGGTCGCGCTGTTCCTGCCCTCCCGGCAATGGCATCTCGTGCCGATCCAGCAGACGTTCGTCGCCGGCGCGAACCAGGCGACGAGCGCGATGGACTACGCCCTTCTCCTCTCGACGTCGCCCGAAGATCCCGACACGATCGCGCGCCTCCTCACATCCGGCCGCGCCGACGGCGTCATCCTCATGGAGACGCTCGCGCACGACCCGCGCGTCGAGCGCCTCAAGGCGGGCGGGTACCCGTTCTCGCTCATCGGCCGGACGGCCGATACGACCGGCATCAGCTTCGTCGACCTCGACTTCGGCGACGCCGTGCGGCGCAGCCTCGCGCATCTCGCCGAGCTGGGCCACACGTGCATCGCACTCTTCAACTTCCCGCAGGACCTCGTCGACGCCGGCTACACGTCCGCGCTGATCGCGCGCGACGCCTTCGAGGAGAGCGCCGCCCAGCTCGGCATCCGCGGCATCCAGCTGCCGTGCCCGCACGTAGCGGATGAGGCGCTCAGCGTTGCGGCTCAGCTCCTGAACACTGAGCCCGAGTGTACGGCGGCTATCACGACCGGCTGGCAGTTCACCGGTCTCCTCGGCGCGCTTCGCGCCGCAGCCCTCCACGTGCCCGACGACTTCTCGATCGTCTCGGTGATCGCGTCGCAGTTCGCGGAGATGCTGACGCCGGCGCTGACCGGGATCGAGTGGCCTGCCTTCGACGCCGGCCGGCTCGCGGCGGAGATGCTGATCGAGCGGCTGGGCAACGCCGACCTCCCGCCGCGACAGCTGCTCATAGGCGGCGAGCTCGTGGTACGCGAGACGACGGGGCCCGCGCGCCCGCCGGCCCGGGTACGCGCGATCGGCAAGCGCTGAGCCGATGAGGATCGCCGTCACCGGCGGCAGCGGCAAAGCCGGTCGCGCCGTCGTCCGCGACCTGCTCGAGCACGGCCACGAGGTGCTCAACGTCGACCGCGTCCCATCGGACGAGTCGTTTTCGCCCGCTTCCCCCGCGCCGTTCCTCGCCGCCGACCTCACCGACTTCGGCCAGGCGCTCGAGGCGATCGGCGGCGGCGAGCGGCTCCCCGGCATCGAGGCCGTCGTCCACCTCGCCGCAATCCCGTCGCCGGTGCACGCAACGCCCGACATCGTCTTCCGCACCAACGTCGTCAGCACGCACGCGGTCTTCGCCGCCGCCGTCCGGCTCGGCCTGAAGCGCGTCGTCTGGGCCTCGAGCGAGACGACCCTCGGCCTCCCGTTCGACAAGCCGCCCGACTACGCCCCTGTCGACGAGGAGCACGAACTGCGGCCGGGGTCCTCCTATGCCCTCTCCAAGGTTCTCGGCGAGGAGATGGCGCGCCACTTCAGCCGCTGGAGCGGCATCCCGTTCGTCGGCCTGCGCTTCTCGAACGTGATGGAACGCGACGACTACGCACGGTTTCCGACCTTCTGGGACGACCCCCGCGCGCGCAAATGGAACCTCTGGAGCTACGTCGACGAGAGCCACGTCGCCGAGAGCGTGCGCCGGGCGCTCGAGGCAGACGTCCGCGGTGCGGCGGAGTTCATCATCGCGGCCGCCGACACGGTCATGCGTCAGCCGAGCCGTGAGCTCATGGCGGAGGTCTTTCCGAGCGTGCCTCTAGACCAGGGACTCGACGGTCACGAAACCCTGCTCTCGATCGAGAAAGCGCGCCGCGTGCTCGGCTATACCGCCGCGTTCACATGGCGGGAGATCCTGCCGACCGAGTAGTTGCCGCTACGCGCGTGTGCGGGAGAGGAGGAGCTTCGCGAGGCGGAGCTCGGCTGCCGACACGTCTGACTCGTCGGCGAGCGGGGCGGTCGTCGTCAGCGTGATCTCGGTGCTGCCGCGACCGACCAGCACCATGTCGACCATCACCGGGACGGTCGCCGTCGAGGCCTTGACGTCCACCACGACGCGGTAGGCACGCGCGTAGGTCGCGACCGCGGGGAAGTCGATCCGCCGAAACGATGCGAGCCGGCCCGAGGCCCCCAGCTGCTTCGAGAGCGCGGTGCGGAGACAGGGCACTACCTGCGGCGCGAGCACCGTCCGCTGCCAGTCGAGCCGCACCATCGCGGGCGTCTGAAGCACCTGCGCCTCGCTGTCGAACCTCAGCGCGGCATTCTGCCAGTCGCTTTCGGCGGCCCCGACCACGACGAGGTCGGATTGCTTGGGCTGGTACTGGCACGGGAGGGTCGAGGCGAGCACAGGCTTCTTGGGGCCGCCTGTCCAGCCGGGCGCGGTGCCGAGATCGGGTTGCGTCAGGACGGCGGCGCGCGCCGCCGCCTGCCCGGCGGCGGTCAGGTGAATCGTCTCCTTGCCAGGACCACCCTTGCCCGCGCCGG
>Ga0187780_10001720_pt1 | contig 16557 bp, 15 predicted proteins | sample 1015_Q2_SP10_20__FD_132429 | JGI IMG/M metagenome (GOLD analysis project Ga0187780, IMG submission 132429) | Tropical peat soil microbial communities from peatlands in Department of Meta, Colombia - 1015_Q2_SP10_20_MG | ecosystem: Environmental > Terrestrial > Soil > Wetlands > Peat | place... | reverse complement strand
GACTCGGATAAGAACGCCGCCTACACAACCCTCTACACGTCGCTCGTTGCGCTTGTCAAACTACTCGCACCGTTCACCCCATTCGTCTCTGAAGAGATCTACCAAAACCTAGTCAGATCCACGGACCCGACCGCGGTTGTGAGCGTACATCACTGCAAATGGCCAACTGCTGATCAGTCACTTATAGATAATGCCATTACATCTTCTATGGATCTTGCTGCAAGAATTTGCAGCCTTGGCCACTCTGCGCGGAATAACGCTGGCATCAAGCTCCGTCAACCCCTCTCAGCCGCCGTCATAATATCAGATGAAACAAATCTCAAAAGCTTAGAAACCATGAAAGATGTCATAAAAGATGAAGTGAACGTGAAACAGCTTCTGTTTGCTACATCCAAAGAAGAGATTCTTGAACACAAAGTGAAGTTACGACCTCAATTGCTTGGAGTCAAATTCGGAAAGACGTATACTGAAGTAAAATCCAAAGTAGAATCGATGGATCAAAATTCGCTTGCAAGCCGCATCCTCCACGGCCAAGACATCGAGATCGAAATCGGCGGGCGACCCATCGCCCTTACACCTGCAGAAGTTGAAGTTACTTCTGCACCAAAGGAAGGACTGGCACTTGTCGAGGAAGGTAAGGTCACATTCGCGCTGAATACGCAAATTACGGACGAACTGCGTAGCGAAGGACTCGCTCGAGATATCGTGCGTAGAATACAGAATCAGCGGAAGGAAGCTGGCTTCGAGATTTCAGATCAGATAACAGTCTATTTTAAGGCAGGCACGCACATAACTAGAGTCCTAAAGGAATTCGCTGACTACATTTCTGCTGAGACCTTGGCAAAGAAATTATTGAACCAGGACACCCCATTGACCTCCCATCGAGCACAGTACAACCTCTTCGGCGAGATCATGGAAATTGGACTCGAGAGAGCCTAGGTCGTAGACTAGCAGGCGCTACAGGGGTACTTCGATAAAGAGCCGTTCCAGAAGCTCTTTGTATCTATTTCGAATTGTCACTTCTGTTACATTCGCAATCTCCGCGATTTCTCTCTGAGTCTTCCTCTCATTAGTTAGCACAGTAGCGATGTACGTTGCCGCTGCGGCTATCCCTGTCGGTCCTCTCCCGCTCGTCAATTTCATCTGCTTTGCAATTTCGAGGATTTTTATCGCTATCGCTTCGGCTTTTCCTGAAATCACCAGCTTGTTGCTGAAGCGTGCAGCATAATTTCGGCTAGTTGAGGGAGGAACAAACGCCTCCAACTCTCGAACCATAAAGCGGTAGCTCCTACCAATATCCTTCTTGTTAAGGCTTGAAGATCCAGCAATCTCGTCCAACGTCCTTGGAACACCACACTGTCGACAGCTCATATAAATTGCGGCAGCGGTGACGTTATGAATCGACCTGCCTCGAATGAGCCGTTTCTTTATAGCACGACGATAAATGACTGATGCAGTTTCCAGAATGTTCTTCGGTAAGTTGAGAGCTGACGCCAACTTACTAAGTTCGGCTAACGCAACCGCGAGGTTTCTTTCAGTCGCGTCTGAAACTCGAACGCGACTCTGCCACTTTCTAAGTTTGTAAAGATCTAACCTTTGAGTGGCGGTAGCTCGTTTTCCTAGGGCACGACGATCACGCCAGTCAATCACCGTCGACAGCCCCTTATCATGTATCGTATAGGTCAAGGGCGCGCCTACGCGCGTTCGCTTGGATTTCTGTTCATCATCGAACGCTCGCCATTCTGGCCTAGTGTCAGCTAGCTTCTCATCGATCACGAAACCACACGCCATGCACACGATTTCTGCAGCTTCGTAGTCCCTCATTAGTTTGGGTCCGCCGCATTCAGGGCAGACGCGGATTTTACTTTGCGATTGAAGCGCTTCGCTTACTTCGGAGTCTGAGTCTTCGGACACTGTTTCATCTGCCTTAATCGAGAGAGTACGCGACGCGACCTACATATTTGGCGGGCGAAGAGACTGTTGGTCTAATTGACAGGTAAGGCGAGGATACCGGTCCAAATATGTCATGGACTTTTCCAATCTCCTTAAGTTTACTATCACAAGCCTTACTTCCCATTTTCACGAAGCGGGCCGTTTCACATTTCAAAATGAGGCTCCGGCTTTTCGACAAATGGAGGATTTTGCCGAGCCTTTGCAAACTCTCTTCTTCACTCCCGCCGCAAGCATCCGTGAGCTCTGATTCTTATATAAACTTACATAATGATGATTATGTCTACGCGCTCAGAGATCATCCATATACAGAATCAGAATGGGCCGTTTGAGACGCCCACATCGGTTATCCCCTGAACATTTTTACGCATCGAGAAATTGTAAGATTCAAAACGGCAGCTCGAGCCAAATGATAAAGGGCGTTGTTCTTACAAATTTCATGTCATACGAGAACGCGTACATTCCGTTAGAACCTGGGCTCAATCTTATTTGTGGACCTAACGGGGCAGGAAAATCATCTATTCTGCTAGCCATATCTGTTGTGTTGGGTCAAGCATACACAGAAAGATCCAAGAGGCTGAGTGATCTCATAAAGTGGGGAACAGAAGAGGCAAGGATTACAGTAATCCTCGATAATTCTGGTGAGAAGCGTCCATTTGCTCACTTCCATACGGATACTGTTACTCTTACGCGAGTATTGAAGCATAATGGAACGTATTATTATCTTCTTCAAAACAAAGCAGTTCCAAAATCCTCCGTCACATCCGTCTTTAGTACCTTGGGTCTAAATCCGGATAACATCTTAGTAATCATGCATCAGTTCATGGTTGGAAGATTTGCGGCCGTCAGTGCCCAAGATAAACTCAAAATGCTCGAAGAGGCAGTCGGGTTCCAATCTTACAGAGAAGAGGTCCTAGATGCAAGGCAGCGATTAGAAAGCGTTGCAAGTGAAGAGCAATCTCTCGCTCAAGTACTCGAATCAACAAAGGAAACTCATGATTACTGGAAACGCGAATACGATAGGTTTCTGCAGAAGAAGCAATTACAATTGAAACTCGACGCTCTAAAACGTGAGCTACTCTGGGCCCGCATTCAGAAACGTAAAGAAGCCTTGTCACACTTGCAGGCTCGTATTGATTCGAAATCGCGTTCATTACAATCCATAGAAAGCAAGGTGCAAGAACTCGCAGAAATGAAAAAGAAACGTCAAACCAAGTTCGATGAACTCAACCTAGGAAGGATAGAACTAGAAGGAAAGAGGATTGAAGCAGTAAAGGAAGTAACGACGAGCGAAGTGAACTTGGAATGGGCTACGAATCTACTCCGAGATTTTCAGCAAGATCTAAGCAACACACAATCTGACATCCTCACCAAGGTACGAAAATCATGGGCTGCAACTGTCGAACAATCTCAGAAGAACCTGGCCAGAGCCAAAGAGAAGATGGTTTCTCTTAGCGACAAGATGGGAGATACGAGCGGTCGCCTTGAAGACGCTCTTACCCGACTCATCGATACAAATGTCGAATACGAAGTCTCAGGATTCAAGAGGAAGCTGCTGGAAGAAGAGGTAGCGGATCTGCAGGCACAAGTTCGATTGGCGCGAGAAGAAGTTGACCCTATGCTGGCGCAAGCAGAACAATCTGGACCATCCCCCGAAGTCCTCAGGAAGATTGTTGACGTTATGCTTGAGATAGGAGCGGTGGAAGAGCAGATGCGCCCGCTTTCGAGTATTTCCGAGGATGTTGAGAAAGTATACTCTTCATACGCCAAAGTATACGAGGAACTGCGTCAGAAAGCTGATCAAGTCGCCGCGAGCCGCCAAGAGGTGCTGACTGAACTCGACAAACGTCTCGCGCGTTGGCGCGATGTCCTAACCAGCTTCCTCGAAGAATCAACAAGTCGCTATAACGAGATTCTAACTAGCGTAGGCGCAACAGGCGCAATCGGGCTAATATCCTCGCGTGATATAGAAAAGTGTGGCATCGAAATCCTCGTGGGCTTCAAAGGCAACAAGCCGACCCCCCTAGATGCGTTCACACAAAGTGGCGGCGAAAGAAGCATCGCGATGATGGCATTCCTCCTCGCTCTCCAACAGCACATAACGTCTCCTTTCAGAGCCATAGACGAATTTGACGTACATATGGACCCAAAAAATAGAGAACTGGTGACTCAACTGATCGTCTCAAGCTCGAAAGGAACACGAGAAGGGCAATATGTCGCAATTACGCCAGGACAGGTGAACGTCTCCGACAACAGCCACGTAATTGTAGTACAAAATGTCGAAGGCGCCTCAGTTGTAAGCGAGCTGACCCGTGTTGAGTGATAGCGCAAAGAAACCCACTCTAGCGTCCGGTAGACGCGAACTAAGGGAACTCGTCGACACGTGCGATGCCATAGCCGATAGGAAATTCAACCCATTCTTCCTAGATGTGAAACTAGGCGTAGAAACCCTTCGCCAATTCTTCCCCTTATGGAAAACATTCGAAGACCACTGCATGGACGCACACACACTTAATCGCCTATCCGAAGTAGTACGGCTTCAGAATACTCAGCTGAAATTCCAGTCTAGCGCTCTCTATGCTGACCCGGAATTTATAGTGCGGAAGGTGGAACACATGAGTGAGAAGAGACTTGTTGAAGTCTTGCTGCAAAGTTGGCACCCTCTCGCCGAATTAGAACAACTAACTGAAGAAACAGTAACCCATGCACTAAGCTACTGGGACACCCTCCTTCCTATTGCCGAAAGATGGAAGAAGAGGCAATCCAACGAAGGCAAAGCACCCACATCAATTAGCGATGAGACCCTCACAGGACTAGGAGTACATGGAGAAGAGTTCAACAAACAAATCAACCGCCTGTATGAAGAGCTACGCATAGCATGCGAAAACGGGAAGGCCGCAGATTACTGGACGTTTGCTCGTAGGTCTACATACCAAGAAACTGTTCACAGGGCATACCTCATCAGCTTCCTTATCACATACGGCTTTGCCAGGCTAAGAACTGAAGATGGCAACCTGTCACTCATACCTATCGACCGGCCAACTGGAAAAGCAGCTGCGAACAGCATTTCATTTCCTATACCCGTTCCCAGGAGTAACTGAGTGATGGAAAATAAAGAGTCAACACAGACTCAGACTTTCTACTCTGACAAGCTGAAGCGAGCAATGCATCTTCTCCTCTTTCGCAGAGGAAAAATGCCTGGGGCTAAGGAATGGGAGTTTAAAGAGAAAATAGGAAAGAACTATGAACAAGTCCTCGAACAACTTAATCAGCTTCTTTCCGAACTAGACCTTGAAATAAAAAAAGTCAAGGAGCATACTCCTGCGTACGCCACGCAGAATGAGATACCGACAGACGAAAGCAGATATTACATCACACTAAAGGGAACGCTAGGCATCAAAGAGGCGAAGATGATTGGATGGCGGATCGATAATCTTGCCGCGCTAGCTGCTGCAGTCGCGTTCCTTCTCTCAAAGCAAGGAAAGGCTCCGCGAGAGGATCTGGAGAAATTGTTAAGTAACAAGTTCGGCAGGTGGAAGTCAGTGACCCTTGTTGACATTTTCCTCAGGACAGGATACCTTGAAGAAGATGATGCCGGCGTAATGTCGCTCGGCTGGCGAACCCAATCTGAAATTGACTTGAAAGCACTCATGACGCGGATGGCGGAAGTCAAGCTTTAGACTGTTCGGAATCTGATAGTTGCTTTAGAAATGCGCTTGGATATCGCTTTCTTGAGATGAAACTTTTCACCGTACCTGATTTCACCCGTTTCGCGAGTTCATACAGCTGCTCACGTTGGGCGTAGTGATCATGAACTTTACTTCTTCCCAACACAGTTAACACTTCACCCGAAAAGAAGGTAGGTAATCGACCCTTGTTGCACATTGGACAAGTGCAATTTAGTTTTGCTCCGTATTCCTTCCCCCATTCCTTTCGCTTGAACACTCCCCAATTAGTGGAATCGAACATGTTGATCTTATCCTTCGTTAAGGGCACAGGTGGTGGGGGCACTACCCATCTGTTGTAACTGTCCACACCGAAGAGTGGCAACACCATACCCTCCGAACATCTCAGCAAGCTTCTAGCAAACCTAACTTTTGGAGGAACTTGGAAGACGTGTAGCCAGATCCGCGGATCCTTCTCCTTGACAGCTTCAAGGGATCGCAACGCATGATAATAGAACCCGCCTCTCATGTCAAACCCTAATAAATTCGGTTTCCTCTTCATGACCGCTTTCAATGCCTTATCAAAATCATCCGACGGAGTCAACACAGGCATCAGTGGTTTATCGATTCCTCGATTGTCAAGCCATCTCTCAGCGAATCTGATATGAGAAATGAAATCGTTCGTGGAAAGCCCAGGACTTTGTTGTACTGTGATAATGTCCTGATCTGCAAAGTATTGTAGATCAAGAACTGTCTTGAGATCACTTGACTCCGTGATTGCGGCTTCTCCTTTAAGGATAAGAAATAGCAAGCTCAAGGCACCTTCGTGGCTAGATGTTTCGCGAGCGAGGCGGCGCGCGAACTCCTTCAGAGAATCTTCTTCTTTCAAAATGCGCTTTAACGTCTCAGGATAGATCAGTTTGCCTGCAACAATAATCTCGGTAGGAAAATCTTGCTTCAATCCTACGAGTCGCGTTGCGTTGAGCTCTGTCGTTGTAGCAAACTTGTTTGGAAGAGGCACCTTAGCCTCTGCATAGTCAAGATATCCTGCTCCAACACGTGCCACATCATCAAACTCGATGCCCTTCTTCGCGAATTCTGGCATCTCTGAAACCTCCGCAAGCATCTGGCCTAGGTGGTAAATTAAGTTACGAGGTCCGACCGTACGTGTTGCAGTTACAAACGACGCTCAAAGAGTCCCTCAGGATTCCTCGACAGCGAGCAGATTACGTTTCATACATAGCGGCATTCCTACAAACTCAATAACTCTTAATTAGCTGCCCTTTTATGGCTACGCAGATTCTCAAGTTCCGAGGCATCTGGATTGGGTGAAGAAGTCGAACTACCGCCACAACTTCAAGAACAGCTCCTTAGACTGCAACAGCTGCAGCAAACCTTGCAATCTGTTGTGACACAGAAGCAGCAAGTAGAGCTTGAACTAAGCGAAACTGATAAGGCGCTCGCTGAGCTCGAAAAGTCAACCGATGAGACACCAGTTTACAAGAGTGTAGGTAGCATTTTAGTCAAGTCAAACAGGCAGACATTGCTTACCGAGCTGAAGGAACGAAAAGAGCTAATGGCCACCCGCGTAACCGTTTTGGGAAAGCAAGAAGACAGGACGAGAGAACGATTAAAGGAGATTCAGGAGAAGCTGCAGGAGAGATTGAAGGCACCTAAACAACCGACACAGTAAGGTTCCTTCATCACCAGATCTCGAAGCGGTAAGGGAGACCCATTGGATATTGAGTTAATACGGGAATCGACTGAGGATGAGACCGAAGAGATCTGTATAGCTGCAGAAGAAGCAGCAAGACAAGTGCTTCTTTCTAAGATCCCAGTTAAACGAGTGAGCGACCTCGATGTTACTGTAGAGGCCACTGGGAGCAAACCACTGGTTATCACAGTTGAAGTTGGCGTCGAACTCCTAATCGGAAACGACGGTCTACAACCTTTAGTCGATAAGGCAATCGAAGCCGCGTTCGCAGCTGCAGAAGCAAAAGTCAGGGAGTTGAGACTTTGCAAGGATTCTCGAAGCTAGTCAAACTTCTTCGTCAAGCGGATACAATTCTTATCCTAGGACACCAGAATTCCGATCCTGACGCCATATGCTCGGCATACGCTTTCTCAGTCCTTGCACGAATTATAAATCGTAAGATACGATCATCTTTCGCTTCACCCGGTGGCGTTAGTAAGATCTCTAAGCGGATACTGTCCACCGTCGTCCCCTTATCCATCGTTGAGGTCCCAAATCTTGACGAATTCAGCCTCATCGTGACCGTCGATACAAACACCTTACAACAACTAGGCGATCTCCGCGAAACCATTCAAAACTCCTCAAAGCCGATTGTGATGATAGATCATCACGCCCCCCATCGTGAAAATGCGAAAGCGACCATGATGACCATTTGCGACGAAACTGCCACATCAACCTGCGAGATTATTCTTGCAATGTTCATGAAGAACCATGTCAAGCTGAACAGACGAGTTTCACAGGCCCTTCTAATCGGAATCCTAGTTGAAACCGGACATCTAGCTATTGGAACTAAGAAAACATATGCAGCTGCGTATCATCTGATCAGGAACGGGGCGAACCCTGAAGACGCAGTTGGTTTGACTAGGCAAGTTATGGAAGAATCTGAACGGATTGCCCGAGTCAAATCAGCCCAGAGACTTAGATTTGAAAAGGTTGACCGTTGGTTAGTTGCGACATCTTTCGTGGGCTCCTATCATGCTTCTGCCGCAAGAGCACTCATCGCCTTAGGGGCACACTTAGCGATAGTGGCCGGAAAACGAAATGACGGCCTAACAGTAAGCTTTCGTTGCACTCGAGAATTCACTGAGGAGTCTGGACTACATCTCGGCACTGACCTGGCAAGTGAAATAGGACGTCAGATGGGCGGTATGGGTGGCGGCCATGCAACAGCCGCGGGAGCGAACGGAAAGGGAGAGCCAGGGGAAGCATTGAAACGGTCAGTTCGAATATTGCACGCATTTCTTGAGCACAAAGCAAGATCCGAAAATCCGAACACTAGCAACGTAGATTCCTCTCAGACGCAAGTCGTAAGCTAGCAAGAAAGGCGAAATCTATCGATGCCAGCAATCTCGGCACGCAAATTGACCTTCACATACGCTGGAGCGGGCACACCGTCGATGGAGAATATTTCACTCTCGATAGAGAAGGGCGAATTTGTAATACTCACTGGCCCAAGTGGTTGTGGCAAAACAACTTTTTGCAGATGCCTGAACGGGCTTATTCCAAATTTCTACTCGGGCGAACTTCATGGCGACTTATTTGTGGATGAGGAAAATGTATCTGACAAATCAACTGCTGAACTTTCCAAACACATCGGATTCGTTTTTCAGAATCCAGAGAATCAGCTTTTCTCCCTTACAGTCGAGCGTGACGTAGCATTCGGTCTAGAAAACCTTGGAGTTCCGAAAGAAGAAGCGGTAACGAGAGTTAGTTGGGCTATGCAATCCACGGGAATCGAAGATTTGCGGAACAAAGCACCCTACGAACTTTCAGGCGGTCAACAGCAGCGCGCAGCCATCGCCGGCGTCTTGGCAATGAAACCCAACATAATAGTCCTCGATGAACCAACATCCTTTCTTGACCCCAAATCCGCCGAGGAAATCGTAGGAGTAATAGCCCGGTTGAATAGGGAGTACAAAATAACTACAATTCTGGTCGAACACCGATTAGATATAGTCTCCCGCTACGCGAACCGCGTAATCATTATGGATAAAGGAAACGTAGTCCTCGACGGGTCACCACCCCAAGTATATGATGAGCAAGCACGTCTGATAGGGATAGGCTTACCAAAAGTCACAACGCTATTTCATATGCTGAGACGCGACGGTTTTCCACTCACAACTAACCCCATAACAGTAGAACAGGCGTCAGAACAGCTGAGTAGGGTCCTTCAACGATGATCTCCGTCGATAACGTGAGCTATCGATATTCAGGCACGCCCAAAGACGTTCTAACCGGCGTCAATCTCCAAATCCAAGACGGTGAATTCGTTGCGATAATGGGAGAGAATGGCGCTGGGAAGACAACTCTCGTGAAGATGTTTAACGGATTGATAAAACCACGAGAGGGAAGCGTTTACGTCGACGGCATAGACACCCGGGAAAAATCGGTTGCTCAGCTCTCGCGCGATGTCGGATTAATTTTCCAAAACCCAGACCACCAATTGTTTGCCGAGACAGTGGCTGAAGAGCTTAGCTTCTCTTTGCGAAACTTCGGCTTCGACGAGCAAACTATCAAGCGGAGGGTCACAAACATATCTACAGCTCTGGACCTGGAAAAGTACGTTGACTCTTCCCCGTTTGTCTTGAGCGGTGGCGAGCGGAAGCGCTTGGCGCTTGCGGCGATTCTTGTATGGGACCCGAAACACATTATTATGGACGAGCCTACGATCGGACAAGACTACCTCCAGAAGGATCGCTTAAGACAATTCATCGTGCAATTAATCTCACAAGGCAAGACAATCATAATCGTGACCCACGATATTGAGTTTGTAGCCGAATGCAAACCTCGTATAGTTCTCCTTTCGAAGGGTGCAGTAATTGCTGACGATTCAGCGCCAAAGATTCTAACAAATGATGAAACGCTTGCAAAGGCGTCCCTTGTACGACCGCAAATCGCAGAGTTGATCCATCAGCTCCCAATATCGGAAAAACCGCCGGACATCATTGACGCGTACGCAGCGCGAGAGTTCCTCCTTACAAGACTTTTGAAAAGAAACGAAACTGAAGAATTAAGGTAGCGCCAATGTCTCTCCGTTTTGTCGAAGGGTTCAAGTTCACTAAGTTGGACAGCCCCATTCACAAGATGGATCCAAGATCAAAATTCGTGCTGACTACTGGACTCTTCATAACCGCTCTCATGTTCACGAACGTTTTCGCGTTGATCACAATATTAGTCCTTCAAATTCCGCTCATACTAATCTCAAGGACGAGTCGGAGATGGCTTAGATCCATGAAAGCAGGCGTATTTCTGGGTGCCTTCATCTTTGCCATTAATGCAATATCCGGTACTTCCCTGATCCTCGCAATCGCTTTTTCGCTCCGATTCTTCGCAATAATGTCTGCATTCTCATTTTTCTTCATGACAACTTCACCAGATGACCTCGGGCTTTCTTTAGACCAGATTCACGTTCCGTACTCGATCTCTTTCACATTTACCACAGCCGTACGATTAGTTCCAACAATGGCCATTGATGCTCAAACTGTTGTTGACGCCCAACGCTCAAGAGGACTCGAGCTTGACAAAGGGAGCTTGATGAAGAGAATACGAAATTACATTCCCATTCTAATTCCGTTAATTATTTCTGCTATCCGCAGGAGCGTGGAACTCGCCGAGGCCCTAGAGTCACGAGCCTTCGGTGCGACAGAACATCGGACAGCGATAGTCACTTTGAAGCTACATTTCGTCGATTACCTCACTATTATGGGCACCATCCTCGGTGTGGCTCTAGCCACGTACGTGTACTTTCGAGTTCCTCTCCCAACCCTGAACATTCCGATCAAGCTACCTAGAATCTTCTGATTACGGTCGGATAGAAACCATGTGAAACTGCGATTAGTCGACGATTAGCGCCATGAACCAATATACCGTCGCTGGTCATCGTTAAGCGAGTCGATAGCGATGTTATGCGATTCAAGCCAGACAGACGCAACCTCACGATCGATTTCCACAGGCATTCTGTAGACTTTCCGTTCAAGTCTCCCCTTGTTCCTTAACAGGTACTCCGCTGCTAGAGCTTGATTAGCGAAGCTCATATCCATCACTTCTGCTGGATGCCCGTCTGCAGCCGCCAGATTGACTAGACGCCCTTCGGCAAGAAGATGGAGGTGTTTCCCATTGCCTAACGTGAATTCCTGCACATTCTGACGTACGAGTTTGGTTGATCTAGCCATGGTTTGAAGAGATTTAACATCAATCTCCACGTCATAGTGTCCTGAGTTTGCTAGGATTGTACCGTCCTTCATTTTCTCGAAATGCTTCTGAACTATGATGCCCTTGCATCCTGTGGCGGTTACGAATATTTCACCAACTTCAGCAGCCTCATTCATGGTCATTATCTCATATCCTTCCATCGCGGCTTCGAGGGCTCTGACTGGATCGACCTCAGTAACAACTACTTTAGCACCGAGTCCCTTTGCTCTGAGTGCTATCCCACGTCCAACCCAGCCAAATCCACAAATCACAATAGTCCTTCCTGCGATCAACATGTTCGTAGCTCGCATTATCCCTTCAAGGGCAGACTGCCCGGTTCCATGTTGGCTGTCAAAGAGGTACTTTGTAAATGCGTCATTGACAGCCACAACTGGGTATGCGAGTATTCCGTCTTTTTCCATGGCCCGATAACGGTGAACGCCAGTTGTAGTCTCTTCACATGCCCCAATGATCGAGCTCTTCAGATCAGTCATAGTCGTATGTACGGCCACTGAGAGTTCGCCGCCGTCATCGATTAATATCTCTGGCTTGTGCGAGAGAACACTGGATAGATTCTTCTGATGCTCAGCTTCGGTGACGCCTTTCCACGCATATACGTTTGGTCCAGATAGGGCTAGAGCGGCTGCCACGTCATCTTGTGTAGAGAGTGGATTGCTCCCCGTGATTGCTATTGTTGCTCCGCCAGCTTGAAGGGTCTGGCCTAGTACAGCTGTCTTCATTTCCAAATGCATACACATTCCAATCGCCAAATTCTTGAATGGCAGCTCCTTCTCCAACCTTGATCGAATCTTTGCGAGTACGGGCATGTGACTCCTCGCCCATTCGATCTTCATTTGGCCTTGCGGAGCTAGAGTTGGATCTTTGACTCGACTCATACTCTGATCCCAGATTCTATGATTCGAGTACTCTATACGGATTAAATGGTTGTGATCGATGTAGAGGAATCGACTTTTAACCTCACCTAGAGATGGGTGATACGATAGACTCTTGTCTTCATTGCTGATCGAGAATTGTGAGTGGGTCGTCACCCAGAATGCAAGCCGGGACGTTTTGCCTCAGGCCTCGATTCTTATCGAAGACGGTGCCATCCGTCAAGTTGGAGCCATACATGCTCGGTCTGTTGACAAAGTGATTGACGGTTCTGGGAAGATTGCACTTCCAGGGCTCATAAACGCGCACACACATCTCTCCATGACATTGTTCCGCGGTTACGCTGATGACATGCGACTTCAGGATTGGTTGTCGAATAAGATCTGGCCGCTCGAAGCGAAACTCACTGGTGAAGACTGCTACTTCGGCGCGCTTTTGGGAGCGGCGGAGATGATCAGATCAGGAACCACAAGTTTCGTCGACATGTATTTTCACATGGAGGACGTTGCGAAAGCTGTGGCTGAATCTGGTCTGCGGGGCTTCTTGGGTTATGGCCTCATCGACCTCTTCGATGCTGAAAAATCAAGCAAGGAACGAGTTAACGTTCAGAAATTCTACGAAAACGTAAGAGGTCTAGAAGACCCAAGAATCAGATTTGTTATCGCTCCTCACGCACCTTACACGTGTTCCGCTGAACTGCTTCAATGGTCTAAGGATTTTGCCGAAAGAAATCATGCGATGATTCATATTCATGTGGCCGAGACTCGCCGCGAACAGGCTGATTCCCAGAAGCATCATGGGATGCGCGTCGTAGAGTATTTGGACAAAATAGGAGTACTTTCGAAGAATATGCTTGCCGCGCATTGTGTGTGGCTGACAAAGTCAGAAGTTAAGTTGTTGGCAAAATCTTCCGTGAAGGTTGCTCATTGTCCTGTGTCGAATATGAAACTCGCCAGCGGTGGCGTGGCCCCATTGCCCGAGATGTTCGACTCAGGTATTCCCGTGGCATTAGGTACGGACGGCGCAGCTAGCAATAATACTCTAGACATGTTCGAGACGATGAAAATCTGCGCTCTAGTTCACAAGGCCCACCGCTGGGATGCAACTGTACTGCAAGCTCAGAAAACGCTTGATCTGGCGACTATTGAAGGCGCACGGGCTCTGAGTGCGGACCAAGAGATAGGAAGCATCGAATCCGGAAAGCGAGGCGACATTATTCTTCTCGATGCCAACGCACCAAACCTCAGGCCAATTCACGGCAAGGACACAGTGATCTCAGACCTTGTTTACTCAGCTTCATCAGGAAACGTGGACACAACTGTCGTTGATGGGCGCGTGCTAATGGAAAACAGGATCGTCGCATCACTGGACTTGACGACAGTACGCGCTAAAACTCAGGAGATCACATCCAGACTAGTCAGATAACTGAATTACGCTCAATGCTCAATTGTTCCAGCTTCAGGTATCCCGACTCGTTCTTCCAATACGGAATCGAACGGTCTACCCGAATTCTCTCATAGAACATGGGAGCATTCAGAACAAACGTTTCAGCCTCGCCACCTTCAAAGGCCATACTCAATCCGTACCTCTCACTAAGTTTGGCGAGTTCCTGAAAGGTGTCCTTATCCAGCCTTCGTCCTAGCCATTCTCTATTCAGTCCCAGAGCATTACATGAGGTAATTATGATCTCGAATCCTGACTCTATCTGCTCCTGTACAAGCTGCTGTTGATTCTTATGCCATAAGGGGGCAAAACTCCTCAAACCAAGCCCCTCGCAAAGATTATCCAGTCGAGTCCGCTGATATTCACTTGCGACAGCTCCAGACACAATCCCATCGATTCCAATCTTCTTCGTTAAGCTCTGCAGACTATCAGCGAGATCGTTCAACTCCTTCTCCTTCACACCTTTAGTTCTGACCTCGGTCAACGGAATGCCCATGACATCAGCCTGCAACTTGGTCCATTCAGTGGCTGGATAGTGAAACATCCAAGACTCGTTCGATTCAGGAAGAATCGTCACTAATTCTGCAACGTCCCAGCCCTGCATTTGGGCCCACCAGATGGCAAAAGCGCTATCCTTGCCTCCGCTGAATAACACAGCGACTTTCAATTGTCGAAGTCGCCCTTTGCCTTGAACCTAAACTGATCTTCATAGAGAGTTGCCAGTTTGCTCTGTGTATCCGCGTCCTCGGGCCGTTTGTCATCTCGAATACGTGTGATACGTGCGAAACGAAGGGCGAATTTTGATCGGTAGTGGGGACTTCGTTGAATTTCGTTGAACGCCACCTCTACCACAATCGCTGGCTTAACGTAGACGGTATAGTCGGTAGCACGCGTTTTTAGCGCCAATAGCTTCTCAGTAATCATTGAGAACTCATCATCGGTTAAGCCCTTGAAGGTCTTTCCGACCAAGAAATATTCCCCCGTTTGATCGTCTCGGACGGCAAGATGGTAGTTGCTCAACCACCCTTTCCTTCTCCCAGACCCCCAGTCTGCTGCTACGATTACTACGTCAAGTGTCTCAACGGGTTTAATCTTGAACCATTTCTTGCCACGTACTCCAGGCGTGTAACTACTTCCCAGATCCTTAGCCATTATTCCCTCGTGTCCCGCTAGAATTGCTTGCTGCATCAACTCTTTCGCATCGTCTACTCTCGAGCTCACGATACGAGTTGCTAGCAAATCTGGCCTGACAAGGGCTTGGAGGATCGCCCAACGTTCTTCGTTCGGCGCGTCGATCAACATCTTACCGTTCAAGTAAACGACATCAAAGAGGTAAAGTTTCAGCGGCACTTGCGTTGTCATTGATTTAACGTCATGCACTCGCTTGAAACGCCTCATCAGATCTTGGAACGGATAGGGCTTGCCACCCTCTCCAATGGCAACGACCTCTCCCTCGACTAGGAATTCTCTCGCGCCAGCATCGATCGAATCCTTCACCAACTTGACGACATCAGGCAAGCTGTCAGTAACGTCTGTAAGTCTTCGGCTGAAGATTCTAATGCGCCTGTCCATTCCGTGAAGTTGAACTCTTGCACCATCATACTTGAATTCAAGAGCGGTGATTCCTCCGTGCTCCTTGAAAACTTCCCCCGGATTCTGAGCCATTTCGGCGAGCATTGGCCTTATAGGAACGAATAATTCTACACGGACTGCCTCAACAGCAGCGCGACCTTCAGTCAGGGATAAGTGCGCGACACGGCCGAGGTCACCTAGTAACATGTAGGCTCTCCGAACAGTCTCAAGCTGGATGCTGCTAGCAGCAGCAATCGCGTCAAGCATTACGCCTTCCACTGCACCAATTCGCATTTCGCCGAAGATAATTCTCAGCAGATATTCTGTGTCGGAAGTATCCAGACGCCCTAGAAGAGTTTCCACAAGTGATCCTTTCTTCTGTCGCGAGCCTGAGCCAGTGGCTTTTGCGATACGGTCGAATGTTTCATAAACATCTAACAGAGTTGCAGGTTGGAACATTAACGTTGATTGGTTACTCTTACGATCCATCTTCCAAACCGTTTGACCACCTACATCGAGTACGCGCTCGTCTGCCCCTGGAAAAACATGTCCCGAGAAGAACGTAACTGCAGGAACCACTTCATCGGGACGCAGAGTGCGCAAGAAGTTGGCGAGCACTTCAACTTTCAGCGTGCGTTTACTGGTTGCTCCGATCCGTCGGCATGCACTCGCGAACTCCGAAAATAAGATCGGTGACATGGCCTCATCTCGGGTTAAGCCACGCGCTTAGGTTTGAGGCCTCTCTCGCGCCGAATAGACGCATTCTCTGGATCACAACGCTAACCTTATCGACTGCGAATCCTCGCTCGACGCAAAGGAACTGTACGAGGCCTTTCTCTTCAGGCTCGGAAAATCGTAGATCATAATTGTTCGTTACTTGGGGATGCGAGAATAGTGTGCGAACTTCCTGAAAGTTTTGCGGAAGTTTGTCTTTGACTTCTGTAGGCAAACTCTCAAGTGTGCCGTATTTCCCGATTAACTTCAGTGCGGTTTTCGGACCTACCCCTCGAACCCCTGTATTGAAATCGGTTCCCACTAGTACTGCCAAGTCGACAAGTTGTTCCAGCGTAATCTGCAATGTAGCTAACATTT
>Ga0187780_10001719_pt1 | contig 16561 bp, 16 predicted proteins | sample 1015_Q2_SP10_20__FD_132429 | JGI IMG/M metagenome (GOLD analysis project Ga0187780, IMG submission 132429) | Tropical peat soil microbial communities from peatlands in Department of Meta, Colombia - 1015_Q2_SP10_20_MG | ecosystem: Environmental > Terrestrial > Soil > Wetlands > Peat | place... | reverse complement strand
CCGACGACAAAGAGGGGGTTGTGGACCATGTCCCAGTCACTGTAGAGGTAGCAACCGCTGGTGACGACCTTTCCGTCTAACAGGATCGCATTCAGGGTGAGGTTTCCCATGCCGCTGAACGTCCCGGGTGTCTTGGAGTATGATTCAAGGGCGAAGACCTCCTGGTCTCCCGCCTTCAGGGTGGACGCGGGGCCGGGCGGGAATTGCCTGGTCACCATGGAGCCACTGTCCAAGTCGTTCACGCTCAGGCTCCATGCGCCCGAAGCGAGGAAGATCGAAATCGAAACGTTCGCTCTGGGGCCGATGGCCGGCTCGGTGGCATTGAGCACCCAAAGGTAGGTGGGGGTTAGGGAAGCGGCTCCCTGGGCAAGCCAGGCGAACGTAAGCCAGCCTGTCCTGTTCGGCAGGGCTCCGGCCGCTGCCTGGAGGACGCTCCCGTCGCTCGTCATGACCGACAGGACCGAGTAGACCGTCCGGTCGGGTGACTCGATGTCGGGGAGAGACAACGAGGCGGTGACGTTGGTGACGCTCCCCCAGTGCACGCCTCCTCCGCCCAGCAGGCCGGCGCCCTCGGGTACCACGACTCCGATTGCCCACGACGAGTTCGCGTAGCCAGCCGCCCGTTGCGATTGGGTCGTCCCCGCGGCCAGGGCCACACCTGACCAGGGGAGAATCAGGCAGACTGAAAGTAGGACCGCCAGTCCATGCTCAAGCCAGCCTTTCAAGGGCCCGGCCACCTAGCGCGAACCATCGACAGGACCGCTAGGGCGGCGCCGATTACAGCGATTATGACCAGCGTCGTGATAGGGTTCACGTAGGGAGCAAGCAGGTTCTTGATAGCGCCGGTCGGCGAGAGCTGGATGGTCGAGGAATACCCCCCGACGGCGCCCGCCACCCCCAGCAGGATGCAGCTGCCTGCCGTACCGACGCACATGAGCACCAGGGCTGGCCACATCAGGCGGCCGTCAACGGTTCTCCCCTCGTGTAGCTCCACCGTCGTAAGGATGCCAGAAATGGTCCCGAAGCCTCCGATTCCAGTGACGACGAAGAGGACATAGGCAAGCACGAACCAGATTCCAGGGCCTCCCCCCACGATGATGGGTGGAAGGTAGGAGAAAGGCTCGAACGGGAGCACGATGATGAGCGTCCAGATCAGCGCCGCGATGGTACTGAGGAACGCTACTGTTCGAAACCGTCCGTACCACTGGCGCCTGCGCGCGGCAGCTTCGGTCTTTCCTTCAGATGTCATCACCTGTCACAAGCACCCGCACAGGTTAGGTTTGATGGGACGCTATAAACGAAGGGGACAATTCTCCCCGCTGGGAACGGCTCTCCTTCGCAACTCATCTCCCCGGCGGGCTGTCCACGCAAATGTATGCATTTGTTCGGATTGGCTTAATGGCGCATCCCTCCCCACGACTGTGGTCAGGCAATCGAATGAAACAGGCTGCAAGCTTCGACGGGGGGAGCTTGGGGGCTCACGGGAAGGACGTGTTTAGAGAGGCTCTGGACGATGTTAGGAGGCTGACTTCTGATTTGCAACTCAGCCAGGAAGTCGCCCGCCGAGCGTCTGTGATTTGCGGCGAAGCATTTTCGATGCATTTCGGCCAGGATTTGCCTCCCCGAGTCCTCTCCGCCGCCGCAGTGTACGTGGGGTGCAGGGAGGCGCAAAAGCCCGTGACCCTCAAGGACCTCGCCTACGCCTCTCGCTCGGACCCGAGGGCCATAGGCAGGTGCTACGTGAAGCTAATCGAGAGGATGCACATCTCTCGTCCCGAGCTAAACGAGAACGGCTACGTCTATCACCTTACGCTCAAGAGGCCCGTCTCCGGGCAGGCACTGCAGCACTCGCAGGAGATAATCAGCAGCATAAACTCCAAGGGGCTCGGGGGCAGGAACCCGATGACTCTCGCGGCCGCAGCCCTCTACATCGCTTGCTGCAACCTTGGCGAGAACATCACCCAGGCGGAGGTTGCCGAGGCTGCCGGCGTGGGGGAGCAGAGCGTCCGAGACTGCTGTAAGGAAATCCGCGTCCTTACGAAATTGGCGTAGGGAAATTCCACGGACGAAGGCCTAAGGCATTCGTATTAACAATTAAATCTCGTCACGAGTCCGGCGGCGCCATGGTCCGAACCAACCTCTCGATTGACAAGGCGGTCTTCGAGGAGTTCGCAGCCGAGGCGGACAGAAGGAAGATGACTCTGTTCGCGTTTGCGAACGAGTCCCTGGCGGCCATCACCAAGATATCCCAGGAGGGCGGCAACCCAGACGAGTTCTACAAGATCTGGAGAGTCCTCTCCATCCTGAGGCAGGTAGACGTAATCACACTCCCCAGCGACTTTGTGGACGACCTCATCGAGCGTCTGTACAGGGTGGACAGCGCCGCGACCAGAACGAGATTCAGGGAACTGGGAGCATCCCTTGTAGGGCTCCTCAAGATGGCGGCAGAGAGCATAGAGGACCTGGGGCCCCTGGCCAGGGACTTCGGTTTCTTCATTCCCATCAAGCACTTCGCCCTCACCGCGCCGAAGCCGGGGATGGTGCAAGTGGACGTCGTCGGTGCGGGGAAGGCGATCGAGACGACCCAGTGCTCCGCCGAGTTCCTGAAGGCGATAATCGAGGGGTACGGCTACGCCGTCGTGAGAGAAGACCTCCACCCTGGAACGATCAGGCTGGTGGCTGAAAAGACGGGCCGGGCCTGAGAAATCCCCTTCGCTCCAAGAAGTCGCAGCCCTCCTCCGGGGATGACCTCTGCTCTCAATGTCGAGAATTGACCCATTCGGCTAAATATCCGGCCTCAAACGCCGCGGGGCTATAGGGAGCTAAGAGTGATAGACTCTGGCGCCGTAGCATGGGTGCTCGCCGCTACAGCCCTCGTCATGCTGATGACTCCTGCTGTCGGATTCTTCTACGGAGGTCTTGTGAGGAGAAAGAACCTCATCTCCACCATAGTTCAGACCCTCACCATCTTCGCAGTGGTCAGCCTCGTTTGGGCTTTATGGGGGTACAGCGAGGCATTCGCCCCTTCCGTTAACGGAATCGTCGGGAACCTTTCCAAGGTAGGGCTCAACGGCGTAGGCTTCGCGCCCCTTGGGAACCAGGTCATACCCGAGCTCGAGTACTTCGCCTTCCAACTGAAGTTTGCCGCCATCACTCCGGCGCTGATTATCGGTGCCTTCGCGGAAAGAATCCGGTTCAAAGCCCTACTGATCTTCACCATAGCATGGGCGACTTTCATCTACGCGCCCATCGCCCACTGGGTCTGGGGGGGCGGATGGCTGCAGAGCCTGGGTGTGGAAGACTTCGCAGGGGGCCTCGTCGTCCACATCTCGGCTGGCGTGTCGGCGCTCGCCGCGGCCATAGTCCTTGGCCGTAGGACTGGTATCAGCAAGTCCGACGAGGTCAGGCCAAACAACGTCCCCTTTGTCATTCTCGGTGCCGCCATGCTCTGGTTCGGTTGGTTCGGATTCAACGGCGGGAGCGCCCTGGCGGCGAACGAGATAGCGGTCCAGGCACTGGTGAACACCAACCTGGCGGCGGCGGCCGCGGCGGTGACATGGATGCTTGTGGACTGGTCCAGGAAGGGCAAGCCTTCGGCTGTGGGGATATCAATCGGCGCGGTAGCAGGACTGGTCGCGATTACCCCAGCGGCCGGGTACGTGACCGCAAGCTCATCCATGATCATAGGCCTCGGGGCAGGCATCGCTTCGAACTTTGTCTCGAACTGGAGAGCGAGCCGCAACATCTTCGACGACTCGCTCGACGTCTTCGCGTGCCACGGGGCAGGCAGCATGTGGGGCGTCTTCGCCACCGGAGTGTTCGCCACCGCTGCCGTGAGTGGAGTCAATGGAGCCCTGGCAGGGAACCCGTCGTTTCTAGGAGTCGAAGTCTTCGCCATCGCGGTCATTGCCGCCTTTTCCTTCTTCGGGACCTGGATCATCCTGAAGATAATCAACTTCATCACTCCACTCAGGGTCACTGCGCAGGAGGAGGAGACTGGCTTGGACATGAGTCAGCACGGTGAAGAAGCCTACGCCTAGGCGTTCCCTCTAGACGTAAATGGTTGCACCTTCGAAAAGCTTCTTAACCTAACTGTGAGGGGCGCAACAAGAAGGATACCGTCATGCCGAAGTTCAAGACGACCGCGGAGGCTCTGAAGATAGTCCACAACAAGGACCAAATCAGGAACCTCGGAATTATCGCCCACGTCGATCACGGGAAGACCACCACCTCGGACAGCCTTCTGGCCGCCTGCGGCATGCTGTCTCCGTCTGTGGCTGGTCAAGCGCTGGCTCTTGACTACATGGAGCTGGAGCAACAGCGCCAGATGACGATAAAGGCAGCGAACGTGACCCTCTACTACGAAGAGGCCGGAAAGCCCTACGTCATCAACCTCATTGACACCCCGGGGCACATCGATTTTACAGGAAAGGTAACGCGCTCTCTCCGGGCAGTTGACGGTGCGATAGTTGTTGTAGACGCGGTGGAAGGAATCATGACGCAGACCGAGACGGTAACCAGGCAGGCCCTGGAGGAGAGGGTTCGCCCGGTGGTCTACATCAACAAAATTGACCGCCTGATCAAGGAGCTCCGCCTAACTCCTGAGAAGATGCAGGAGTGGCTCTTCAACATAGTGAAGGACTTCAACGGGCTCGTCGATACCTACGCCGAGCCCGAGTACAAACAGAAGTGGAAGGTCTCGATCCAGGACGCCCAGGTCGCATTCGGCTCTTCCAAGGACAAGTGGGGCTTCAACTTCGACATGGCGAAGGCAGCGGGGATGTCCTTCAAGGACATCATCAACGCCTACAACGCCTCGACTCCCGAGGAGCTGGGAAAGAAGCTTCAGCTCCACGAAGCGCTGCTCGGCATGGTTGTCAGGCACCACCCGCCACCACACGTGGCTCAAGCGTACCGCATTCCAAAGATATGGCCCCAGGGGGATCTGAACAGCGACGTCGGCAAGTCGCTCCTCGCCTGTGATGAAAACGGTCCCACTGTCATGATGGTCACCAACGTGGTCGTTGACCCCGCTGCCGGCCTGGTGGCCACGGGACGGCTCTTTTCTGGCAGCGTCACGAACGGTGACACCATCTACCTCCTCAACTCGAAGCGCGAGGGGAAGATCCAGTCGGTCCAGATTTTCATGGGATTCCAGAGAGAGATAGTCGACTCCCTCCCTGCTGGCAACATTCCCGCATTGCTCGGCCTCGACATCAGGTCAGGGGAGACAATAGCCAACAGGAAGGACGTCGCCACCTTCGAGTCAATCCACTACGTGAGCGAGCCGGTCGTCACCGTCGCTGTCGAGGCAAAGCACCCGAGAGACCTCCCTAAGCTCGTAGAAGTCATGAGGAGGCTGAACATCGAAGACCCCAACCTGGTGGTCACCATCAACCAGGAGTCGGGCGAGACGCTCATGTCAGGCATGGGGGTACTCCACCTCGAGATAGCCACCACCCAGATACAGCAGGCTGGTCTCGAGATCATCACGTCCCCTCCGATAATCAACTACAGGGAGACGATCCGCGGCCGGGCGGGACCCATAATGGCCCGGTCCCCCAACAGGCACAACAAGATCTTCATTGAGGTCGAACCCCTTGAGCCAGACGTCATAGAACTCATCCGCAACGGCACCATCGGAGAGAACGTCGAGAAGAAGGCTGTCATCAAGACGCTGCGCGACCACGGATGGGATCCCGACCAGGCGAGGAACTTCCAGGCCATAGATGAAAGGGGAAACGTACTCACGGAGGTGACGAAGGGTGTCCAGTTCCTCCAGGAGTCCATGGACTCCATCCGCGCCGGCTTCGACGACATCATGAAGAACGGCCCCCTCGCCTACGAGTTCACAAGGGGCGTCAAGGTTGCCCTCACCAACTTCGTTCCCCACGAGGACCCGGCGCACAGGACCTACGCCCAACTGATGCCCGCTTCGCGCAGGGCCATTCTGGGGGCCATGCTCTCGGCCAACCCTACGCTTCTCGAGCCCATCCTCGGCATAGAGGTGAAGGGCCCCTCGGAGCTCATCGGCGCCGTGACTGGAGTGATAAGCGCGAAGCGCGGGAAACTTGTCAAGATCGACCAGAGGGAAGTGATGACGGTGGTGGAAGGGGAGATCCCGGCATCGGAGACGTTCGACCTCAGCGAGAAGATGAGAGGTGCCACCGCCGGCAAGGCCGTCTGGAACACGCACTTCAAGACGTGGCAGGCCGTCCCGCAGAACATGCTGTGGGGGCTTGTAACGGAGATCAGGAAGAGGAAGGGGCTCCCGCCCGAACCTCCGAGGGCAGAAGAGTTCATCGACAAGGAATAGACCGCCCCGACTGTATCATCAAGGGTCCTGCAACCAGCCTTCGGTGACACTAGGTGAGAGTGGCTGGCCTGCCACGTTTTTGGACTGACGGAGGAGGCGCCCCAGGCCGCCCCCTTCAGCCTTTAATCCCTCCCAATTGCCCCCTCAAAATCGGCGAACCTGCCCTGGAGATAGTCTCCTACGACATCAGGCTCGATGTGGACTTTGCTGGGGCCCGAGTGAACGGGAAGATCGGCATCACGGTCAAAGGCGCTGCCAAGCCATTCGCCCTTGATGCCTCTCAGTTTTCGGTGAACTCTGTGTCCGTGAACGGGCGTCACACCAGGTTCGCCTTCGACGAGAAGCGCGAGAAGCTGAAGATACCCGGCGTCCCGGCAAAGGAGTCCCTGGTGGAGATCGAGTACTCCAAGCAGGTGTCAGACGACGTCATCTTCGGCCTCTACAAGTCGAAGTACGGCAAGGACTACATCCTCGCGACCGACCTCGAACCCGCCGAGGCGAGGACCGTCTTCCCCTGCGTCGATGAGCCTGCCTACAAGGCGGTGTTCAGGCTGCAGGTCACCACAGAAGACGGCCTGGGAGTCGTTGCAAATACGCGTGTGGTCCGAAAAGAAGCGGCTGGGGCAGGAAGGACGACCTACACCTTCCAGGAGACCCCGAAGATGTCCACCTATCTCTTCTTTTTCGCCATTGGACAGTTTGAGGAGACGAAGATCGCCACAGACGGGATTGACGTGATCTCGGCCACTCGTCCAGGCCAGGCGCAGAACTCCCGTGTCGCACTCGAGATGGCCGCTGAATCGCTTTCTGAGTACCAGCGCTACTTCGGTGTCCCATACCCTCTGAAGAAGCTGCACATCGTCGCCCTCCCTGAGTACCAAACTGGCGCCATGGAGAACTGGGGTGCGATTTCGTCGAGGGAGAGCTACGCCCTGGTCACCGACGAAACCAGCTTCGCCCAGAAGAGCAGGGGAGCCATGTCGATGGTGCACGAGGTGGCTCACCAGTGGTTCGGGGACCTGGTGACCATGAAATGGTGGGACGACCTCTGGCTCAACGAAAGCTTCGCCACCTTCATGTCGTACAAGATGACGGACAGGCTTCGGCCGGACTGGGAGATGTGGGGCGCATTCCTTTGCGACGAAGGGCTACCTGCAATGAACCAGGACGCCCTCTCGAGCACGCACCCGGTCCAGGGACGCGTCAGGGACGTGGCCGAGTCAATGCACACCTTCGACGCGATAAGCTACGGGAAGGGTGCCTGCATTCTGAGGATGCTCGAGGACTACGTGGGGGAGGAGGCATTCAGCAGGGGGGTTTCCGACTACCTGAAGAAGTTCAGCTTCTCAAACGCCTCGGGCAAGGATCTTTGGGACGCCCTCGGAAGGGCGTCCGGTCTCCCGGTGAGCAGGGTCGCGAGAGAGTGGCTGACAAAGCCGGGCTACCCCATGGTGAGGGTCGCCACAAAGGGGGGGAAGATCGAGCTCGCTCAGAGCCGGTTCACCCTTTCAGGGGGGAGGGCGCCAGGGATCTGGCCAATACCGATCAGCCTGCGCGCCGACGGGAAGCTGAAGTCCGCCTTCCTTGACAGGAGAACGGGAAGGGTTGAAGCAGAAGCCGACACGCATCTCCTCCTGAACATCGACCGGGCGGGGTTCTACGCGACTCTCTACGACGGCGCGGGCTACGATGGCCTCGCCGCCAACTTCTCCCGGATAGGCCCGCACGACAGGGCGGGGATAATGCACGACCTCTACCTCTTCCTGCAGGGGGGTCTCGTAAAGCCTGAACTCTACGCCCGCTTCGTGGCGCTTAGCGGAGCCAACCCCGACGCCGTAACCACCCAGATCGTGACCGAGCAGCTCATGCAACTGACTGCAATCGCGGCCGAGTCTCATTTGATTCAGGGCCTGGAGCCCAAGTTCTACCGGCCACTCCTCAATTTCTTCGGCGAGGAGGCCAAGCCTGGGGAGCCGCCGTACGTAGGAGCAGCAAGAGAATGCCTCACCTCCCAGTACGCATCCGTGAACGAACCCTACGCCAAGAAGATGACAGGCCTCTTCGAGCACTATGCAGATCTGGACCCCAACCTGAAGGCCGCTGCGGCAATTGGTTACGCCATGTCAAGGGGAGTCCTCGCCGAGAGGAGGCTTCAGGACATGGTGAAGTCGCTCCAGAGCGAAGTCGACAGGGCGAAGATCTACGAAGGCCTCTGTGCCTTCAAGGAGCCGGAGCTCGTCGAACACACTCTCGAACTCGGGCTGAGCGGCGAGGTGAGCCGGTCGGACTCGGGATACCCTCTCCAACTGAGCGCATACAATCCCTACGCTCGGCGCGCCCTCTGGGACTGGATTACGAAGCGCTACGACGCGATGCGCGAGATGTATGCGGGCTCCCAACAGTTCTACCTCTACATGGGCCGCGCAATACCAATGTGCGGAGTGGAGTGCGAGGCCGAGGTCAGGCGCTTCCTTTCAGGGAGAAGGTTGAAGGAGGGCGGCTCGAGCGTCGCGAGGATACTGGAGCTGCTCCGTATCAACGCGAGGTTGCGTAGACGGATCCTCAGACCGGGGAACTAGGATTAAGAGGATGGCCGGACGTCCCCGACTGGTTGGACCCGGACGACCTTACCTACAAGAAGAACGTCAGGAACATGTCGGCAGTGCTCGTTGCTATGGCGGCCGTGATCTTCGCGGCCATCTTCATCCCCCCCTACCTCTTCCCGTCTCACAACGCCTTCCCAAGCTCCGTGTCCTACGACTTCGGATCCGGGTTCACAATGAACCTCACGCTCAACTCGACGACGGTCGCCACTTCAGGTCACCTCCTTATCACGGGCTGGCTGAATAGCTCTTCCGACTCTGTCGAGAACGTGACCGCCGCAGATTCATGGGCGTTCTCCGAGGGACTGCTCTGGGCGCGGCAGTGCACCCCTGGCTGGCCCGTAGGCATAGGTCTGATGAGCGGGCACTATACCCAGGACAACTACACACTGGGGACCCTGATTCAGCCCGAAGCGTCCTCGGTCCAGTGCCCTGCGTCTGAGTCGCCTCAGTACTTCCTCTTCTACCCGCACTCGACCGAGGCTCTGGCCAGCGTGAACGGCAATCCCCAGCGCTGGACGATCACGACAAACGTCACGTTGGGGCGGGGCTCCCTGAGTCCGAACGCCCTCCCTGGAGTCCCGGCCCAGGGGGGCCTCCCTGCCGGCGTGTACACGGCTGTGTTGGCAGACGAATGGGGGGACGTTCTCACGGCCAGCTTCCGGGTGTCGTAGCGACCTCCTTAACTAACCAGTGAGATTGGCCGCAGTGATGAAGGTCGACCCATCGCTCATCCACAGGCTCTTCTATCCGCAAGTCCCCGCCGTCCTCTCTGCCATGGCGGGGAAGAGGGTATCCGCAATGCCCGTCGTCTCCTACACCTCCGTCTCCGACTCCCCTCCCATGATAGCAGTGTCAAGCGTCCCATCGCACTACACCTGCAAGCTGGTACTGGAGGCGGGCTGCTTCTCGCTCTGCATACTGGACAGGGATCATGCAGGCGCCATCGCACGCCTCGGGAGCGTCAGCGGCTCGAAGGTGGAGGACAAGCTCGCAGATGCCGGGCTGAAGTACACCAGGGGGGACAAGGTGAAGGTCCCGGTGATCCTGGGTGCGTCCGCGACCCTCGAGTGCTCTCTGATTGCCAAGCGGAGGTTCGGCGACCACCTCCTCCTCGTTGGCGGGGTCAGAGCCGCCAGAGCTACGGTGGCATTCGACGGCTTCTGGGACTTCGCCAGATACAAGCCCCTGCTCTACACCGGCTGGCGCGATGGACTGACGACTCTGCCGGGCGTCTAGAGGTAGGAGCGCATCACTTCGGAAGAGAATTGCTTCAGGTCCGCCACTATTTCTGCTGCCGACGGGTGGTTGATGGAAGCGCAGTAGTACTCCAGCCCCCCATCCACATAGGCTTCTATCTCCTTCCTTATCTCCGCGGGGCTCCCCGACACTGCGATCCTCTTCTCGCTGTTGGCACCTGCGTAGGCGGGTCTCTTCTTCCTCACGTCGGTGGTCATCCTCACAGAGAGCACCGTGCCCTTCTTCGACCGACTAATCTCCTCCGCTCCCTTCCTGAACCACCCCACCTCCGGCCCCACGGGGTGCCATCCGTCCCCTAGCATTATGGTCCGTCTGATGGCGGTCGGGCCGTTCCCCCCGATCCAGACAGGGATGTCCCTCCTTGGCGGCTTTGGGAGGAAGACGGCGTCCTTCACCCTGAAGAACTCCCCCTCGAAGTTGACCACGTCGTCCCTCCAGAGCGTCCTCATCAACCGGATGCTTTCGTCCATCACCTTGCCTCTTCTTTCGAAGTCGGCGTTCAGTGACCGGAACTCCGGCTCGGCCCACCCCGCCCCCAGCCCAAGTATCAGCCGCCCCTTCGAGAACACATCCAGGGCGGCGGCCTGCTTCGCGAGCAGAATGGGGTTCCGCTGGGGTAGCACGATGCAGGAGGTGCCGACACGGAGCTTCTCCGTGGCCGATGCGACCGACGCGAGGGTGATGAGGGGCTCAAGCAGCTCGCCGTAGGGTTCCCGCAGACCGATTGGCATGATGACGTGGTCAGTAGCCCAAACGGAGTCGAATCCCAGCTCCTCAGCGGTCTTAGATATCTCGACGAGCTGCTGGGCGCTTATCTTATCGCCATAGTTCGGGAGAATGTACCCGAATCTCATGGTTCCCTCATCCCTTGCGGGTGACGAACTTCGTCGCCAGCGCCTTCGTGCCGTTGAGCTTCGCCAGGTTCAGCACTAGGGGCGTCATGGCTTCGACGATCCTCGCCTCGGAGAGCGGGCCGACGTAGAGCGGGCGCATCTCCCTAATGCTCAGGACGAGCCTGGCGACCTCCTCGTAGGTCTCGTTCGAGTCGGTTGCCACCAGGATGTCCACCGGGGGCACCGTGCCTTCCTTGAGGAAACCCGAGGGGACGTTGTTGAAAGCTGTTGCCACCCTGCTGTGAGGGAGGATGTGCGCCAGTTCCTCCGCTGCCGAGTCCCCCCTGGGGGTGTACTTCAGCAGCCCACCCTCCATGGTCATCGGGTTGATAGTCGAGATAACGAGCTTCGATGACACTTCCCCGGCCAGGTCAGCCACCAGGTCCATGGCGTCGTAGGGGATGGCGAAGATGATTGCGTCCGCGTCCCTGGACGCTCCTTTGTAGTCTGAGCCCACTGCGCCCCTGATGCCGGAGGCCGCGGCTATAGCCCTGGACCGCTCCCTCGATCCGATAATCACTTCGTTCTCCCTTGACAGGTGCCTGGCAAGAGCCTTCCCCATGGCCCCGGTCCCTCCTATGACTGCGACCTTCACTCTGACTCCAGCCTCGCTTGTGCGGGTCCCTGCTGGTGTTTTGTGAATGTTGTGTCCATCATTTTCTTGATACTCTCCGCCTTCCTCCATCCTATGCCCTGGGTCATGGCGAGCTCCCCGGCGGTCAGGCCCATCACCCTCCTTGGCGTTCCATACTTCGAAAGGAGTTTCTCCGCAAGCTTCCTCCCTATGCCCGGCATGGCCGACACAAGGTAGAGCTGCTGCAGGGGGACGCTCTTCGCCTTCGGCGGGATCTCCGATGGCACCTTCGAGAGAGGCTTTGCCCCCGCGTGGGTCAGCAGCTCCGCTATCGCCACTGCCGTCTCCCTCGGGTTTGCGGTGTACAACACCCGTAGTCCATAGGCGAGCGTCACGCTTGCGATGGCGCCATAGAACGACTTCAGGTTCTTCGCGAGGGACTCCACCTCCTTGGAGTCCCCTTCCACCAGGAGGAAAGGCCTGGCGTAGGCGGCCGAGAGCTTTGCGGCCTGATAGAACAGACGGGAGTCGTAAACGGACGAGACCAGGTCCCTCACCGACTTCCTCTCTACGGCCAGCTCCGGATTCAGGACGTAGTCTGCCACCGGCAGCCTACTGAAGTATACCCTCACGTTCAGCTTCGACAGCTCTTCAGGGACGCCGCTAGCCTTCTCTCTCTCGTCAGCCACCACCCGGGCGGGTATCACAGAATACGAGCCGGAAAGACGAAATAAAAGGAGTAGGCAGTAAGGGCGAACAGGAAGGCCGCCGCCAGCGCGACCACCTTGTCCGTGGCTCTCGCCCTGTACTCCACCAGGGAGGTGGGCTTCGGGACAGCGCCGTAGGCCCTCGACTCCATCGCCTCCGCCAACTCCCCGCTCCTGACCACCGAGTTGACAACGAGAGGGATGAGGATGGGTATCATGTTCCTGACCCGCTTGAGCACGTTCCCCTTCTCTAGCTCGAGCCCCCTCGACTTCTGGGCGTCCATGATCTGAATGGTGTCGAGGAACATCACTGGGATGAACCGGACGGCTGTCACGAAGGCGAACACCACGTCCCTCGGGAGCCTAAAGGTCTTCATGACCTGCTCGAGCTCGTCGGGGGAGGTCGTGATGAAGAAGAGACTCGTTGACACAACTATGGCAACGAACCGTGACGCGTAGAGGAGGGACGTGTCGAGGTTCCTCGTGAATATGAAGTTGAGCACGAATATGAACACCGAAAAGCCCGCGGTGAACAGCATCGTTCGGGCCACCCTCTTCAGCACCATCGCCACCGCCGCGACTACTATCATGAACGCCAGAACACCCGATAGCTCATAGATGGATCGCACCAAGAGTGTGGTCGCGAACATCAGGACGGAGATGAGGAGCTTGACGCGCGGGTCGAGCCTGTGGTACACGGAAGTGCCCCTTCTGAATATGAAGCCCCCGCTAAGCCACATCATCGCCTTGTCTCCTCCACCCAGCGCCTTGCCTCGAGCGGGTCTGCGAATGGGGCTTCGGGTCTCTCGCCGAGGCGCTGGAAGAACTCCACCAGCTGTGGCTGGGCGACCCGTGCCGAGTCGAGGAGCCTCTTGTCTTGCATGAGCTCCCTTGCTCGCCCGTCCCCCACCACCCTGCCAGCCTTCATCACCACCACTCTGGGTTGCATGGGCCACAGGAACTCGATGTCGTGAGAGACGACAACGACCGTCTTCCCTGACGAGGTTAGCATCCGTATCGTGCCGGCCAGCTTCTCCTTCTGAATGGAGTCCTGGCCCACCGTCGGCTCGTCAAGTATGACCACCTCAGGGTCCCAGGCTAGGATACACGCCAGCGTCAGCCTCTTCTTCTCCCCGCCGCTGAGCACCAGCGGGGATGACTTGCGGTACTCTTCGAGCCCGAAGAGCTCCAGGCCCCACCTCACCCTCTGCTCCACTAGCTCGGGCGCGAACCCGAAGTTCCTGAGTGCGAACGACATCTCTTCCTCCACGCTCTCCGAGAACAGCTGGTGGTCAGGGTTCTGGAAGGCTACCCCCACCTTCCGGGAGAGCTGGGCTGTGCTGGTCGTCCGTGTATTCTGGCCGTCAACCGTGACGTCTCCGGTCCCAGGCTTCAGTAGTCCCGTCACGTGCTTGACCAGGGTCGTCTTGCCTGCCCCGTTCTCCCCCACGATTGCAACGGTCTCGGCCGAGCCTATCTTCAGGCTCACTCCATCCAGCGCCTTCACACCGTTCTGGTGAACGAAGGTGACGTCCCTGAATTCTATCGTCTGAGGTTCCCCTCCACGGCATGGGCCAGTTCCGCCGGCCCCAGAAGCCCGGCCGGGGGCAGCACTCCGTCTGAAGCCAGCATCTTCTGCAACTTCGTGACGGCAGGGACGGTGACGCCGTAGGCCTCGGCCTCGTCCCCAAACAAGACCTCCTTGGGCGCCCCTTCAAGCACCTTCCGCCCGTCGTTCATCACGACGATCCTGTCAGCCACTTTCACGAGCAGGTCGAGCCTGTGTTCTACCACCACGAAGGTCGTCCCCAGCTCCTTCCTCAGCCTCCCCACGAGGTCTACGAGTTCCGCCGCGGTCTTGGGGTCAAGCAGAGATGTCGGCTCGTCGAGTATGACCAGCCTGGGCTTCATGGCAAGCACCCCGGCCAGGGCGACGCGCTGTTTCTGGCCATCAGAGAGCTCGTGGGGCGCCCGGAGCGCCAGCTCTCCTATCTCCAGCAGGCGCATGGCCTCGTCCACCCTCCCCCTCATCTCTTCTCTGGGGATGCCAAGGTTCTCCAGCCCGAAGGCGATGTCCCTCTCGACCGTGAACATGAAAATCTGGTTCTCTGGGTTCTGGAAGAGGAACCCCACCTTCTGCGCGAGGTCTCTCATGGTCGACTCCTTCACGTCCATTCCTCCCACCCTGACGTGCCCGGAATAGTCGCCGGTGTACATGTGGGGGATCAGGCCATTCACCGCCCTTAGCAGGGTCGACTTACCACACCCTGACGGCCCGGCAAGGACCACTATCTCCTCCTCGGGGACCGACAGGTCGAAGTCCGACACCGCCTTCTTCGGAGACTCGGGGTACCTGAAGCCCAGCCCTGCAATCTCTAGGATGTAAGCCATCGAATGCCACTCAGCCGCCCACAGACGCCTCACTCTTGCTCAAGCGGTCGCTCGATTTCACGGCTAGACCCCTGCCTACGGTGCCAGCCGGGCGGCCTGCGTGTCGTCCCCTCTCAGGACCGTCGTGAACCAGGGCGACCTGCCTCCGACCCTAATCCTAGAAACGCTAGGCACTCGCAGCACCAGGGACGAGACCCCGATCACAAGGAGCAGCTGCAACAGGTTGAAGATAGCAGTGAACCCGAGGACGACCGCCATGGCGTTGGCGTCCGTGAGAGTGATGCCGATCAGCCCGAACGAGGACTTCAGAAACCCCATGGTCGCGGCCGTCCCCGATATGTAGACGATAACGTAGTAATTCGGGATTGTCATCACCGCGGCCCTCAGCGCTCCTCCTATCACGGAGGTCCATCCCAGGAGGCCGGACAGGCTGGCTTCGCTCTTCCGGGTCGCGAACCAGGCGCCCGCCCACAGCCCGATAACCGTAGACACCAGGGCAAACAGCTTCAGCACGGGCCCCACCGGTACCTGTTGTCCGAAAACCATCAGGCCGCCAAACTCAACCGCGGAGGAGACCAGGGCCGGTACAGGGCCGAAGATGAAGAATGCCAGCAATATTGCCACCTCTCCCAGATCGAACTGAAGATAGGGGATGAGCGGGAAGTTCAGCCCAGCGGCCTGGGACGCGGCCCCTAGCACAATCGCCAGGGAACTGAATATGGCGCTACCTGCGATAGAAGTCGTGTCAAGCCTCCCTCTGTAGCGCCCTTCCATGTGCTGGCCCCATTCCGGTATTCTTATAATGGTTTGGTAACAACCAGCCTACTTGTAGTTGGCCAAACGCAATCGCAAGTCCGGCGCCGAGCGGCTGACCACCCTTCTTCATCTTGTCAGGCTGGGATCAGGAGCCTCCTTCGCGAAGATTTCGACAAAGGAGCTCGGCGATTCCATCGACCTCAGCCAACAGGCAGCCTCGTTGAGGCTCATTGAGCTCCAGAAGGCGGGGCTGATAGAGAGGGCGCATTCGGGTCGCGGGCTCGTGGTCAGACTGACCGAAGCTGGTCAAAGGAGCGTGGAGACCTTTCTTTCTGAAGCGAGCATCAGTTTCGAACGAGGAAAGAGCGAGCTGATCTTCAAGGGCACCGTGTTTACCGGACTGAAGGAGGGGGGATACTACATTTCGTTGAAAGGGTACGCGAAGTCGTTCCGCAGAGCCCTTGGATTCGAGCCCTATCCGGGCACGCTCAATCTTAGGCTTGCAGACCAGGCGATGATTGAACAACGCCGACTGCTCGATCTCAGGCAGGGCATCATCATTCCAGGTTTCGCCGACGGGAAGAGATCCTTCGGGCCAGTGAAGGTCTTCAAGGCAGAGATCGAGGGAAGGCACCCGGGGGCCGTTCTCGCAATCGAGAGAACCCACTATGACAGTTCAGTCTTGGAACTCATCTCCCCCATCAACCTCAGACGGACTCTTGGCCTTAGGGACGGAGATGAATGCTCCGTGGTCGCGTTCCCGACAAAGTAGAGCGCTTGGGAGCGCCGAATACCGCCGCTCGTCAGCTTGGTGACTGTGGACATGAAGTCCTGATTGGTGAAGGGGCGATCGTCGCCCTAGAAGCATCCATCAGGTGGTCGTTCACGCTCCCTGAGGAGGGTCGAAGGCCACTGGTCCATATTTTGAGCAGAGAGGGAATCCCACCGCCTGGCTGGTTACCGCGAAGCTTGCGTTCGATGCAGGGAGATCGACCGCAACTGAGGATGTAGCTCTGGAATCAGGGGCGTCCCCCTGGCATCTCTTTCTAGGGAGGTTAGAT
>Ga0187780_10001718_pt1 | contig 16574 bp, 17 predicted proteins | sample 1015_Q2_SP10_20__FD_132429 | JGI IMG/M metagenome (GOLD analysis project Ga0187780, IMG submission 132429) | Tropical peat soil microbial communities from peatlands in Department of Meta, Colombia - 1015_Q2_SP10_20_MG | ecosystem: Environmental > Terrestrial > Soil > Wetlands > Peat | place... | reverse complement strand
GCCTCCTGCGCGGCGGCGTCGGACAGGGCGGCGGGCACCCGCGAAACCTTCAAAATATGTTCGCGATGCTCGTTCTCGGTCACATCGAAACATTCGACCGAACCGTCATGGGCACGCGCCGCGACGACCGAAACTTCGCGCTCGAACGGCACGAAAGCTTCCAAGATGCAGGCTTGGCCGCCGACTTCCCGCCACGCCGCATCCGGATCGGTGCCGTTTTTGATCGTGACTTGCCCCTTGCCGTCATAGCCGAAACGGCGCGTCTTGAGCACCGCAGGCCGGCCGATACATTCGATTGCCGCCTTAAGATGAGCGGGCGACGGAACGTCGGCGAACGCTGCCGTCCCGATGCCGAGGCCGGCGACAAAATTCTTCTCGGCAAGCCGGTCCTGCGTCGTCGCCAGGATGGCCGGGTCCGGCAAAACCGGAACGCGGGCGGCGAGAAACGTGGCCGTGTCGGCGGGCACGTTTTCGAATTCGTAAGTGACGACATCGACGTCGGCGGCGAAGCGATCGAGCGCTTGCGTGTCGGCATAATCCGCGCAGGTGACGCGATGGACGACGTCGAAAGCGGGAGAATCGGGGCTCGGCGAGAAGACGTGGCATTTGAAACCCAGCCGCGCCGCCGCCAGCGCGAGCATACGGCCGAGCTGGCCGCCGCCGAGGATGCCGATCGTCGCGCCTGGTTCGAGCACGGGCCTGCTTGCGGTCACGCGCTATCCTTCGGCGCGTCGGCAACCGCCTCGGTCTGCCGCGCGCGCCAGGCCTCGAGCCGGTGCGCCAGCGCCGCATCGCTCAACGCCAAGACGCTCGCGGCAAGGAGCGCCGCATTGATCGCGCCCGCCTGGCCGATCGCGAGCGTGCCGACCGGCACGCCCGGCGGCATTTGCACGATCGAATAAAGCGAGTCCTGGCCGGACAGCGTCTTGGACTCCACCGGTACGCCGAACACCGGAAGGCTGGTCAGCGAAGCGGTCATTCCCGGCAAGTGAGCGGCGCCGCCCGCGCCCGCGATGATGACCTTAAACCCTTGCGCCTTGGCGCCCTTGGCGAAGGCATAAAGCCGCTCGGGCGTGCGATGCGCGGAGACAATGCGCGTTTCATAGCCGACTTCGAGCGCATCGAGCGTCTCGGCGGCATGTTTCATGGTCTGCCAGTCGGACTGGCTGCCCATGATAATGGCTACGGATTTTGCTCCCGGAGGCGCCACGGCGAACGCTATTCCTGCGCGAAGGAAGCGGCGGATTATAGGCCCGCGCGTTGGACTAGCAAGGCGGCTGATCTAATCTAGCCGAGATAGGCGAAGCGACGCCCGGCTTTGGTTAACCCCCGATATCCGGAAACGCCGCGCGCCAAGCCGGCGAACGGCGGCAATTCGGAGCGATACGCCCATGGAAATGAGCCAATATCACTACCTGCCGCTGGCGCCGAGCTTCTTTGCGATTCTGGTCGTCGTCTTCTTCGGCGTCCTGATCCTGCAATCGCTGCGCAACGCCTATGTCAGCCTTGGCGTCAGCTCCGGCACCGCGCTGTTTCTGCTGTTTGCCTCGCTGGTCGGCAGCGTCTTCAACATTCCGATCGCGGAGCTCAAGCCGGAGCCGGTCGTCTCCGATCGCATCGTCGATTTCTTCGGCATGCAATATGCGGTGCCTGTGGTGACGCATTGGCGTGGCACCGTGGTCGCCGTCAATGTCGGCGGCGCGGTCATTCCCACGCTGCTATCGTTCTATCTGCTCGCGACGCGGCATTTGTGGCTCAAGGGCGCGATAGCAATCGCGATCGTTGCGCTGGTGTTGCACTGGCTCGCAGATCCGGTTCCCGGACTTGGCATCGCGGTGCCGGTCTTCCTGCCGGTTGTCGTTACCGCGGCGGTGGCGCTTCTGCTCTCGCGCGAAGAGGCCGCGCCGCTGGCATACATTGCCGGAGGGCTCGGCACCTTGATCGGGGCCGATCTCACCAATCTCGACAAAGTGAGCGGACTTGGCGCGCCGGTAGCGTCGATCGGCGGCGCGGGAACGTTCGACGGAATTTTTCTCACCGGCATCCTCGCCGTCATCCTGGCGAACCTTTTCCCGCCGCGCCGGCTGCGCGAACCGCAGCCCTGGGCCACGTGACTGGGCCACGTGACTGGCCTTGCGCATTCAGCGTGCTGATATCGCGTCGTAATCGGCGTCGCGATTACGCGCCGCCGCTTGCCAAGTCTTTCGAAAAAGTGCGCAATGCCGGCCCCGCGGCTTTTCCAACTTTCACGACAGAGCCATGGACCGTCCGGCGATCGCGCAGTTTCACGCCCATATCTATTACGATCCCGCGACCAGCAGGCCTCGCGCCGAACGGCTGCGCGAGCGCGTCGCCGCCGCTTTTCCGCAAGCCCGGCTCGGACGATGGCACGACGAACTCGTCGGACCGCATCCGCAATCGATGTTTCAAATCGCCTTTCCCGCCGAGATGTTCAGCGCCTTCGTGCCGTGGCTGATGCTCAATCGCGACGGCCTTGTCGTGCTGGTGCATCCGGAGACCGGCGACGATTTGATCGATCACACCGCGCACGCCGCGTGGTTGGGCGCTGTATTGCCGCTGCGGCTTGAAGTGTTCGAAAAAAATGACGCGGGATAGCGGCGTATGACGTCGGCTGGGGAATCGCGGCGATCAAGCGTGGCGGTTGTCGGGCTCGGCAGCATCGGCGGTGTTGCCGCGGGCGTGCTGGCCGCGGCCGGCCGCCACGATGTTTTCGCCTGTGCGCGCCGGCCGATCGCGCGGCTTACGTTCGAGTGGCAAGAGGGCTCGGTCGAACTTTCCCTTCCAGTCTTGACTGATCCCGCGCAAGCCAAACCCGCCGATTGGGTGCTGCTCTGCACCAAGGCCTACCAGACCGCGGCGGCCGGACCGTGGCTGTCGCGCCTCTGTACGCCCGCGACGCGGCTCGCCGTGATGCAGAACGGCATCGATCACCTCGCGCGCGCGGCTCCGTTTGCGCAAGGCGCAACCATCGTGCCGGTGCTCGTTTATTACAACGGCGAGCGGCTTGCGCCCGACCGCGTGAAGCTTCGCCGTGCCGGGAACTTCGACGCGATCGTCGCGGACAACGACGCGGGCCGCGCTTTCGCGGCGCTGTTCCAAGGCACGCCACTTCGCATCGTGCTCAGCGAGGATTTCGTCACGGTTGCCTGGCGCAAGCTCCTGATCAACGCGGTCGCCAATCCGATCACCGCGCTGACATTGCAGCGGCAGGCGGTGTTGCGGCGGTCGGATTTGCAGGACTTGTGCCGCGCGATCCTCGGCGAAGCCGTGGCGGTCGCGTGCGCCGACGGCGCGCGGCTTGCCGACGATGAAATCGCGCTCACGATCGCGACGCTTGGCAATTTTTCCGGCGAGCTCGGCACCTCGATGTATTTCGACCGGCTCGCCGGAGGCCCGCTCGAAGCGGACGCGCTGACCGGAGCGATCGTCGCCGCCGGAAAGCGCCATGGCATCGCCACGCCGATTAATGGGGCGCTGCTCGCGCTGTTGCGCGCCATCAACGACGGATAGGGCACACTTTCGCGTTTGCACCCGAAGCTGCATCGGGCCATGATGCGGCTCATGCCAAGAGACGATTCGCGAGACAATTCGAGAGACTATTCGCGCGACTTCGGCAAAACGCGGCGCGTGCCCGATGCGCGCAGCGCCGCCGAGAAGGCGTTCAAGGCGGTGACGACCAAGCCGGTCGAAGGCCCAGCGAAGGCGCCTACCTCGCTGCCCGGCGCGAAGGAAACGGTGACGCTGCGGATCGACCGCGACGTGCTCGACGTCTTCCAGGCGGACGGACCCGGCTGGCAGGACCGCATCAACGCCGCGCTGCGCAAGGCGGCGGGGAAGTAAGGGGCGGTAAAAACTCGGATCTTCCTGGGTAGCCTAAGAGGCACTCTCGAACGTTTGAGCGAGCCTGGCGCGGGCAATCTCGGCCTCGCCTGCAACGGAGACGGTCTAATCTTGGGGCGCACACCGCTTGTCGAGCGGCGCGGCGGGCGTTTCGTCATGCGTGAACAAGACGATATCAGCCGCCTCCTAGGCCGCGCCTACGGGGTTGATTTTGACTCCAAGCGGATCATGGGCGGACTAGCCACGGTGGCAGCGGCGCTCAATGCCAATGATCTTCCCCTTGCCTGCATCGCGGCGGTGCATTTGCGGATTCCCGATCTGCCGGATGAAGCCGCACGCGACGCCATGGAGGCGGAGGACGGCCTCGTCAAATATGCGCGCGACGAAGACGGCGGCTCGGATTGGGATCCAGCGCTGCATCCGCGCACGGGCACGCCGCCGAATCCCGGCTGGTTCGCGCCAACTGACGGATCGGGGGAAGAATCACCTCGGACACGCACCGCTCAAAATGAGAATCCCACTCAGCGCGCTCTGATGTCTCGCCAGCTACGGACGACGATTGGGTCAGGCTACCTCCCGGCGAATATATCGACGACTTGCACGATTTCTTGGAGTAGCTCGCAAACGCCAAGCCGGAAGATGAACCGACGATACGCGCTGAGATTAAGAGATATTTCTACGATGTCGGCGATACGTTCGGGGGCAACACACTCAATCGCGTCTTCAGCGACGCGCTCGAAGCCGGCAACGACAAGCAATACCGATAGGCCCTTCTCGACAGCATCGACGCATATGCGAAAACCGATCCTGCGGAAATGGGTCTCATTCACGGCAGCATACCTGGCCTGCTTGCCTTTCCCGATAGCCTAGTCGAGGAGATCGAGGAACTCTTTCCACAGCTGTCGGAGGCACCGGCGGTCGCGGCCGACTTGAACCCATGGGAAATGGGCTGGGCCAAACGAGGAGACTATCTCAGTGAAAAACTAGGCGCCAATCTGCCGCGCACCCTCAAGACGATCGATATTTTTGACAACGGCGTCGCGACCAGCATCAAAACCATCGATCTGAATGCGGCAACGTACCAAGACGCCACGCGCCTGACGAATCGGCTTAACAACTACGCTGACAATTTGAAGGTTATCAACTTGGAGACATTGACATTGCTGCAAAACACATAGCAAGTCGAACTCTGAGCATTGCGATACCAAGAAACAGCATGACATCAATTCAGCGAGCTGCTTTTGAAGTAGCACGAAGACGCGCCGAAGAACTTGGCATCGACCTCATCGTTACCGAATTCTAGGTTGCCCAATCATGTTTCTTAGCTGCACGTTAAAAAACGGTATCGTTTATTTGCCCACGGCGGCAAAGACGGAGGCAGGGTCTTACCTGAGCGGCGAGCCTGTGGCTGTCGTGCCAGTCGCAAACACGGAGGCCTTACGGCGCGCACTCCAGGATGTGATGGATAGGGGAAACGCCATCGTGCCTACGCCAAAACGCGAGGCCTTTCCGCCGCCTGTCTTACCGAAATACGCAGGCGCGAAGAGCTGGTCGGCGTTCATGCGTGGCGCATCGGAGTGGAAGATCGATGAGAGAGACGGCATCTACGAGATCGTTCCCTATCGCAAAGATCCCGATGGGGGCCCTGGTTGGGTTCCCGATCGCAAGGGCCGGGTCGATTTTCCTGCCGGAACCAAGCGAGATGACGTCATCGATCGCATGATCGCGATCGTGCAAGACGCGGCAGGGAAGTAGAGGCTCGCGAACCTCACGCTGCGTCTCGCCGGTAACATCTTAGTGCTCCTCGTCGTCGTCCTCATCTTCGAGTGCGTCTTCCTCGGCGTCTTCGAGGGCCTTCGGGTCGATCAGTTCCGCGGCCTCCTTGTCGCTTTCCCATTGATGCGCGTGCTCCTCGCGCTCCTCGGCCTCCTCGATGGCGCCGACCATGAAATTGGGGAGATCGTCGATGGCCTCGCCGATCTCGGAAGCGGGAATACCTTCTTTGCTCGCGGCGGCGAGACACTGACTGGCGAGCGTTTTGGCCCGCGCTTCAGTGTCGGCGCCGGCGTCTTCGGCATGGACGTGATCGGAGACCCATTCGTCGACGAAGGCGAGCGCGCGTTCGCTCATTTCCTGCTCCTGTTTTGCGCTAAGGCGAAATGACGTGATCGAGCCAATTTTTTAAGACCACAAAGCAAAACTACTTCTTCATCAGCGCGTCGCGTTCCTTGGTCAGCCGATCCAGTTCCTCCTGCTGCGTCGCGATGCGGTCCGCGTTGCGCGCTTCGTCCTCGGCGCCCGAGACCGCGGCGGCCTGCTCGATCAGCTGACGGATATTGTCGCGCACGATAGCGATGCGCCGTTCGAGTTCCGCAAGCGACGGAGAGCTGTCCGCACTCATCATGTTTCCCTCAAATGCCCTGCTCTTGATCGAGCAAGCCTAGCGCCGATCGGCCGGCTTGTCCCGCGGTAACCGCGCCACGGGCAAGCCAGCCCACATCGTTCAGAGCGCTTTGTTGCTTTCCTTCACCTTTTCGGCGTCGATATAGACGTTCGCGCCCAAGTCCAGGAATTTTTTGGACATCGAGGCCATTCCGGCCTCGATTTCCTTCTGGGCCTCCGTCTCGGCTCCGGCGATAGCGCGCTTTTGCGGATCGTTCAACGTCGCCGCATAGTCGCGCACGTCCTGGGTAATCTTCATCGAGCAGAATTTCGGGCCGCACATGGAGCAGAAATGCGCCACTTTGTGCGCCTCCTTGGGCAGCGTCTCGTCGTGGTATTCGCGCGCGGTGTCGGGATCGAGCGAGAGATTGAACTGATCGACCCAGCGGAACTCGAAGCGCGCGCGGGACAGCGCATCGTCGCGCAATTGCGCGGCGGGATGGCCCTTGGCGAGATCGGCGGCGTGCGCGGCGATCTTGTAGGCGATGACGCCATCCTTGACGTCGTTGCGGTCGGGCAGCCCGAGATGCTCCTTCGGAGTGACGTAACAGAGCATGGCGGTGCCGAACCAGCCGATCATCGCCGCGCCGATGGCGCTCGTGATGTGGTCATAAGCCGGCGCGATGTCGGTGACGAGCGGCCCGAGCGTGTAGAACGGCGCCTCGCCGCACTCCTTGAGCTGCTTGTCGACATTGATCTTGATCTTGTGCAGCGGCACGTGGCCGGGCCCTTCGATCATCACCTGGCAGCCTTTGGCCCAGGCGATCTTGGTCAATTCGCCGAGCGTCTCGAGCTCGGCGAATTGCGCGCGGTCGTTGGCGTCGCGGATCGAGCCTGGACGCAAGCCGTCGCCGAGCGAGAACGACACGTCGTATTTGCGTATCAGGTCGCAAATCTCGCCGAACCGCTCGTAGAGGAAGCTCTCCTTGTGGTGCGCCAAGCACCACTTGGCCATGATCGAGCCGCCGCGCGAGACGATGCCGGTGACGCGATCGGCGGTGAGATGGATATAGCCGAGTCGCACGCCGGCATGGATGGTGAAATAATCGACACCCTGCTCGCACTGCTCGATCAGCGTGTCTTTGTAGCACTCCCAGTCGAGCTTGACCGGATCGCCGTTGACCTTTTCCAGCGCCTGATAGATCGGCACGGTTCCGATCGGCACCGGCGAATTGCGGATGATCCATTCGCGCGTGTTGTGGATGTTGCGCCCGGTGGAGAGGTCCATCACCGTGTCGGCGCCCCAGCGGATCGCCCACACCATCTTCTCCACTTCCTCCTCCACCGAAGAGGCGACGGCGGAATTGCCGATATTGGCGTTGATCTTGGTGAGGAAGTTCCGGCCGATGATCATCGGCTCGAGCTCGCCGTGATTGATGTTGGACGGAATGATGGCGCGGCCGCGCGCCACCTCGTCGCGCACGAATTCCGGCGTGACGAAGAGCGGCACCGAAGCGCCGAAGCTTTCGCCGTCCTCGCGCGCGGTTTGCGCGCAGTCGAGCATCTTCCTGCGGCCGAGATTTTCGCGCTCGGCGACGTAGATCATTTCCTTGGTGACGACGCCGGCGCGGGCCCATTCGAGTTGGGTCGTCTGTCCTCCGGTACTCCGCATCGGCCGTAGCGTATTTGGAAAACTCCGCGCCAGATGCTTGCCGGTGACGTTACCGTTATCGACCGGCTTGATCGGGCGGCCGTCATGCTCCTCGACCCCGCCGCGCGCCTTTACCCATTCCACGCGGGTGCGCTTTAGTCCCCTTTCCACGTCGATCGCGGCATCGCTGTCGGTGTAGACACCCGACGGATCGTAGATGCGCACCGGCTCCTCGCCCGCGCTTTCCGAGAGCGCGATCTCGCGCAGCGGCACGCGCAAATCGGGCGCCGCCTCGGGCACCGAATAGATCTTGCGCGAGCCGGCGATCGACCCGGTTGTGACCTTCGGCGTGGCGAGGTCGGATTGGGCGAGGTGCTTGTTCATCGACGCGCTCCTTTACGGTCGTTCCTTGCGGAACGATCCGGCGATGGACGGCGATGGGGCGGGCTTTGGCGAGAAGTTTCCGTCCCTTCGCCGGCATGACCCGGATCAGGTTCAAAGGGTCACCGCGGTTCTCTCGACGGAGAGTGGCGGTCTCTCAGCTCCTCCCGGAGCTCCCCTCGGAACGCTGTTAATCTAAGCTGAAAGGGAGGGGTGTCAACGCAGCCGGACCGGCAAAATGGTAATTTTACGTTCGTACAGCTCTTGCGTGCACATATGATTACCGGCATAAATTCTTCCGCAGAATGTCCCTCTCCCCGGGAGGCGTGTCATGTGGGAATGGGTACGCCAGGCTGTGCGGCGCGCGTGGGACATCGCCGTAGACGCCAAGGCTGATCCGGAGATTTCCTGCGCCTCATTGCTTAAGTTGGAGCGCTATGCGCGCATCGATCTCGGTATCCGCATCATTCTGTCATGGGAGCAGATTAGGGCCCGAAACCGCGTGGTGAACACTTCGATCGACCCTGCAACGCCGGGCGAGCCAGCGCGCCAGCACGGCCCGCATTGCGCGCTTGGTCCGATCCTATACGAGGACGGCAGCCAGGGAATTTTGCTTTATTTCAAATCGTCGTTGTCGGGCGACGAAAAGGACTGTCTCCTAGATTACAAAAAGCGCAATCGGGACTTCCCACACGAAACCACGGGCGACCAGTTCTTCACCGAGGAGCAATTCGAAGTCTATCGCGCGCTCGGCTATCATGTGGTCGATGGTTATTTTCTAATACGGACGAGGTGTCGTGGCTAAGCGACGGACATGGTTCGTGGCCTAATGTCAATGCTGCGAAGGCGGCAGTCCAAGAAGCGCTGACTGGGGACTAAGCCGGGGCTCCAAGCCGAGGACCGGGCCGGCGCGAACACCCGCGCTCAAAAGTTCTTCAACAGCCGCTCGATATAATCGAGTTCTTCCTGCGGCCGGCCGAGGTCGCCGAAGCGCTTGCGTAGCTCCTCGATAATACGGCGCGCGCGCTGCACGTCGATGTCGCCCGGAACCTTCACCGTCGTGTCGTCGCCGTAGTCGTGTCCGCGCAGCGGGCGGCCGAGCGGATCGGTTTCCTGCTGCGAACGCGATTGGCCAAGCCTGCCGGGACGGCCGTTGCCCGGAGCGCGGCCCATTTGCTGCTGCATCGACTGCGCCAGACCCTGCGCGCCTTTTCGCAAGGCATCGAGGGCGCGGCCTTGCGAGTCCACCGCATCATCCGCATCGCCCTGGCCGAGATCTTTCGCCGCGTCGTTCATGGCGTCGCCGGCACGGCCGAGCTGATCCATGTCGTCTTGTCCCTGCCCTTGTCCTTGCGTTTGACCTTGGCCCGGCGCTGGCTGGCCCTGCTGGCCCTCCTGATTCTGGCCGAAGCCGCGGTTCTTGAGATCCTCAAGCAACTTGCCGAGCCGCTCGCGCAGCGCTTCTTGGTTCTGCCGCAGCTCGCCGAAATTATTGCCGTTGGGCTGCGCCTGCTGGCCGGGTTTGCCGTCGCGCGGCGCGCCGCGCTGGCGCTGATCCTGGCCTTGCTTAAAGGTGCGGTCGCGCAAATTCTGCTGCTGGCGGATCATATCGCCTAGATCGTCGAGCGCCGACATCATATCGTCGTCGCCCTCGTTCATGTCCGGCGTCGCCATCTGCAGATTTTCCATCATCTGTTCGAGCTGCTGCAGAAGTTGCCGCGCGGCATCCTTGGCGCCGTTGCGCGCGAGATTCTCGAGCTTATCGAGCATGTTCTGCAGATCGCGGGAGCTAAGAACGCGGCTATCGGGATTGAGCGGACGGGAAAGCTCGCGATTTTTTTTCAGCTGCTCCGCCATGGCTTGCATGAAACGGTCCATGGCCGCGCGCAACTGATCCATCAGCGCCTTGAGCTCCTGGTCGCTGGCGCCGCGATCGAGCGCCTGCTGCAGCTCATTCTCGGCGTTGCGCAGAGCCTCCTGCGCGTCGGCCATATCGCCATCCTCGATGCCGACCGCCATTTGCCACAGCCGTTGCACTACGTCGCGCAGATCGTCGTCGGTTTTGGCGCGCACCAGCGACCAATAGAGCGAGCGCAGCCCGAGATAGACGCCGGCCTCGGGCGTGAATTTTTCCGGCGCAATGGCGAGCGCATCGAGCGCGGTGATGACGCCCGGCCGCGTATTGGCGTCGAGCGCGAGATTACGGCGCTGTTCGATCAAAGCGCGAGCAACGGGCTTGGTGAAAACGCGCTCCGGCAAGCGGAACGTAAAGGGCTCGCTCTTGCCCTCATTGCCGCCTTCGTCATGGGCGACCAGCGTCATGGTCACCTCCGCGCCCGCCCAGGGATGGTCGGTCAGATCTTTGATCGTCTGGCCGATCCCGTTTTTGGTGCGCGCTTGCGGCAGGACCAGCGCGAAGTCGGGCGGGCCATAAAGCGGATGCGGCGGCACGCCCACCTCGCTTGCCTCATCCTTGCGGGCGAAAGTGGCCTGCGCCTCGGTCACCCCGTAATCGTCTTCGAGCCGGTAGGACAACAGCAAGGATCCGCGGACCTGCTGCTCGGGATCCTTGACCAGTTCGATCGTCGGCGGCTTGTCGGGGATAGCGTTGAACGGCCAAACCAGGTCTTCGCCGGCGCCGCGCAGCGCCGCCGTGCCGGTTGCGGTGATCGTAAAGCGGCGCTCCTTCGTGCCGGCCGGCGGGTTGACGGCGTCCTTTGCGGGCATGACGCCGCCCGAACCGGCGATATCGAGATTGACCTTGCCGGTCGAGCGCACGATCAATGTCGAGTTCACCGGCACGCTGATCGGGCCTTCGCTTTGCGTGGAGGCGACCGTCGTCTCGCCGGGATGGATGCCGGGCAGGATGATCGGGGGCCGGCCGGTATAAGCGGGCGGCGTGACCCAGGCATCGACGCGGAAATCCGCCGGCAGCACGACGCCCTGCCAATCGAACGCCGCCGCGATCCGTTTCCAGCGCTCGCCACCGGCGGCGATGAAAGTGGCGATGCAGGCGATCAGGATCAGGCCGCGCAGCGCATAAGGATCGCGCCAGGCGACGCCCGGCGACGGCGTGCCGGCCTTGAGCGCGCGGGCGGACTGCAGGGCGCGCTCAACATGGGCATTCCACAGCGCGAGCGAATGGGGATCGTGCGCGGTGACCGCGAGCCGGTCAGCGATCGCGGTTGCCGGGCGGTGGCTCAACCCGCTGGCGCGATCGATCCGGCGCAGCGCGTCGCGTGCGCCCGGCAAGCGCAGAAAGACGAACGGAAATGCGGCCCAGACGGTCAGCGCCCCGAGCAACGCCAGCACGGCGGCGCGGCCAAGCGGCGGTAGCCACAGCCAAAGGCCCAGCCAGGACAGCGCTAGGAACAACCCGATCGCGGTCGCGAGCGCCGCGAGCGGCGGCCACAGCCGTTCCCAAAAGATGGCCCAGCGCGCGCGCCACGCCGTCGCGGCGAGCCTTAACCGCGCCGCCGGTTCGATCGTGCTCCGCTCGATGGGTTGAGCCACAGGCAGTTCCGTCACAGAGGTTTTCCGGTTAGTCCGTCACGATAACAGAGGCTAACATGAGGGCCGGTTCATGGCACTCAAGATGCCACTTGCGACGGCGCTTGAGCCGTTCGTGCGCCGCGATAACGCCCAATAAGCAAAATCAGAGCCAAGGCGGAAGGCGGTCGAGCGCGATCAAATCTTCGAGCGTCTGACGCGGCCGGACCACCGCCCATTCCGCTTTACGAACAAGGACTTCGGGGATAAGCGGGCGGCTATTATAGGTACCCGCCTGGGTCGCCCCATACGCGCCAGCGGTCATCAGCGCGAACAACTCGCCGGCCCGTGGCTCGGCAATGGTGCGGTCCAGCGCGAAGAAGTCGCCCGACTCGCAAACCGGCCCGACCACGTCGGCAATGATTCGCCGGCCGCCCGGCTTCGGCTCGCGGATAGGACGAATATCGTGATGGGCGTCGTAGAGCGTCGGGCGGATGAGATCGTTCATTCCGGCATCGACCACGACGAATGTCTTGGCGTCGCCGCGCTTCACATACAGCACCCGCGTGACCAGAATGCCGGCATTGCCGACGATGACCCGGCCCGGTTCTAGAATGAGCTTGCAGCCGAGATTTTGCGTCGCGCGCTTGGCGATCGCGGCGTAGGCGCCGGGATCGGGCGGCGTGTCGTTATCGTCGCGATGGGGAATGCCGAGCCCGCCGCCGATATCGACGTGTGAAATGGTGTGTCCGTCGGCGCGCAGCGTGCCGACAAATTCCGCCAGCAGCGAAAAGGCATCGCGAAACGGTTCAAGCTCCACGATCTGGCTGCCGATATGCATGTCGACGCCGACGGCGCGCACGCCGCTGAGCTTCGCGGCCCGGCGATAGACCTCGCGCGCCCGGCTGATCGGAACGCCGAACTTGTTTTCGGCTTTGCCGGTCGCGATTTTGGCGTGGGTTTTGGGATCGACGTCCGGATTGACGCGGATCGAAACAGCGGCGGTGCAGCCTTTGGCGGCGGCGATCGAGGCGAGCAGCTCAAGCTCGGGCTCGGACTCCACATTGACGCAAAGGATATTTTGCTCGACCGCGAGCGCGAGCTCGCGCGCGGTCTTGCCGACGCCGGAGAACACGATTTTCTCCGGCGGAATTCCGGCCGAGCGCGCGCGCAGAAGCTCGCCTTCGGAGACGACATCGGCCCCGGCGCCAAGCCGGGCAAGCGTCGCGATCACGGCTTGGTTCGAGTTCGACTTAAGCGCAAAGCAGACGAGCGCGTCGACATCGGCAAAGGCGGCGGTGAACACCTTGTAGTGCCGCTCGATGGTCGCGGTCGAATAGCAATAAAACGGCGTGCCGACGGCATCCGCCAGCGCGGCGAGATCGACCGCTTCCGCATGCAGCGTGTCGTCGTGATAGGCGAAGTGATGCATGACACGTGTTTAATACGGCTGCTTCGTAAAGCCGAGGCCTGCTTAGCGCGCCCTCTCGTGCGAGGGGAGAGGGCACAACGCCGATGGCTGCGCCGTACTATTGCAGGATCGGATCGAGGAAGAACGGCCGTTTCTGGCCGACTGTCGCCACGGGATTGCCCTGCGCGTCGAAGCCGGTCTTCTGCGCGGCAGCCTGCTCCGCCGCACCCGGCAGGGGCGAGCCGTCCGGCTGCCTCGCCTGGCTCAGCTGCGCGCTCGGCACCGGCGCAGCCGCGGGCCCGGGCGGCGGCTCGAGCGGCCCGGTGCGGCCGCAGGCGGAAAGCGTAAGCGCAGCAACGCTCAGCGCAACAAGCGCCGGCATGCAAGCGCGTCCGGTCGCCCACGCGATAGGAGGGACCCGGTGCTGGATTCCCGCTCGCGCGGGAATGAGCGGACATCGCGATGCGCAGATCAAATGAGCCCCCGAAGCTTAGCCGGCAAAGCCCACTACACCTTACCGGCGCGGCGATATTGTGTCGGCTAAACCTTGCCGGCAGGTTGCGGCTTGGTTCCAAGCCGATTGAGCCAGCGCTTGGCCTGCACGCGCACGTTTTTGGGCGCGGTGCCGCCGTAAACGGCGCGGCTTTTGACGGAATTGGCGGCCGAAAGAACGCCGAAGACCGCCTTGGTGATGCGCGGCTCGACCGCCTGCATGGCTTTAAGCGACAGCTTGTCGAGCGCAACGTCCTCCTCCGCCGCCTTGGCCACGATGCGGCCGGTGACGTGATGCGCCTCGCGGAACGGCAGCTTTAGCGTGCGCACCAGCCAGTCGGCGAGGTCGGTGGCGGTCGAATAGCCCTCGCCCGCCGCCGCCGCCATCCGTTCGATGTCCGGCTCCATATCGCGCACCATGCCGGTCATGGCGGTGAGCGAGAGCGCGAGCGCGCCGATGGCGTCCATCGCGCCTTCCTTGTCCTCTTGCAAATCCTTTTGGTAGGCGAGCGGCAACGCCTTGATCACCATCATCAACGCCACCAGCGCGCCGACGATGCGGCCGGTCTTGGCGCGAACGAGCTCGGCCGCGTCCGGATTGCGCTTCTGCGGCATCATCGAGGAGCCGGTGGTGAACTTGTCGGACAGCCGGACGAGCCCGGTAAGCGGCGAGGACCACACCACGATTTCCTCGGCAAGCCGCGACAGATGCACGGCGGCGATCGCGCAGGCCGACAGCGTCTCGAGCACGAAATCCCGGTCGGCGACGGCGTCGAGGGAGTTCGCCGTCGGACGGACAAAGCCGAGTGCTTTGGCGGTCATGGCGCGGTCGATCGGAAACGACGTGCCGGCGAGCGCGCCCGATCCGAGCGGCGATTCATTGAGCCGCCTGCGCGCATCGGCGAACCGGCCGCGGTCGCGCGCCGCCATTTCGACATAGGCGAGCAAGTGATGCCCGAACGTCACCGGCTGTGCCGGCTGCAGGTGCGTGAAACCCGGCATAACGGTGGCCGCGTGCGTCAGCGCCTTCCGCGCCAGCGCAATCTGATAACCGGCGAGCGCGGCGTCGATCTCATCGATTGCGTCGCGTATCCAGAGCCGGAAATCGGTCGCGACCTGATCGTTACGCGAGCGCGCGGTGTGCAGGCGCCCGGCCGCCGGACCGATCAGCTCGGCGAGCCTATTCTCGACATTCATATGAATGTCTTCGAGCGCGCGTTTGAAGGCGAATTTGCCGGCATCGATCTCTGACAGGATCGTGTCTAGACCGTGAGCGATCCGCTTTGCATCTTGCGCCGCGATGATGCCCTTTTTCGCCAGCATCGCCGCATGCGCCTTGCTGGCGGCGATGTCCTGCCGGTAAAGGCGGCGATCGAAATCGATGGAAGCGTTGATGTCCTCCATGATCGGGTCGGGACCCGAACCGAAGCGTCCGCCCCACATTGCGTTGCTCATGACAAAATGCTCATGAAGCTAAAGCTGAAACCGATATCGTCATGACCGAGCAATCCGTACCGCTCCTACAGAAAATCGGCCGTCTGCGCCTGCTTTCCGGCGTCGCGGCTGTCGCGATCCTGGCCGTCCTAGCGGGGGTATACGGGATTGCGCACTGGCGAAGCAATCCGGCCGACGTCGCCTGTCAAGCTGCGGTTAACGCCGCAAGGCGCATTGCGCCCCTGGCGCATGGCGAAGTGGTGGCGCTCGCGGTGGCGCAAACGCCCTCCCGGCTGCCCGATCTAGCGTTTAAGGACGCGCAGGGCCGCGATGTCGCGCTCGCCGACTGGCGCGGCCAGACCGTTCTTCTCAATCTCTGGGCGACCTGGTGCGTGCCCTGCCGCCGCGAAATGCCGGCGCTCGACGCCTTGCAGGCCATCCTCGGCGGTGCGGATTTTCAAGTCGTCGCCGTTAACATCGACACCCGCGACCCGCAAAAGCCGCTCGCGTTCCTCAAGGAGGTCGGCGTCACGCACCTTGCCTATTATTCCGATCCGAGCGCGCAAGTCTTCGAGGCTCTGAAAACCGCCGGCAAGGCGTTCGGCATGCCAACGACCGTCATGGTCGATCGTTCGGGCTGCGCGATCGGCACCATGGCTGGTCCCGCCGAATGGGCAAGCGACGACGGCGTCAAGCTTGTGCGTGCGGCGATCGCGGGTCCGTAAACCTGGCCGGCGCCGTCCGCATTGCAAGACCCTTAACGGAACAATCTCGCTGTTCCGTATTTGCTCTTCGAAATGACACTGGACCGGGTTGACATCGCCGCCATCGCGCCTATACTTAACCAAATGGTAAAGTTTTCAGGCGCCCCGCTCGACCGTACTTTCGCCGCGCTTTCGGACGCGACGCGACGCGCCCTCGTCATGCGGTTGGCGCAGGAACCGGGTCTGTCGGTGAGCGAACTCGCAGCGCCGTTTTCGATGTCGCTGCCCGCGATCATGAAGCATCTCGACGTGTTGTCGGACGCCGGCCTCGTCGCGCGCACCAAGACCGGCCGCACCGTCGCCTGTCGCCTCGAAGCGGAACCGATGCGCGACGCCTTCGAGTGGCTCAACCGTTATGAGAAATTCTGGTCCGATCGACTTTCAAGCCTCGCCGCATATCTGGAGGATGAATCATGGCAGTCCAAGCAGCCACCAAACCGAGTCTCACGATCAAGCGCCGGTTCAAGGCGCCGCCGGCGAAAGTCTTCGCGGCGTGGACCGATCCGGAAAAGGTGAAGGGCTGGATGGGACCGGGCGAGGTCAAGGTGCTCAAAGTCGAATGCGAGCCGCGGACTGGCGGCCGCTACCGCTGGCTGATGCAGAGCCCTGCCGGCGAAGAGCACGACGTGAGCGGAGTCTATCGCGAATTCGTGCCGAACGAGAAGCTCGTCTTCACCTGGGCCTGGAAAAGTACCCCGGAGCGCGAGTC
>Ga0187780_10001717_pt1 | contig 16579 bp, 12 predicted proteins | sample 1015_Q2_SP10_20__FD_132429 | JGI IMG/M metagenome (GOLD analysis project Ga0187780, IMG submission 132429) | Tropical peat soil microbial communities from peatlands in Department of Meta, Colombia - 1015_Q2_SP10_20_MG | ecosystem: Environmental > Terrestrial > Soil > Wetlands > Peat | place... | reverse complement strand
GCCATGGCCGAGGTGCCCGATGGCGCCACCGTCCAGGCCACGCTGGACCTGCTGGCGCCGCTGGCCGCGCGCACCGACACGTTCTGGATCGGTAACAGCGGCAATCCCATGACCCAGTACATCGTGTTCGATGGCTTCGACAGCAACTACAGCCCGGCGATCACCAACGTCCCCGCCTTCATCGCCGGCATCTACCCGCACCATACCTACACCCAGATCTACGAGTCCGGCGACGTCTACGTCTTCCGCCGCACCGGCTGACGGTCGTAGTGGTGGGCGTACTGGCGAGTAGATAGGCTGAGCGCGACCCTCTGGGAGGTTGTGCTCCATGGACTTCGGATACGACGACAGGACGCGTGAACTCCGCGAGCGGCTGCTGACGTTCATGCGCGAGCACGTCTACCCGGCCGAGCCGGTCTTCAGGGAGCAGGCGGAGGCGGCCATCGAGGCCGGCCACCCGTGGGAGCGGCTGCCCATCACCGCGGAACTGAAGGCCGAGGCGCGCCGCCGCGGGCTGTGGAACCTGTTCCTGACCGGCAAGTCGGCCGAGGCGGTCCGCAAATGGGAGGCAGCCACCGGAGCGGCATCCTCCAGCCTGCCGGATCCGCCGCTGACGAACCTGCAGTACGCGCCGCTGGCCGAGATCACCGGGTGGAATCCCGCGATAGCGCCGGAGGCGCTGAACTGCGCCGCGCCCGATACCGGCAACATGGAAGTGCTGGCCGAGTTCGGCTCACCCGAACAGCAGGAGCGCTGGCTCCGCCCGCTGCTGGACGGGACGATCAGGTCGGCGTTCTGCATGACCGAGCCCGCCGTGGCCTCCAGCGACGCGTCGAACATCGCCACCACGGTCACCAGGGACGGCGATGACTACGTGATCAACGGCCGCAAGTGGTGGTCCTCCGGTGCGATGAGCTCGGACTGCCGGATCTTGATCGTGATGGGAGTGACCAGCGGGACGGCTGAGGGCCACCGGAGGCACTCCATGATCCTCGTGCCGCGCGACACGCCGGGCATCACGGTCAAGCGCGGGCTCACCGTCTTCGGCTACACCGACGGGCCGCACGGCGGCCACGCCGAGGTGGAGTTCGACCAGGTCAGGGTCCCGAGAGAGAACCTGATCGCAGGCGAGGGCGAGGGGTTCGCGATCGCGCAGGCGCGGCTGGGTCCCGGGCGCATTCACCACTGCATGCGGATGATCGGCGCCGCCGAGCGCGCGCTGGAGCTCATGTGCACGCGCGCCATGACCCGCACGGCGTTCGGCAAGCCGCTGGCCGAGCAGGGGGTCGTGCAGGACTGGATCGCCGAGTCCCGGGTCAGGATCGAGCAGGCGCGGCTGCTCGTGCTCAAGACCGCGTGGCTGATGGACACCGTGGGCAACCAGGGCGCGCACACGGAGATCCAGGCGATCAAGATCGTGACCCCGGCGATGGCCGAGTGGGTGATCGACAGGGCGATCCAGGCACACGGCGGCGGCGGGGTCAGCCAGGAGTTCCCGTTGGCGCAGCTGTGGGCGGGAGCGCGGTCGCTCAGGTTCGCCGATGGCCCCGACGAGGTGCACAAGAGGTCACTGGCCCGCCGTGAGCTGAGAAAGGCCGCTAAACGAGGCGAGTCAGGGACCTGAGCTTGCGTAGCCAAGGACTAAAGCCACTTATCCCGCGAAAAGCCGCGAGCATACAAAGGCCAGGGATAAACGAAAAGCCGCCGAATCAGGAAGGCTTACCCGGCCCGAGCACCAGGCCGTTCAGGGAGAAGGAGAGCTCAGTGACAGAGAGAATCGCGATCGTGACCGGCTCAGCGCGGGGGATCGGCGCCGCGACGGCCCGCAGGCTGGCCGCGGACGGGATGGCCGTGGCGGTCCTCGACCTGGACGAGGCGGCATGCGCGGGGACGGTGAAGGAGATAGAAGACGCCGGCGGGCGCGCGCTCGCGGTCGGCGCCGATGTCAGCAAGACCGATCAGGTCGAAGCCGCGATCGACAAGGTGGCGGCCGAGCTCGGCGGGCCGACGGTGCTGGTGAACAACGCGGGCGTGATCCGGGACAACCTGCTGTTCAGGATGACCGACGACGACTGGGACATGGTACTCGGCGTGCACCTGCGCGGCGCGTTCCTGATGAGCCGGGCGACGCAGCAGTACATGGTCGAGCAGCGTTACGGGCGGATCGTCAACCTGTCGTCGTCGTCCGCGCTCGGTAACCGCGGGCAGGTCAACTACTCCGCCGCCAAGGCCGGCATGCAGGGTCTCACCAAGACGCTCGCGCTCGAGCTGGGGCCGTTCGGGGTCACCGCGAACGCCGTCGCGCCCGGGTTCATCGTCACCGACATGACCGCGGCCACGGCCGCCCGTATCGGCGTGTCCTTCGAGGAGTTCCAGGAGGCCGCCGCCAAAGGGATACCGGTCCGCCGAGTCGGACAGCCCGACGACGTGGCGAACACAATCTCCTTCCTGGTCAGCGAGGGCGCCGGCTTCGTCTCCGGCCAGGTCATTTACGTAGCGGGAGGCCCGCTCAACTGACGACGGTGTCGTGCTAGAAAAGACACTGTGCTGACTACACCGGAAGAGCTCCGTCAGCGGGTGGCCGCGTTCCTGGCGGAGCATGACCCGCAGGAAATGCCGAAACAGGATTACCTGAACGCGCGGTTCGACGCGGGCCTGGCCTGGGTGCACTACCCGGAAGGACTGGGCGGCCTGGGCCTGTCCCGCTCCCTGCAGCAGGTCGTGGACGCCGAGTTCGCGGCGGCCGGCTCGCCGGGTCACAATGCCGAGCGCAACGCGATCGGCCTGGGCATGGCGGCGCCGACCATCCTCGCCTACGGCAGCGATGAGCAGCAAAGGCGCTGGCTGCGCGAGCTGTGGACGGGCCGGGAGGTCTGGTGTCAGCTGTTCAGCGAGCCCGGCGCGGGCAGTGACCTGGCCGCGCTGGCCACCCGGGCGGTCCGGGTGAAGGGGGATGGGGAGGCCGGCGGGGACGGCTGGGTGGTGTCCGGGCAGAAGGTGTGGACCTCGCAGGCGCATCAGGCCCGGCGCGGGCTGCTGGTCACGCGCACCGATCCCGACGTGCCCAAGCACCAGGGGCTTACGTACTTCGCCGTCGACATGACGGCGCCGGGTGTCGAGGTCCGCCCGCTGCGGCAGATCACCGGCGAGGCCGAGTTCAACGAGGTGTTCCTGACCGACGTGCGGATCCCCGACGAGGACAGGATCGGACCGGTCGGCGAGGGCTGGAAGGTGGCCAACGCCACGCTGATGAGCGAGCGGGTGAACATCGGCGCATCGCGGGCGGCGCCGCGGGAAAGCGGCATGATCGGCCCGGTCGCCGCCACCTGGCGCTCGCGTCCGGAGCTGCGCACCCCGGGCCTGCACGACCGGCTGCTGCGGCTGTGGACGGACGCCGAGGTGGCCCGGCTGGCGGGGGCGCGGTTGCGCCAGCAGCTGGCCGCGGGTCAGCCCGGACCCGAGGGCTCGGCCGCCAAGCTGGTCTTCGCCCGGCTCAACCAGGACATCTCCGGGTTCGAGATCGAGCTTTGCGCGGGCGACGGCCTGCGCTACGACGACTGGAGCATGCGCCGTCCCGAACACTCGAACTTCTACGGCCGCGGCCCGGGCTACCGTTACCTGCGCGCCCGTGCCAACTCCATCGAGGGCGGCACCTCGGAGATCCTCCGCAACATCATCGCGGAGCGCGTGCTGGGCCTGCCGCCGGAGCCCCGGGTCGACAAGGACGTGCCATGGAAGGACCTGCCCCGGTGAGCCCCGCCCACCTCCCCATCCCCCTTCACTACCAGCTAGCGAGCGCGGGCCCGGTGCCCGCGCCAGCGGCCGGTGAGCGCCGTCCGGTACCGGCTGGCGAGCACGGGTCCTTGTGGCCCGTGCGAGCAGCCGGTGGCCCGCAGGGCTGTCCGGACGGCGCGAACGTCCCAGGCCAGCAGCGTGGCCCGGCACGGGCTTCTGGATGGCGCGAACGTCTGGAGGAAGCACTGTGAGCGAGAGGCCGGGCGCCGTAGGGGAGGATCTCCCCGATCTTCTTTATTCAGATACCGAACGGGCATTGGCTGACAGCCTCAGCTCCCTGCTTGCCGACCGGAGCGGCCTGGACAAGGTGCTGGCCCGGACCGAGTCCGCCGAGACGTACGACGATGGCTTGTGGCATGCCGTGGCGGTGGAGCTGGGCTGTGCGGGGCTGCTCATCCCGGAACGAGACGGCGGCGGCGGCGCCTCCTACCGAGAGGCGGCCTCGGCCGCGGAGGCGCTGGGCAGTTCCGTGGCTCCCGTTCCCTTCCTCGGCAGCGCCGTGGTCGCTACCGCCGCCCTGCTCAGCGTGGCCTCAGCCAGCTCGCCCGGGACGGCCGCGGGCGCTCCGCGCGGTGCCTCGTCGGTCTCGTCGGGTACGCCCTTCACCCCCGCGCGGGCCGCGACGGACCTGCTCCGCCGGATGGCGGACGGCCGCGTGACCGCGGCGCTGGCGGCGGCGTTCGCGACCGCGCCCGGGGGTGAGTTCCCCGTCTCCGTCCGCGTCGCCGGGCCCCGGCCCGGCGATGCCCAGACCGGGACGGCGCGGCTGCGCGGGACGGTCAGCGGGGTCGCCGACGCGCTGCCCGCCAGCGTGTTGCTGGTGCCGGCCGACGGCGTGCCGCACGCCCTGTACCTGGTCGACATGTCCGCCCCCGGCGTGGCCAAGGTGCCGGTGGTATCGCTGGACATGACCAGGCAGCTGTGCGACCTGTCGTTCGACGACGCGCCGGGCACGCTGATCGCGTCCGGTGCGGCGGCGTCACAGGCGGTCGACGCGGCGCTGACCGCGGGCGCGGCCATTCTCGCCGCCGAGCAGGTCGGGCTGGCGCAGCGCTGCCTGGACATGACGCTCAGCTACGTGAAGCAGCGGCATCAGTTCGCCCGGCCGGTCGGGTCCTTCCAGGCGCTGAAGCACCGGCTGGCGGACGTCTGGGTGGCGGTCAGCCAGGCCCGCGCGGCATCCAGGTACGCGGCGGCCTGCCTGGCCTCAGGTCCCGGGGTCCATCCCGACGCCAAGGTCGCGACGGCGATGGCCAAGGCGTACTGCTCGGAGACCGCCGTGCTCGCCGCGCAGGAATGCATGCAGATGCACGGCGGCATCGGCTTTACCTGGGAACACCCGGCGCACCTGTACCTGAAGCGCGCGAAGGCGGACTCGGTCGCCTTCGGCACCCCGGACGCGCACCGCGCCGCGCTGGCGTCCCTGGTCAACCTGCCCGCCCCGTGAGCCCCGCCCACCTCCCCATGCCCCGTTCACGGCACCGGCTCGGGCTTCCCGGATGGCGCGAGCGCCCGGGACAAGCGCCATGACCGACGCGGTTATCCCCGACGACGCAGAGCTGAGGCGGCGGGTCGGCCGCCTCTCACTCGAGCAGAAGATCCGGCTGCTGACCGGAGCGGACTTCTGGGCGCTGTACCCCGAGCCGGAGGTCGGGCTGCGCCGGATGGTGCTCTCCGACGGACCGGCCGGGGTCCGCGGCGAGACCTGGGACGAGCGCGACAGCTCCGCGAACGTGCCGTCAGCGACGGCGCTCGCCGCGACCTGGGACACCGAGCGCGTCGAGGCGATCGGCAGGCGGCTCGCGCACGAAGCACGGCGCAAGGGCGTCGATGTGCTGCTCGCCCCCACGGTAAACCTGCATCGGACCCCGTACGCGGGCCGCCACTTCGAGTGCTTCTCCGAGGATCCGCTGCTCACCGCCCGGATCGGCGCCGCCTACGTGCGAGGGCTGCAGTCAGAAGGCGTCGCGGCCACGGTCAAGCATTTCGTCGGCAACGACTCGGAGACGCAGCGGATGACCGTCGACGTCCGCATCGACGACAGGACGCTGCGGGAGCTGTACCTGGCGCCGTTCGAGGCAATCGTGCGCGAGGCGGGCGCCTGGGCGGTCATGGCCTCCTACAACGGGGTCAACGGGTCGACCATGACCGAGAGCCCGCTGCTGGCCGCCATCCTGCGCGGTGAATGGGACTTCGACGGCCTGGTCATGTCGGACTGGACGGCCGCCCGGTCCACCGAGGGCGCCGCCCGGGCCGCCCTCGACCTGGCGATGCCGGGACCCGCGACCCGGTACGGCCCCTGGGGTGACGCCCTCCTCGAGGCGGTCGGGAAGGGCCAGGTCGACCAGGCGCTTATCGACGACAAGGTGCTGCGGATCCTCCGCCTGGCCGCCCGGGTCGGCGCGCTCACCGACGCCCCCGCGACGCCCGCGCACCCGATAGACGCCCCCGATTCGGTGGCGGTCGCCGAGGAACTGCGGGCCGCCGCGGCAGCCGGGTTCGTGCTGGCCCGCAACGACGGCATCCTCCCCCTGTCACGCTCCGGGCTTTCAGACCTGGCCGCACCCTCCAGGCTCAAGCGGGTCGCCGTGATCGGGCCGAACGCCGAAGTCGCGCGGACTCTCGGCGGCGGCAGCGCCACCGTCTTCCCGCCCTACACGATCTCGCCGCTGGACGGCCTTCGCGCCGCCGGGCTGCATGTCACGCACGCGCCGGGGGTGTACCCGCAGCTGCGCACCCCGGAGGCCCGCGCGCCCTGGTTGCTGCGGCCGGATCGCTCCGGGACCGGCGCCGAGGCGCGGTTCTTCTCCGGTTCCGGCGAGCTGGTCGGATCGGAGCTGCGCGACGGCGCCGCGTTCCGCTGGCTGGGCGGATTCGGCACCGCGGATGTCTCGGAGCCGGTCGCCCGGCTGGAGATCCGCTGCGCGATCCGCGCTACCCTGGCCGGTCTCTACCAGCTGGGCGTCTCCGGGCTCGGCCGTTACCGCCTGCTGGTCGACGGCGTGGAGGTCTTCGACGCCACCCTCTGGCTGCCGGAGGGCGCGGATATCGCCGAGGCCCTGACGACCCCGCCGCAGCAGCTGGCCCCGGTCAAGCTGGCTGCGGGCCAGTCGGTTACCGCGGTGTTCGAGCACGACGTGCGCTCTTCGCCGCTCGCCGACTTCGGCACGTTCCTGCAGCTCAACCTGGAGCCGCCGCACGGCACCGACGATGAGGAGATCGCGGCGGCGGCCGCCCTGGCGGCCGCCAGCGACGTAGCCGTGGTCGTGGTCGGCACCACCGACGAGGTGGAGAGCGAAGGTTTTGACCGCACATCGCTGTCGCTGCCGGGCCGGCAGGACGACCTGGTCCGCCGGGTCCTGGCGGCCAACCCGCGGACCGTGGTGGTGGTGAACTCGGGCGCCCCGGTCCTGCTGCCCTGGGCCCGGGACGCGGCAGCGGTGCTGCTGTCCTGGTTCGGCGGTCAGGAATTCGGTAACGCGCTCGCCGACGTGCTGCTCGGGGACGCCGAGCCGGGCGGGCGGCTGCCCACGTCGTGGCCGGCGTCCGAGGACGGGCTGCCGTCCACGCAGCCCGTCGATGGCGTGCTGGACTATCGCGAGGGCCTGTTCATCGGCTACCGCGCTTACGACCGCGATGGCCGGGAACCGCTCTTCCCGTTCGGCCACGGGACCGGCTATACCACCTGGTCGTATGACTCCATCAGCGTGGACCGCGATCCGGATGCCGCGCCCGGCCCGGCTCGCGCTCCCGGGCTCGCGGTCTGCCTGCAGGTGCAGAACACCGGCCCGCGCCGCGGCCGGGAAGTGGTCCAGGTCTACGCGTCCCGGCCAGGCTCGGCGGTCGAGCGCCCGGTCAAGTGGCTGGTCGGCTTCGCCGCCGTCGACGCGGATCCCGGCGAGACGGTCAACGTGGCGATACTGATCCCCGAGCGCGCCTTCCAGCACTGGTCCGGTACGGACTGGACCCTGGAGCCGGGCCCGTTCACGCTCTCGGCGGGCCCCTCCTCCGCGTCCCTCCCGCTCACCGTCGGCGTCGAGCTGGGGTAACGGGTCCGCGACGCGAGCATCACCGCGCGGACGGCGCCGCATCGCCTCCCTGGCGCTGGTTGATCCACACCGAACCATGAGCCGGCTCCAGCACCTGGTCACGGTACCGCGCTCACACCCTGGCGTAGTCCTTGATGTCCTGCTCGAACTCGGCCACCAGCTCCGGGGTGAGGGTGCGCCGGGTCTGGCCGATGGCGTGCAGGATATCGGCCGTGGTCGCTTCCTCCCGGCCGTGTTCGAACATGACGCGCTCGAACACCAGCTGCGCGGTCCGGCGCGCGGCGAACTCGATGTCGGCCGGAGTGAACAGCCGCGACTCCTCCACGATCGCGGTCATGTCCAGCTCGCCATGCGGCATCGCGGCGAGGTACCGGTCCCAGATCGCCTCGCGCGCGGCCGGGTCGGGCGGGCCGATGGGGATGACATAGTCGAACCTGCCGTGCCTCAGGAACGCGCTGTCCAGCGCGCGGACCGAGTTGGTGGCGCAGATGAGCAGCCGCTCCTCCTGTTCCCGGAACGGCGGGATGAGCTTGAGCATCTCGTTGGTGACGCCCTGCGCGGCCGAGACCGTGCGCGGCTGGCGCGACCCGGCGATCTCCTCCACCTCGTCAATGAACAGCACGACCTTGTCCAGCTCGGCGACCAGGGAGAACGCTTCCCTCAGAGCCGAGGCCAGGCCCGCCGCGGACTCGCCCGCCAGCCGCGAAGGGAACAGTTCCACGAACGGCCAGCCCAGCCGCGACGCGGCGCCCTTGGCGAAGGTGGTCTTGCCCGTTCCCGGCGGGCCGAACAGCACGATCGCCCGGGGCGGCACCAGGCCGAGCCGCTCAGCCAGCTGCGGCTGCGCCAACGGCAGGATGACCCGCCGTTCGATCAGCTCCTTTTCCCTGACCATGCCGCCGAGCTGATCCCAGGCGCCGACCCGCACCATGCGCCCGCCGAGCTGGCCGAGCACCCCGGCACTGCCCGGCCCGACCGGCTCGACCCGCTCATAGAAGACCATCCCGCGGCGGGCCGTGTACCCGGAGTGCTCCAGCGCCAGCGCGCCGATCTCGCTCTCGCCCGCCAGCAGGCACTGGATCCGGTGCACCCCGGCCGCCACCAGCCGCCGTTCCAGCTCGCCGAGCATCGCGCTGCCTATTCCGCGGTGCCGCCACGCGGCCGCCAGGCTGATCCGCATCACCCACGCCCGGTCGCCGCCCACGGCCGCGACCGCCGTCCCCACCAGCTCCTCGCCCACGACGGCCACCACCGCAGGCTGGTGAGACCGGACCGCGGCGATCAGGTCGGACAGCCCGAAGACGGGCGGTTCGCCGCCAGCCGCCGGGTTGTCCCACAACCGGACGGCAGCATCGAGGTCATCGGCGTGGAAGTCACGCACCCGCCACATCGTCATCGCATCAGTGTGTCATCGGCCGTGGCCACGCGGCTTCGGGTTCGCGCTAGGCGTCCCGCCGCACGAGCAGCCAGGCGCAGGCGACCAGGAGCACGGCGGTCCACAGGCAGAAGACGCCGAAGCCCTGCCAGCCGGAGAGCACATCGCCCGGCTGCTGGCTGGTCTGGGCAACCAGCTCACCCGCCACGGTCGGCAGGTAGCCGTGTATGTGGTTGGCGATGGTTCCCGGGATGAGGGAGACCAGCGGGGGGACCACTATCACCGTGGCGATCACGATGGCGACCGCCCCCGCGGTGTGCCGGATCAGGCCGCCTATCGCCAGCGCGAACAGCCCGAGCACGGTGAGGTACAAGATCGCGCCGATGACGGCTCGAGCCACTCCGGGCTGGCCGAGCGTGATGGAGACGTGGCTGCGCAGGATCGCGGTGGTGATGAAGAACACCGCGAAGACCGTGATCGCGCTGACCACGAAGTCGATCGCCGCGAACACGAGCGCCTTGGCGGTCAGCATCGGAATCCGGTTCGGGACGGCGAGTAGCGAGGCGCGGATGGTACCGCTGGTGTACTCACTGGTGATCACGATCGCGCCGAGCACGCAGATGGCCAGCTGGCCGAGGCCGAGGCCCGCGCCGAATATCACCGCGGTCGGGTCGGTGACCAGCCTGGCATGGTTGGGATGATTGCCCGGCGTGTTCCAGTCATGCGAGATGACCGTCGCGACCAGCGTGGAAAAGCCGACCGCCACAACCACGAAGGCGAGCAGCGACCAGACCGTGGACTGTACCGACCGGATCTTCGTCCACTCCGCGACCAGCAGGCGGCCGAAGCCGAGCCGGGACGGCCCGGCCGCGATGACGGTCCCCATCGCCGGTGCACTGGGTACCTGCGCGGCACTCACGGTGCGCTCCGCTCGGCTGGCCGACGGGCGTCACCGGTAGGCGCATTCGGGTCGCCGTACTCGACGCTGTCCGCGGTCAGCTCCATGAACGCCTCCTCTAGCGAGGCCAGCCTGGGAGTCAGCTCGTGCAGCACGACCGATGCCGAGGCGGCCAGCTCCCCGATCCGCGGGGCCGGCAATCCGGTGACAATCAAGCTGGCCGCCCCGTCCGGACCATCTTCCCCCTGGATAATGCCGCCTTCGCCGGTAACGAGCTCGCGCAGCCGATCCGGATCTGGCGTCCGTACGAGCACCGACCGCTCCGAACTGCGCTGGATGAACTCCTGCGTCGTGGAGTCGGCAATCAGTCTGCCGCGGCCGATGACGATGAGGTGGTCGGCGGTGACCGCCATCTCGCTCATCAGGTGACTGGAGACAAAGATGGTGCGGCCCTCCGCGGCGAGTTGCCGCATGAAGGTGCGGACCCACCGGATGCCCTCCGGGTCCAGCCCGTTGACCGGCTCGTCCAGCAGCAGCACCCGCGGATCGCCGAGCATCGCCGCCGCGATGCCCAGCCGCTGGGTCATGCCGAGCGAGAAGCCGCCGACTCGCTTGCGGGCGACGGCGCGCAGGCCGACGAGATCGATGACCTCATCGGCCCGGCGGGCCGGGAAACCCTGCGTCTCGGCGAGAAACAGCAAGTGGTTGCGGGCACTGCGGCCGGGGTGCAGCGATCGTGCCTCCAGCAGCGCGCCGACCGTGTGCAGCGGCCGGTCCAGCTGATGATAGGCCAGCCCGCCGATCGTCGCCGTGCCGCTCTGCGGCCGGTCCAAGCCGAGGATAAGCCGCATCGTCGTGGACTTGCCGGCGCCGTTTGGGCCGAGGAAGCCGGTCACCCGACCCGGCTCGACCGTGAACGACAGGTGATCCACGGCCACCTTGTCGCCGAACCGCTTCGTCAGCTCATGCGCCTCAATGAGCCCTGATGCCTCGGCCACTCTTACTCCCCGTAGCGGGGGACGCCCGGTCACCGGGCGCTCGGCTTTACCCGCCCAGCATGCCCGCTGTCGCGTAGCCACGCAAACAGCTCGCCGGCGGCGACGACATCGCCGGTACGTCCGGGCCGCCACTCCTGACCAGGACAGCCAGTGCCCTAACCGGCGGGGTGGCGATACCCTGGAGAGAATTCACCAGCCTTGCCTCTCGGCTTTCGTGGTCCCGAGTGCGGAACAGGAGCCGGCCGATGGAGGACCAGGAAGACCCGGCCCGGACCGACGCCAGGCTGCGGCGACCCGCCGTCGACCCTGGCATCCCGCGCCGCGACCGCGCCCTGCTGACCGCTCCGGGCACGCTCTTGTATCCCGCCTGCCGGGACCGGCCCGCCCGGAACCGTGACTTCCTGCCCACGGACCCCGCCAGGCGGGCGGCGACGGTCGACGGAGCGGTCATAGGCATGACGGCCGCCGGTTTCATCGCCGTCGGCGGTGCGACCCCGTTGGCTATCGGGGTCCTGGTCTTCCAGGGGGCGGCCGGCTGGCAGTCCGCTTCGAGCCACTTTGCCCTGCTGCTGGCGGAGATCATCGCGGTCGTCACCGCCGTGATCTTCACTGTCCGGGTCGCCCGTTTCGGGCAGCCCACCGGCCAGGTGCCGGCTGATGTGGCCGCGCGCACCCACCACGGCCGTTACCTGACCGGCGCCGATTTCGACGGACGGTCCCGGGTGCTGCTGCGGCGCGCGCAGGATGCGGTCGACGCCGTCAGCTCGTCCGAGGTCTGCCGGGCCGGCTTGCTCGACGAGCCTGCCGCGAGCGCCGTCCTGGCCGATCAGGAGTGGGGCATTGCCCTCGCGCTGCGCGAGCAGGCCCGGCTCCGCGCCAGGCGGGCCGGACTGCCCGCGATCGAGGTGGGCCCGCACACCGCCGCGCTGCTCGACCGCCAGTCCCAGGTCGCCCGGCTCGCGGAGTCCAGCGTGGCCGGCCGGGTCGCGGCGCTGGAGCGCTACGTCGCCGAGGTCCGCGAGGCCGACGCCGCTTACCGGGACTGGCTACAGGCGACTGCCCTCACCGAGCTCAGCGGCCAGCACCTGGACATGCTCGCGCACACCGCCGCCGACGAGTACGGCATCGCCGACATCGAGGCCATAGCGCAGCAAGCTCGCGCGGTCCGCCTCGCGCTGCGCGAACTGCGCGACTAGACCACACCGCGGGATCAGTCAGCCACCAGGAAACCCGCTGTGGCCGCCGGCGGCGGAGACCGTGCCGGGGCGCCTACGATCGGCTCATCGGAGGTGGCATGGCAGACCAACCGCGGGCCGGACGCGATCGTGGCGGTCCGGAGATCGTCGAGCTCGACTCGGTCCCCGGGTTCCTCGTATTCGATCTGCCCGGCGTTCCGCTGTCCGCCGGAGGGACGCGGCTGGCGCCGGATGTCAGCCTAGCTGAGGTGGCGTTGCTGGCGCGGGCGATGACCTACAAGTACGCGGCGCTGGGCGTGCGGGTCGGCGGCGCCAAGGCGGGAGTGCGCGGGGATCCGGCGGATCGCGCGGGCAGGGCCGCGCTGATGGCCCGGTTCTGCGCGGAGGTCCGTCCGCTGACCGATGCGGGCCGGTTCATGACCGGCCCGGACATGGGCACCGCCGAAGAGGATTTCGCGCCGCTGCGCGAGCGCCGGGCCGCGCCGGCGGCCATAGCTGCCCTCGTGGACGGCGTGCCCTTCGAGGATGTGCTGACCGGGTACGGCGTCGCCGTGGCCGCCGAGGTAGCGCTGGGCGCCAAATGCGGCTGGCGCTGGGACGGCCATTCGGTGGCCATCGAGGGGTTCGGCAAGGTGGGCGGCGGGGTAGCACGTGAGGTTGCTCGCCGCGGCGGCCGAGTGGTCGCGGTGTCCACCGTGGCCGGGTGTATCGCGGACGCTTCGGGGCTGGACGTCGAGCTGCTGCTCGCGTTGCGCGGTGAGCATGGCGATGCGTGCGTCCTCCGTTATGGCCGGCCGGCCGGGCTGCCGCGCCAGCTGTTCACCGCGGTGAACGCCGACGTCGTGGTTCCCGGGACGCGACCCGGAACGATCGGCGACCGGACCGCCGCCTCGCTGCCACCGGGGGTCCGGGTCGTCGCGCCCGCGGCGAACGTGCCTTATACCGCGCCGGGAGCCGACGTCCTGCGTCGGCGCGGCATCATGGCCCTGCCCGACTTCGTCTGCAACGCGGGTGCGGTGATCGGCTACCGGTCGGCTGCGGGCGCAACCCCGGCTGAGGTCTTGGCGACCGTCGAAGCCACGGTCACCGAACTCACGCTCGAGGCGCTACGCCATCCCGGCGGGCCGCTCGCGGGAGCCTGCGAGCGGGCCGGAAGGTTCCTGCGTAGCTGGTGGGGCGAGCCACCCGACCCGCCGTTCGCGCCGCCAGGTGACCTCACGGCCCAGTTAGGCCCGCCCCGGCTTCGGTCACGGGCGAACGGGTCAGCTGCCCGTCGGCCTCGCTGGCGCACCCGGCCGGGCCGGGATGCGCACCTGCCGCCGGGTTGTTGATCTCGTGCGCCAGGCCGGCCGCGAGCGTGCCGGAATAAGAAAGATTTCACCCGGATGAGCAGGCGCAGATCTCCCGCCGAGCGGCCAACGCGGATGGCGAACTCGCCCGGCGGCCAGACCCAGGCGCAGGCCCTCTCGTCGTAGCGCGCGAACGCCCGGGCCGGCACGGCCAGGCTGACCTCGGCGGCCTCGCCGGGTCCGGCGGCCGCGGCCGCGAAGGCGGCCAGGGTGCGCACGGGGCGGCCGGCCCCGGCCGTCAGCGGCTCCACATACGCCTGCACGACCTCCCGGCCCGTCCGGGGGCCGGCGTTACGGATCACCACGGTCAGGCCGAGATCATCTCCCGGGACGACCGCGGCCGAGTCCGTGACCGCCGACACGTACTCCCACGTCGTGTAGCCCAGGCCGTGGCCGAAGGGGAAGCGGGGCGCAGTTTCCGCCCGATCGTAGCCCCGGTACCCGACCAGCAGCCCTTCGCGGTACTCGAGCCGACCCTGTTCCGGCACCGAGTGCAGAACCGGGCAGTCGGCCTCGGCGACCGGGATCGTGACCGGCAGGCGGCCGCCTGGCTCGCCCCGCCCGAGCAGGATGTCCGCGAGCGCGTGACCCATCGCCTGCCCGGGCAGCCAGCAGCAGCCGACCGCGGCGACCCGGTCCGCCCACGGCATGAGCACCGGCATGCCGGCGTTCACCACCACCACGGTCCGGTCGTTCACCTCAGCGACACGCCGCACCAACTCGTCCTGCCTGCCCGGCAGCGCTAGCCCGGGACGGTCGAATCCCTCGCTTTCTGTGGCCGGCCCGGACCCGACCACCACCACGGCCGCATCGGCGGCCCGCGCGGCCTCGACGGCCTCCCGGAGCATCGCGTCACCGTCCGGTGCGGGCACGATGCCGAGCCGGATGGCGACGGGGCCTTGCGGCCAGTCGTCCGGCAGCAGCGAGACCTTGATCTCCGCTTCGCGGCCTGCCTCCAGGCGGACGGTCGCCCTGATCTCGCCGGGCCTGACCATGACCTCCACCGGGTCGGCGGGCACGCCCGATCGCCCGGAGGCGACCTCGATCCCGTCGACCGTGAGCGTCAGGCGACCCACGCCGCCCGCACCGATCACGTGCGGCCCGGCCTGCTCGGCCCGGTACCGGGTGCACAGCACGATCGTGCCGCGCCCGCCCCCGCCGATGCCGGCCGGCAGCCCGTCCCACCAGGTGAACATGGTGGCGGCGCGATGTTCCGTGCCAGCCAGCTCGCCGTCCTCGGTGCGGAATTCCAGCCGGACGCCTGGCTCGCCGGTAGCCGGATCGCGCAGCGCGGCAGGCGCCGGCTCGGGCACTATGGTCCAGGTCACGCAGCCCGGCCGCACGGCCACCGTCGCCAGGCCCCTGAGCGCCTCCGCCAGCGCGCTCGCCGGAGTCGACACGCTGACCTGGTTGACGGTCGCGCTGCCGCCGCCCTGCGTGACCGGGCTGACGGCGTTGGGCCCGATCACCGCCACGCTCCTGGTCCTGCCGACGTCCAGAGGCAGCGTTCCGCGATCGTTGCGGAGCAACGTGAACGCCGCCGCCGCGCACCGGCGGAGCAGAGACGGGTCGGCCAGAACCGGCGCCCCCCGTTTCCCGCCGTTCGGGTACCTTCCGCTCGGGAACCCGCCGTCCGGGAATCCTTCGTCCGGGGACCCAGCGGTCGGCCAGGCACCGTCCCGGGCGGCGCCGTTCCGGCCGAACGCCCCTACCCGGCGGGCGAGCCGCAAGATGCGCACGACCTTGGCGTCCACCGCTTCCTCGCTGACCTCGCCCGCCCGGACCGCCGCGGTGAGCTGGCTGCCCCACGGTCCTTCCGGGCCGGGCATGGCCAGGTCGAGCCCGGCGAGCGCGGTGGCCACCGTGCTGCGTGCGGCGTGCCAGTCGGACAGGGCTACGCCCCGGAAGCCCCATTCGTCCTTGAGGATGGCCGAAAGCAGCGCGGTGTGCTCGGTCATGGTGAGGCCGTTGACCCTGTTGTACCCGGTCATCACCAGGTCCACGTCCGCCTCGCGCACGCACGCTTCGAACGGGACCAGGTACAGCTCACGCAGCACGTGCTCGGCGATCCGCACGTCATACGTCCACCGCTGCGTCTCCGAGTCGTTGCCCACGTAGTGCTTGACCGCGGCGGCGACCCCGGCCTGGTGCAGGCCCTGCACGAAGGCCACGGCGAGCCGGGAGATGAGCACCGGGTCCTCGCCGAACGACTCGAATCCCGGCCCGCCGAGCGGGGTGCGCATCACGTTGATCGTCGGGGCCAGCAGGACGCTGACCCCCTTGCTCTTCGCCTCGGTGCCGAGCGCGAACGCGAGCGCCCTGACCAGTCCCGGATCCCAGGTCGCGCCGAGGGCGGACGGGCAGGGCAGGCTCGCCGACGGGTTGCGCTCGTCCAGGGTGGTACCGCGGACGCCGGCCGGGCCGTCGGACATGACGATCGGGCCGAGCCCGATGACCGGCAGCGGGCAGGTCTGCCAGTTGTCCGCGCCGGTCAGCAGGCGCACCTTGTCCTCAAGGCACAGCGCGGCCAGCAGGTCATGGTCATCGGGGTTCTCCGGATGCGCCCGGCCGCTGGCGCGGCCGGGCGCCCCGTGGGGTGCGTTCATAGGTACGGGTACAGCTCAGGACGCCGGGGTGAGGTGCAGGAGCGTGTACTCGATGTAGGGAGAGTTCGGAACCGGGTCGTTGTACTGGTCGGTCGCGGTCGGCCAGCCGGTGTAGTTCTTCGTGGAGTACTCGTACCAGGCCGCTCCGTACAGCAGCGGGATCACCGGCGCCTCGCTCATGACTGCCTCCCGGTGCCGAGCGCCGGCTCCCCGGCGTCAAGCATCGGCCTGCGGGCGTCGAGCATCGGCGCCCCGGCGCGGAGCACCGGCGTCAGGCCCAGCTGAGGCCGCTTGGGCAGCCCGGCCCGCTTCG
>Ga0187780_10001716_pt1 | contig 16582 bp, 10 predicted proteins | sample 1015_Q2_SP10_20__FD_132429 | JGI IMG/M metagenome (GOLD analysis project Ga0187780, IMG submission 132429) | Tropical peat soil microbial communities from peatlands in Department of Meta, Colombia - 1015_Q2_SP10_20_MG | ecosystem: Environmental > Terrestrial > Soil > Wetlands > Peat | place... | reverse complement strand
TCGACCATGTTGTCGATGGACGTCAAGGCGTCGCCGAAGTACTCCTCGAACCCCGGACCCTCCGCGGCGAGCCGGGCAAAGACGAATCCGCGATACACGGCGACGTTGGGCAACGAGACGATGCCTTTGGCGGAGTCCGAGGCCGCGAGGCCAGTCGCGTCGTAGCCGCCTTTCATCGGAATCGTGCGAATGGAGCCGTCGAGCCGATAAGTCCAGCCGTGGTACGGACAGCGCAGCAATCCCGCTTCGCAGTGCCCGTGAGGCGCACTGACCAGCTTCGCGCCCTTGTGCGCGCAGCGGTTCATCAGCACGCGGATCTGTCCGCTGTTGTCACGGAGCAAGATCACGGGCTGAAGCGCGATGTTGGTCGTGAAGTAGTCACCGGGCGATGGAATCTGACTGTCGTGCCCGACGTAGATCCAGGTGTTGCGCCAGAGCTGGGTCATCTCCAGATCAAATATCTCCGGGCTCACGTACACGTCGCGGTGCACGGCTTCGTCACGCACCAGTGCGCGAATGGCCGAAGGATTGTTGAAGTAACTAACCACGATCAACCTCCTTGAGCCATGCCCAGCGCGGGATCCGGCAGGCCGAGAGTCTTGAGCTCCTGGCGCACCGCGGCACCGGTGTCATCGGCCTGCGCCGCCCGGCACAAGCGCGCGATCACCGCGGCCGAACCGGGTCGGCCGGCGAGCTGCTGGGCGATCTGCGCGATCGTGCGCAGGTGGGCGGCACCGCGCGCGTGCGTATCGCCATAGCCACGAACGAGTTTATGGCAGTCCGCAAGCTCCACAGCCAGATCATAGTCGAAGCGTCCCGCGTCGCGGATCTGGGCCAGCCAGCTGTCAATGCGTGCACGTTCCTGCGCAAACCGCAGCGTGCCCCGCCTCCACCTCTTCAGGCCTGCGACGGCGCGCAATGTCAGGAAGCCCCCGATGGTTGTAGTTCTGATGCGGCGTTCTCGGGAGAACCGCTCGACCAGAGCCCTGCCGCGGTGGGACGCCAGGAGTCTGTGCCCGATGCGCCGCGGCAGCGTGCCGCAAATCTCTTCCAGTCGCGGTCTGAGGAACTCGCTGACGTGCACGACGCTGCCCGGCCGAGCCCTGACCGTTTGCCGGACTTCAGCGATCCGCTCCGGCTGTACCTTGAGCTGCGCGACCCGGATCGTATCTTCGAATGCCATCCAAAGCGCCAGCCCGCGCGCCACGGCCTTGGTCAGCCGCACGTCGCTCTGCGCAGACGGCTCGAGGGCCGCAATCGCTTCCAGGCGATCAAGGTACTCGCTCGCGTAGGCGACGTCCTGATAGTCGATCAGTCGCGCGGCGCCAAGCCGCAGCAGCGGCTGTGCCAGGGCGGGGTAATTCCTTTGAATGCGATTCTCGAGCTCAACGGGCAGTGAAATGGTTGACGCCGGAGGTGCTGCCGTCGGCCGAGCAGTAGTTCGATCCGACGCCTGGTCATAACTGGCGTTGAATGCGGCGAGATTGGCCGCTGCCGATGCCCCGCCGGATGCAACGACTCGTCGGTACGAATCGGCGGCGAACGGCAACTCGGCGACGCCGGCGATCGCGCCCAGTATCGCGGAGCTGATGATGGCGCCGTGCTCCGCTGCGATCGCCGCAATATCGAACGCGACCAGCCGCCGGCTCAGACGCTTTGCTTCATCGAGAATGGCCTGGCTGTCCGCGCGGCCATCACCGGCCGCTGCTTTCTCGCTGATCGTGTAGGCCCGGTGCGTGGAGGTGATCAGTGTCGTTCGATCCGGCGTGACCAGATCTCGTTGCATCGCGCGACCCGCCTCTACCAGCTCGGCGGCCACGACGATGTCGACATCGCCAGGGCTCGGCATCAGCGCCATGATCGGCCGCCGACCGTCCGCCGGCAGATCGTCCTCGGGGAAGAACTCGAGGTAGTAGAGCGTCGCCCCCGTGCGCTGAGCGACGCCGGGCACGGACGTCGCCTGAACGAGGTAGCGCTCGCTCTGTGCGACCGCTGTGAGCCACGAAGTAACGACCCCGCCGCCCTGGCCGCCGAGTGCCGCCAGCGTGAGTGACAGAGGCCGCTTCATGCGGTCGCTTCCCGGCGATCCGGGGCCGCGCCGCCCAGCCACGAGATGATCCGCCGACGAATGGCGTGTAACAGCCGGTCCCACCAGTTCGGATTCACGACAATGTCCGCCCGGTAGAACGAAGGGCAGAGCGCCGCAGCGTGCGCGACCTCACCGCAAACGCCGCACCCTACGCAGGAGTTGTCCACGTGCGCGACGGGCTCGGGCCGCAATGGATCCGATGACGACTTGATCGTCAATGATGGGCATCCGGACAGTCGAATGCATGAGTGATCCCCCGTACACACCGTCTCATCGACGCCGAATCGCTGACGGACCACCCGCTCGCCGCGCTGCTCGCTCGCTCGGAGCGCCGGCGCTACGCGCCGCTGGCGATTGAGCTGACACTCGCCCTCGGCCAGGATGACCTTCGGCCCGCGCACCGCGGTGGTCATCGCTTCTCTGAGAACCGAGAGCGATCGCTTCATGTCGTAGGTGGAAATGTGCCGGACCCATTCCACGCCCACGCCGCGCACGGCGCGCTCGATCGGGTGCTGCGCGTCGCGGTCGCGGGTTCGAAACCTGGAGGACGGGATCTGCTGACCGCCAGTGGCCGCCGAATAGCCGTTGTCGACGATGACGGTGACGCCGTCGTGCTTGTTGAACACCGCGTTCGCGATGCCGCTCGTCAATCCGTTATGCCAGAAGCCGCCGTCTCCCATCAGTGCAATCGGACGCCGGCCGGGAACGCTATTGAGGGCGGCTGCGCTCGCTGAACCGAGCCCATAGCCCATGATGCTTGCGCCGAGATCAAATGGCGGCAGGGTCGCGAAGGAGTGGCAGCCGATATCCGCGCTCACGTGCAACGGACCCAGCTCGCGCTGCAGCAGTTTCATCGAAGCGAACAGCGGACGCTCCGGACATCCGGTACACAGGCCGGACGGTCGCGACGGCACTGCAAGCTCTGCCTTGGGGCGCAGCGGAACCTCGATGGCGGAAGAACGGCGAACCGCCGGTAACGCAGCTGGCGCATGATGCGTGAAAAACTCGCGCAGTCCCGCGAGCAGCACGGCGCCGGTGTATTCGCCGGCCATGGGCAGTGGGCCCTTGCCCACGACCTGCGCCATCTCACCCGCTGCAGACAGGAGGCGCGTCAGTGCCTGCTCGATGAACTCGGGCTGGCCCTCCTCGACCACCAACAGCACGCGCTTGCCGTGTGCAAACTTCGCAGCCTCGCTCGGCACCAGCGGATAGGTGACGTTAAGGACGTAGAGCGGCACGCGACAGCGCCCGAAGACGTCTGCGAGACCGAGCCGCTCCAGCGCGCGCAGCAGCGTGTTGTAGAGGCCGCCCTGGACGACGATACCGATGTCGGAGAGCTCGCCTTCGAACATCTCGTTGAGATGCTCTCGCTCGATGAATTCGAGCGCCGCGGGCCACCGCTCCGCGACCTTCGCCTGCTCCTGCGCATAGGTCGATGGCGGCAGGATGATGCGATCGTAGCTGCGATGTGGCGCCGCGAGCGCGTCGCGGGCCGTGAATTCTGGTGGTCGATTGTCCTTCGCGACAAAGCGCCCGTACATGTGGCAGGCGCGAATCCGCATCATGTACATGACCGGCGTGTGGCTCGCCTCCGAAAGCGCAAAGCCGCGTTCAACGAGTTCAACCATCTTGGGCAGCTCGGGGCGCGGGTCGAGCAGCCACATCTGCGATTTCATCGCGAATGCGTGCGTGCGCTCCTGCATGATGCTCGCACCTTCGCCATAGTCCTCGCCCAGGATGATCATCACGCCGCCGTTAACGCCGGCGGAGGCGAGATTGGAGAGCGCGTCGGACGCGACGTTGGTGCCGACGGTCGACTTCCAGGTGGCAGCGCCGCGCAGCGGATAGTTGATGGAGGCGGAGAGCATGGCGGCGGCGGTCGCCTCGCTGGCGCTGGCCTCGAACGTGACGCCGAGCTCGCCGAGAATGGTGCTCGCGTCCGCCAGCACGTCCATCAGATGTGAGACCGGCGCGCCCTGATAGCCGCCGACGTAGCCGACGCCGGCCTGCAGCAGGGCCTTGGTGACCGCGAGGATCGCCTCGCCTTCGAACACCTGTCCGGCGCCAAGCCGCAGCGACTCAACCTCGCGAGCGAATGATCGTTCGGCCATCCACGGGCTCCGGGCGCCGTCGCAGCGCGCGACTTGCGCATCGCCCTATTTTAGGTGAATATTCACGTGAAATGTCAACTAATCCGGCCAGGTTGCCCCGCGCCCTGCCCGCCTCACGCGCAAATGCCAAAGAACGCGGCGATCCGGCCGCGCCTGGCTTTCGCATCGAGGACTCGCCGTTCTTTCAGATGAACCGCACCGCCGGCTCGTACGCATTTGCCATGGAGCAGGCATTGCGCGCGGTGGACACCGACATCCCGCGCTGGCGGGTGCTCATGCTCGCCCACGAACGGGGGCCGGTCAGCGTCGGGCAGATCGCCGAGAACGCGGTGCTCAAGCTGTCGACCGCGACCAAGGTGATTCAGCGCCTGCGTGACGAAGGCCTCCTGGTCCTGCGCCGCGGCCGCAGCGACGGCCGCGTCACGGATGTGCGGACCACGGCCGCCGGTGACGCGGCGGTCGCGATCATCCGCCAGGTCGCGAGCACCCTCTATCGACGCGCGTTTCGCGACATCGATGCCAACGACATTCAGCAGCTCATCCGCATTCTGTCCCGCATCGAAAAGAATCTTCGCAGCACGGCCTGACGCCGGACGCGCGCGTGACGCGCTGTGCGCGCGCCGGTCACCAGTGCCAGAGCGTCCCATCGGCAAGACGATTGACGGGCAGATAGGCGCGCCGGTATGGGTATTTCGCTGCCAGCGCCTCATTGATCGAGACGCCATGCCCCGGGGTGTCGCCCGGAATGAGGTAGCCGTCGGCGAACGCATAGTCGTGGGGAAAGACGGCGTCGGTCTCGGCCGTATGGCGCATGTATTCCTGCAGGCCGAAGTTCGGGACCCAGAGGTTGAAGTGCAGTGATGCGCCCATGCACACCGGCGACAGATCGGTCGCACCGTGGCATCCCATCCGCACCTGATAGAGAGCAGCCAGATCGGCAATCCGCCGCAAGTGGGTAATGCCACCGGCGTGGACAACGGTCGCGCGGATGAAGTCGATGAGCTGCTCCTCGATCAGCTGCTTGCAGTCCCAGATCGTGTTGAACACCTCGCCGACGGCGAGCGGCGTCACCGTGTGCTGACGAATCACGCGATACGCCGTCTGGTTTTCGGCGGGCGTCGCATCCTCCAGCCAGTAGAGCCGGAACGGCTCGAGCGACTTGCCCAGGCGCGCCGCCTCGATCGGCGTCAGCCGGTGGTGCACGTCGTGCAGCAGGTGAGTATCAAAGCCGATGCGATCGCGCAGCGCCGCGAATAGCTTCGGCACGTGGTCCAGGTATCGCTCGGTCGACCAGCGATGTTCTGACGGCAGATCAGCGTCCGCCGGTTCGTAGAACATCTTGTCGCGCGAGACGCCGTAGGTCGTGCCCAGGCCCGGAACCCCGCTCTGGGCCCGGATAGCGCGATAGCCGAGCGCCTGATAGCGAAGGACCTCTGCGACCGTCTCGTCGATGTCGCGGCCATTGGCGTGTCCGTAGACAGTGACTCCCGTGCGACTGCGGCCGCCCAGCAGCTGATAGAGAGGCAAACCGGCGATCTTGGCCTTCAGGTCCCAGAGGGCCGTATCCACGGCGGCGATCGCCGACATCGTCACCGGCCCGCGCCGCCAGTAGGCGCCGCGATACAGGTACTGCCAGATGTCCTCCGTCTGATGGGGATCACGCCCGATGAGGCATGGAACTACGTGATCCTCGAGGTAGGAGACGACGGCCAGTTCCCGGCCGTTCAGCGTGCCATCGCCAAGCCCGTAAAGTCCGGTGTCGGTTTCGATCTTGAGGGTGACAAAGTTCCTGCCGGGGCAGGTGACGATCACACGGGCCGCCGAAATTTTCATCCGCACCCCCAAATGGGCGACAGCCGGCCGCGGCACCGCCGAACTCTGACCCTAGGAGGCCCAATCCGCGCCGGCAACCGACGAATTGTCATACTAGCGATTAGTTGTTGTAATGCCTTCGATCATCCGGCAACCCGATTCGAGCTTATGCGACGTCGTCTTCCACCGCTGAATACGCTGCGTGTATTCGAGTGCGCCGCGCGACGGCTGAGCTTCACGCGTGCGGCGGAGGAACTGCACGTGACTCAGGCTGCGGTCAGCCATCAGGTCAAGGCGCTCGAGGATTGGCTGGGAACGCCGCTCTTTCTTCGTCTAAATCGCGGCCTGAAGCTGACCGAGGCCGCCGAGCAGTATCTCGATCAGCTGACCAGCGCCTTCGAGATCATCGCGTCTGCGACCGCCCAGCTTGCCCGACACGAGGGCAAGCGAATCCTGACGGTCGCCACCTGGGACTCGTTCGCATCCATGTGGCTGCTGCCGCGCTTGAAGCTGTTCCGGCAGATTCACTCCGACATCGACGTTCGGGTCGTCGCCGTCGCGAGCGGCATCGACGTATTCGATGGCGGCGAGATCGACGTTGATCTGCGGTATGGAGACGGAGATTGGCCTGGTCTGTCCGTGACCAAGCTGATGGATGAGGAGATCTATCCGGTATGCAGCCCACAGCTCGCTGCCGGACCGCCGCCGCTTCGGGTGCCGGCTGACCTCAAGGGGCACACACTCCTGCACGACATCCTGACCGTGGACTGGAAGGCGTGGCTGCAGACGGCGAAGGTCACGGACGTCGACGGAGAGCGCGGACCGGGATTCAACCACTCCTACCTGGTCACCCAGGCGGCGATCAACGGCGAAGGCGTGGCACTGGGGCGTAGCGTGCTGGTGGCTGAGGCCATAGCCCGGGGCCAGTTGGTCCGGCCCTTCGAAGGCAGCATGCGCTCTGCGTACTCGTATTTTCTCGTCTGCCCGGAGACGCTCGCTCAGGAGCCCAGCGTGGCCGCGTTCCGCGACTGGATGTTGGAGCAGAGTGGCCGTAAAGCCGAGCGGAGCGCCGAAGTCACAGCCGCGCAATGACCGATTTGCGCTCCTGGAAGGATTCGAGAGCTTCCGGACCGAGTTCCCTCCCCCAGCCCGACTGCCGATAGCCGCCGAATGGCATGGCCGGATCGGGCAGGCCGTGGCAGTTGATCCAGACGATGCCCGCGCGAATCTCGGAGATCACCCTGTGGCCGCGCGATAAATCGCGGGTCCATACGCTTCCGGCAAGTCCGTACGGGCTGGCATTCGCCGCCGCAACTGCCTGCTCTTCGCTGTCGAATGGCATTGCGCTCAGCACCGGGCCGAATATCTCCTCGCGCACGACGGTCATGTCGGCTGTCGTGTCGGCGACCACCGTCGGCGGGTAAAAGAACCCGGGCCCCGTCATGGGTTCGCCGCCCGCCACTATCCGGCCGCCCTCGGCACGGCCCTTGCTGACCAGCGCATGCACGTGATTTCTGTGCGCCGCGCTGATCAGCGGACCCATCTGAGTTGCCGGATCAAATCCCGCACCGACGCGCAGCGCCTGCGCCTTGCCGGCCAGTGCTTCCAGGAATGGCTCATATACGGAGCGCTCGACATAAAGCCTCGAGCTCGCTACGCAGACTTGGCCGGCGTTTCCGAATATGCCATCGGCCACGCCCTCGGCCGCAGCGTCGAGGTCGGCGTCGGCGAAGACGATAGCCGGAGATTTCCCGCCCAGTTCCAGCGTGAGCTTCTTGAGGTTGCCGGACGCCGCCGCGATGATGCTGCGCGCCGTTGCGGTCGACCCGGTAAACGATATTCGGTCGACGTCCGGGTGCGCGGCCAGGGCGGCGCCCACGCTCGCGCCCTGGCCGGTCACGATATTGACCACTCCCGGCGGCAGGCCAGCCTCCGACAGCAGTTCTCCCAATGCAACCAGGGAGAGCGACGCTTGTTCTGGCGGCTTGAGCACGACCGTGCAGCCGGCCGCCAGTGCCGGAGCCAGCTTCCACGCCCCTATCGCCAACGGACCGTTCCAAGGCACGATCAGGCCACAGACGCCGGCCGGCTCCAGCACGGTGTAGCAGTGATATCGGCCCGGCGCCGAGATCTCCCGCGTGCGGCCCTCAATCTTCGTGCACATCCCCGCGTAGTACCGGAAGCACTCTGCGGCCGCGTGGACGTCGGCGCCGAGTGCCGCCGCGTACGGTTTGCCACCGTCCAGAGTTTCCAGCTCCGCAAGGAACCCGCCGTGCGCATCGATCCGTTCGGCAATACGCCACAGGATCTGACCGCGCGCCGAAGGCGTCAGATGTCGCCAGCGACCATCCGCGAACGCCGTGCGGGCGGCAGTTACGGCGGCCGCCACGTCCTCGGGAGTGCCCGCCGCCAGGGTTGCGATCGTTTCGCCGGTCGCGGGGTCGAGTGAGCCGAATCGCGCGCCCCGAGTGGCGGGGCGCCAGCGGCCATCGATCAGCAGCCCGTGCTCCTTGGTGAGAAACGCGAGTGCCTGCTGCCCCGCGCGGCGCACAGTTGCGCTGGTCATTTTGCGGCGGCCCCGGCCCCGCTCATGAAGTTCTGGAGGGCCGCGATCAGCGCTTCGTTCTCCTGCTCCAGCCCGATCGTGATCCGCAGATGACCGTGCGGCCCGCCGGCGCCGACCGGCCGGGGAATGATGCCGCGTGCCAGCAGAAACTGGTACGCGGCCTCGGCGGAACGTCCCGGATCCGGAAAGTGAACGAAGATGAAATTGGTCACGCTCGGTGCGACCTCGAGTCCGAGGTCCCGAAGCTCGGCTGACATGTGCCGCAGGGATCGCTGGTTCTGCGCACGGACCTTGCCGGCGTAGTCCTGATCGAGCATGGCCGCAGTCGCGGCAGCGAGCGCGGGTGCGTTGGTATTGAACGGCGTGCGAATGCGCTGAATCGCATCGATGATGGTCGGGTGCGCATACCCCCACCCGATGCGCAGCGCGGCCAGGCCATAGAGTTTTGAGAATGTGCGCGTCATCACGACGTTGCACGACTCGTGGGCCAAGGACGCGCCCGGATCGTAGTCCGGCTCCGTCACGTATTCCGCGTAAGCGCTGTCGACGCTGAGTATGACCTGCGACGGTAGTTCAGCGTGCAGGCGTTCGAGGTCGGCAGCCCTGAGATACGTTCCCGGCGGATTATTGGGCGTTGCAATAGCCACCAGCCGCGTTCGTGGCGTCAGGCACGCGAGTATTTCGTCTACATTGATCGAGTAGCCGGGCTCCGGCGCGGTGATCACGCGTGCGCCCTGGGCGATCGCGTGGATCCGGCACATCCCGAAGCAGTATTCGCTGAGTACCACGTCGTCGTTTTCCGCGACGTAGGCACGCATCAAGAGCGACAGCAGTTCATCTGACCCGTTGCCGCAGACGATGCGCCGTGGATCCAGGCCATGCACCGTGCCGATCGCTTCGCGCAGTGCCGTTTGCGCCCCGTCCGGGTACCGGCACAGCTCAGCGGCAGCGGCATGGTAGGCCTCAACGGCGCGCGGGCTCGGTCCTAGGGCGGATTCATTCGAGGACAGCTTGATCGGCCGATCGACGCCATCGATGACGCTCGATCCCTGCTTGTACGGCGCGACGCGCAGCACGCCGGGGCGCGGCACCGGCGCGTCCTCTTTCTGGGACTTTGGCGCAGGGGTCATGGCCTCACACTGTCGGTGGCGGAGTACGCCGGCAGCAGGATGAATTCCCAGGGCGAGGCCATGTCGGATACCGGCACTTCGATCAGCGTTGGACCCGGCTCGGCCAGTGCCCGGCGCAGGGCGACCCGCAGTTCGTTCGGCGAGGTCGCGCGGTAGCCGGCGGCACCAAAACTCTCAGCCAATTTGACGAAGTCTGGGTTGGTCAGGTCGGAAGCAATCAGGCGGTCGCCAAACCATTCGCGTTGCTGGCGCTTCACGTTGCCGAACGAGTTGCTGTTAAAGATGACCGTCACCAGGCCAATATTGTATCGGACTGCAGTTGCGAGCTCCTGAACGTTGAACATGAAGCCGCCATCACCTGCGATCGCCACCACTGGCCGCAGAGGATTGGCAACTTTGACGCCGATTGCGGTCGCGAAACCGTAGCCGAGCGTGCCCTGGTAGCCGCAGTTGATGTGCGTGCGCGGCCGGTAGACGGGAAAGCCGTACCAGGACGCGAAGCCGCATTGCGTGATTTCATCGCAGAAGATGCCATCGGGCGGCAGCTCGTCGCGAATGGCCTGCAGATATGCGAGCTGCGGCTGGACACGCTGAATGTCCGCGGCAACCGCTAGTTTGGTGTCGCGGATGACGTCGCGGCGGCGCCGGCTCTTGCGGGCACGGGTTTCAAGACGCGGCAACAGTTCGCGTAACGCCGCCCCGGCGTCGGTCACCAGCGCCACGTCCGGCGCGCCGTGCCGCTGCACCTCGACCGGATCGACGTCAATTCGGACCACCTTCGGACGGCGCGAACCGTTCCAGTGCAGCAGAGGCTCGACCAGCCGTGAGCCGATTCCGATCAGGACGTCGACCATCGGCCAAAGGCGATACCCGGCTGGCAGCACCAGGCCGAGATCATTGTCATCGGAGACGATGCCGCGGCCGCCCCGAAACGAGACCACCGGCGCGTCGAGCAACTCGGCCAGAGCCTGGACGTCGGCCGCCGCCTCGATGGCGCCGCTGCCTACGTAAATCATCGGAAACTTGGCGTCAGCGATCAGCTCGGCGGCTCGCACCACCGCATCGATATCGACGGGCGGGCCGTGTCGATCCAACGGCCTTGTCGGTTCGACCTCGGCCTCGAGCGCCATGATGTCCATCGGCATCTCGACCGACACCGGTCGCGGGCGTCCGCTCGTGAGCGCCGTAAATGCTTCGTCGACGACGTCGGACACCTGTGCGGGATGATCGATTCGTGCCGACCACTTGGTCAGCGTGCGCAGTGTCGCAAGCTGGTCCGGCAGCTCATGCAGCTCGCCGTTGCCGCGCCCGATCGCGTTGGAAGGAATCTGTCCGGTCAGGCATAACACCGGCGCGTTACAGGCGTATGCCGTGCAGAGGGCGGCGGTCGTGTTCAGCACACCGGGGCCGGGGACCACGCAGTAGGTACCGACACGACCGGTCGAGCGCGCATAGCCAAAGGCCATGTAGGCAGCGCCCTGCTCATGGCGCGAGCCGATCAACCGGACGCGGTCACTCGCGTGATAGAGCGCGTCGAAGAAATGATCGAGCTGACCGCCGGGCAGGCCGAAGATGGTGTCGACGCCGTGGCGGGTCACAGCGTCGAGTAGTGCCATCGCTCCGGTCATCCTGGCCATCGATCCACGCTCCACAGTCTCGCGTGTTCACGTGTGCGGGCGCCGGCAGCAGTGCACGTGCGGCCCGCGAATGGCCGGCGAGGGATCCCGGAGGGTGTGATAACGAACCGCACCTGATCGCAACAACTGATTCTTTCTCATTGACTCCATTACAGTAAGTAATGCTCGTGCGCGGTTTGGTTTCGCGTGCAAGCAAACGCTAACGCGCGTTTCGACCGCCACGCGGGATCGGGGTAACGCACGGGCCGCTACAGCACGGCGCCGAGTACCCACGGCGCGAACTCGTCCTCACCGTAGTCGAGTAGTTCGCTGCGGGACTTCTGGCCGGAGGCGAGGTCGAGAACGCCGGCGTAGATCCGTGCTCCGATCTCCTCTACCGTGGCGCCGCCGTCGGCGATGGGACCGCAGTCGAGGTCCATGTCGTCGTGCATCCTCTGGAACAGCGCCGTGTTGGTTGCAAGTTTCAGGCACGGGACGGGTTTGCAGCCGAAGGCGCTGCCGCGACCCGTCGTAAAGCACATGACGTTCGCACCGCCCGCGACCTGACCCGTGGCGGACACCGGGTCGTAGCCCGGCGTGTCCATAAAAGTCAGGCCCTTGGCGGTCAGCCGCTCCGCGTAGCCCACTACGGCCATCAGGTTGCTGGTGCCTCCCTTCGCGACCGCACCCAAAGACTTTTCCAGAATGGTCGTCAAGCCGCCGGCCTTGTTGCCCGGAGATGGGTTGTTGTCGAGCGTATTGCCGTGCCGCGCCGCGTACTGCTCCCACCAGCGCAGCCTGGCCAAGAGCTGCTCTGCCACTTCCGGCGTCGCAGCTCGAGCCGTCAGGAGATGCTCGGCACCGTACAGTTCCGGCGTCTCGCTCAGCACCGCCGACCCACCATGACGGACCAGCAGGTCGACGCAGGCTCCCAATGCCGGGTTTGCGGTGATGCCCGAATAACCGTCAGACCCGCCGCACTGAAGGGCGAGCGTCAGCGCGGATACGGGAACCTCGGTCCGACGCGCCAGCTCCGCAAGCGGGACCATGGCACGAAGAGTATCGAGCCCGGAGCGTACGGCAGCCGAGGTGCCACCGGCGTCCTGAATGGTCAGAGTCGCGAGCCTCTCGCTGGCTTCAAGGCCGCTCGCCCTCAGCAGGTCCACGATCTGATTCGCTTCGCAGCCGAGACCAAGCAAAAGAACACCCGCGAAGTTCGGGTGGCGCGCATATCCGGCGATCGTCCGGCGCAGGATCGCCATGCCTTCACCGTCGGATGCCATGCCGCAGCCCGTCGTGTGGGTGATGGCCACGACGCCGTCGATGGTCGTGTGGCCCTCGAGCTCGCGCTCCAGCGTATGGGCGATGCGCCGCGCGGCGGTCGCCGAGCAGTTGACGGTACTGATAACGCCCAAGTAATTCCGTGTGGCCACCTCCCCGTTCGGGCGCACGATTCCCCGAAAGGTCGCGGTAGGTCGGACCCAGTCGATCGGATGTGCCCCAACGCATGGCGCCGGCGCGCGGCAGGCAGCCCCGAGCACGACGTTGTGGGTGTGGACGTGCTCGCCGGCGCCAATAGGCGCTGCCGCGCACCCAATCACCTGGCCATAGCGGAATATCGGCTCGCCGGCGGCCAACGCCCGAGAAGCGACCTTATGGCCTTGGGGCACCTCGGAAACAGCTCGTACTGATGCCTCGATCGGGGCGCCTGGGCTCAGGTCACCACACGCGATGACGACGTTATCCGCTGGGTGCAGGCGAATAACAGTGGCCACTCATCTCCCCCCGTGCCGAGGTATTTCGAATACCAGCATAGCGCGACCGGCGGGATCGGGCGGCGCCAGCCGGCGGCCGTGGGAACCGGGGACCGGGCAAATCGTCGCGCGCCCGCAACGGGCGTGGACGGACCTGCGAAGCTGAATTTTTGAGTGCCCGGGTGCGGCGGGGCGCACGCCCGATTGTGGTCGCGAGGTGGGATTCATTCGGTCCGGTGCACGTGGCACGGATGGCGAACTTCCTTAGTCGCCGGTCGGCATAAGTGCCTCTAATCCGCGCGATAAGAAAGAATCAGTTGCGGACAGGTCCGCACCATTTGAAAGATCACACCGCGGCGGAACAAGCGCGGTGCAGACGCAAGTCCGCCGCCAGTCAGTGCAGTTGCGGGTGAGGATCGACGCCCTCAGGGCGCTTTGGCTCGATCACAATCACTGGGGAGTGAACCATGCGGAAAGCAGTAACGGTCGTGCTGGGGGCCTTGAGTCTCATGCCGGCCGTCGATCGGGCCCAGACTCAGACGCAGAGTTCGGAGGCGACAGGGGCGCTGGAAGAGATCGTCGTAAGCGCGCAACGACGCATCGAACCTCTCCAGGAGGTCCCGATCAGCATCACGGCATTCACAAGCGCCGACCTCTACCAGTCCAACGTCACTCAATCGCGCGACTACCTGATGATGACGCCCAACGTCAGTTTCGCGGACGACGGGCAGACCGGTACGCGATCGATCCGCATCGCCATCCGCGGCGTCAGCAACATATCTCTTGGCGACAACGCGGTGCCTAACGCCATTGGCTACTACATCGACGAATTCAATGTGGGCAATGTCGCGAACGGCACGATCAACCCGACGATGCTCGACGTACAGCGGGTAGAAGTCCTGCGCGGACCCCAGGGCACATATTTCGGTCGCAATTCGACGGGCGGCGCCATCAACATCTCGACCAATCTCCCGGACTCCAAGTGGTTCGGTGAGGCGGCGGTCAACGGCGGCACATTCGACACCTATGGCGGTCACGCCATCGTGAATGCCCCGGTAACGGACACGTTCTTTCTGCGTGGCGCCGTCAGCTACGAAAGCAGCACCGGGACGGTGCAGAACCTCAGCTCGACTGGCACGCGGAACAGCGGCTACGATCAGACCGACGTCCGCCTATCGGCACGGTGGTTGATTACAGACAAGTTTACGGCTGATCTGTCGTACACCTACGACCGGGACACTGAAGGACTCGATGCCGACGTCAATACTGGCGTCCTCGAGCTCGACACCATAAGCATTGTCGGGCCCGGGTTCCGCCCGATCAGCGATGGTGTCGGCTTCTATCCTCAGAATCAGGGTTACGTAGATCACAATCGCTATGAGTGGAATCGCAACAGGCTCGACAGCTGGAACCTGAGGCTCAATTACGACTTCGGCGCCGCGACGCTGAGGTCGATCACGGGCTATATCAAGACGACACAGTCGCGGATGTTCGATGAAGACGGCGTCAGCGTCGACGCTTTTTACCGGCACAACGAGTGGCAGGCCAGCTCCTGGGGCGAAGAGCTTCGACTGCAGTCAAATCCCGGCACCGCGTGGGACTGGGTCGTGGGCGCGCTCTATGCCCGCGACGAGTCCAATCAGTTCAGCAATGTCGCCATCGGAACGCAGTTCAGCTACACGTATCCTGATACTGGCCAGACTGTGGACATCGTTCCCCCGCTGCCTAATCTGCCGATCAATCAGCTGACCAGCAGTTACGCCGACGACAGCAGAGCGATTTACGCGGAGGCTACCTGGAGAGCAACCAGCCAGTGGGCCTTCACGCTGGGCGGTCGCTATACCGACGATTACATCGACACTTCGCAGACCGGCATCATCAATTTCGGTTCGCCGGCGGGGAATCTGTACGGTAATTCGAGTTTCAACGACTTTTCACCGCGCTTCGTCGTTACGTACAAGTTCACACCGGACATCATGGCCTACGGCACCGTTTCTCACGGTTTCAAGGCCGGCGGCAACAATCTCAGCGTACAGCTGGCAAATCATAACCAGCCGTTCGCGCCGGAAAAGGTCTGGAACTACGAGCTGGGATTCAAGAGTGAATTCTGGGAACACCGTGCAATGCTGAACATGTCAGCGTTCTATCTGGACTGGCATGATCTGCAGGCAGAAGTCGATTATCTCGCCATCCCCGGAGACATCAGCTCCGCCGTCGAAATTACCGAAACGGCGGCCAGCGCAACCAGCAAAGGTTTGGAGGCTGAAACGCGCCTGCGGCCCATCGATCATCTGACATTTGATATTGCGCTCGGGTATCTGCAGGCGTCGTTCGGCGACTTCCCCAATGCCGTGATCTACGGAGAATCGGTGAACATGACCGGCGTGACCCTGCCACAGTCGCCCAAATGGACAGGCAGCGCGCTCGTGGAATGGTCAGCGCCCATCGATGACAGGACCAGCTGGTACGTGCGCTACCTGGAAAGTTACCGTGGCGAGTCGACGTCCAACCTTGAGGGAGCGGGCTACCAGAGACTTGGGCTCCCGAGCTTCCCGTTCCTAATGCCATCGTGGTGGGTTGCCAACCTGAATTTCGGGGTGACCTCAGGGGGCGTGACGGTCGACCTCTCGGTTCAGAACCTTTGGGATAAAGAGTATTACACGGGAACGGGCGACCACTTCGGACTCGGTGGCGTACGCGTGACCCCGCATCCCCGCATGGTTCTGCTGGAAGCGATTTATCGGACGCATTGATTTAGGGGTGCACTCAACGGGCCGCGTGGCACGACGCCGGCCCGTCATGGCTGCGGCGCCGCGGCTCACACGGCGCATCTGCGGGCTCGTCGCGATGCTTACACTGGCGACACTCGCGCGCGTGGTTGCGGCCGCTCCCGTGACTCTGGGCGAGTTCGACGGACTCAAGAAGTCCGTCACTCTTCCGAACGGACAGCGTATCGCTTTCGTTGAATTGGGCGATCCGTCAGGCCGGCCGGTCGTCCTGATCCACGGGATTTTCGACAGTTCGAGGGCATGGCTGCCAGTCGTGCCCTACCTGTCGACGCACGATCGCCTGATACTCGTCGACTCCCGGGGCCACGGTCAGTCGGCCAAGCCCGAGTGCTGCTACGCGCTCATCGACTTTGCTTACGACATCAAGCTGCTGATGGATTCGCTGCAACTCTCCCGCGCGGATCTCGTTGGCCATTCGCTCGGGAGCTTCATCACCCAAACATTCGCCGAACAATGGCCGGAGCGGACGCGCCGAATCGTGCTCCTTTCATCGAGCGGCGGGGAACGGCCGTGCGTGGCCCACAAGAAGCCGGCAGTGACTGTGGCGGACATGATCGCCGAGATCAAGAAGCTCAAGGAACCGATAGACCCGGACTCGCCTTTCATGATGAATTGGTTTGCGTCGCCAGCGCCTCTCGATCCGGAATTCCTTCGACGAGAACGGCGCGACGCCGCCGGCATACCGTTGGCGGTGTGGCTCGCGATCGCCACCCAG
>Ga0187780_10001715_pt1 | contig 16585 bp, 12 predicted proteins | sample 1015_Q2_SP10_20__FD_132429 | JGI IMG/M metagenome (GOLD analysis project Ga0187780, IMG submission 132429) | Tropical peat soil microbial communities from peatlands in Department of Meta, Colombia - 1015_Q2_SP10_20_MG | ecosystem: Environmental > Terrestrial > Soil > Wetlands > Peat | place... | reverse complement strand
GTGCGCGCGGGCCACGTCCTGCGTCCAGATGGCCGCCCCGAGCCCGTAGCGCGTCCCGTTGGCGACGGCCAGCGCCTCGGCCACGTCAGTCACCCGGAGGCAGGCCAAGACCGGCCCGAAGATCTCTTCCTGGGCGATGCGCATTCCGGGCCGGACGTCGGCGAACACGGTCGGCCGGACGAAGTTCCCCCGCGCCTTCGGACCCTCGACATCCCGCTCACCTCCGGCGACGAGCCGGGCGCCCTCCGCTTTCCCGGAGGCGACGTAGCCGAGGATGGTCTCCACCTGGCGGCCGGAGATCTGCGCTCCCATCTGCGTCTCCGGGTCGAGCGGGTCGCCGACCCGCATCCGGCGGGCGCGCTCGGCCAGCTCGGTGACGAACGCGTCGTAGGCGCCGGCCTGGACCAGCACCCGAGAGCCGGCGCTGCACACCTCGCCCTTGTTGCCGAAGATGCCCCAGAAGCAGGCGTCGGCGGCGGCGCGGAGGTCGGCATCGGCGAGGACGACCTGGGGGCTCTTGCCGCCGAGCTCGAGCGAGAGGCGCTTGAGGTTGGTGTCCGCCGAGGCGTGGAGCAGGCGCCGCGCGGTGCGCACCGAGCCGGTGAAGGCCACCTTGTCCACCCCTGGGTGGCGGGCGAGCGCCTCGCCGGCCGGGTCGCCGAGGCCGGGAAGGACGTTGACCACCCCCTCGGGGAAGCCGACCTCGCGCGCCAGCTCGCCGAGCTTCATGGCCGTCAGCGGCGTGAGCTCGGATGGCTTGAGCACGACGGTGCATCCGGCGGCGAGGGCCGGCCCGAGCTTCCAGCAGGCGAGGCTGGTCGGATAGTTCCAGGGAACGATGGCCGCCACCACGCCCACCGGCTCCCGGAGGACCAGGGTCTGGAACGGCCCGTCGACCGGAACCACCTCTCCGAGGATCTTGTTCGCCCATTCCCCGGCGTAGGCCAGGGTGGCCGCACCGGGCGCCACGTCGCCGCTCAGCGCCTCCTTGAACGTCTTGCCGTTGTTCAGGGACTCGACGAGCGCGAACTCCTCCCTCCGGTCCCAGAGGGCGTCGGCCAGCGCGCGCAGGGTGCGCCCGCGCGAGGTGGCGCCGAGGCGCGGCCAGGGGCCGTCGTCGAATGCGCGGCGGGCCGCCTGCACTGCCCGGTCGGCGTCGCGAGCGCCGGCGGCCGGAGCATCGGGGAGCCGCTCGCCGGTGGCCGGGTTGGTCAGGGAGAGCACGCCTCCCTCCTCCGGCGGCACCGACCGGCCGCCGATGAGGAGCAGCGGTGCCGGCCAGCGGGGGGTCAATGTGCGCGGATCGGTCAAGGGGGACCCCGGAGGCGAGGTGCCGGGGATGGAACGCTGCACCGACGGTGTCCGTCAAGGCGCCGCCCCGGCGGGGCACGCCTGGAGACGATTCTTGCAAAGGATCCCCGGCGCATGGCCCTCTGGGCGAACACGTTGGCACGGTGGCGGCGCAGGATGCGCTACCTCGGGGGCTATCTCGACTTCGACCGGTCCGGGAACCGGATCCGCCGCCGCACCGACTTCTCCCACTGTCCGCGCCCGGTCCTGCTCCTCTACGGGCTCCTGAGCACGCGGCGGAGCTGCCGCCTCCTCGAACGGCGGCTCCGGCACGACGGCTACGGGGTCTTCTCCATCGACCTGGGAGGCCTGGCCGGGGCCTTCAACACCCGAGGAATCGACCAGAGCGCCGAGCACGTCCGCGACAAGGTGGAGCGCCTCTATGCGCGCTACCCGGGGATGGGGCCACTCTCCATCATCGGGCACAGCAAGGGCGGCCTCATCGGCCGTTATTACATCGCACGCCTCGGCGGCGACGCCCGGGTACGCACGCTGATCACCCTCGGCACCCCTCACCAGGGAACGCCCCGGGCCTACCTCGGCTGCGCCACCGTGGGCTGGTTGGCGCCGAGCGTCTGGCAGATGACGCCGCGCTCGTCCTTCCTCCGCCGGCTGAACCTCGGCCCCTGGCCGCCCGGGGTCCGTCTGGTCTCCCTCTACTCGCGGCGCGACGCCTGCACCCCCTACCCGTCGGGCATGGTCGACCTGCGACGGGCGGGGGATTTCGTCAACGTCGAGCTCGACGACCTGCGCCACCGCGACTTTCTCGTCGCCCGGTCCGCCTACCAGGTCGTCCGGAGCGAGCTGGCCGGCGCCGCCTTGCCCTGGCGCGCGCCCCTCGAGGCATGCTCGGCTCAGCCTCGACCGTGACCCGCTGGGACCGCCTCCTCGGCCAGAAGCCAGTTCCGCTGCGCGAGCACCTTCTCGACGAGGCGGCTCGACTCCTCCGGGCCGAGCTCGCCGCCTGGCCGCTGGCCGCGGGCGACGTCGACCCGGCCACGGGAAGTGGCTTCTCGGACCTCCTCTCGGGCCGGGTCCCGCGCCCACCGGGCGAGGTCTTCTCGGAAGCCCTCCGGCTGGCGCGGTGGGACCTCGAGCGCCGGACCGAGGCCGCCGACGACTACTTCCGCAACCGCCGCTACCTCGAGGCCGGAGTCTCCGAGGCCGACCGCCCGGCCCTTTTCCTGGTGACCCGGTGGGTCGTGGAGCAGCTGCTCGCGCTCGGCGAGGCCACCGAGGGCCGGCTGCGCCGCAGCGAGCTCTGCTCCATCCTCGACCGGCTCGCCCGGGCAGCGCCGCCCCCGAGCCCCGACCCTGGCCCGTCGGACTGCTAGCGGACGCGGGTGACGAGCACGCGCTCCTCGGTCAGCTCCTCCATGGCGGAGCGGAGCCCCTCCCGGCCGAGGCCGGAGCCCTTCACGCCACCGTAGGGCGCGTTGTCGCTGCGGTAGAGCGGCGCGTCGTTGACGATGACGCCGCCCACCTCGAGCCGGTGGAAGGCGGTGCGAACCTTGCCCAGGTCGCGGGTGAAGACGCCTGCCTGGAGCCCGTAGTCACCCTCGTTGACCGCCGCCAGACCGGCCTCCCAGCTGTCCACCGGCCAGAGAGCCACCACCGGGCCGAAGACCTCCTCCCTGGCCACCCGGGCATCGGGCGGGACATCGGCGAGCACGGTGGGCGCCAGCAGACGCCCCTTCCGCTCGTGGCCGAGCAGGACCCTGGCTCCGCGGGCGACCACCTCCTGCACCCAGGCGGTGATGCGCTCGGCGCTGGCGTCGTCGATGACCGGACCGAGCAGGGTGGTCTCGTCCGACGGGTCCCCGGGGTGGATCTGCCGGGACCGCGCCAGGAACGCCTCGCGGAAGGCGTCGTAGGCCGGCCGCTCGACGTAGATGCGCTGGACCTTGATGCACACCTGACCGGCGTAGGCGAAGGCCCCCACCGCGCAGCGCTCCACCGCCCAGGGGAGGTCGGCGTCGGCGGCGACCAGGGCCGCGGCGTTGCCCCCCAGCTCGAGCAGCACCCGACCGGCGGCCCTGGCCTTCAGCATCCACCCCACCCGGGCGCTTCCGGTGAAGGAGAGCACCCGCACCCGCGGCGAGGTCGCCAGGCGCTCGGCGACGGCGTCCTCGCAGGGAAGGACCTGCAGCGCGGCCGGATCGGCCCCCGCGTCGCGGGCCAGCTCGGCCAGCAGCAACTGTGGCCCGGGCGCCTGGGGGGGCGGCTTGACGATGATCGGAGCTCCCACGGCGAGCGCCGGCGCCACCTTGTGGGCCCCCAGGTTGAGCGGGAAGTTGAAGGGGACGATGCCCACCACCACTCCGGCGGGGAAGCGCCGCACCTCGCATTCCAGGCCCGCCGAGGCCGCATCGAGATCGACCGGAACCACGCCTCCACCGAACCGGGAGAGCTCCGCCGCGGCGAGGCGAAAGACCTCGGTGGCGCGCCGGACCTCCACCCGGGCGAGCGACCGCGGCTTGCCCGCCTGATGGCAGACGAGGTCCTCGAACTCCCCGGCCCGGGCAGTCAGCCCGGCCACGATTCCCTCGAGCACGGCGCGCCGCGCCCCGGTGCTCTGGGCCTGGAGCCGCGGACGAGCCTCGAAGGCGAACTCCAGGGCGGCGGCCGCCTGGGCCTCGCTCGCCTGCGCCGCACGAGCCAGCAGCCGTCCGTCCCAGGGCGCCCGCACCTCCCGGGTGCGCTCGGTCTCCGCCCACTGGCCCGCGAGCCACAACCGGCTGCAATCCATGGCGCGATCCTCCTCGCCTTCCGGCCAGGAAGTGTACCCTCACTCCTCCCGATGGCGACCGCTCCCTCCTCCCGCAGCCTCAGGCGCCGCGCGCTGCTGCTCGGCTCGCTCTGGCTGGGGCTGCTCCTCCTCGGCGCGCTCTTCCGGGCCGCGCTGCTCCCCCTCGCCGGGGCGGCGCTCGTCGCCTACCTGGTCGCGCCACTGGTCCGGCGGCTGGAGCGGATGCAGGTCTCGGGGCGGACCTTGCCGCGCTGGTTGGCCATCCTGCTCATCTACGCCGCCTTCTTCGGGGTGGTGTACCTCTTCGTGGTGGCCATCGTGCCCCAGCTCTACCGGGAGCTGACCCGCATCAGCGGCAATGCCGTCGCCTACGCCCAGTCGCTCACGCCGGAGCGCATCCAGGAGATGGCCCAGGACACCGAGCAGTGGTTCGCCCAGCGGGGCATCCCGGTGGCGCTCTCCGAGCGGGCGCTGGAGGGGACCGAGGCCGAGGCGGACGCCACCGCCCGCCCGTCGTGGAGCGTCCAGGTCGACCTGGAACGGATGATCCGCAGCGCCGCCGCCCGCTTCTCCGGGGTGGTCCGCGACAACGTGGGCAACCTGGTGGAGGTGACCCGCTCGGTGGTGACCGGCGTGTTCACCGGCGTGTTCACCTTCTTCCTCATGCTCTTCCTCGCCGCCTACCTTTCCATCGACGCCCTCCGGGTCCGCCGCTACGCCTGGACGCTGGTGCCGCCGGAGTGGGCGCCCGACGTCCTCGGACTGGTGGAGCGCATCGACCGCTCGCTGGCCGGCGTGGTGCGCGGCCAGGTCACCATCTGCCTGGTCAACGGCGCGCTGACGCTCATCGGCCTGGTCCTCTTCGGGGTGAAGTTCGCCTTCCTGCTGGCGACCGTCGCCACCCTGTTCAGCCTCATCCCCATCTTCGGCACCATCCTCAGCTCGGTCCCCATCGTCGCCGTGGGGCTGTCCCAGAGCTGGCGGACCGGGCTGGCGATGCTCCTGTGGATCATCGGCATCCACGCCCTGGAGGCGTACTTCCTCAACCCCAAGATCATGGGCAGCGCCGCGCGCATCCACCCCATCGTGGTGGTGCTGGCGCTGGTCGCGGGGGAGCGGACCTACGGGCTCCTGGGCGCGCTGATCGCCGTCCCGGCAACTGCGGTTCTCGTCGCCGGCTTCGACTTCGTGCGGCAGCGGGCCCAGCCGGCGGGCTCCCCGCCGGCCTGAGCGACCCGCCGGCTCAGCGGTTCATCGAGCCGAGGAACTCGGCGTTCGACTTGGTGGGCCGCATGTGCTTGAGGACGAACTCCATCGCGTCGATGGGCGTGAAGGGATGAAGCACCTGGCGCAGGGCGGTCACCCGGACCAGGTCCTCGGGCTTGAGGAGGAGCTCCTCCTTGCGCGTCCCGGACTTGTTGATGTCCATGCAGGGAAAGATGCGCTTCTCCATCAGCTTCCGGTCGAGGACGATCTCCGAGTTCCCGGTGCCCTTGAACTCCTCGAAGATGACCTCGTCCATCCGGCTCCCGGTGTCGATGAGGGCCGTTCCGATGATGGTCAGGCTCCCTCCCTCCTCGATGTTCCGGGCCGCCCCGAAGAAGCGCTTCGGCTTGTGGAGGGCGTTGGAGTCGACGCCGCCGGAGAGGATCTTCCCCGAGGGGGGGACGACGGTGTTGTAGGCGCGCGCCAGCCGGGTGATGGAGTCGAGGAGGATGCACACGTCGTGCTTCTGCTCGACCAGGCGCTTCGCCTTGTCGATGACCATCTCCGCCACCTGGACGTGCCGGGTGGCGGGCTCGTCGAAGGTGGAGGAGACCACCTCGCCGCGCACGCTCCGCTCCATGTCCGTCACCTCCTCGGGCCGCTCGTCGACGAGCAGCACGATGAGGACGATGTCCGGATGGTTCTTGGCCACCGCGTGAGCGATGTTCTGGAGGAGCACCGTCTTGCCCGCCTTGGGCGGGGCGACGATGAGACAGCGCTGCCCGAGCCCGATGGGGGCGAACAGGTCGATGATGCGGGTGGTCATCTCCGACCCGTCGTGCTCGAGGATCAGCTTCCGCGTCGGGTAGAGCGGGGTGAGGTTGTCGAAGAGGATGCGCTCCCGGGCCTCGGCGCTGGTCGGGTCGACGAAGTTGACCCGGTCCACCTTCTGCAGGGCGAAGAAGCGCTCTCCCTCGCGCGGCTGGCGGATGGGGCCGGTGATGGTGTCGCCGGGGCGGAGCGCGAAGCGCCGCACCTGGCTCGGGCTGACGTAGATGTCGTCCGGGCTGGGCTGGTAGTCGCTGTCGGCGCTGCGCAGGAAGCCGAATCCGTCGGAGAGGAGCTCGAGCACGCCCTCGGCGTGGACCTCGAACTTCTTGTCGGCGATGCCGGAGAGGAGGGCGAAGATCAGGTCCTGCTTCTTCAGCCCTTGGGTCCCTTCGATTCCGGCGTCGTGGGCCATCTTCGCCAGATCGGTGATCTTCATCCGCTTCAGGTCGTTGAGGCGGAGGGCCTGCATCGGCGAGCCGTCCGGTCCGACGGCCGAGACCACCGGGGGAGCCACCGGCCGCTCCTCGGCCACGGTGGCCGAGCCCTCGAAGGCGGCCAGGGCGGGCGAGCCGGCCGCCTCCGGGTCGTGAAGGTCATCGTCGCGGACTGGCCGGCTGACGGCGGTGAGCACCGGACGCAGGGGAGCCCCGTCCGACGGGTCCTCCGCGGCCGGGCCGGAGCGCCGCGCCTCCTCGTCCGGGCTCCGGCTGCGACGGCGCCGCGGGCGCTCGGCGGGAGGGGCTTCGGACGCGACCTCGGAATCGGTGGGCTTCTCTTTGCTGATGCGCGCTTTGGGCATGACGGCGGTGGCGCCAGAGGGATCGACCCCGGGAGCGGGGGTGACCGGCTCGAGTGGCGGGCTGCGGGGACGGCGAACGGGTTGGAGTCCGGGGCGTTGGGAAGCCGCGAAGCGCTCCATACCCCGGTGCCGAACGACGTTATTGACGGGCTGCCGCCGTGTCAAGGCATCGTCGGGGCAAGCGCATGACACGACCCCACGTCGACATCGCCCGAGCAGCCGAGCGAGTGGCCCGCCTGCGCCAGGAGATCGCCCATCACGACCACCGGTACTACGTCCTCGACGACCCGGAGATCTCCGACGCCGAGTACGACGCCCTGATGCGCGAGCTGGCCGGTCTGGAGGCCGCCTTTCCCAGCCTGGCCACGGCGGACTCGCCCACGGCCCGAGTGGCCGGCGCGCCGGCGGAGCGCTTCCGCACCGTCGAGCACCGCCTTCCCATGCTCAGCCTGGCGAACTGCTTCGACGAGGCGGAGCTGGCCGAGTTCGACGAGCGCATCCGCCGGGTGCTCGGACCGGAGGACGTCCTCTACGACTGCGAGCCGAAGCTCGACGGCCTGGCGGTGGAGCTCGTCTACCGGGAGGGCGCCTTCCGAGAGGGCTCGACGCGTGGGGACGGCTTCGTCGGCGAGGACGTCACCGCCAATCTCAGGACCCAGAGGAGCGTCCCCCTCCAGCTCGGCGGCCGCCCGCCCCCCCGCCTCGAGGTCCGGGGCGAGGTCTTCCTGCGCAGGGCCGACTTCCGGCGCCTCAACGAGCGCCGGGAGCACGAGGGCGAACCGACCTTCGCCAACCCGCGCAACGCCGCCGCGGGCTCGCTCCGCCAGCTCGACCCTCGGGTCACCGCCTCCCGCAACCTCTCGCTCTTCATCTACGAGCTCGGAGCCTGGGACGGCCCGACCTTCGAGGGCCACGCCGCCAAGCTGGCCTGGCTCGCCTCGCTCGGCCTTCCGGTCAATCCCGAGAACCGCTCGGCGCGCGGGCTGGAGGCGGTGCTCGCCCACCACCGCGACCTGCTCGGCCGCCGCCACCAGCTCCCCTACGAGGTGGACGGGATGGTGGTGAAGGTGGACGGGGAGGACGCCCGCCTGCGGCTCGGCGCCGTCTCGCGAAGCCCTCGCTGGGCGGTGGCCTTCAAGTTTCCCCCCGAGGAGGCCCGCACCCGGATCCAGGCCATCGAGGTCAACGTGGGGCGGACCGGAGCGCTCACCCCGGTGGCGGTGCTCGACCCGGTGGCGGTGGGCGGGGTGACCGTCTCCCGGGCCACGCTCCACAACCCCGGGGAGCTGGAGCGCAAGGACGTCCGGGTGGGCGACCAGGTGTTCGTCCGCCGGGCGGGCGACGTCATCCCCGAGATCACCAAGGTGGTGACCTCGGTGCGCACCGGAGCCGAGCAGCCCTACGTCTTCCCGGACCACTGCCCGGTGTGCGGCTCGGCGGCGGTCCGGGACGAGGACGGCGCCATCCTCCGCTGCACCGGCCTGGCCTGCCCGGCCCAGCTCCAGGCCCGGCTGCGCCACTTCGCCAGCCGGGGCGGCCTGGACATCGAGGGGCTGGGCGAGAAGCTGTGCGAGCAGCTGGTGGAATCGGGGAGGGTCCGCCGTCCGGCCGACCTCTACCTCCTCACCCGCGAGCAGCTGGCCGAGCTGGAACGGATGGGGGAGAAGAGCGCTGCCAACATCGTCTCCGCCCTGGCCCAGGGCCGCCGCCCTCCGCTGCGCCGCTTCCTCTACGCGCTCGGCATCCGGCACGTGGGCGAGGCCACCGCCCGCACCCTGGCCGAGGCCTTTCCCGACGTCCGTTCGCTCTACCGGGCCACCGAGGAGGACCTGATGCGGGTCAAGGACGTGGGGCCGGAGATGGCCCGGGCCATCGCCGCCTTCTTCCACGATGCCAGGAACCGCGAGAACATCGAGGCGCTGCTCGAGGCCGGCATCCACCCCGAGCCCCCTCCTCCTCCCAGCCAGGGCTCGCTGTCCGGGAAGACGGTGGTGCTGACCGGCACCTTGCAGGCCATGACCCGGGAGGAGGCCCGGGAGGCCGTCGAGCGACGCGGCGGCAAGGTGTCGGGGAGCGTCTCCCGGAAGACGTCCCTGGTGGTGGCCGGCGCCGACTCGGGGACCAAGCTGAAGAAGGCCTCGGAGCTCGGAGTGCGGGTCATCGACGAGCAGGCCTTCCTGGACCTCCTCGGCCAAACGACGTAGGCCTGTTCCAGAGGGTCGATGGCTCCGCGGCGCATCCAGGTGCTCATCTCCGGCCGGGTCCAGGGCGTCTTCTTCCGCCAGACGGCGCTGGAGGAGGCGCTCCGACTGGGCCTGGGCGGCTGGGTGCGCAACCGCCTCGACGGGCGGGTGGAGGCGCACGCCGAGGGGCCGGCCGAGGCCGTGGCAGCGTTCCTCGACTTCTGCCGCCGCGGTCCGGAGCGGGCCCGGGTCGACGAGGTGCTCGTCGCCGAGCAGGTGCCGCGCGGCGAGACGATGTTCCGGGTGGAGACGAGCAGGTGAGCAGCCCCCTGTCGGAGACGCTCGGCATCCGAGCCGGATCGCGCATCGCCGTGATCGAGCCGCCTCCCGGCCTGGCCGAGGCGCTCGAGCCACTTCCCGAGGGCGTCGAGCGCCTGACCGAGGCCGAGACCGCGCTCGACCTCTTGCTCTTCTTCACCCACGACGCGCGGCACCTCGTGTCCCGGATGCCGGCGCTCGTCCGGGCCCTCTCCCTCTCCGGCCGCCTGTGGATCGCCTGGCGGCCGGGCACGGCGCCGCCGCTGGACGAGGTCCTCGTCCGCCAGGCGGGGCTCGAGCACGGGCTGGTGGACGACCGCCGCGCCGACGTCCTTCCGGGCTGGACGGGGCTGCGCCTTCGCTGGCGGTCGCGGCCCCGGGTGGAGCGGCCCTCGCCCCGGGCATGACCGGGCTTTACAGGCGGCCCGGGCTGTTCCATGTTGTCAATCTGAAAGGATTTGACTGCCCCCATCAGGGGTCTTGCCCGGCTCAGGGCCGGGGATCCTCGGGGCATGGACGTCCAGATTTTTTTGACGGGTCGTTTTCCCGGGGTCCGGCGCATCTCGGCCCAGCACCCCGCCAGGGAAGCCAAACCGCACGCCGCAGGGCTGCCGCCGCACGTCCGCCAAGGCAGCCTCGGCGTTGCATTCGGGAGTTGAGACGCGCGTGACCAGACCGCCTCCAGGCTCGGCAGCCCTCGTGGCTCCGCACCCGTGCGGCGCGATCCGGCCGCGCACTCCCCTCGCACAGGCGCCGTCGTCGCTCACCGTCCCCCGTCCGGTGGGCCACGCCCGGCACCCTGTGCAGGCAGGGTCGACGCATGAGCAGCATCTTGGTGATCAACGCAGCGGGCCGCGAGACGAGGGTCGCGCTGGTCGAGAACGGCGACATCGCGGAGTTCTATCTCGAGCGTAAGAAGGACAAGGGGATCGTCGGCAACATCTACAAGGGGCGCGTGGTCCGCGTGCTCCCCGGGATGCAGGCCGCGTTTCTCGACGTCGGGCTGGACAAGGCCGCGTTCCTCTACGTCAGCGACGTGGTCTACGACCCGGATTTCGCCCGGTCACAGTTCGACCTGACCGAGGGGGAGCACGACGAGGAGGTCCCGGACGTCCCCGAGGGAGCGGACCTGGCGGCGGACTCCGGGGAGCCCGGCGCAGAGCCCGCCGGCGCACATGGCCCGGACACCCAGCCGGACGCTGACCCCGACGCCGGTTCTGACGTGGCCGCGGACGCGGGCGCCGAGGGAGGTGCGCCGGTGGACGAGCGTCCTGCCCCGGCGCCCCTGGTCGAGGCCTCCTCTCCCGCGCCGGAGGCGGCGGCTTCCGGGCCTGGCCCGGTGCCCATCCCCGCGGCACAGCCGGCCACGGAGTCCGTCGTCACCGAGGCGCAGGCCTCCCCGGCGCCGGCGGAAGAGCCCGGGATGCGGGGGGAGCATCACGCTCCGCGCGACGAGCGCGGGCGGACGCGGGGCGAGCGGGACCGGAGCCGCGGGCGACTCCGGGAGGAGGAGAAGGTGCGCAGCCGGAAGCCGGCCCGCATCGAGGAGCTCCTCAAGGTCGGCCAGGAGGTGGTGGTCCAGATCTCCAAGGACCCCATCGGGAGCAAGGGCGCGCGCCTCACCTCGCACATCAGCATCCCCGGGCGTCACCTGGTGTTCATGCCCACCGTCGATCACGTGGGCATCAGCCGGCGGATCTCCAACGAGAAGGAGCGGCGGAGGCTCCGGGAGATCGTGGACCGGCTGCGACCGCCGGGGACGGGCTTCATCGTGCGCACGGTGGCGGAGAACGTCCCCCAGGCCAAGCTGGAGAGCGACATCCGGTTCCTGATCGAGATCTGGAACCAGGTGGTGCGGCGGAACGAGCGCCGCAACGGGCCGGGTCTCCTCCACCCGGACCTCGATCTCATCCTGCGCGCCACCCGGGACCTCTTCGCCCAGGACGTCGAGCAGCTGGTGGTCGACGACCGCGACGAGTACCAGCGCATCCTCTCCTTCGTCACCGCCCAGGACGCGGCCCTGGCCTCGCGGGTGGTCCTCCACGACAGCGAGGAGCCGGTCTTCGACGCCTACGGCATCGAACAGGAGCTGCAGCGGGCCGCCCAGCGCAAGGTCTGGCTGAAGAGCGGGGGCTACCTGATCTTCGATCAGGCCGAGGCGCTCACCGCCATCGACGTCAACTCCGGCCGCTACGTGGGCAAGAAGAGCCTCGAGGAGACGATCACCAAGATCAACGTCGAGGCGGCACGGGAGATCGTCTACCAGCTCCGCCTCCGGAATATCGGGGGCATCATCATCTGCGACTTCATCGATATGGAGAAGGCGCAGAACCGCGACAAGGTCTACAAGACGCTCCAGGAATCGCTCGGCCGGGACAAGGCGAAGACCAACGTCCTGCGCATCTCCGAGCTCGGCCTGGTGGAGATGACCCGGAAGCGGGTCCGCGAGTCCCTCGGCCGCGTCCTCCACGAGGACTGCGGCTACTGCGCCGGGCAGGGGTTCGTGAAGACGGTGACCACCGTGGTCTACGACATCTTCCGGGAGATCCGTCGCGAGGCCCCGAACGTTCGCGATCCGACGCTGGTGGTGAACTGCAACTCCGAGGTGGCCCGGGTGCTCCAGGGCGAGGAGCGCGAGGAGCTCCGCCACCTCATGGACCGCTTCAACAAGGCCATCCAGGTCCGCGCCCAGGGCGGCTACCACCGGGAGCAGTTCGACCTCTACGCGCGGACGGCGAGCGGCGAGGACCACCGCGTGGCGACTTCCAAGAGTGCGCTGCGCTACCAGGAGGGCCTGGGCTCGCCGGTCGAGCGTCACGAGCCGCCGCCGCGCGAGGGGGGCGGCGGCGGTGGGGGAGGCGGCCGCGGGCGCCGGCGAGACCGGCGGCGGGACCGGCGCGAGGGCGGCTCCTCGGGGAGCCGCGGGAGCCCACCCCCCAAGCCCCCTGCTGGGCCACCACCAAATTCCTGAGCAGTTGCACAGGCTTGACCGTCTGGACGGCTTGCAACCCGAGGCCATCGTGCTAGGCTTCTCCGGGCCAGAAGCGCCTTCTTTCCCCGGGGCCTCTCCAGGGAGGAACCGGCCGAGCGCCGTCCTCCCCGGGGAGAGTTCGCCATGCTCAAGAGCGACCTGATCAACATCCTGGTGGCCAAGCGCGGCATCACCCAGAAGCAGGCCGAGGCCACGGTGGAGACCATCTTCGAGTCGATGAAGGAGGCGCTCTGCCGGGGCGAGAACATCGAGATCCGCGGCCTCGGGGCCTTCCACGTCAAGAGCTACGACGGCTACCAGGGCCGGAATCCCAAGACGGGCCAGGTCATCCCGGTGAAGCCGAAGCGGGGGCTCCTCTTCCGGACCGGCAAGGAGCTGCGCGACCGCGTCAACCGGCCGCCGGGCTCGGGACCGACGCCGTCGGAGGGCGGCGGCACGAGCAGCGCGGCCTGACCCGACGCCGCCCTACCCCGCCGGCTCCAGCCCGAGGCGCCCGAGCGGAAAGACACGCAGCGATGGCTCGAGCTCGCCGTAGGCCAGCACGGTGACCGCCGGGTAGGCGCCCGACACCAGCGAGCGCAGCGGCCGCCGCACGTCGGGGGCGGTGACGAGCACCAGAGGACCACCCTCGGTGAGTCGCCCCACGGCGGCGAGGAGCGCGCCGACGGTGACCGGGTCGAGCGGAGCGCCCTCCCCCTCTCGCATGACCTGCTCCAGCGCCGGGTCGACGAGGTAGGCGTACAGCGCCCCCGACGGCGCATGCTCGCGGGCGAACCAGGGAGCCAGCGCCTGGCGGCAGCGCTCGGCCAGGGCGGCTCCGTCTCCCTCGGCTCCGGGCTCGATGAGCGCCTCGAGCACGCCGCGCAGGTTCCGGATGCTCACCCTCTCCTGGAGCAGTCGCCGGAGCACGTCGGCGACGAGCGCCAGCGGCAGCTTGTCCAGGAGGGCCCTCACCAGGGCCGGCGCCTCTCGCTCCAGCCCCTCGAGCATGGCCTGGACCTCCTGCAGCCCGAGTAGGCGACCGGCGTGCGCCCGGACCACATCGGCGAGGTGCTCCACGAGGAGCTCCTCGGCAGCGGCGGTCGTGACGCGGGCAGGCGCCAGCGCCCCCACCGCCGCGGGCGGAACGCGGGACAGGGGGAGCCCGCTGGCCGGATGGGAGACGCTCTCCGGCCCGGCCGTGCCGAGCAGAGCCAGCGCCTCGGCGCGCGCCCGGGCATACAGCGCTCCCGGCTCGAACCGGCCCCTGGCCGCGGCCACCTCCTCGACGAGGACGGCGTACTCGCCCCCGGCGAGCCCCGGCGCCGAGGTCCGCAGGCGGACGGCGGGGAGGAGCATTCCGAGCTCGTCGAACAGGCGCTGCCGGAGCGGCCCGAGCGCCCGTCGGACCTTCTCCGCCGACGTTCCCGCCGGACCGGGCGCACCCCACGCCGGCCCGAGGTCCAGCCCGAGCACCGGCCAGGAGGTCGCGAGCGCCGGCTCCGCCGGAAGGGAGTCGCCGGCGGCCGGAGCGTCCGGGGCGGCATCCGCCGGGCTTGCTCCACCCCCGGCGCGCCGACGCCGGCGCCAGGCCCCGGCCAGGGCGAACCCGGCGGCGAGCACGCCGAACGTCAGCCGGGGCATCCCCGGCACCACCGCCAGGGCGGCAAGCAGGGCCGCCACCGCCACCAGCGGCTGCGACGAGGCGAGGAACTGAGCTCCGATGTCGTGGGCCGGCCGGCTGCGCGGACCGTCGGAGCCGACCCGGGTGACCACCAGGCCGGCGGCGGTGGCGATGCACAGCGACGGCACCTGGCTCACCAGGCCGTCGCCGATGGCGATGAGCGCATAGACGCCCGCCGCGTCGGCGAGCTCCATCCCGTGCTCGAGCACCCCGACGGCCGTGCCACAACCCAGGTTGACCAGGACGATGACCAGACCGGCGAGCACGTCCCCCTTCACGAACTTCATCGCCCCGTCCATCGCACCGAACATCTGCGATTCCCGCTCCAGGAGTCGCCGGCGAGTGCGCGCCTCGGACTGGTCGATGGCTCCAGCCCGCAGGTCGGCGTCGATGGCCATCTGCTTTCCGGGCATGGCGTCCAGGGTGAAACGGGCCGCCACCTCCCCCACCCGCTCCGCGCCCTTGGCCACCACCAACCATTGCACGAGGGAGATCACCGCGAAGACCACCACCCCCACCAGGTAGTCGCCCCGGACCACGAACTCGCCGAAGGCCTGGATGATGCGGCCGGCGTGGCCCTCGGCCAGCGCGAGCCGGGTGGAGGACACGTTGAGGGCGAGGCGGAAGAGGGTGGTGAGGAGCAGGAGCGCCGGGAAGGTGGACACCTCGAGCGCGCCGGCGGCCTGGAGGGCGGTGAGCAGGAGACAGGCCGAGGCGGCCAGGTTCAGCGCCAGCCCGGCGTCGAGGAGCCACGCCGGCAGGGGCACCACCAGCGCTCCGAGGATGGAGACCACCGCCGCCGGGAAGACCAGGTCGCCGCAGGCGCCGAGCCGGGCGACGATGCGGACCGGCCGCCGCATCTCAGCCGGTGCCTCCGGACGCGGCGGCCCCTCCCGATGCCGCCACCTCGAGGACGGCGGCTGCCGCCTGGTAGAGCTCCTCGGGAATCTCCTCGCCCACGTCATAGGCGGTCAGGCTGCGCGCCAGCGCCACGTCGCGCACCACGGGGATTCCGAGCCGGAGGGCCTCGCGCCGGAGCCCTTGCGCACGCAGGCCGCTTCCCTTGGCCACCAGGTAGGGCGCGTCCGCCTCGCTCGGTGCATGGCGCAGCGCCACCGCCAGGTGGGTGGGGTTGACCACCAGCGCGCTCGCGGTCCGGACGCCGCGCGCTCGGCCGGCGAGCAGGAGCGAGCGGTGGAGCGCCCGGCGCCGGGCCCGCTGCCGGGGGTCCCCCTCGGAGAGGCGCTGCTCCTCGACCACCTCCTCACGGGTCATCCGGAGGCGCCGGCGGCGGCGCAGGTGAGCCCAGAGCGCGTCGACACAGCCGGCGGCGAAGGTGACCAGGGCGAGGGCGAGAAGGAGCCGCCGGGCATGGCGGCCGAGGGCCGGGACCATCGCCCCGGGCTGCGCGACGCCCCGGAGGAGGTCCGGAGCGGCCGGCCGGAGGAGCGCCACCCCCACCGCGGCGAGCAACGCCGCCAGGAGGAGGGGGCGGGCACCGTCGACGAGCGCCTCGAGGGTGAACATCCGGGCCAGCCGGTGGGAGGGACGGAGGCGGTCGAGCCGAGGACCGAGCAGCGACAGGTCGAACCGGATGCCCCCGAGGCAGCTGGAGGCGAGGGCGGAGGCGAGCCAGGCGGCGGCCAGCGCGGGCGCCGAGAGGCGAACGGCAAGGCCGGAAGCCGACGCGAGCGCTCGGCCGGACATCCAGAGCGGTGCGCCGAGGAGCATGTCCGTGGTCCACGCCTTCAGCGCGGCCGCGGCGCGGGGCGAGAGGGCCAAGAGGCCGAGGACGGCACCGAGAAGCCCTGCCGACCCGGTGAAGAGCGAGCTCCTCGGGAGGTCGCCCCGGCGCCGCGCCTCTCGCTCGCGGCGAGGGGTGGGCCTCTCGGAGCGGGTCCCCATGTCAGGGGAGCTCCGCCAGCGCGGCGAGGGCACCGGGCGCCGCCGCGAGCAGCTCGAGGAGCCGGTCGGCGGCGACGCCGAGCAGGAGCCAGACGACGGCCGCGCCGCCCAGGATGCGCGCCGGCGCGGCGACCTCGAGTATTCTGTCCTTCAATTCGGGCACACCGTCGCCGGTCAGTGCCGATGTCGAGACCACTTCCGGGGTTGCGAGATCTCCGCTCGGGGCGAGATAGCTCGCGAGCTCACCCCTCGAAATCTGCCGGGGAAGATCGGATTTATTGAGGGCCACAAGCAGTGCGCCCAGCGGCTGAAGTCGCCGCAGGAGTTTCGCATCGTCTTCACCCCAGGGTTGAGAATCATCGATGACCAGCAACCGCAAGTCAGAGTCGGCAATGGCCTGAAATGATTTCTCCACGCCGATCTTTTCAGCCTCATCGCCGGCTTCGCGAATGCCGGCTGTGTCCACGAAGCGAAGGGGAATACCGCCGACATTCGCCGTCTCGGCCACCAAGTCCCGAGTGGTGCCGGGAGTCGCGGTGACGATGGCGCGGTCTTCATTGAGCAGGCGATTGAAGAGGCTGGATTTGCC
>Ga0187780_10001713_pt1 | contig 16590 bp, 9 predicted proteins | sample 1015_Q2_SP10_20__FD_132429 | JGI IMG/M metagenome (GOLD analysis project Ga0187780, IMG submission 132429) | Tropical peat soil microbial communities from peatlands in Department of Meta, Colombia - 1015_Q2_SP10_20_MG | ecosystem: Environmental > Terrestrial > Soil > Wetlands > Peat | place... | reverse complement strand
GCGGGACAGGCCGTGCTCACAGGCTGTCTATCCGCAGCACCCCAGAGATTCGTTACGGTTCAAACGGCTTTCGCGCCCTCACCTGCGTCGAAGTACCGCTCCAGCCCCATTCTAGCCCCGCCACAATTCCCCGTCCATCCGCCGATGGCATTCTGCCTTGCCAACCACTCTTGCATTGGCGTTAGAATCCTACCCTGCACTAGGAGGTACCTCATGCGCCATCTTCGGCCGCGGATCTTCGCCGTAGCTTTGTTCTTCACTCTCACGCCCGCCGCTCTTCGCGCCGCCACTCCGCCGGACTCGCCTTCCGACCAGCTCGGCAAAGTGAATTTTCCCACTAGCTGCTCGGCCGACGTGCAGCCCACCATCGAGAAAGCGGTCGCCCTCCTGCACTCCTTCCAATACCAGCAATCCGAGCAAACCTTTTCCGAAGCCGCCACTCGCGACCCCAAATGCGCCATGGCCCACTGGGGCAAAGCGATGGCGCTCTATCACCAGCTCTGGGATTTTCCGCAGGACAACACCCTCAAGGAAGGCCGCAACGACCTCAAGCAGGCGCAAAAACTCCATCACGCCAGCCCCCGCGAACAGGGTTTCCTCGATGCCGCCGCTGCGTTCTTCCAGAAAAAATCCAAACTGTCCCACGCGGACCGGACCAAGGCGTATTCGTCCGCGCTGGAGAAATTCTCTAAGGACAATCCGGGAGACAGCGAAATCGGCTCGTTCTACGCGCTATCGCTCGTGTCTCTGGCGGAAGAAGACGTCGATCCCACGGCCAACCGCGAAAAGGCCATCGCCATTCTCAATCCGCTGCTCCAGAAATTTCCCGATCATCCCGGCGTCGCGCATTACCTCATTCACGCCACTGACCGCCCCGAACTCGCCGCGCAGGGCCTGGAAGCCGCTCGCCGCTACGCCGCCATCGCTCCCGACTCTTCCCACGCGATTCATATGCCGTCGCACATTTTCGTTCGCCTGGGCCTCTGGCAGGAATCCATTGCCTCCAACATTGCCGCCAAGGCTGCCGGCGCGCACGCCGCCGAAATGCATACGGCCGAATATCACTACCAGACGCACGCCATGGACTTCCTCAACTACTCTTATCTTCAGTCCGGCCAGGAAGCCAAAGCGCGTGAAGTCATCACCGACGAGCAAAACGTAGTGGGCAGCGACGAGGAGAGCAAGGCCGAGCATGCCGCGGATCTCACGGCGCGCACCGCTCTCGAGCTGCATCGCTGGCAGGACGCGGCCGCGCTTCCCATTCCGAAGGTGAAGCTTATTTCGCAGGAGTTTACCTACCGTGCGCGCGTCATCGGCAAAGCGCACCTGGGCGACGTCGCCGGTGCCCGTGCCGACCTCGAAAAGCTCAAGGAAATCTGGGCCGCGGAGGACGCCGACAGTCGCAAGCAGGGTTATCCCGTCGAAACGCACTTCAGCTCCGCCGAAGCCTGGATTCTCTTCGCCGAAGGCAAGCGCGACGACGCGGTCAAGGAAATGCGTGCGGTTGCAGACCGCCAGGACAAAAACGGCGTGGATTCGCTCTCCATGTCCGCGCGCGAAGTGCTCGGCGACATGCTCTTCGAGCTGAAGCGTCCCGCCGATGCCCTCGCCGAATACAAGGTTGCGTTGAAGAATTCGCCGAACCGCTTCGACAGCCTTTATGGTGCAATGCGGGCGGCGAAAGATTCCGGTGATGCCAGCGGCGCGCAATCCTACTACGCCAAGCTCTCGGAAATTTGTCCTCCCGGAGCCGACCGCCCCGAACTCGCCGAAGCCAAGACCTTCCTGGCCCAGAAGTAACTGCGCCCTTCCTGGTGTAGCGGCGACTTCATGTCGCCATCTTTCTTCGCTCGTTCAAAAACCGCGTCCAACCAGTCTGATACAATCCCTGCGGCATTTAGTCTTGCGAGGTCGACCATGCGAATCACGCTCTCAATCGGATTCATCATTTTGGTTGCTTCTTCGGCGTCCGCTCAGGCGCCGTCCCCTTCTCCGCAAGCTCCCCCAAAGGAGCTTCCGCAATTGGAGCATTTGAACACGGCCAACGTGGACGCCAAGGCTGAACCTTGCGACGACTTTTACAAGTATGCGGACGGAAAGTGGCTTGCCGCCCATCCCATCCCGGCCGATCAGGTGGTCTGGGCTTCCGCCAGCCCCCTCCAGCTCTGGAACGAAACGGTTCTTCTGCAAACGCTGGAGGCGAATTCGCCCGACAAACCCAATCGCACGCCCAATGAGCAAAAGACCGGCGACTATTACTTCGCTTGTATGGATACCAAGGCCATCGATGCGCACACAGCGGAATGGCTCAAGCCGGAACTTGCCCGCATTGCCGCGATCAAGGATAAGACCGGCTTCGCGGAAGAAGTCGCGCACCTCCACCAGACCATCCCTGGAGCGTGGAACGCGGGTGATAACGAAACGGATGCTGCGGTATTCGGTTTTTCGGGGTCGCCTGACTTCGATAACGCGTCGCAGAACGTGGCAGAGATTGACCAGGGAGGCATGGCCCTGCCGGGGCGCAGCTTTTACTTGGATGAGGACGCGAAAGCCAAGGAAATCCGCGGCAAGTACCTGAAGCACGTCGCCAATATCTTTGCGCTCTCGGGTGAAACGCCCGAACAGGCGAAGGCCAACGCAGATGTCGTTCTGGCCATCGAGACGGACCTGGCTAAAGTGGCAATGGATCCGGTGGCGCGCCGCGATCCCAAAAATCTCAACAACAAAATGTCTCTCGCGCAGGTGAAGGCTCTAACGCCTTCCTTCGATTGGGACCTCTATTTCAAACTCGTGAAGGCTCCTGCCACGCCGCACTATATCGTCACTTCTCCAGCCTTCTTCAAAGGCCTGGAGACCTTGTTGAACCAGCATCCGCTGGAGCACTGGAAGACGTACCTTCGCTGGCAAATGCTTCACGGCAATGCCCCTGCCTTGAACGAAGCGTTCGTCAACGAAAATTTCGATTTCTTTGCCCACACCCTGTTCGGCGCTCAGGAACTGCAGCCCCGGTGGCGGCGCTGTGTGCGGGCCACGGATGGCAATCTCGGTGAGGCTCTTGGGCAGGTCTATGTGGAGCGAGCTTTTCCTGCTTCCAGCAAGCAGCGCGTCCTGCAGTTGGTGCAAGACCTCCAAAAGGCTTTGGCTCAGGACATCGAGGACGCTACGTGGATGACTCCGGCAACCAAGAAGCAGGCGCAAGAGAAACTCCACGCGACGCTCAATAAAATCGGCTACCCCGACAAATGGCGCGACTATTCCAGCGTCTCCGTGGAGCCCTCCAATTATTTCGGCGACCGTCAGCACACCGCCGGATTTGAGTTCCAGCGCTGGGTCAACAAAATCGGGACCCCGCTGGATCGCACCGAATGGGGTATGACTCCTCCGACCATCAATGCCTACGAAGATCCACAATCCAACACCGTCAATTTTCCAGCCGGCATTCTCCAGCCGCCCTTCTTCGATTCGCAGCAAGGCGATCCGGTAAACTACGGCGCGGTTGGCGCAGTCATCGGGCACGAAATCATTCACGGGTTCGACGATCAGGGACGGAAGTTCGATGCCAAAGGGAATCTGCGCGATTGGTGGACGGAGTCGGACTCCAAGGCCTACGACGAGCGCGGAAAGTGCATCGCGGACCAGTACACACAGGAAGTGCCGGAAGCGGGCCCCGGCGTAAAACAAGATGGCCGCATGACGCAAGGCGAGGACACCGCGGACAACGGCGGGCTAAACCTGGCTCTTCTAGCGCTGCAAAGTGCCCTGGCTCGCGAGGGCAAAAGCCTCAACGATAAAGGCTCGGATGGTTTCACCAATCTGCAACGATTCTTCCTGTCCTACGCGTTTGTTTGGTGCAATCAGTACCGGCCCGAGCTGATTCGCACATTGGTTTTGACCAATCCGCATTCCTATCCGAAGTATCGCGTCAACAACGTGGTTTCCAACATGCCGGAGTTCCGGCAGGCTTTTGGCTGCCACGAGGGACAAAAGATGGTCCACCAAAATTTTTGCCGCATCTGGTAGCTACTGAAGAGCCTGCGCTAAGACCAGGCATCCTCGACTGCACCTTGTTGTACTGCGCGTTTCACGCGTACCCCGCCCCGGGTGAAAGCGGCGAGGCGCGGGAATCCACAAGATCTCACATCTACAACGGAGTCCAAACATGCCGGACGCATCAGACCAACGCCTGCTGGACGCTCTGCTCGGCTCCTGGGACCGGAACAACACCATCCTGGTCAACCTGCTCCGCGCCATCCCGCAGGGCGGGCTCGAAGTCCGAGCCATGGAAGGCAGCCCCTCCGTGGCGGAGATGTTCACGCACATCCACTATGTGCGGCTGATCTTCGTCGTCGAGGACGCTCCCGAGTTTGCGCCCATGCTCGAAAAAGACATGCCCAAGGAAGAGTGGAGGGCCGAGGGCGACCCGGCTCGCATCGCGCAACTGCTCAACGAAAGCGCTAAGGTCGTGCGAGACGCCGCAAAAGGCAGATTGGAGGCTGGCCGCGCCATGGACCTCCACTACGACCACCCTATCCTCTTTCTCCAACACATGATTTGGCACGAGGGCTACCATCACGGTCAGATCAAGCTGGCCCTCAAGCTCGCCGGCCGCCCCATCCCCAATGACGTAGCGGGCCCGCTCACCTGGCGCTTGTGGACCCGCAAGTCGTAAGCTGCTCACGTGCCCTATCTTCAACTGTTTTTCGGCCCCTCGCGCTTTCCCCTATACTCTGTGTAACGGGCAACCAAACTGGAATTCCCGGCCACTTAGTTACGAGACTTGGGAGATCAACTTTGCGCTACATCCTGATTCTGTTCCTTTTGCTCTCCGCGACCACGGCTCGCGCGCAATCCCCCGCACCGCAAGAACAAGAAAAGGATGTCGCGCCGGCATCGCAGGATGCCGCAAAGCCTCCGTCCCCCGATGCTGGTGCGCAAGACCAATCACAGAATCCCCCGCCCGCTCAGCCTAGCGCGCAGGCTCCAACCGCCGACTCTGCGCAGAAGCCGGGCGGAGGTACCGTTGACCCCTCCAAAGCGCAGCCCAAGCGCATTCTCGGCGTTATGCCCAACTTCCGCGCCGTCAGTGCCGGGGCCATTCCTCCTCCTCCCACTCCCAAGCAGGCCTTCAAAATCGCCACGCAAAACTCTTTCGACTACTCCTCCTTCATCTTTGTTGGTTTGACCTCGATGATGGCTGAAGGAACCGATGCGCACGCGCAACTCGGGAAAGGTGTAGCCGGCTTTGGAAGATATTACTGGCGAGGCTTTCTCGACAAAACCGACGGAAACTATCTGGTTATCTTCGCTCTGCCCACCGTGTTTCATCAGGACGAGCGCTATTACGCCATGGGTAAGGGCAGTTTCTTTAAGCGCTTCGGGTATTCGGTCAGCCGCATCCTGATCACGCCGAGCTATTCAGGGCACAACAGCTTCAACGCTTCCGAGTTGCTGGGCCGCGGCATGGCGCAAGCCATTTCCGTCTCGTACTACCCCAGTAAAACTCGCACGGTCGGAGCAATCAGCGCCAAATACGGCTATGCCCTTTTGCGCGACGCCGCCACCAACGCCTTCCGCGAATTTTGGCCGGACATCGCCGTCCACGTCCTCCACCGCCATCCCTGATCGAATTTCCTGAGTGCGAAACTCGCCCGCTTCCAGCCAACACGCATTCCGCTCGGGCTGTTGGCATTGCCGCTGGCGCCAGTTGCGAACTATTCTTGCTAGTGACTTGTCGGTGAAGGCAACGGAGCTTTGTCAGCCCTTGACCTTGCAACCGTTTCCCCCTTAAGCTTCGTCTTACCAACAAAATGCGCGGTAGAGCACAGCGAATCCGCCTTATGGCGTTGCTCCTGGGGGTTCTCTTCCTCGGGGCGCAGTTCCATTATTGCGCCGAATCGACCTCGGGTCCTTCTGCAACTCACGTTTGTCCGCTATGCTCCACGGCAGGGTTGGCCGTCGCCACGCAGTCCTTGAGCATCGCCATCGTTCCGGTGACTAGTCCGGTCGATATTGCTCCTCCCGTTTCCTCCTTCGCGCCTGCTTTCCCCCACGAGATTTCCCCACGCGCTCCTCCCGCTGCTTAGCACGAAGTAATCCCTGGTAGGCCCCGTTTGTGCTAGCTGGGCGCCGCTTTCTGGCGACGCACGAGGAGTTTTTCTCATGAGGAAGGTTCTGGCATTGGGCCTGGCCCTGTGTGCTGCGGCGTTCACGCCGGCGCAGCAGGCGCCGACGGCCCCGCAATCCCCACCACAGCAGGCCGCCACGCCGCCAGCGAACGCAAGCGCACCTCAGCCCGTGGCCGCTCGCATCACGATCGAAGAGGCAATTCGCCTGGCGGTCCAGCACAATCACGCGCTGCAAGCCGCGCGCTCGACGATTCTGCAATCGCAGGCGCTCGAGACCACCGCCAATCTCCGCCCCAATCCGGTGCTCTCCTGGGACGCGCAATTCCTCCCCATCTTCCAGCCCAGCAAATTCACCGCCGACTACATTGACAACCAGGCGCAGTTCGACCTGGGCATTGGCTACACGTTCGAAATCGGGAAGAAGCGCCAGCATCGCCTGCAAGCGGCCAGGGATGTGACCGCCGCGACGCGCTCGACGATCGCGGATAACGAGCGGGGGCTCGTCTTCAACGTCGGGCAGCAGTTTTATGCCGCGCTTCTCGCGGAGTCCACGATCCAGTTCACGCAAAGGGATCTCGACAGCTTCCAAAGAACCGTCGAGATCAGCGAAGCGCGCTATAAAGCCGGGGACATGAGCGAGGGCGACCTGCTCAAAATCAAATTGCAGTTGCTGCAATTCCAAAACGACTATTACGCGGCAAAGCTGGCGAAGGTGCAGGCTCTCGCGGGCCTGCGGCAGTTTCTCGGATTCGAATCCGTTCCCGATTCCTACGATGTTGCGGGCGAGCTCGAATACCAGCCCGTTCATGCCAACGTCGATGATCTGAAAGCGCTGGCGATGAACAACCGTCCCGACCTGCGCGCAGCCCAGCAAAATGTGGCTGCGGCGCGGAGCGCCGAGTTGCTGGCGGAAGCCAACGTCAAGCGCGACCTCTCAACAACCTTCAACTATTCCCACCTCGGATCAACCAATACCGGAGCTTTTTTCTTCAACATTCAGTTGCCTTTCTTCGACCGCAACCAGGGCGAAGTGGCGCGCACCCGCTACGTCATCACGCAAAATCAGGAACTCGCCGCAGAAACCACGCAGCAAGTGTTCACGGACGTGGTGGACACCTATTCCGCTTTGCGCACCAGCGAGCAAATCGTACAGCTCTATCAGGGCGGCTATGTGGAGCAGGCGGAAAAATCGCGTGACATCAGCGAATACGCGTATAAACGCGGCGCCGCCAGCTTGCTCGATTATCTCGATGCCGAACGCACCTATCGCGCCAACCAACTCGCCTACCGCCAGGCTTTGGCCACTTACATGACCGCGCTCGAACAGATGCGCCAGGCGGTGGGCACAAGGAACCTGCCATGAAACAGCGATCCATATTTTTCTTCCTTTGTTGTTGTGCGATGGCTGCGGGGCTCCTCTTCACAGGCTGCAGCGCCGGCCCAGGAGAATCGGAATCGAAGATGACTTCGTATTCCGGCAACGAGACGAAAGGGGACACCGCGGCGCTCTTTACCGTGCCGCAGGATCAGATGGGGCATGTCCAAGTAGTTTCAGTGGAAAAGGGGAAGCTGCCGCGCTTGCTGCGGTTCACCGGGAACGTGACCTACAACGCCTTCCAGACGACTCCGGTATTCAGCGCGATTGGTGGGCCGGTTCACGAAATTCTTGTGGCGCCGGGCCAGACAGTTCAGGCGGGACAACCTCTCCTCACCGTGAACAGCCCGGATTACTCGGCAGCGCGCTCGGCCTACTTGAAAGCGCGCGACGCGTTCGCTCTCGCCGATAAATTCTTCAACCGCGCGCAGGACTTGTATGCGCACGGGGCGATCGCCGAAGCCGATCTGCAGCAGGCGGAATCCACACGCACGCAGGCGCAGGCCGACCTGCAATCCAGCGAGGACGCGCTGCGAGCACTGGGTCTGAAAGATCCGGAAGCGGTGGTGAAGAATCCCCCGAAGGGTACATCGCAAATCCCCGTGCCCGCGCCGGTTAGCGGAGAAGTGGTGGAGCGCTTGGTCGGACCCGGGCAATTGTTGCAAGCCGGAGCGACGCAGGTCTTCACCATCTCGGACATGTCCACGGTGTGGGTGCTCGTCAATGTCTACCAGAGCGACATGGCGTTCGTGCACCTGGGGGATGCCGTGGATGTGACGACGGATTCCTACCCGGATGTGTTTCACGGCAAGATTTCCTACGTCGCGCCGGCGCTGGACCCGAACACGCGGACGCTGCAAGCGCGCATCGTTACCAGCAATCCGGGCAAAAAACTGAAAAAAGATATGTACGTGACGGCCACGGTGCAGGCCGGGGCGATCCGCGAAGCCCTTACCGTGCCCGACGCCGCGGTGCTTCGCGACACAGAGAATCAGCCGTTTGTGTACGTTCTCTCCGGCACGAACCAGTTTGCGCGCCGCTTGGTGAAAACCGGCGACAGCCAGGGCGGGCGAACGCAAATCGCGGATGGTTTGAAGGAAGGCGAACGCGTTGCCGGGGACGGCGCGCTCTTCCTGCAATTCAAGAATTCCTTGCAGCACTAGCGAGGCGCAACCGAGATCAGCATGATCCACCACGTCGTCCAATTTGCCCTGCAACAGCGCTTCCTGGTGCTGATGATGACGCTTCTCATCATCGCGGCCGGGGCGATCTCCTTCCAGCGCATGCCGGTGGATGCGTATCCCGATCTTTCGCCGCCGATGGTCGAACTGATTACGCAGTGGCCGGGGCACGCTGCGGAAGAAGTCGAACGCCTGACCACCTACCCGCTGGAATTGGCGATGAACGGCACGCCGCAACTCGCGATCATGCGTTCGATTTCTCTCTATGGCCTCTCCGACGTGATTCTGACGTTCGACGAAGGCACCGATCCGTACTTCGCGCGACAGGTAGTGTTTCAGCGCATTAGCGACGCACAACTGCCCGTTGGCGTCGCGCCCAGCATGGCGCCGCTGTTCAGCCCCAGCGGGCTTGTTTACCGCTACGTGATCGAGAGCCCGGACCGCACGCCGCAAGAACTGCACACGCTGGAAGACTGGGTGATCGAGCGCGCCTACCGCAGCGTTCCGGGCGTGGCGGACGATTCCGGGTTCGGCGGGCCGACCATGCAGTATCAGGTTTTGCTCGACCCGGTGAAAATTTACAACTACCACTTGCCGGTTGTGCAGGTGCTCAACGCGCTGACCGCCAACAATGCCAACACAGGTGGCGGCTTTTACACGCAGGGCGGGCAGTTTTATTACGTGCGCGGGTTGGGCCTGGTCAAAACCACGGAGGACATCGGGGAAATTGTGGTGGGCAGCGGCAACGGCGTGCCCATCCGAGTGAAAGACGTGGGGCGCGTGGAGATCGGCCACGCGCCGCGCCTGGGCATTTTTGGTTTTCAGGACAAGCAAAAGAACAACGACGACGCCGTGGAGGGTGTCATCCTGATGCGCCGCGGCGAGCAAACGCAAAACGTGCTCGAGGGCGTCGAGAAAAAAACCGCGGAGCTAAACCGCAACACACTTCCGCCGGACGTAAAAATCCGGCCTTACTACGATCGTAGCGACCTGGTGCGCGTGACCACGGACACCGTGGAAGGCAACCTGCTTCGCGGCATGGCCTTAGTGCTCATCGTTCTGATTTTTTTCCTGGTCAGCGTGCGCGCCGCGGTCATCACCGCGCTGACCATTCCTCTCGCACTGCTGTTTGCATTTATTTTTCTTCACGCCACGGGCGAAGCGGCGAATCTCCTCTCCATCGGCGCCATCGATTTTGGAATCATCATCGACGGCACCATCGTGATGGTGGAGAACATTTACCGCGAGCTGGGCTTGCGCAAGGGGCAGGAGTACAAGCTCCCGGAAGTGATCCTTGCGGCGGCGCGCGACGTGGACCGCCCGATTTTCTATTCGGTGGCGGTCATCATCGCCGGCTACATTCCCATCTATGCGCTCAGCGGTCCGGCCGGAAAACTGTTCCACCCGATGGCCGACACGATGGCGTTCGCTTTGGTTGGAGCGCTGGTTTTCACGCTTACGTTCGTTCCCGTCCTTGCTTCCTATTGGTTCCGGAAGGGCGTACAGGAAAAGCGAAATCGCATCTTCGAATGGGTCCGGGATGTTTACGCTACACGACTGGAATGGTGTCTCAATCATCCCAAGACGACGCTGTTCGCGGGCTTTGCCATCTTTGGGTCCACGCTCTTGCTGATTCCCTACATTGGAGGCGAATTCATCCCGCACCTCGATGAGGGCGCGCTGTGGGTTCGCGCGACCATGCCTTACACCATCTCGTTTGAGGAGGCGGCCAAGTTCGCGCCGCAGGTTCGCAGCATTCTGAACCAGTATCCCCAGGTGACGGTGGTGGCTTCGGAATTGGGCCGCCCGGACGACGGCACGGATCCCACGGGATTCTTCAATTGCGAGTTTTACGTTGGGTTGAAGCCCTACGACGACGCCTCGTGGAAGAAGAGCGCGTTCCACACGAAGGAGCAGCTTACCGAAGATATTCAGAAAAAACTGGAGACCTATCCCGGCGTTATTTTCAATTACACGCAACCCGCGGAAGATGCGGTCGATGAGGCGCTGACCGGGCTGAAGTCGGCGCTGGCGGTGAAGATTTTCGGTCCTGATCTCAATGTTCTCGAGAAAAAGGCTGTCGAGATTCGGAACATCCTGGACAAGACGCCTGGATTTACGGATTTGACCGTGGTGCGCGAGCTGGGCCAGCCCAGTCTGATCGTGGATGCCGACCGCGCGAAAATCGCGCGCTACGGCATCAACGTTGCCGACGTCGAAGCGGTGGTGCAGGCGGCGATTGGAGGACAGGCGGCCACGCAAGTCATCCAAGGGGAAAAGCTCTTCGATTTGATTGTCCGCGCCGAGCCGCAATTCCGGTCGAGCGCCCGGCAGATTGGGGATTTGCTCGTGCCCACACCCGCCGGCCAGCAAATTCCGCTGTCCGAGCTTGCTACCATCAAGGAGAGTACGGGCGCTTCGTTTATCTACCGCGAAAACAATTCGCGCTATATCGGCATTCAATTCTCGATCGAAGGGCGCAACCTGGAGGGCATCGTCAACGCGGGGCAGGCCGCAGTCACCAGAGCCGTGAAACTCCCGGAAGGGTACTCGCTCGATTGGGGTGGCGAATACAGCGAATTCCTGCAGGCCAAATCGCAGTTTTACGTGATCGGGCCGCTGGCAGTTTTGCTGATTTTTCTGATTCTGTTTGCGCTTTACGGCAACTTCAAATTTCCAGTCACCATCGCCATCGGCGTGGTCATCACGGAGCCCGTGGGCGCTTTCATCGCGCTGAAACTGACGCATACGCCGCTGAGTGTTTCCAGCGTTCTCGGCTTGCTGGCGCTTTTGGGCGTATCGGTGGAGACCGCGGTCATTCTGGTGAGCTACATCAACAAGCTGCGGCTCGAAGGCAAATCCATTCGCGAAGCCACGCTCGAAGCATCGCTGCTGCGCCTGCGGCCGATTATGATGACGGCGCTGGTGGCTTGTCTGGGGTTGCTACCTGCGGCGATGTCGACGGGAGTCGGCAGCGATACGCAAAAGCCGTTCGCGATTGTGGTGGTCGCGGGACTGATTTCGCGGCTGTTCCTGGGCTTCTTCGTAAACCCGGTGCTGTACGAAGTCGTTGCGCGGGAAGGGGACGTTTTGCAGGTCTAGCAACGAAAGGTTGAGGCTGGCGCCTAAACTGGTTTACGAGTCCGGTAAATTCCAGGCAACCAAAGGAATTTTTGGCCGTCTAAGTTGCTAAGCTAGGGTGTATCGATTATGAGCTCGTGGGAGACCCAGGCAGGAGCTTTGTCGCGGCGCGCCGTGGCGTTGCTGGCGTGCGCCGCGTTGCTCTATTTTGCAGTAGGCGCGACCCTGCCTCACGAGCATGCACAAGGGCCCGATAGCGCTTGCCACGTTTGTCAGGCGCTGCACATGCCTGCACTCGCGGCGGCCCGGCTGGATCTGAGCATCGCCTCCGAATTTCTCACTTGGTATTCGTCGCTGCCGCAGCATGTAGTACCCTGCGAACCTTTTTCGCTGCACCGCGCGTCCCGCGCGCCTCCGACCGCGTAACTCCATTCCCCGAAGTCCATTGGTAATTCCGAGCGCTGGTTCGTTCCAAGACTAGGCTCCTCCGCCGTTTTCGCCGGCGGCCTCTATTCGCACTCCAACATGGCAATCCCCACAGCGGGATGGAGGAAGAAATGAAGAGTTTACGCAGGATTTGGCAGTGCTTTGGGCCACTGGGATTCTTGTTCTTGGCGGCTCCGGTGTGGGCGCAGGTAGGGAATTCCGGTTCGATTACAGGCGTGGTGAAAGACCCGTCGGGCGCAGGTGTGGGCAACGCGAAAGTGGAGATTTCCTATGCCGTGAGCGGCCTGCACCAGGAGACGATTACCGCAGCGGATGGAAGTTTTAAATTCACCAACGTTCCCTTCAACAGCTATCACACCGTGGTGACCGCAGCCGGATTCGCGACGGCCGTTCAGGACATCGATGTGCGGTCGGCGGTGCCGGTGAAAGTCGAGATCAGCCTAAAGATCAGCACGGAAGTAACAACCGTAACGGTCACCGAAAGCGGCGCGGACCTGGTCCAAAAAGAGTCGACATTCCACACCGACGTGAACCAGGAGCTGATCGACAAGTTGCCGCTTGAGAGCGTCTCGTCTTCGGTGAGTTCGCTGGTCACCCTGGTAACGCCGGGAGTAGCGGCTGACTCGAACGGCCTGTTCCACGGTCTGGGCGACCATGCGGAAAACTCGTTTTCGGTCGACAACCAGCCGATTACGGACCAACAAAGCAAAGTCTTTTCCAACCAGATTCCTTCTGATTCCATTCAGTCCCTGGAAGTCATTTCCGGGGCGCCTCCCGCGGAATTCGGCGGCAAGACGAGTTTGGTCATTAAGGTGACGACGCGCTCCGGCCTCGGGGTTACCAAGCCGACCGGCAGCGTGACGACGTCTTACGGCAGTTTTGGAACCGCGAACACCGCGTTCGATCTCGCGTATGGCGGCCTGAAGTGGGGGGATTTCATTGCGGTGAGCGGCTTAAATACGGGGCGTTTCCTCGATCCGCCCGAGTTTGCCGTGATGCACGACAAGGGAAATCAGGAAAACGTATTCGACCGCATCGACTACCAGTTGAGCGGTCCCGACACGCTGCACTTAAACCTGGGCTACTCCCGTTCGTGGTTTCAGACCCCAAATTCCTTCGACCAGGAATTTCATCCCTGCGATGCCGGAGGCCTTGCAGCACAGGGGTACGACTGCGACGCGACCGGGACCTTTCTCCTCAACCCCGCCACGGGCCAGCGTTTGGGGCCGGCGGATGAACGCTCGAAAATCGGGACCTTCAACATCGCTCCGACCTGGACGCGCCTGATCAGCACGGCGACGTTGTTTACCTTTGGCGGGTTCGTTCGGAAGGACCAATACAACTACTATCCGAGCGGCGATCCATTGAACGATTTGTCTCCCGACCTTCAGGCGGAATCGGCCAAACAAAACCGCAAGCTCACCAACGTGGGCGTGCGGAGCGATATTTCGTACGTGAAGGGCATGAACAACCTGAAGGCGGGCGCCACGTTTGAACACACCTTCCTGACGGAAAACGACAGCTTCGCGATCGTCGATCCGACCTTCAATAATCCCGCAAGCACGACGTTTAATCCGATTCTGGCATGCCTGGATTTGACCAGGCCCACGCCAAACCCCGCCGACGGATGCGCAACCACAACGAGCACGCCCTTTTTGTTCAACGGCCACGCGGACATCAAAGAAATCGCCATGTACGTGCAGGATACGATCACGAAGGGAAGCTGGTCGTTCAACCTGGGAATTCGCGGGGATCTGTACAGAGGGATTACGCACGCAACGCAGGCAGAGCCTCGCCTAGGCATCGCCTACAACATCAAGCCGAGCAACACAGTGCTGCGCCTCTCGTATGCGCGCACCTTGGAAAGCCCGTTCAACGAGAATCTGGTGATTGCCAGCGAGGGATGCAGCATTCCGGTGCTCGCGGCGATCGTGCCTCCGCCGGGCGTCCCATGCGTCGGGGGCTCAATCACGCCGGCCTTCCGCAATGAGTTCCATGCCGGAATTCAGCAAGCCTTGGGAAAGTACGCGGTTGTGGATGCCGAATACATCTGGAAATACACGCATAACGGCTACGACTTCGGGGTGGTGGGCGCTACGCCCATCACGTTCCCCATCGAGTGGCAGCGCAACAAGATTCCGGGATATGCGATCCGCCTGAACGTGCCGAATTACCACGGACTTTCGGCACTGGTGGTCATGTCCGGCGTTGCGGCGCGCTTCTTCCTGCCGCAAGTAGGCGGGTTGCCGATCATCGGACCAGGAACGAGTGTCTTCCGCATCGACCACGACGAAGTTTTCAACCAGACGACGCACTTACAATACCAGCCTTGGAAGCGAGGGCCATGGGTCGGGTTCAACTGGAGGTACGACAGCGGCATGGTGAGTGGAGCGGTGCCATGCTTGGCGGCCACGGCGACCTGTTCGCCCTCCACGTCCGTGGCGGATGGAGGAACCAATACAACCGTCGGTACGGGCGTGGTGGCTTTGGACAACGCGATTCTGGGGCTGCCACTCACGGCCGACCAGGAGTATGAAGCGGGGCTGACTTGCAACGGCCAGCTCGCGGCTCCCAATCCCCTTGGGCCAGCGCTCGCGAGTTGCCCCGCGAATGAACTGGGATCCATTTACGTCAAGATACCCGGGCCGGGAAAAGAAAACGATGACCACAACCCGCAGCGCATTCAACCGCGGAGCTTATTTGACGCGAGCGTGGGAGAGGACGATCTCTTTCACGGCGACCACTACAAGTGGAGCCTGCGCTTCACCGTGGTCAACTTGATGAACAAGACGGCGCTGTACAACTTCCTGTCGACGTTCAGCGGAACACACTACGTGACCCCGCGGTCGTTGACCGCGGAGCTTGGCTTCCATTTTTAGGCCCAGCGGCGGGATACTGCCGCCGTGGCAGCTCTGCTGCTCGCCGCGATACGCTCGCGGTGGTGATTTTTTAGGCTGGTGCGTTCCGCTATTTCGGGGCAGGCTGCGCCGTGGGCGGCAAAATGCCGTTGAGGCGCAAATACACCGCTTCCGCGCCGTAGTGGTCGTACCAATCTTCGCTCAAATGGATGAGCATCGCTGCGCGGGAGGTTGGGCGATTGCCATACCCCATTAACTGGTCTCCGAGCTTGGAGTCGTCCACTTTTTCGAGCACCGATGCGCAATTGTCGAAGGAAGCCTTAAGAGCCGCCACCAGCTGATCTTTTCCGTCGGTGTCGGCGATCTTCACCTCTGGCCGGGCCGTCCCCGAAACCATCGAGCACAAAGCATTGTTGGACTGCGCGATATGCAACACCATATGCCCGAAAGAGTTCATCTCGGGCGTCGGCTTGAAGCCATACTTGTCTGCGGGCATTGCTTCCGCGGCCGCGACCATGATCTTGGAAAAGCGCGGCAACTGGTTCTTCACCGCGCTACTGACGGGATTCGGTACCGTTCCTAACTTGGCCATTTCTTGCGCATCGGTCGGCTTCGCTTGCGCCGTACCAGCCGCAGGAGCTGTCTGCGCATTTGCCCGCTGCGCCAAAACGCAACCTGCCACCAGCAAAACCGCTGACGCCATCCATCCGTTTCGATTCATCGCCATGCCTCACCTCCGGTCGCGGCCGAAAGCATACTCCCCGCCTTCACTAGTCACAACCTGGTTTCTTAGACTTTCATTCCACCTCGGGCAACTTTTGATTTATGCTGTGCCGTTTGAAGATTCGCCGGAGGTCTGCCGTGATTCGCCATTCTCGTCTTTATCTGCTCGTGCTTGCCACTTTCATCGCCGTTCTCGGAGCGGATCGAGCTGCTGCGCAGCAGTACCCTGAATCCACGTATCAGGAAATGCGTTGGCGCATGATTGGTCCGACGCGAGGCGGCCGGACACGCGCGGCCTGCGGTGTGCCGAGCCAGCCCAACGTGTTCTACATGGGCGCCGTCAATGGAGGCGTCTGGAAATCGGACGACTACGGGCGCACCTGGAATCCCATTTTCGATGCGCAGCCCACGCAGTCGATCGGCGCGATCGCCGTGGCGCCTTCCGATCCCAACATCGTTTACGTGGCCAGCGGCGAAGGGCTCGCGCGCCCCGATCTTTCGGTTGGCGACGGCATTTACAAATCCACGGACGCGGGAAAGACTTGGACGCATCTCGGCTTGCGCGATACACAGGGGATTCCGGCTCTTGCCGTTGATCCGCGCGATGCGAATCGCGTTTTCGCCGCGGCGCTTGGCCATCCCTTTGGCGCGAATGAGGAGCGCGGCATATACCTTTCGACCGACGGTGGACAGAACTGGCAAAAGGTCCTCTCGAAAGACGCGAACGTCGGCGGCTCTGACGTCGAGATCGATCCGTCCAATCCGGACGTTGTTTACGCTTCGCTCTGGGAGGTTCGCCT
>Ga0187780_10001711_pt1 | contig 16590 bp, 16 predicted proteins | sample 1015_Q2_SP10_20__FD_132429 | JGI IMG/M metagenome (GOLD analysis project Ga0187780, IMG submission 132429) | Tropical peat soil microbial communities from peatlands in Department of Meta, Colombia - 1015_Q2_SP10_20_MG | ecosystem: Environmental > Terrestrial > Soil > Wetlands > Peat | place... | reverse complement strand
GCCAATTGTGGTTGGAATCAGACAGACGAGCAGTGAAACCAGCACAAAAACCGTCTGCGGCGATCCCGAATAAATCGCAAAGGGCTGAAGGGTCACAACCGCAAGCAGGAAGATAATCGTCAAACCGGCAAGCAGAATATTGAGCGCAATCTCATTTGGCGTTTTTTGCCGCTCCGCGCCTTCTACCAGGGCGATCATGCGATCGAGGAACGTCTCGCCTGGATTGGACGTGATCTTGATCTTTAGCCAGTCCGACAATACGCGCGTGCCGCCGGTTACCGCAGAGCGGTCGCCGCCTGCTTCGCGAATGACGGGAGCAGATTCACCGGTAATTGCGGACTCATCCACGGAGGCTACGCCCTCGAGAATTTCACCGTCGCTGGGAATGAACTCACAGGCGGAGACCATTACTTGATCGCCGGCCCGCAGCTTGGAGCTGGGAACTTGTTCCGTTTTCCCGTTTGGAAGGAGCCGGTTGGCAACTGTTTCCGCACGGGCCTTACGCAACGTTTCGGCCTGAGCCTTGCCACGCCCCTCGGCCATAGCTTCGGCAAAGTTGGCGAACAGCACGGTGAACCATAGCCACAACGTGATCTGGAGGTTGAAATAGAAGGCGGAGCCACGCTTGAACAGCAGAACGGTCGTGATCACGCTGCCAATCTCGACGACGAACATGACGGGATTACCCATCATGGTTCGGGGATTCAGCTTTACGAACGCATCCCACACAGCACGCCGTACGATTTTCCATTCCCAGATGGCTTTTTTTCTGGTGGGTTTCATCGGCGAATGTCCAAGGCGAATTTGTTTCACTTCTAGAACGGGTGGTGCTTGGGTCGTCATGGCCATAAAGAGTTCCTTAAAATACTTTGCCCGCGCCCAAGAGCAGATTCTCAAGGATCGGGCCGAGACTGAGTGCCGGGAAAAACGTGAGAGCGCCAACGATCAGGATGACCCCGATCAGAAGGACGCTAAAAAGTGGTGTAGTCACCGGGAACGTACCGAGAGAAGGCGGAACGTATTTCTTCTGGGCAAGGTTCCCGGCAATTGCCAGCATGGGAATGATCATGAAGAACCGGCCAAGCAACATGTCGAATCCTATAGCGGTGTCATACCAGGGCGTGTTCACGGTCAGACCACCGAACGCGGATCCGTTGTTTGCCGCCCCGGAGACAAAGGCATACAGGATCTGGCTGAACCCATGGGGACCAGGATTGCTGATACTCGCGCTTCCGAAGCCACTTACGGTTGAAATCCCCGTGAGGACCAGAATGACTAAGGGAAAGACCAGCACGACGAGCATTGCCATCTTGACGTCGTAAGCTTCGATTTTCTTACCCAGATATTCCGGCGTGCGCCCGACCATGAGGCCGGCAATGAAGACTGCGAGCACGATATAGATCAACATGCCGTACATGCCGGCGCCCACGCCGCCAAAGATGACCTCGCTGAGCATCATGTTGACCAGAGGCACCATGCCGCCGAGAGGCATATACGAATCGTGCCAACCGTTGATCGCGCCGCAGCTGGCGTCCGTGGTTACGGTCGCAAACAACGCGGAGTTGGCGATGCCGAAGCGGACTTCTTTGCCTTCCATGTTGCCGCCAGACTGCAAGGCGGTCACTTGTTGATTGGTTCCGGCGAGCACCGGGTTGCCGCGAGCTTCTGCCCAATAGGCGACAGTTACGCCCGCGAAAAACAGGACCGCCATAGCCGCCCACACCGCCCATCCGTGAGCTTGCGACCCGGTCATTCGTCCCAACGTGTAGGTCAGGCCAGCCGACACCGCGAAGATTGAAAACAGTTCCAAGAGATTGCTGAAGGGAGTGGGATTCTCAAACGGATGAGAGCTGTTGGCGTTGAAGAAGCCTCCACCGTTTGTGCCCCACTCTTTGATAATCTCCTGCGACGCGACAGGGCCCTGAGCGATGGTCTGGGTGGTCACGGTTTCCATCACTGGTTTCCCGTTTGCGTCGACTACAGGTTTGCCGTCGGAGCCGGTTTTTTGAACTTGCGTAGGTTCGACCAGTTTCGCTGTGTCGTATGGCTTGAGGTTCTGAACTACCCCCTGCGAAACTAGAATGAGCGCGCCGACGACGCAGAACGGCAGCAGGACCCACAGCGAGCTACGGACCAGGTCGACCCAGAAATTCCCGATGGTCTGCATCTGCCGGCGGGCAATGCCACGGATGAAGGCAATCGCCAACGAAATTCCCAGGGCCGCCGACATGAAATTGTGATATGCCAGCCCAGCCATTTGAGTGAAGTAGCTCATCGTCGTCTCACCCGAATACGCCTGCCAATTTGTATTCGTGGTAAACGAGGCAGCCGTATTGAATGCCAAGTGAGCAGGAGTGACGGCGCCGAACTTCTGCGGATTAAGCGGCAGATAGCCCTGCAGCCGCTGCATCACGTAGAGCACGAGCATCGAAACCAGGCTGAACAAGAGCATGCACGCGGCGTACTCGGTCCAGCGCATCTCATGATTTTCGTCGACGCCGGTGAGCCGATACACCACCTGCTCAATCGGCCTGAGCACCGGATCCATGAAGGTCTTCTTGCGGCTAAAGACGCGAGCCATGAAAATGCCCAACGGCTTGGTGACCAGGAAGATCAGCAGGAGAAAAAACAGGATTTGAAACCAGCCATTGATGGTCATATCAAAACTTCTCCGGTCGCAATAGGGCGTAGATTAGATAGACCATCGTCAGCGCACTCACTGCGAGCATGATGATCGACTCCAGAGTCATAGCGATTTCCTCCCTCACTTCACCCGCTCACAAAAGTGCACATAGGCAATGGATAAAGCAAAGAATGCAATCGTCACTGTTATCCAAAGAATGTCTTGCATACTGCCCTCCAACTACTTAGAACTTGACCAAAATCGCCAGATCCAGACGGTTCTCGTCTTTCACTAGATCCGGCGTCCAACCCGAAACCAACGAGCCCGGCGATCCCGAATTTCCGCCAGGAGGCGTGATTCCACCTCTTCCAGTGAAATATGGGACATTTGCCGCGCGATGATCGTATTCCCAGCGAAATGTGATGTACTGGCTCGGCATGTAATCAAAAGTTGCCGAGGCGTCCCAGGCCTTGTAAGGATCACCCGGATTCTCAGGGAAATACGGCGTTCCCGAGATCGCCGTAGCTCCGTTAATGGGAGGCAACAGCACTAGATAGCGTCCCGGATTATTGATCTTGCCTCCGCCCAGAGTGAAGCCGAAGAGGTCTCTGTGGAACCAGAGCCGGTTGTAAACCATGAATCCCAGGAAGTCCTGCTTCGGCGTAATGTACTTAACCCCGTTGACAATTTTTACGCCATTCGTATCGCAACTGACCGCTGTCCCCGCAACGGGATCACCACCGTGCTCGCAACCTATGTCGCCGGTAAGCGAAAATGCGGCCTTACTGATCCACGTCTCTGGATTGTCGTAGTACTTATATTCAATGCTGTCGTCGGTGTGATAACGGATGCGGCCGGGAACACCCAGCGTGTCCGCGCCCAGCATGTATTGGTTGCCGAGAATCTCGAGTTTGCCATTCGGACGCCACAAAATTTGTGCGCCAATGCCGGGCCGATGATTGAAGCGTCCGTAGGACTGCCAGCCATTGATGAACCAAGGTTCAATTTTCAAGTGCTCGGTAGGAAAGATCTGCACGCGCAGACCATTGAAGAACCAGGGCGTGTTAGAGGAAACATACGAAGGCTGGTACGCCCAGTTGTCAAAGTTGTAGTAACTGAAAAGGCCGACGTAGGACATGAAAATTCCTGCATCGACGTTAATGCCATGCAAGGCATTGAAGTGATAGCCGCCGTACGCTTCCGAAATATACCGGTAAGCAGTATCGAGGTCCCAGTTGCCGCGCGCAGGACTGGCGTCGTTCCGCGGAGTGGTGGCCGAATACATGCCAAACTGGGTCATCAGCCGGCCGCGAACATTATCGTAATGGAAGTCGCCACCCACGCCTAATTGGGTCAGTTGAAATTCGTAGGCCCGAAACACTTCGCTCGAGCCCCCGATGGTGTCATCCGCCGGATGATTGAAGTCGACGATGTAATCCACGTCAGCTTGCACTTCCGGCGTAAAGAACTTGGTATCCAGGGGCACATCCTTCACTCTGCTATTGCCGTTAAGCCAGGTGAAGTCAGCAAAGGCGAAAGGCTCTGCTTTTTCTTTCTTTTCAGGTGCAGAAGTAGATGGCGGTGTGGTCGGGTTTTCCACCGCCGCCATCGCGGGAACAGCTTCCGTGCGCGGCTGCAACAAATTTTCAGATGGCATAACCCTTGGGTTTGGGTCAGGCATGCTGGCCACACGGTCGTCTTTCTTTGCCTGCTGGTGCTGTAATTCCGCTTCGAGTTGCTCGATCCTCTGCTTCATCGCTGCGAGTTCTTTAGCGATTGCTGGGGGAATCTGCTGGTCGGAATCGCTGGATTTTGGATCTGAGAGATTCGAATAGCTGGTATTGGATTGCTGCGAATGTAGTGGCGCGGAAAGAAAAGTGGCGGCTATTAACGTCAGCGCGGCGCGCTTGCCGGCTCTTGTCGGTAGTTTTCGTTTGAGAATTTCGGGATTCATCACTATGAGTTCTCCTCGCTTTCTCGATGGATTAAACTTCGCGAAATAAACCCTGACAGCAGAAGCAGGACCTCTTCTTGCCTCTATGGCAAATGCGAGTAGGAGGCGGACAAAAAAGACGACGGCGATGGCGCACAACACGACCGCGGCAAACCTGACCATGAATATTGCTGGCACAATTTTTCTCGCTGGATAAGCCGATTTAACTATTCAGCTCATAAAAGGGGGGTTAATTGTTTATAAGGAATTCGTAAAGGTCACCTGTCCGATTCAATGGTTTTGATTCCGGCCATAAGGATCCAAGCGGTAAACCAGCCAGGGCTCGGTCCGGATGTAATGCGAACAACCCAACTAAAACTTCGTTTCAGCAGCCCCAGTCAGCCTCGCCCGGCTTGGCAAAATACTTGCGACTCGGGTGGGCGGGTGATGAGGTTGCACCCAACTCTTCAAGCGTCAGGCGGACTGCCGCTACGAGCAGTTTGCGTCCATTGCTGGGCGTTCGGTCCCACCAGGAATTCGTTTCCTCATTGTTTGTGCACTTGTAATCATGGGCCAAGGCTTCGTGGTAGTGCTGGAAAAGCCTGGCAAACTGTTCTGCAGAGACATCCTGGATTGACGACATAAACTCTTAGCCTTCTTGTGCGTCGGCGAGCGGCTTGACGGCCAGATCGAATTGTCGAGTCACGGCTCTGGTCCGTTTTTGTTTACGCAACCGCATGAGAAATCCCAATATCAGCAAAAGCATATTTACGATCGCAAGCGGTACCATGTATCACGCTCCCGATGCACTCAGAGTATTGGATTATGAAAGTCGTAAAGATTCGATAAAGACTTCGTAGAATGTTCGTAAGGCAGGAGCCCTGTGAGTAAAGTGCATCCTTCGCGCCGGAGTAGGACGGCACCCAGTATCAGCGCCAGGAAGGTTCGTTGAAAGAAGCCCAGACCGCTAGAGTTTGACTGCGGCGGATCTTCGAGCCGATACCTCGGAATGGTTTCCGGAAGCGACCAACAGCGGCAGAGAGGCTTCCACTACCGTGCCCGGGTTAGCCGCAGCTACCGTCAAGCTTCCTCCCAATTGCGCCATCCGTTCGGCCATTCCACGTAACCCGACACCGAACCTAGTGCTGCCCCGGTTTTGTACGCCAAGGAGGTTGTTCGAAATTCCTTTGCCGTAATCGCGGATTGAAAGGACCAGCTCCTGGGAGTTTACGGTAAGTTTGATTTCTGCTTTGCGACTTTCGGAATGTCGGTGAATGTTGGTTAGACACTCCTGCACCGTACGAAAAATCGCAACCTCCAGATCAGGAGAGGGCCGATCGAGGGTTGTGGGTAGCTGCAGCGCCACTTCGATGCCGCTCCGCTCCACGAACCCATCCACGTACCACTGCAACGCATGTCCAAGGCCAGCCTCGTCCAGCATCGGAGGATGGAGGAGGTACGACATGGTACGAACGTCCCCAATGGCCTGATTCGTCAACCGGACGCTATCCTCGAGCCAGCGCTGCACGTTGCCGTCCGTGCCCGCCAACTGCTGCTTAGCCAGAGAAAGATTCAGCTGTATGGCGGCGAGAATTTGGCCGGTGCTATCATGCAGTTCTCTCGCCAAGCGCCGCCGTTCATCGTCCTGCAGACGCAAGAGGTGACCCGAAAGGGCACGCAGTTCCTGCTCGGCGCGCGTGCGCTTTCCTACTTCCTGTTTCAACGCCTCATTGGCATGAAATAGCTCGTTATTTGCTATCTCAAGCCGTTGCTCATGCTGCCTGGAGCTTTCCGCGGCGGCGACCATTTCACGCACCTTAGGTATCAGTGGAGGGAGGGCGACCGCCGTGATGACGGAAGCAATGGCGGTTAACACCTTCACTTCGGCGGAGAACCAATAAACCGGCTTCCATAGAACCACCACTTCCATAAGGTGAGTGAAGCCACACGCGATAATGAAGGTCCCAAACGCGATAAACATCCAGCTGAAAGGAATTTCTCGCCGCGTGCGGTAGACGAGGTAACCGAGAGTCACTGAGATTGACACGTATGAGAGCCAGATGGCCGTGTCCGCGCCGAGGTGCACTGCAATCAGACGCTTGTCATACAGATAGCAGTAAACATGTGGCAGGAATTGAGTGGTGAACAATCCTCGGAAGGTTTGCGGTACCAGGGCTAATGCTGTAACCATGGCGGCCACCGCGGCTGCCGAAACGAGCACCAAACCCTTGCTTCGCGGAGGCGTAGCGAGAGCACCCATTACGTAACTCCCGGCGGAGATTAAGAGAAAAAGAGCGAGCAGTCCAGCTTAGGCTGCTCGCTGCACCAGGGCAATCGGGGAAACCCTGTACGGCTATTTTCCCGGTTCGAACCGGTATCCGACCCAGGGCTCCGTCACAATATAACGAGGCGCCGAAGCTTCGGGCTCCAGCTTTTTGCGCAACTGTCCGACAAATACTCGCAAATATTCCACCTGCTCTGTACTCTGACCGCCCCAAATTGCACTGAGCAACGCGCGATGGGTAACCACCTTACCCGGATGTCGCGCCAAATACACGAGCAGATCGAACTCTTTAGGAGTAAGACGGACATCGCGATTCCGTAGACTCACCTTGTGGGCCGCGAGGTCGATGCGAAAATCACCAACCTCAATCAGGGAGGGCTCATCGTCGGCTCGAATTCGCCGCAGATTCGCACGCACCCGCGCCAACAGTTCTTCGATGCCGAAAGGTTTGGTGACATAGTCATCTGCGCCGACGTCCAACGCCTGAACCTTTGTTCTTTCCTCCCCTCGGACAGACAGCACGATGATGGGGATGTGTGCCGACGCCCGCAATTTGCGGCAGAGTTGAAGACCATCCATGTTCGGCATGGCGAGATCGGTAATTACCAGATCAGGAGTCCAGTCCTTCATGATTTCCAGGGCGGTCTCACCGTCGTTGGCAACGCGGATATCGTATCCGTGGCTCGATAGGCTGGTGCGCAGCACGCGCGTGATCTGCGGTTCGTCATCTACAACAAGGATTCGACGGTGTTCCGTCATCGCGCCACTAGCGCTCCTGGGTGACAATGTGAACGTCCACCGGCGGGGCGTCACGCAAGAATTTATGAATTGCGGAAAGATAAAAGTACCTTTTCATCCCCGTGGTCGCCGAACGTCCAAAAACCACCTGGGTGATATGCTTTTCGCGAACCAGGTTGGCAACAGCCTCTGCGACGGTGGTAGCCTTCACTTTTACGATATGTGCTCCGACATTCTCCGCGAATTGCAGATTGGCTGCCAGAGTCTTCTGGTTCCTCTCACTGGTATCCTGACCCATGTCAACATAAATGACGAACAGCTCGCCATCCATGGCTTGCGCCATGCGGGCACCGCGGGCAATCAGGTACTGGGCCGCAGGATTTGAACTGACCGCAACTCCAATTCGCTCACGGACCGGTACAGCGCCCGTGCTTTGGTCTTTCTCGCGGTAGGACTCCAAGCTGCGATCCACCGCCTGGGCCACCTGGCGTAGCGCAAGTTCGCGTAGTGCGATGAGATTGCCGGGACGAAAAAAGTTACCCAACGCACGTCCCACCCTGTCGAGCGGGTAAATGTCACCACGCCGCATCCGGTTCTGCAGGGCCTCTGGAGTTAAGTCGGACATCACCACTTCATCTACACGCTTGAGGACCCAGTCGGGAACGGTTTCCCGCACCGTAATCCCCGTCAGGCTCTGCACAGTCGGTGTGACACTTTCCAGGTGCTGGATGTTCATGGTGGAAAGCACGTCAATGCCAGCGTCGAGGATTTCCAGCACGTCTTGATATCGTTTGTGATGCTTGCTGCCTTCGACGTTGGTATGAGCCAACTCGTCGACCAGAACTACCCGCGGATGACGGGCGAGAATGGCATCCACATCCATCTCTTCAAAGACGGTTCCTTTGTAGAGGAGTTTCTTGCGGGGAACTGCCTCCAACTGTGCCGCCAGTTCGGCAGTCGCCTTGCGGCCGTGCGATTCCACGACACCGATGACCACGTCTTCCCCGCGACTATGCCGCCGAATGGCTTCGCTCAGCATGGTGAAGGTTTTGCCTACACCGGGGGCGTAGCCCAGAAAAAGCTTGAACGCACCTCCCTTGTTCGGCGGCGAGGTCTCTTCCAGCCATTGTTCAGGAGTTTTAGCCATCGCCGATATTTTCGTCGAGGACACGAAAATTGTCGATGTCAGCTACAATCGCGGCGTGAGACCGGCGATTCTGAAAACGGTGCTGCAGTTTGCGGGTACGGTGGTGGTGATTGCGGTAATCGTTTTCGCATGCCATGTGCTTGTGCAAGTAAATCCCACCACGGCCGCACTGATCTTTGTAATTGCTGTTGTTATCGTTTCCGCCACCTGGGGCCTAAGGCCCGCCATATTCATGGCTTTGCTGGCGACCCTGGCATTCAATTACTACTTTTTGCCTCCCATCGGCACCTTGACTATTGCCGACCCGCAGAATTGGGTTGCTCTGTTTGCATTTCTTGTGACCGCCGTTATTGCCAGTCAACTCGCCGAGCGGGCACGCCGCGAAGCCCAAAGTGCGAACCTGCGCCGCGAAGAGGCTGAGCGCCTCTATAAGTTTAGCCAGCAACTCCTGGGGAGCGAGAACATAGCTGAACTGCTCAATGCCATCCCGCGCTACATAGTGGAGTCGTTCGGAGTTGAGGCGGCTGCCATTTCCCTAACCAGCCGGCCGGACATCTACCGATCCAGCATAGATCGAGATGTCCTTGACCGGCATGATCTTCGCCTCGTAGCCATGCGGGGAGAGCCTCAGATTGACGCGGAACGGGGAGTAGTTTTCATGCCGCTGCGCATGGGCGTACGTGTAGTGGGCAGCATGGGATTGTCTGGCGCTCAGCTGTCTCGCGAGACGTTGGAAGCCATGAGCAGTCTGATAGCGATCGCTACTGAACGTGCGGGCGCGGTTGAGAAGCTGAGCAAAGCGGAGGCCGCTCGGGAGAGTGAACAATTGCGTTCGGCGCTGCTGGATTCCGTGACCCACGAATTTCGTACGCCGTTGACTGGCATCAAGGCGTCGGTAACGACCATGCTCTCAAACCCGCGCTTAGATGAAGCCCAACGACAAGAACTGCTGACGGTCATTAATGAGGAGAGTGATCGTCTCAACCGCCTGGTCGGCGAAGCAGCCGAGATGGCGCAACTCGAGGCCCACGAGGTCGAGTTGCGCTTGGGACAGCATCAGGTGCAGGAAGCAGTGGATGACGCGATTGCGAAATCAAGGGCAGTATTGGGCAAGCATCCGGTTAACGTTCAACTACCGCAAGACCTCCCGGCGGCTCGAATTGACGTGGATCGTATCTCCGAGGTGATCGCCCAACTCATGGAGAACGCGGCGAAGTATTCGCCACCGGACAGCGAGATTTACATTACCGGCGAAGTTAAAAACCGAATGCTGATGATCAGCGTCGCGGACCGAGGGCCTGGCATTGATGATTTCGAGCAATCACTAATCTTCGAGAAGTTCTACCGCGGCCGGAATCAACGAATGCAGGTGCAGGGTACGGGAATGGGCCTGGCGATCGCCAAAGCGATTGTTGAAGCACATGGGGGACACATCGGTGTAACGAGTCAGCTCGGACGCGGCTCGGTGTTCTATTTTACCGTGCCCGTGGCGTGACGGGAGAATCTACTTTGCACTGGGCAGGGCGGCAATCTTTTCGATTACGATCGCGTTGGAGCCGCCTCGCTGGTAGACTCTTCCGCTCGCTGTCACCTTTTCGCCGGCAAAAGGTAGAAGTTTGTCATTCTGGCCGCTGGATGGCGTAGTGTCGGCAATGGGCCAATAGATTGTGCCATCCCCAGCCAGGATTACAAGCGGAGAACCGGCCTTCGCACAAGCTCGGGCACAATCCGCGCTGATCGGCTTGCTCAAATTCTTAGTGAAAGCACAGGCAGAGTCCAGCACAAACCCGTTGACGTTGACTACCTTACCGTTATCTGCCGGGAATGCAGAGACCAGCAACAAGAGCACAGCTGCACCAACCAAGGCGCTTGAGATTGAGATTCGCGACATGCCACACCTCAGAATCACATATTTGAGCACCAGAGCCGTCAGACGAAATATTACGGAATAACCGGCCCCGCGGTCGGGCATCATGCTAACCGGTAGCGTTCTTCCGTGTCCATAAGATAAGAATTGCCTTGAGATTCTTCGCCTATGTCTAAGCGTCATTCCTTGCAGGTCGCGCTGTTCTTGACGCTGTTAGGGCTCGCGGCCTTTCCTTCACACGTCATACGGATCCATGCGCAAGAACCGGGATCCCGTAAGACCAGCAAACCCTACACCGGCGATCTGTCCATCTTTGATTCGCCGGGGCGCGATGAAAGGCTTCAAATCAACCGTGTGATGGACATTCTCGGAGTCACCACGGGAAAGACTGTGGCCGACATTGGCGCCGGGTCGGGCTGGTTCACGGTCCGAGCCGCGCCGCGAGTGGGCGAGTCCGGCACTGTATATGCCGTTGACATCAATCCTGAGGCGATCCGCTACATCGCGAATCGAATCAAGGAAGCCCACCTGACCAATGTCAAGACGATTCTGAGCCGCAGCGATGATCCGATGCTCCCCGCGGAATCGATTGATGCGGTGCTGGTGTTAAAGACTTACCACGAAGTGAAAACGCCAATCACCCTGTTCCGGAATCTTCGCGGTTCGCTACGCTCCGGCGCGAAGATTGGCATTATTGACCGTAATGGAAACGCTGAAAACCACGGTGTCACGCAGGATGTAGTGATCCAGGAGATGTCGAAAGCCGGCTACCGACGGGTGGAACAATACGACTTCGTCAAGGGTGATGGGATGGATTACTTCCTGGTGTTTCAGACCGAACGAATGACAGATCAAACTCTTCTTAAAGGCCAGTGACTCGCCGGGTCTCCTGCCCGAGGTTTTCCTGCTGCACATTATGCCGGACGTCAGCCCCGCGCACCCAAAAGATAACGTCCTCGGCGATGTTGGTAGCGTGGTCGGCAACGCGCTCCAGGTTGCGCGCAATCAGCAGCGCATCTACGGCCTGACGGGTCACATCCGGATGAGCATTCATGGTCTTGACCAAGGTCATAAAAGCCTCATCCCGCATGCGATCTACCACGTTGTCCATTTCTAAGACGGCCTGTGCAAGTTCGGCTTTACCTTCGATAAACGATTCCAGCGCGCGCCGTACCATGGCCGAGACCGCGCCTGCCATTCGAGGGATGTCTACCGGAAGGTCGGCTTTGGGCAATTCAACCAGATCCATCACGCGCTCAGCGATATTTACGGCTTGATCGCCGACACGCTCCAGGTCAGAGTTGATTTTTGTGACAGCGAGAATAAACCGCAGGTCCACCGCCATCGGCTGCTGCATGGCAAGCAGATCGAACGCGAGTTCATCGATGTCCCGCTCGGCTTCGTTGATCTGAGACTCACCCTCAAGCACCAAATGACAGCGGTTGAGGTCGCGGTCGAAATAGGCTTGGCAGGCGCGGTCAACCGCCTGCTCAGCCAGGCCGCCCATGCGAAGCAGTCGCGTTCGCAGATCATCCAGACCTTGCTGAAATCGTGTGCGCATTATCCGAACCTGCCTGTAATGTAGTCCTCTGTACGCTTGTCCGAGGGCGTGGTGAAAATCTTCTCGGTCTTGTCGAACTCAACCAGCCTGCCCATGAGGAAGAACCCGGTAAACTCGGCCACTCGCGATGCCTGCTGCATGTTGTGAGTAACGATAACGATGGTGAAATTCTCTTTCAGCTGAAAAATCAATTCTTCGATTTTACCGGTCGAGATTGGGTCGAGGGCGGAACAGGGTTCGTCCATTAATAACACCTGCGGCTCGACTGCGAGCGCACGTGCAATACAGAGCCGCTGCTGCTGACCGCCGGAAAGGCTGGCGCCGGATTTCTTGCGAAGATTGTCTTTTACCTCGTCCCACAACGCCGACACTTTCAGCGAGCGCTCAACGATTTCGTCGAGACGCCTACGATCATGAAACCCGTTCAGCTTCAGCCCCGCCGCAACATTGTCGTAGATTGACATGGTGGGAAACGGATTGGGTTTCTGGAATACCATGCCAATGCGCCGCCGAATCTGCACCGCTGCCGTTCCGTTATATACGTCCAAGTCGCCCATGCGGACGCGACCACTCACCCGCGCTTCGGGAATGGTCTCGTGCATACGATTCAGACAGCGAACGAACGTCGATTTACCGCACCCCGACGGCCCGATAATCGCCGTGGCATGATTAGCTTGAATCATCATGCTGATGTCGTGGAGCGATTGCGTCTTGCCGAACCACGCATCGAGATGCTCGACGTTAATGCCAACTCCCATAAATCAGCTTGTCCCTTTCAGCATGCCGTGGCTGGCGGCGACTCGCACTGCGCTCACCGCGACCACAATCAGAATAATTAAAATGAGGGCGCCCGCCCAAGCCTGTCGATGCCATTCGTCGAACGGCGAGATGGCATAAGTAAATACCTGCAACGAAAGCGCGGCTGTCGGCTGGTTGATTTTCCAGTTCCAATACTGGTTACCGAATGCGGTAAACAGCAAAGGCGCTGTTTCTCCAGCGACTCGCGCAAATGCCAGCATAACACCAGTAATCACTCCAGAGCTTGCGGTGCGCAGGGTAATCGAAAGCGTGGTGCGCCAACGGGCAACGCCCAGCCCGTAAGCCGCTTCCCGAATGGTCTGCGGCACCAGCAGCAGCATCTCCTCGGTGGCCCGGGTAATGGTGGGAATCATCATGATGCCCAGTGCGACGCCGCCAGCCAGGGCTGAGAAATGACCTTGTGCGAGAACCACAATGCCATAGGCAACGATACCGATCACGATGGAAGGCACGCCGTTGAGGACGTCTGCGGTGAAGCGAATTAAATCTCCGAATCGATTGCGTCCATATTCAGCCAGGTAAATGCCGGCCCCGATCCCGATGGGAACGCCCAGGCAGCTGGCGATCAGCAGGATTAAGCACGATCCAGCAATGGCGTTTGCCATTCCACCGCCGGGTTCACCCACCGGCTTGGGCGTCTCGGTAAGAAAAGCCCAGTTCAGAGAGCCGATTCCCTTGTAAACCAGGTAACCGAAGATGGCAATCAGAGGGACCAGCACGAGGACAACAGCACCCGCCGCGCCGATCGTAGCAAGCACATCTTTCCCACGACGCCAGAGGCCGACGCGAGTCAGGTCGGAATTGTTGGGACTAGGCATGGCCCCTCGCCGGCATTCCCCGCGTAACGGACCAGACCAGAACCTGAGCGAGAATATTGACGATGATAGTCACGAGAAACAATGCCAGGCCGATTTCGATCAGCGCGCTGAGGTAGGTGTTGCCCGTAGCTTCGCTGAACTCATTGGCGATCACACTGGCCATTGTGTATCCGGGGGCAAAAAGCGACCGCGCGATTTCTGGACGATTGCCTATCACCATAGTCACAGCCATTGTTTCGCCCAGGGCGCGACCTAGCCCGAGAATAATTGCGCCCAAAATTCCCGCGCGCGCATTGCGCAAGACACCAGTGCGAATCATCTCCCAACGAGTCGCGCCCAAGGCCAGTACGGCTTCTCGCTGTTGCTGCGAGACGGCGGTCATCACTTCACGAGTGATTGAGGAAATGATTGGTATAACCATGATCGCGAGAATGATTCCAGCAGCGAGCATTCCGATCCCGTATGGCGTCCCCTCGAACAAACCCGTCCAGCCGAAATACTTGCCGAGGAACGGCTCCAGATACTGGCGCAATATCGGCACGAGTACGAAGATTGCCCACAAGCCGTAAATCACGCTGGGAATCGCGGCCAGCAGTTCCGTAGTGAACGCCAGCGGTCCCTTAAGCCAGGCAGGGCACATTTCTGTGATGAAGATCGCTACCCCCAGCGCCAAGGGCACGGCAAGAACCAAGGCGACAAGGGAAGACACCAAGGTGCCATAAACGAAGGCCCAAGCCCCAAACTGCTCGTTGACAGGATCCCAGTCGCTGCGGAAGAAAAACTTCCAGCCGAAGGCATGCCAGGATAGGGTCGATCCGCGAGCCAGTTCGTAGATGATTAAGGCCACCAGTCCGAGGACGCAGACACCGCAGGCCAACATCGCTATCTCAAACAGGCTGTCACTCAGGTACCCGCTGCCGGCTTTAATCAGGGGCTCAGATTGGCTCCGCGCGCCAGCTATAACCTCCGACTGTGCAACAGGTTGCGGTCCGGACAAGCGTGGCGCTCCAAAGGCGGGATCGGCCATCAAATTGCACCGTAGCAGACTCGTGTTACAGGAATGTTAAAATACCCCACTCCCAGCCGTGGGTGGCGGACGATGCCGGGTGCACATCCGCTCACTCTCTGGTTGCATTTCTTAAAGTTTTCTTGTAACTGTTCTTACTCCCAAGCTGCTTATGGCTTTTGATCTGAAACGCAGTCAGCAGACGTTTCAAAGATTAGATCGCGAACTTGCCAAACTGGCAAAAAAGCCGGCGCCGGAGCACGTTCATAAATTCCGGACAAACAGCCGTCGCGTCGAGGCCCTCCTCAGTGAAGTAACAAGCCAATGCAACCGCAATGACGAAAAACTGCTCAAACTTCTGTCGCGTTTGCGAAAGAAGGCTGGCCGGGTACGCGACCTCGATGTCCAGATCGCAGCTCTGCGAGCGTTGAAATTCCCTGAAGCTAACGGGCACAAGGCCCAGCTGATGGATGCGCTGATCGATGAGAGGACAAAACACGAGAAAAAACTGGTCAACGCCTTTGATGCAGCAACGGTGTGCAAAATTCGCAAACGCCTCAAGCGGGCCGCGCATCATTTAGATGTTCCAGCGAGAACTGACCTGCTGGCACTCACTATTAAGAAACTGCGCGAGTTGTCACGCGAGCACGCACCACTTACCGAGAATACCCTGCACGAGTACCGTATTATCGGCAAAAGAGCGAGATATGTGGCGGAGTTCGCGGGCGACGACGCCGAGGCAAAAAAACTCGTTGAGCAGCTTAAACGCCTGCAGGATGTGATTGGCGATTGGCACGATTGGCTTAAACTGACGCAGCGGGCAGAAGAGCTCCTGGGCAATGTTCGCGACTCTGCCCTTGTGGCGATGCTGCGGAATGTGACGCAGGCCAAGTTTCGCCAGAGCTTAAGTGCGGTTGCGCAGCATCGTTCTGAGTTCGCGAAACACAAGTACGCCGTCCGGCCTGTTCGCGATGAGAAGAAACTAGCGAAGGCGGCGAGTCAGACTGCCGCTGCCTAGGATTGATGAAACTGCCTTCCGATTGGCATTATTCCAGTACGCCTGATTTTTCCGTCCGCAAACAGCAAAGCCCTGTCCCAATCGGTCAGCCCACGCGATAAACTATTGCCCTCCGCGACATGCCAACCTTTGCCGCCGTCGATGTTGGATCGAACTCAGTGCGTTTGAAGATCTCCCGGCTGACCCGGCACCGGCTGGTCGAAATTTTCGAAGACCGCGAAGTTACTCGCCTTGGCGAATCGGTGTTCCGCAGCGGATTCTTGTCCCCGGAGGCGATTGCTAACACTGTCAAGGTATTGCGGCGCTTTCACCGTGCGGTACAGAACATTGGTGCAGATTCCATTCGTGTAGTCGCAACGAGCGCCCTGCGTGACGCCCGCAACTCCCACGCGTTTCTGGAGTGGGTCCGCTCGGCCACGGGCTGGAACGTGGAAGTCATCTCTGGCCTGGAAGAAGCGCGCCTGATTCACCTCGGCTTGACATCGACGCTGCGGGTTAGCACCTCACCGGTGCTGATGGTCGACGTTGGTGGCGGAAGTTGTGAACTGACCATTTCAGGCGGAGGTCACATCCGCAGCACGATCAGCTTGCCGCTAGGCGCCGTCCGTTTGACGAATGAGTTTCTGCATCACGATCCTCCCCGCAAATCGGAGTTGCGGCAGATGAGGAGCTTTATCGTGCGGGAGATCGAGCGCACCGCGGACCGGATCAAACGGGCCTATCCGAAAGTGGTCATTGCGACCTCCGGTACCGCGGAATCGCTGGCAGCGGTCTGT